>Ga0209202_1000115_pt1 | contig 89443 bp, 58 predicted proteins | sample AD_UKC032_MetaG_FD_184416 | JGI IMG/M metagenome (GOLD analysis project Ga0209202, IMG submission 184416) | Active sludge microbial communities of municipal wastewater-treating anaerobic digesters from USA - AD_UKC032_MetaG (SPAdes) (version 2) | ecosystem: Engineered > Bioreactor > Anaerobic >... | reverse complement strand
AAAATCATAGTTTCTCCTTCAGCTTGCGAAGCCAGCACGCCCAACGGCGATTGAATGTCACTTGGAATTCCCGGATAGGTTCTGGTATCAATTTTTTCAATAGCTTTGAGTTTTTCCGTCGGAACAATTTCTATAGAATTATTTTTAATTTTAAAATCAGCTCCGAATTCTCTGAGTTTTTCCAAAACCAAATCCAGATTTTCTTCTCTGGCATTGTTGACGACAATCGGACTTTTTGTGGCTACGCCCATAATGAGAAATGTCGCCGCTTCATTCGCATCTGGAATAATTTCATGCTCTGCGCCATGCAGCTCTTTTTTGCCGACAATCTCCAAAGTGTGCGTGCCCAAGCCTTTTATATCAACTCCCATTGATATTAGAAATCTCCCCAAATCTTCAACGTGGGGTTCCTGCGCGGCAATTTTTATTGTCGTTTTCCTCGGCAAAGCTGCCGCCAGCATCATGGCATTTTCCGTAGCTGTCACAGAAAATTCTCTCAGCACAACCTGGGCCGCTTTTTTATTTTTGGCATCAATTGCATATGTTTTTGCATCGGTGCTGGTGATATGCACGCCCATTTTTTCCAAAGCGTCAAAGTGAGTTCCGACCGGACGCTTGCCAATCACACATCCGCCGGGATGATAGAAAGAAAAAGAATCAAAACGGGCGCTAAGCGATCCTAAAAGCAAAATTGAAGACCTCAGCTGTTTTACCAAAGAGACATCCAGCCGTTTCGGGTCAATGTCCTTGGCGCAGATTTTGACTGTTCTTTCGCCTGCCCATTCGACAGCGGCTCCCAGTCCCGTCAGGATCTCAAGCATGCGAAAAACGTCCTCAATAAGAGGAATATTGGAAATTGTGCAAGTTTCGGTGGTCAGCAGTGTTGCAGCCAAAATCGGGGTAGTCGCGTTTTTTGACCCCCTCACATCTATACTGCCGGAAAGCTTTTTCCCGCCTTTTATTTGAAAGTATTCCCCCAAATTAGCCATAACATAAGTATACAGGACTGGAATTTTTTTTCAAGTTAGATGCTAAAAAGTAAAATCGACAGATCTGGATTCAGACCTGCCGATTGAAAAATCAAAAAATACCTTGTTTTCTTGCCTCATATTCTGAGACAATTTTTTTAAAAAAATCAGGCCAGATGTTTTTGTTGGCTGTCTTTTGCCAAACATCAATCCTTGTAAGGATTATTATTTCTCCCTCTTTCTCCCGATGAATTCGATATTTGTCGGGATTATTGGGAAAATGACCAACCCAGGATTTAATCAGATCCCTGCCATTATCACTTTTGATAATGCAAATCCTCTTCTCTGTTTCGGGCACATCCTGCCTAATGCCACCGTAATTTTTATCGCGATGTCTTCTAATAACACCTGCGTTAACAGCATTGATAAACGGATGATTAAGACGATCGTGCAGTGACTTTTTGTTTCCCAAATGACTTCCATTTTTGCTCATACGTTCTCCCCTTTTTTATTTCTGCGCAGATTCCAAAAAAATTCTGCTTATCTTGTTTTGCGACAATTCTATTCCTTTTTTTAGTAAAAAAACCACATTTTCGTAAGGGTTTTTTATATCAAAATTCTGCATGTTTTTCAGGTCTTTTTTCCCAAAAAAATGAACTCCGTTTTCATCTAAAACAAAGATTTCAATTTTTTCTACTATCACGTTATATCTCCTCTCCCTAATTTATATTTTTTGACAAAAAACTAAGTCTCAGTCTAGCTCATTTTTATCTTTTTGTCAACAATTAAAAATAGCTTTGATTGCCTTATTTAAGCCTAAAATTAGTATTTAAATCAGAATCAATGTGTTTTGTTTTCGCGCAAAAGAAAGAAGGGTTTGTGTCTTTTGTGAATAATCGCAGCAATATCAATTATTATGATAACTATTGCCAAAGAAAACAGAGCTCCCCATCCAATCAAAGTTGGCGCATTATTTTTAAAGAAAACGCTTAAATCCATCTTTTGTTCCGCGGAAATATTGTCTGCATTTTCTGACTGCAACCCAGCCACCTTTGCTTGCGCTTCAGAATTGTCGACATTTTCTTTGTCATAACTTGCGCCTGCAATTTCTTTTCCGGCTTGCGCGCCGAACATCTGCACGACTACGGTTGTTTCTTTGCCCTCCACAATTCCCTGTTTGACTGCCACACCGATTTCATCGTAATTGGGATTCAAAATATTTTTTTTGTGCAAAGGACTTTCCATCCAAGCTTCCTGCTGATCTTCAGAATTCGTAAAATTGATAGCCAAATTCTCTCCGGCATATGTATAATCATATTCATTCTTTTCAATCCAGTACCACGGCGATTTTTTTTGAGGTGAGACATGAGCAAAATAGTTGTTGTTAATCATGTCTTGAGCCTTTTCTTCGGCCGCTTGTTGCAAAAGATCATTTTTCTTAAGAGCTGTAACATTCGTAGCCGATCTGGCTTTGTTGACCAAAAGAATCACCATATTTGAAGTAATGTCACTGGCCTGCGACGCCGGCACAAAAAAAACAGCCAGCATGGCAATCGCGAAAAAAATTTCCACGGCAATGGCTTTTTTGTGATGATTGGTTTTTCTGGCTGTTGTTACGTGAAGCATTAGAAAGTGTAAAATTAAAAAATCAAAATGAAAAGTTACTGAATCGCTTCGCGATATTTTTTAGCCGTCCTGCAAATCAGGAATCCATAATTTTAAACTTTGAATTTTGAGTTTTGAACTATTCGAGTTTTTTGACGGCTTCTTTGAACTTATCCCCGCGGTCGAATTCATTCAAAAATAATCCGAAACTGGCAGCGCCCGGAGAAAGCAAAACAACATCCCCGTCCTCAGCGCTTTCGCTGGCCAATAGCACCGCTCTTTCCATAGAATCAACAACTTCTACTGATTCCATAAAATCGGCCACTGCATTTTTTTTCATAATATCCAAAATTTTTTCCGTGGCATTGCCTTTGAGTAAGATCACTTTTTTTGTTTTTTCCGGAATTTTTTTGGCAAATTCCACGAAATTTAAATCTTTGTCAGTGCCGCCGGCAATCAAAATTGTTTTTTGTTCAAAAGAATCAAGCCCCGATATGGCTGCGTCAGGAATTGTGGCTGCCGTGTCGTTATAATATTTCACGCCCTTGATCTCGCTAACAAATTCAAGCCTATGCGCGCTCCCTTTGAGCAGGGGCAGCGTTTTTTTGATTTCTTCGGCGCTAAGACCATAAGCATAGGCTGCGCCGATAGCGGCCATGACATTGCCCAAATTATGCCTGCCTAAAATTTTTATATCTTTTATGGGTACAAGTTTTCTGACATCAACTCCGTCGTTTAGATAAATTATTTCATTTTCAATAAAAACAGCCGGACTTTTTTCAAGAGGCTCGTAGGAAAAATAGATTATTTGGCTTTTTGCTTCCTCAGCCATTTTGCAAGTCGTTTCGTTGTCGCAGTTAACAATCAGCCAGTTTTTCGGTTTTTGATTTGAAAAAATATATTTTTTATCCTCAATATATTTTTCCATCTTTTTATAATAGTTGAGATGGTCTATAAAAATATTGCTTATAACCGCGATCTGTGGACAAAGTTTTTCGCGTCCAAGCACGGAAAGGCGCCAGCTCGAAAGCTCAAAGACGGGAATTGAATCGCTTTTTATAGCAGAAATTTTGTCCAAAACCGAAACTTGTCCAATGCCAACCTTCATTGGATTTTTGCCGGCTAATTTTAATATTTCATAAATCAGCGTGGCTATTGTTGTTTTTCCTTTTGTTCCGGTAACTCCGATTATGGGGTTTTTACAAAGCTTGAAAAAAAGACTGGAATCCATTTCAATGGGAATCTTTTTTTCGATGGCCAGCTGAATATGCTTGTCGCTCCAAGGAATCGGCGGGGATTTCACTATCATGTCAGCGTTTATGAAATCCTCGACTCTGTGTTGGCCAAGAATATATTTTATATTTTTTAGATCTTTGAGTTTTTCCAAGGCTGGCGCTAGTTGCTCTTTGCTTTTAATATCAGTGACGGTTAATATAGCCCCATTGGACGCCAAAAACTTAACGGTACCAATACCGCCGCCATGAAGACCTAAGCCAAAAACCGTTATTTTTTTGTCCTTAAAAAAAGCAAGATCCATAAAATAAATAATGACAAAATCCAAATGACAAATCAAGTCCAAAATCAAAATGTCAAACGCCAATCAGATTATAATTTGAAATTTGGGCTTTTAATATTTATTTGTCATTTGAAATTGGAAATTTGACATTATAAATACACAAAAGCTCCGAAATCTAAAACTCAAATAATGATGCCTTTCTTCTGATCACTTCCCCCGCTTTTGTTCCCGTCATGACACCATTTTTTATAGCCGGTTTTCCATTGACGAAAACCCACTCGATGCCTTTGGAATATTGATATGGATTTTCAATTGTGGCCATATCACTGATTGTTTGCGGATCAAAAACAACTACATCCGCATAATTTCCTGAGGCTAAAATTCCGCGTTTTTGTATTTTGAATTTTTCTGCCGGAAAACCGCTCATTTTTCTGACTGCTTCTTCCCAGCTGACAACTTTTCTGCTTTTTACGTATTTGGCAAAGACTCTTGGAAAAGATCCGAAATTTCTAGGATGCACAACTTCGCCTGTTTCCTGATGGCTTAGGTTATAGCCGGCTCCGTTCGATGAGATTATGGAAAACGGATTAATCACGCCTTTATCGACATTTTTATCGCTCAGCACATCCATCATAGTTATCACGCGCCCTTCGCTGGCAATCAAGAGATCCAGAATCGCATCTTCGATGCTCTTGCCCTGAATTTGAGCGATTTCCGTAACTTTTTTATGATTGAGCGTTTTGTCCAGAGATGAAATTGAAATAATTATTTTTGAATAATCATGTTCGTTTTCCCGCATTTCTTTGATGACACGCGCCCGCACATCCGGATCTTTGAGCCTGGAAAGCATCATATTGCGACCGCCTTCTGTCACCCAATCCGGCAGCAAAATATATAAAACTGAGCCGGTGAAGGTGTATGGATAGACATCGAAATGAACATCAATATTGCTGGTGCGCGCCGTTTCAATCATATTCAAAGCTTCTTCCATGAGTCCCCAATTTTTCTCCCCCATAGCTTTGAGATGGGAAATTTGCATGCTCACACCTGAAACCTGAGCTATGCGGATTGCTTCTTCAACAGAACGGATAAGTTCATGTCCTTCACCGCGGATATGCGTGGTATAGACTCCATTATATTTCTTTACGATTTCAGCCAGTTCCATGATTTCTCGCGATGATGCCAACTTCGCGTGAGTGTAGACCAAACCGGTTGAAAAACCAAGCGCGCCTTCTTTCAATGCCTGCGCCAGCATTTTTTTCATAACATTCATTTCGGCCGGGCTGATGTCTCTGACTTCGTCTCCGACCAATCCTCTTCTGAGTGTTCCATGTCCGACAAGGCTGGCAAAATTCAAAGCCAGATTTTTATTTTCAACTTCGTTCAAAAATTCTTTCATGCTGAGCCAATTGAAACTGACATTTTTCAGATCAGTCCATTTCTGGATGGATTTTATAACATCATGGTTCGCAAGCGGCGCCAGAGACGATCCGCAATTTCCCCCAATGATAGTAGTCACTCCCTGATAGAGCAAACTTTCAAGTTCCGGATCCAGAAAGATCCGCCAATATGTGTCTGAGTGATTATTGATATCAACAAAACCTGGCACCACATATTTGCCTTGCACGTCAACTTCTTCTTTGGCGTGTTCATTGCTGAGATCTCCAATTTCAGCAATCAGGCCATCGTGGATGCCCAAGTCAGCCCGAAACATCGGCTTACCTGTTCCATCAATAATAGTGCCGTTTTTTATGATAATATCGTACATATTTTTATTTTTATTTTACACCCAAATTATACCCTTTTTCGGGTATTCCGGCAAATATTTGTTACGTAGCATGCTACGTAACAATAAAAATTGATTATTGCCTCAATTTTACCCCCATTAAATTATTTAGCAAAAGAAAACCCCGAAATCGGGGTTTGTGCTTTATATAATAAATGACGCTCCTAAAGCCAGTTTTTGACTTCCAATCCTCTTCTGGCGGCATCGCGCTGGGCTTCTTGCTTGGAATTGCCTTCGCCTTCGGCTACCAGTTCACTGCCCAAATAGACGCCCACCACGAAATGTTTGTCATGGTCTGGACCCCAATCTTTGACAACTTTGTATGATGGCGTGACTTTGCTGTTTTCCTGCGCTTTTTCCTGAAAATAACTTTTCGGATCAAGATATAATTTATTATCTAATATTTCTGGAAGTTTCGTGGCAACATTTTTTAAAACAAATTCTTTGGCAGTTTCATAGCCCTGATCCAGATATGTTGCTCCAATAATGGCCTCCATGGCATTGGCCAACAGATATTGCCTGGCTCGTCCCGTGTCTTTGGCTTCGCCGCGGCTCATAAGCAGATATTTTTCCACTCCGATTTCCTGCGCGACTTTGGCAAGCATCTCGCCATTAACCAAAGCGCTGCGCCAACTGGTCAGCTCGCCTTCGGGATTGGAATAATTATTGTAAAGATGTTCTGTGATGATAAGTTCCAAAACCGCGTCGCCCAAAAATTCCAGACGCTCATTGTGATCAAGTTCGTATTTTCTGTTTTCATTCAAATAGGAACGATGAGTCACGGCCTGCTGAAGCAGCCCGATGTTATTAAATTTTATGCCAATATTTTTGGCTAAAGAATCGATCATTTTTCCAAGAATTTTCAATTTTCAATTTTCAATTTTCAATCAATTTTTAATTTTTCAATGTTTGAAACATTTAGTCATTGAATCATTTGAAATTGTTTAGAAATTATAAATTAGAAATTGGAAATTTAAATAACTAATTATTTTTAACAGAACTTTCTTTTTTATCCGATTTATCCGAAGAATCACCATTGTCCTTATGTTTCTTCGATGTATCATCTTTCATCGGTTCACCCATTTCACGGTAGATTGTGCCGAGCACTCCGTTGACAAAACGAGCGCTGCTTTCGCCGCCGAAAGTTTTGGCTAATTCAATGGCTTCATTGATAGCAACTTTAGGGGGAACTTCGTCATAATTGCCGTGCATAAGTTCGTAAATTCCAAGCCTAAGCACATTGCGGTCAATCACGGTCACTTGGTCCAATGGCCACTCCGGCGCGCATTTTTCAATCAAAGTATCAATAGTTGGCAAATTTTTAATCGTACCCTTAACTAAAGCAGCTACAAAATCATGCTCTTCCATACCTGGCGCAAACTCTTTGACATTTCGATCAATAATTTCATCAATATGATCTTTGTTTTTACCTTGAAAATCCCACTCGAAGAGGGCTTGCATTGCAATTGATCGTTGGAGATGTCGATTTGCCATGTTTGTCTGTTATTTTTATAATTCCTAGCGAGCCATCAAGTGAAAACTTGTTTTCATTTGATGCGAGCGACGGAATTTCAAGAAATACCACAGGTATTTCTTATTTTTTCTTTTTCCCGACTTTTTTCTTAAGCGTGTTCACTACTTCTTTGCCTTTGTAATATCCGCAATGAGGACAAGCCTTGTGCTGAATTTTTTGTTTTCCGCATTTCGGACAAGTCACTGTTTTTACGGTTTTAATTTTGAAACGATCACGCTTCGCATCTCGTCTTTGCTTTGTGTGCCGTTGTTTTGGTACTGACATATTTTTTAGTTACAAGTTCATAAAGTTTATAAAGTTCTTAAAGTCTTTAAGCCACTATAAACCTCTGACTATTATTATAAATATTAAATCTTGCGTAATAATAACACGCATTTCATTGTCTGGCAAGTTGTTTAATTGTCCATACTTTAGCCATACCATCAATCTGCTGACGCCCAAATTTATGCAATTACAGTTTACAATCCTTGCTGGACATTCCCATTGCCTTATTGTGTTATATTCAAAATAAACTATAATAAAAATATCCAAAACTAACAATAAAAATAGAAAGGCGGGTGAATTATGAAAAAATATATTATTTTAGGAGTAGCATCTTTCGCGGTATTGCTTTTGTCCGGTTGCGGAACGAAAACCAGCACAACGATTCCCACCAGTAGTCCAGCTCAAGAAAAGAAAGTGGTTTTGAGCGCGGAAGGAGGAGCCTGCACTGCCGAAGCAAATTGTGAAACGGGGCTAAAATGCATAAGTGGCAAATGTTCTTCTGGTAAAGTCAGTTCGGTTTGCGCTACATATAAAGATTGCAATACCGGCCTTTATTGCATAAAATCAGTTTGCTCAAATCCTCCTTCATATTCAAAATATTTCAGCAAGATAACTGTCGGCAAAATGAAAATGGGAATGCCTCCGGGACCTAATAATATTCCTGTTCCAACTACCGAATTCAACGCAACCACTGATGCCATAGAAATTGATATGATTGGCAAAGCCGGCACAAAAGAAGGAGAAGTGTATTATGATCTTGTCGATTTGACCACTGGAGAAACCGTGCTGTCAATGGCTAGCAGCAGAATGAAAATTGACGAGAGAGGTGGCGGAATGGGACTGAGTGCTCCAATGGGAGCCAATGGAGACTATGACCTCAATGTTTATTTCAACAACGAATTGATTTATACGGCTGCCATAAAAATAACTCAGTAACTAAATATTAGAAAAAACAGCTTCCCAAAGAAGCTGTTTTTTTGTTTCATTTTTTGTTCTAATTACTGTTGAGAGGCAGGGGATTGCATCGGAGCCTGTTGCATTTGCGGTACTCCGCCTTGCGAGTCTCCAGTCTCATTTGCATCATTTATTTCATTAAGTTCGTTTCCTCCTTTTATGGCATTCAGCGGTTTAGGTCCTCTGCCTTCCGGATTTCCGCCGGCATTGCCCGATTCTTTTTCTGCCTTTTCAATCTTCCCTACCATTTGAATTTTTTGGATCTGCTGAACTTTTTGATTATAATCCGCTACTTTTTCAGGATTTACTTTTTCCAGAACTGCTGAAACATTTTTTGATGAATTAACTTGGGCATTAAATATGGCTGATTTGGCTTGTTCGGGGACTTGCTCATAAACTCTGGCTAGGTTTTCCTGTTGAGCCAGACTGTTATTTTCAATTTTTTCCGCTATCTGACTTTTATCTTGAACTTCCAAAGCCAGGGTTTCTATTTTTTTATAATTATTGGCATATTTATTCGCCAACATTTCTGCTATTTGAGCATTGTTTTTTCCATAACTATACAATTCGCTTATTCTTTTATTATTTAACTCATCCAAATAATTTAATTTGCTTTCCTTGGAAAAAGAAAAAAATAGTTTGAGAGATTCTTTCCATGATTGAACAAAATAAAAAGACGACGTCGGTGATAGAAAATCACTAGCAGCATACGTCATTTTTGGTAAAACAATTCCAAAAGCAAAAACCAAAAGAACTGTGGCAACATATTTTTTCATATTTTTTTAGTTATAAATTTTTAATAAATTCCTGGGCTATTTTGTTTATTCCATTAGCGTTCGGATGCAAGCAATCTAATTCACTTATATCTTCCGAACCCAGAATTGGATATAAGTCAACAACTGTTGCGTTATATTTATCTGCAATTTCCTTGATGGCATTGTTAAAAGATTGAATTTTTACTTGGGCTAAATTTTTCACCCCATATACGAATTTGTCTTCCTTACAAGACGAATAAGGGGCTGTCCGCATTTTGATAAAATCAGGATATGTCATAATCATTATTTTTGTGTCTTCCCCTTGTATTTTTGCGAATATTTTATCCAGATTTGAACGAAAATCAGCTTCTGATCCGGATAATATATCCGCTCCTGGGTCAAGGGTTATATATTTAGGACTGAAGCTTGGCACGTTCACTGCTTGTTTTTCCAATATTTCTTTAGTGTTCGCTCCTGAAGAAGCTAGATTTTTTGGAGTTAGGTTTTCTCCTTTTGAAATCAAATATTCGTATACGCTGTTTATTTCCGCTCCAGTGGAAAAACTCGCATTTTCCCAATCCCCCTTTTTGTCCAAAGCATAGTTGGTCGCCTTGGAAAGGCTGGAACCTAAAGCTACAAACTTACGCTCCTGTTTTACTTCTGCTTTTTGAGGCGGAATATTTTTTGCAGAATCGGCCTGCTTAGCACCGTTATTCTGAGAAGCAGTTTGATCCATCTCTTTTTTGCCACCACATCCCGATAATACAAAAACACAAATAATTATAATGGGAAAAATAAAAAATATCTTTTTCATTTTATTTTTGTTAATTTTTGTTATCTAAAATATATCATATTTTGGTTTTATTTAATAGTGAAGCATTGAGTCAACGCAAAAAGCACCCTTATTTGGGGTGCTTTTTTGACAATATTAAACAATCTTTTATTTAGCCATTCCGTATCCCGATGAAATTGCATGAGCAATCCATTCGTGTACGCCTTCTGATGTTCCTTGGTCAAGTATAACCTCAAACTGCCCCCAGATAGGATATCCGCCTTCTCGCCAACAAGAACTATCTTCTAATTCAGTTCCTACCCATACAATTTTATAATGCCAAACTTCTCCTGATCCCCCTTCCCCTTTTCCATTCCATTCATTATTTTCCCAAGCATCACAAGTCCAGGGTTGTCCATTAAATTTGGCATCATTCCAAGCTTTTGACCATTTCATTACTAAATGATCGTTGGCATAAGTTGGGTCTCCCCAAACTCTTCCATCCAAAACTTTATCAATTCCGTCTACTGAACCATTAAAAATCATTGCCTTGTAATTATAGCCGAATTGGTCAAATCCACCTGCTGCAAATGTAATGCTCGCAGTAACCACGAAAACAAATGCGACTGATAAAGTATAAATTAATGTTTTTTTCATAGTTTTTTGAAAATTAGATAATTATTTTGGCATGTCGACCCCACACCACTCAGGATTTCAATACTTTTATCATACACCCTTCCAACCCAAGAATACAAAGCCTGCAATTTTTGATTTTTTCATTTTTTAAAATTAAACTTACATTACGAAAACTCAAACACCCTGTCTACCATAAGGCAGGTGCAATAGATGATTTTAGTCTTGGCTTATAAATATTTATCTTTTAGTTTATGAATAATAGCATGAAGTTCTTCGTGGCGACCTTCCCCAATAACATTCTTTTCAATATCCTCAAATCCAAGTTCTAATTCTTTTTGTTTTTCTTCCGAAAGAGATTTGCCCGCCATTGGAAATAGCTTCTGATTTTCCTTATCAATATGCGGATTCAGCAAAGCAATATATCCCCTGGCATTTTTAATGAATTTAGAAGAATCTTTTTCAGCGATCGCTTCAGACATGTTTTTAACAAAATTCCGTCCAATCTTATGCTCTTCAATCAAAGCATCTATAATAGCCATTTCTTCGGCAATATTGTTTTCCTCCATTGCTGGAAAAAGCAGGCGTTCTTCTTTCCCGTGATGGCATTTGTCGGCAAACTCACGGATAAAAGCAACAGCGTTTTCCAAATCTGACACGTTCATTTCCTGTCCTGCCTCAAGCTGGTCGCTAGCTTTTTCCAAAATCCTGAGCATCAGTTTTACCGGTCCGTGCTCCTTGGTTAGTTCTTCTATTGGATTCATATTTTTATGGTTAATTTTTATATCTTTATTATACCACAACTGAGCGGAGCGACGAATTAAGAATTCTCCAAAAATCCCCTTGAAATAACTCATTTCCTAGCAAGTCAACGCAAAGCCCCAAAAAAAGTTTCTTGTTAAATAGGAATACTTGGAAAAATAAATTATATATCAAAAAAACTATTGGCGAATAATTCAACAAAAACGAATAGTAAGTAAAAGAAAACAAGAATTATTGCCTCTTTTTTGTTCAATGTTTTTCCTGTCCGCATAAAATATAAAAGAATAACCGAAGCCACAACCATAAAACCTCCAGTTATATAAATAATTTTTGGATTAAAAGCAAAAGGAGAAATCAAGGCCAATATGCCAATGACAATAGTCGAGTCTGTTATAACCATTCCCATTATATCCCCAATAGCCAACTCATCATGATTTCGCTTAACAGCCTTGATGGAAAAAAGTAGCTCTGGTAAAGTGGTTCCCAGTCCGACAAAAAACATACCGATAATAATCGGATGAACATTAAAATTTTCAGCCAAGGAAACCCCAAATTTAACGGTAAAATTAGCACTCACAAGCAGAGCCATCATACTCAAAAGCAGAAAAGAAAAATATTTCCAGGAAAAATATCCGTCACTTTTAATGATTGATTCTCTGTTTCTCCAAAATAGCAAATAATAAAAATAAAAACCAGCCAAAATTAAAATTATACCCTCCCATCTCGAATAGTATCCATTAAAACCAAATACCACTGGTAAGGCAATCATAAAAATATACAATTTTCCATGTTTAAGTATTTTGCTTTTTACCATTAAACAACGTGAACAAAGAAAAATTGGAATTGCAAAAATAATTGTTAAGTCAGCAACATTGGCGCCAAGAAGAGTTCCTAAACCGAATGAAGGCGTACCTTGCAAAGCAGAATCTATTCCGATGAAAGTTTCTGGCAATGCGGAAATGACGGAAACGATCAAAAATCCCACCACATACTTAGGGATTTTTAAGTTAGTAGCAATCTTTGTGGAATACTGCATGGCATATTCAGCACTCTTGATTACAAGAAACAATGCCGTGATGAGTCCGAAAAAGACAAGCATTTTGTTTGGTTCCTGAATAATTTTAAATTAATCTACGTTTTACGTTTAAAAAATAAATCAAAAAAATTACAAAAGTATTATAAATCATAGTTCCCCTCTGCTTCTGGTTGGTGAATAATTTTTTCGACTCTTACCATCTTTTCTCCGTCAGGCGTCTTTACGGGGATAATATCATTGACTTTATAGCCCAGCAGGCCACAACCGATTGGCGAGAGTACGGAAATTTTGTTTTTACTGATATCAGCATCTTGCGGAAAAACCAGCCAGTAAATTAAGCTGGAATTTGATTCGATTTCTGTAAATTTAACTTGGGAATTCATGGTTATCACGTCAGCAGGAATTTTTTTGGAATCAACAATTATCCCTCTTTCTAATTCTTGGAGTAATGCTTCGTCATAGGTGTCATGAGGTCTTTTTTCTTTAAGCAATTCCATTAGTCTTTCATTGTCATTTTTTGTGATATATATCTGCTTGTTCATATATTTTGTTTATATAATTAAAAACCGACTCTATGTCGGCTGTTAAATTTGATGAAAATCTAAACAGCCGATTTAAGAAATCAGTGGAAAAATGATAATTCTGCTAAAAATTTTTATCATAATATAATATATAAATCTGCTTTAATTGTATCAAAAAATAGAAAAAAAGCAATTTATTATTCAAAAAACAACCTTTTGCAGTAATTAGTCAGAACAGAACGAAAAAACGCAAAAAACGCCACTTAAGGCGTTTCTGCAAAAAGCAAAATCACATTCTATTGCGATTAGTCCTAAAGAAGTCTATCTGTGTCCTTGTACAAAAGACACTACAGATTATATAGCTCTGCTAGGCATTGCTGTTCTCCAGTAAACTGGAGTCGACCAGCGGATGAAATCCACACTACACGATATTAAGTTTTGACACAAAATACCTTTGATGTGTAATGCTCTAGAATTCCATCAATTTCTCCCTAGAAAGGAGGTGTTTAGGAACGGACAACGCACGGACTTTAGCCAGTAAATAAGGCACCAAACAAGATTTTAAAAATGCTAATTTAGTAGAAACACTTTAAGAATTTTACATATGCATTCTACTGCATCTTAAAGAAAAAAGCAAAAATACATTCTCCTATTTTTCCATCAGCTCCTTAAAAGAATTCTTCCAACCCTTTCAATATCATAATGTTTTAATAAAAAAACCGCTGAGACCATGTTGAATCCCAGCGGCACTACTTTTACTTCTTCCCTATTTTTTTTCTTCTGTCAGAACAAGTTGGGCATCCTCTATTATTTCTGGATCTTTCATCACCAGTCGCTTGCCATTCATGATCACACTTTAAACATTTCCACCAAAGTTTTCTACCGGTACCTGCAACAACTTTATCTGATGGCAATAAATTTTTGGGTGGAGGCATGTATTCCTTGGCAAGTTCAGGATGAGTTGCCGCAAGATTGTTTTTGCTTGTTATCGTTAAATTAGCACACGCAGGACAACCTGTTCTTTCAATAACACGATGGGATCCTGTTGCTTGCCACTCATGCCCGCAATTCTCTTTGCTACATTTCCACCAAAGTTTTCTACCGGTACCTGCAATGATCTTATCTGCTGGCAATAAGTTTTTGGGTGGAGGCATGTATTCCTTGACAAGTTCAGGATGAGTTGCTGCAAGATTGTTTTTACTTGTTGCTGCCTGACCAGCGCATGCAGGGCAACCATTGCCATTGTGTGCACGACTACCGCCAACTGCTTGCCACTCGTGCCCGCAATCTTCTTTGCTACATTTCCACCAAAGTTTTTTATTGGTTCCAGCAATAATCTTATCTGCTGGCAATAAGTTTTTGGGTGGAGTCATGTATTCCTTGGCAAGTTCAGGATGAGTTGCCGCAAGATTGTTTTTACTTGTTGCTATCATTCCTAAACAAGCCGGACAGCCTGTTCCGAAAACACGATGATTTCCTGCTGCCTGCCACTCATGCCCGCAATTCTCTTTGCTACATTTCCACCAAAGTTTTTTATTGGTTCCAGCTATTACTCGTTCAGGCGGTAATTCGTTTTTGGGTGAATATTCCAAAAGAAGATCAGGAATTTCAGAAATAAGTTTCTTTTTGATCGCCTGGATCACTTTTAGAATATCCAATACCTTGTCGTTGAAAATGAAATCAAAATTATCACCACTGACACGAAGCACATCTTTGTTGAGAATGAAATTATTTCCGGCAAACTCCTTGATCCTGTGTGCCATTTCCTCGATTACTGCCACTCTTTGACAATTGGCCACGAAGTCAAGAACAATGACTTTTTCTTTGCTGAAAATTTTTCTGAGGCCTCGGCCAAGCTGCTGATAGAAAATCGTTTTGGAATCGGTGCAACGTAAAAACACAATCAACTCTGCATCAGGCACATCAATACCTTCATTAAATTTGTCGACCGCCAGAATATATTGTAGCGAGCCTCCACGAAAAGCATTGAGTCTTCTTCTGTTTTCTTTTCCTCCACCTTTCACTTTTGAGTGATAAGTCAGTGAACCGGGAAGATGCGATTGAAAGTTTTCCGCATGTTCGATTTTTTCGCAGAATATAATCGCCTTTTTGCTTGAACCGGCATACGCCTGAATTGTCCGAGCAATTTCTTCGTCTCGTTTCTTAATGAAAATACTTTCGTTAATCTGCTTGACTGAAACACGCTGACCTTCTTCCAAAATACCCTTGATAATCTTTTTCAGCTTCCAATGGCTTAGGTTATCATTAAGAATGTGGTATTCAACCTGCGTCAACCAGCCCTTAGCAATAGCTTCTTCTAAAGTGTAATTCACTACTTCTTCGCCAAATATCTCTCGGATATCTTTTAAATCCATCCGATCAGGAGTGGCAGTGATACCGAGAAGTTTTTTTGGTTTGAAATACTGGATTACTTCCTTAAAAGTTGGGGCTTGTCCATGGTGAGATTCGTCAACGATAATAAAATCAAACCAATCTTCGGGAAATACAATTTTCCAATCAGCATAACTTTGGAAAGAAGCAAAGACCATATCTGCCTTATCGGCATTAAAATCCTTGTCTTTATCTACTCCAAAGAAAGGAGCAAACACCGCTGTATTCCCAATGACTTTTCTGAATTCACCCATGGCTTGTTCTAGAATGCCATTCTCGTGACAAAGGAATAATCCCCTGCGTTTCTTCTTAAGCTCACTTTTTGCCCAAAATGCAGCTACTATAGTTTTACCAAGACCAGTGGCCATGACAACTAGTGCTACAATTTTTGTTCTGAAAGCTTCAATCAAAAGATTGAGAGCTTTCTGTTGATAATCAAATAAGGTTATCATTTTATGCCCTCCAATCTTTATTTTATTGTTAAAACTACTATCCAAAATCTGACAACGAATAATATAACATATTGATATTATTGTCAATATTGGCTGGTAAGAGTTTTTGGATTTTAAATTTAGATATGAAAAAAGTTGTATTTTAAGGGGCTACTCGCTCAACTATTGGAACAAAGTTATCACGGAATTGAAACATAGGGGTTTCTCATTTTTAGGTGTAACTCCCTGGAAAGCACTTGAGTCTAGGGATGTTTTTTTGTCTGCATAAAACATTTTGTTCCGCTAAATTCGCATCATTTTTAATCTTGAAAAAACAAAAAACACCAAATTGGTTTGGTGCTTCTTATCACAATACAAGACGATAATAACGGCTTTAAAAAGCCAATAATCGTAAGCTATTGTGGCTAGTCCTCAAGTTGTGTTATCCGAATTCAATTGAACCTACCCCGATAAATCGGGACAGGTAAAGACCAATAGATTATCTCTGAATAAATTCAGAGCTTCACCTTAACTCCCTAGAAAGGAGGTGATTCGTGGGAGATAATGGAATTTTAGCTAAGATTTGCTTTATTGAGAGTGTAAATTTTACTTTGTAACTCCCTCAAAATACTACAAACCTGAAAAATATTGCTTAATCTTCATTTATGCGTACTGTGCGGTAATTTCCGTCATTTTTCAGGTAATTCATCTCGATAATCATTTTACCCTTTTTGATGGTTATTTCGGAAAACGCCCCCTGATATTTCTCGTTTTTCACAATCCCAGGAGAAACAAAGTATTTTACTCCGTCTATTTCCTGTAAAAATAAGTCTTCAATATGTCCTGCAAAAACAGCAAAAGTTTTATTTTGCGAAAAAATTTCTTGTAATCTCTTGGCATTGTCTGGAAATTCAAAATTAGATTTTCCGCCAACGCTCCAAAGCGGAGGATGATGCAAAAATACTATTGTTCTTTTATCTGTATTTTTAAGTTCTTTTTCAAGAAATTTGATTTGTTTTTCCGATATATGTCCCCTGATATATCCCCTTCCAGGGACAGCATCCTTATCTTCACTTGTAAAATTACTGTCCAATATTATTATCTTGTACTTTCCTACTACAAAAGCCTTGCTTATGTAATCAATTTCTAACGATTGCATAAACTGTTCCTTATTTACTGAACGCAAGTCGTGATTTCCCACCACCCAGTATTTTTTCAAAGTAGTTTTGTCAAAAAGTCTTTTTACCAACGAAAGATCCGCCATTCCATTATTCGAACTGACTTTCGTACCTTCAATGGTATCGCCATTAGAAATAATAAAATTAGGCACAAATTTATTGTTCATTCTTTCAATAAAATAATTTATCTTACTGACAAATTCTGGTTTCAAAACTCTGTTTCCAGCCCCATCAAAATAGCTCATGACGTGTAAATCAGTAATAAATCCTATTCTTAATTCATCTGGATTATTTCTTTTGATTGTTGGAGATGGAAGAATCACTGGAATTACAGGTATGGTTTCGACAATTTTTTCTGTCTCTTCTGTTATTTCTGTTGGTTCTGCTTCATCCTGTTGAGTTATTTCAATCTGTTCCGCATCGCTTTCAATAACTTCTTCTTCAATTTCTTCTTCAATACTTTCTTCAACAGGGTTACTTTCTCCATTGATAATTTCAACCTCAATATTTTCTTTTATTACTTCCTCCCCTTTATCATTATTAAAATATCCATACACACCAAAACCAAAAGCTACTGAAAGCAATACGGCAAGTATAGCAAAAACTAAAATGGATTTATTTTTAATCATAATATATCAAATATTTCAAATGGGTCGTCAGCAAAAGATACAGGAACTATTAATTCATCATTATTTTGTGCAAGTCCAGAAGGATTGTCTTTTCCCAATATGAGTGTTCCTTTTTTCGTTTTAGGTTTTTCAAATTCAATAACAGCATTAAAAGAAACAAAATCTTCAGTCATCCAATCCCCTTGAGCATAAGCTTCTGAGGTAGCAATAACTTTTTTATTACCATCCAGCAATTTAATTGGAAATTGAGCTTCAAAAAACCAAGCCCCTTTTGCTGAACCTTCAATTGTTAACGGACTTTGAATTTCTTGATTAGGCCGAGGGCTAGCTATTTTAATCACATCCCATTTTCTAAATTCATTGCCAATATCTTCAACAAAGTTTTTTCCGCTTGGCGTTGTACATTGCCTTGGAAAACTTTCCTGAACAGGATATCCAGCATCAACACATGCTTCAAAACTATTTACTCTATTGGGATTTATTATTTTAACTTTTTTATTTAAAACAAAAAAACACCCGACCATAACAAATAGCAATATAACAGCAATAAGTTTGAATTTATTTTTATTCATTTATTTTTTTATAACTTTTTTATAAGCTTCAATATAATCTTTTGCCATTTTCTCAGCCGAAAAATTTTCTTGTACGTTGTTCTAAAAGTTAAATCGACTGATTTTTAATTAACGAGCTATATACTTTTTCATAATTTTTTGCCATTACAGAAATATCAAAATTATCCTCAGCTTCAGTCCGACAAACTTCTCTGGATATTTCTCCCACTTTTTTCATTGCCTCGCTAAATAACAATTCGTCTTTAATTATAAATCCTGTTTTTCCGTCCTTCAAAACTTCCGCCACTGCTCCATTCTTTAGGGCAATAACTGGGGTTCCGCAAGCCAAAGCTTCAACCATAACCAATCCAAAAGCTTCATTCCAGCGAGATGGAAATAACAATGCAGATGCACTGGAAAGCAATTTTACTTTTTCTGTGTGACCGATTTCTCCAATGAACTTAATACGTTCACCATCTACATATGGTAAAACTTCTTTTTCTAAAAATGATTTGTCTTCTTCTCTAATTTCCCCAGCGATTGTCAGCCTTGCACCTAGTTTATTTGCAGACTGTACTGCAATATCAATTCCTTTATTTTTTGAGAGAGTTCCAAGAAAAACAAAATGATTGTCCTTTAGTATTTTAAAATTAGGCTGAAAAGATTTAACATCAATTCCGTGATACACAGTCGCCACATAATTGAGATTTGACGATAAAAAGCGTTGAGCATCGCTAATTGATACAAAAGGATATTCTTTAAATGCATCCGCCAAATAAATAAAATCAGGCGTCAAACTGCTGTGAAGCGTAGTTACCATCGGAATGGATAAAAACGGAGCTAATGCGATTGGATGAAATCCCATATGATTATGAACTATGTCAAAATCTTTTATACGCTTACCCAATTCAAAATATGACAAAAATTCATATGGTTGAATTCCACTCCAGTTAAACCCTCCAGCCAATTCGTGCATTGGTTGGGAAATAACTGGGATAAGGTTACCTTGGACTTTCGAACCGCCACAGGCAAAAGTAGTAACCTCATGTCCCAATTCGGTCAATCCCTTGGCAAGATTAGCAACCACTAACTCAGAACCACCATATTTTCCAGGTGGAACTTTTTTCCAAAGTGGTGCAAGTAATGCTATTTTCATACAATTTTATATTTATGCTTTATTTTTTATCACTTCATTTTCAATAAGATATGATTTGTATTTTTTTTCTGTTATAGCAAGCAACTTTTTAGAATAATCCTTGGTCGGAGAAATTTTCCAATACACGTAAAAAATGCAAAACAGAACCATAGATGAAACAAAAAATGTTATCTTGGTCGTGATTCTTCCACCCACATAAATTGCCTCTGCAATTCCAATCAGAAACCATATCCCTAAAATAAGTTCTTTGTAGGTATTTTTAATAAGACTTGGCATTTTTAGTAGGATAAATTTATTGGTTCTTTCAAAAACCGATTTAGCCTGAAAGAGAAATGCTAGCCAAGCCTCTGAATAAACTAAAGTCATTCCCATATGAATAAGAAAGGCTCGCCAAGAACGTCTGAACGATTGTTTTTGATTTTTTAGTGAAATCCAAAAAAGAATCCACTTGGCTACCAAAGTTATAAGCAAAGAAATGGAAGCTGTATCAAGAAGATATCGATGCTGTTCATTTAACGGAGTAAAGGGTAGGAGTATGATGACATAAGCAGTAATAACAGCAAAGGGTAGGAAGTTCAGGTGATTCCAAGCGGTCAAATGAAGCAAGAATCCAAACCAAGACTTAAATGGTATTTTTCCGAACATTAAAAATAATGTTTTGAGTGATTGAGCGTTACCAAAAGCCCATCGCCATTTTTGATGCTTGTATGATTCAAGGTCATACGGCATCAATCCATAACCGATTGGACGGTTAATATAGATGCCCCTATAGCCTTCTCTGTAAATTCGCAGTCCTAAATCAGCATCTTCCGTCAAAGCTTCTCCCCTGAATCCTTCCAAAATTTTCAAAACTTTTGATTTATAAACACTGACTGTACCAGTGGAAGGGACGCAATCCAAATGATTTGCCATATTCATATAGATGCCAAAAAAATGGTGGTATTCATCGGCAATCGGTTGATTCTCTTTGTTGCAGTTACGGTAATATTGAGGAAACTGCACAAGAGCTATTTTTTCATCAGAAAAATACGGTAGAGCAATAGAGAGAAAGTCAGGTCTGACTATATAGTCTGCATCAATAACCACAGTATATTCAGACCTTGAATCCAGTCGTTCTAAAAGATAATTTAGTGCTCCCGCCTTAAACCCCGAAAGATGGTCAATATGGAAAAAGCGGAATTTTTCATCCATTTTTTTAGCAAAAACTTCCACGGGCTTCCAAACAGAAACGTCCCTAGTATTATTGTCTATAATTAAAACTTCAAAGTTTTTATATCTTAGATGAGACAATGTATCTAACGTCTGCATCAGAATTGTTGGCGGTTCATTATAAGCAGGAACTAGAATGGAAACAAACGGCTGTGATTTCATTTGCTTACGTTTTGGCTTGAAATTAGGAAGTAATGCAATGACAATTTGAAAAAAAGACAAAAAAAGACCTAACAAAAGGTTTAGGACTACTAAAATAAGGACGTATTGGGGAATAAAAGTCGAAGCTAATATTATTAAAATGAAGAATAATATAATACCCATATATGCTAAATAATGATTAATTTGTGGGCAAAAGTGCATACTGGATAAAAAGTAACGCCCACCTGAAAAAGTTAGCGCTAAAACCGCCCAACTTCATTTTTTCCTCACTTTTTATAGTTTATCACAAAATGCCAAAAATTTCCAGTATTTAGGACAATTTTTATTTATAATTTAGACAAACAATTTGTTTCTTACCAGCTTTCTTAATTCTTCAATTGCAATAATTGAAAATGCCACACTAAAAATAATGACCCAATCTTTTCCGCTTAAAGGAACAGTTCGCAACACTTTTTGGAAAAATGGATTATACACTGCTAAAATTTGAAGTCCGATTATGATACCTGTGGCTCCCAATAAAAATTTATTGGAAAAAGGATTGGAGATAAAAATTGATTTGATATGACTGCGACAATTCCAGGCATTGAACCACTGGAAGACCGCCAGAGTCGTGAGCGATATTGTCCACGCCTTTTGCAAATCCGCCTCATAATTTTGGCTAAAGAGATAAAGCGTTCCGATTGCCATCGGCAATGCCATCGTGAACATCCGCAGAACCATCAATTTATCCACAAAACCTGCTTTGTTCTTTACTGATTTTTTACCCAAGAGATTATCCCCTTTCGATTCCATCGCCAAAGCCACATCCAGAAATCCGTCCGTCACCAGATTAAGCCACAAAATTTGAGCTGCTAAGATAGGCAGAGGAAATCCAAGCAGAATCGCTCCAATAATGGTTAATACTTCTCCAAGACTGGTGGAAAACAAATATAAAATAACTCGCTTAATGGTTTTGTAGATATTTTTTCCTTCTTCCACTCCAGAAACAATGCTTCCGAAATTATCATCCAGTAAAATTATATCTGCTGCCTCCTTGGCTACTTCTGTCCCGATTTTACCCATCGCTACTCCCACGTCAGCCGAAGTCAGAGATAAAGCATCATTCACTCCATCTCCAGTCATAGCCACCGTTTTACCTGCCAATTTATATGCATTGATTATTTTTAACTTATGCATAGGCGTCACTCTGGAAAAAACACTTACTTTTTCTAGGTGCTCCACCAATTCCTGCTCATTCATCTTTTCAACCTCCTTGCCCTCAAGAATAACATCCCCCCTTCGAAAAATTCCGACTTCCTTGGCAATAGCCTTGGCGGTAATTTTATGGTCGCCAGTTATCATAACCAATCGTATACCCGCTGATTCTACTTTTTTTACTGCTTCTCTTACTTCAAACCTAGAAGAATCTTCGATGCCTAAAAATCCGACAAATTCAAGTTTGGATAATTTTTCAGGAATTCTATCATTTTTTTCCATATTCTTCATTCCTAAGGCCACCACTCGCAATCCCTTTTCGGACATTTTTATGAAAATATTTTTTAATTTCCCCCTTTTTTCATCAGTGAGAATATGAGCCCCTGAATGACTCCAAACTTTTTCGGAAATATCCAACAGCTCCTCTGGCGCGCCAACAGTAATCAAAAAATTTTTTTCTTTCTCGGCATATAGCGTTGCGTGATATTTTAATTTGTAATCGAAAGGTTTTTCTTCAATCTTTATAAATTCTTTTTCTAAATCAGTTTTGCTATAGCCAATCTTTTCCGCCATTACCAATGTTGCCCCCTCGGTTGGATCACCGGATATTTTCCAAGTCTCGAGACTTTTATCAAGAGCTAGGTGAGCCCCGCTGCACAAAGCACCAATCTTTCCAGCCAAAAGCAGTTCCGGATGATTAAGAGGATCGATATCTTCTCCTTCCAGTTCGATTTCGCCTTTTGGCTCGTAACCAATTCCACGTACTAAAAAAAGTTTTTCATCAATATGTATTTCCTTAACCACCAGCTCATTTTTAGTCACTGTGCCTGTTTTGTCCACTGCGATCACATCTGTTTGCCCCAAGGCCTCCACTGCCTGAAGTCTTTTTACTAGCACATTGCGTTTGCCCATCCGCCAGACACCTGTCGCCAGCACTAAGGTCACCACAATTGGCAATCCTTCTGGAATTATGGAAACTGAAATAGCCACGATGGTCGAAAACACTTCTTTTAAAGGATGCCCATAGAAGATTCCAATTCCAAATAAGACTAATCCTATAGCAAAAACAATAGCAATTATGAAACGAGAAAGATAGCGTATATCCTTTTTCAATGGCAATTCTTCATCAATGGCAGATATTTTTTTAGCAATACCTCCAATAACCGTCTCCATGCCTGTTGCCACGACAATTGCTTTTCCGTTTCCAGAAACAACATTTGTTCCTTTGAAAATCATATTTATCTGGTCAGAAATCGTGACAACTGATTCTTTCATGGAATTTGCCAGCTTGAATTTTGGATTAGACTCTCCCGTAAGAGCGGACTCATCGACCTGAAGTGATTCAGAATAGAAAATTCTGGCATCAGCAGGAACCTTTTCTCCTTCACGCAGAATAATTATATCCCCAGGCACTAATTCTTCATCTAAAATAATATCTTCTTCACTATCACGAATCACAGAAGCATTTGTTTTGATTAAATTTTTGAGAGCCGCAAAAATGTTCTGGGCTCTCCCTTCTTGGATGGTTCCCACTATGGCATTGAAAATAAGAACGGACAAAATGACAAAACCATCTGTGTTTTCTCCAGTCAAAAAAACAATGGCTGTAGCAACAAGGAGAACAAAAATGAGAGGGCTTTGGAATTGGCGAAAAAATACAACCACCAAATTGTCAGCTTTAACTTCCGGAAGTTTATTAGGACCATAATTCAAAAGACGATTTTCTATCTCGCTTTTTGCCAGTCCGTGTTCTCCAGTATTTAGTTCCTGAAAAATCTCTTCAATTCCTTTATTAAAATAGCCTTTTACTTTTTCGTTTTTCATTTGTTTATTATACCATAGACAAAAAACAGAGGCTAAACCTGTTTATACAATGTAGCAAATAAAATCAAAGCGGTTTCTTTTTTTAGGTATAACTCCCTAGGATGTACTTGAATCTAGGGATTTATTTTGGGTCATTTTTATGATCCATTTTTTCATTTTTCATAAACAAAAAAACTGCAATAATAATTACAGTTTCTTTGATCTACAAAAGATACGAGATGCCAAAAAATGGCTAATCGTAAGCTATTGTGGCTAGTCCTCAAGTTGTGTTATCCGAATTCAATTGAACCTACCCCGATAAATCGGGACAGGTAAAGACCAATAGATTATCTCTGAATAAATTCAGAGCTTCACCTTAACTCCCTAGAAAGGAGGTGATCCATCCACAGCTTCCGCTACGGATGCCTTGTTACGACTTCACCCTTATCATCGATCCCACCGTTGTCCCCGTTTTAACACGGGGCCTTTGGGTGTTACCGACTCTCTTGGTGTGACGGGCGATTATCTTCATAAAACTATGAATTGATATTCCCATCGTGCCTGCGGATTTCCCGCACACGACGAGCTCAATGCATTTTTTGTTTAAGCTTGAATATTCTTCGAAGCCCCGAATCAGTGAAATGCTTATTTTTTATAATCATTTCAAAAATCCGGCAAAAAATTTCAAAGTCACCGTTCTTTGAGCGTAATCTCAAAGAATTCCTTTTGAAAAACGGAATGATAATTTTTTCCAAATCATGTCTATTGGTTACTTCATAGCGATAACAATTTTGATGATTGGCGCGTGTGTCTTTTTGAAAGTACACCGCACCGCACCCAAAAAATTTTTTGAGTTCATAGAGAATTTTTTTATCTTTCTCGATGAGTTTCAGAAAAAATCTTGGTTCAACTTTTGTTCTGCGCTTGACTTGCTTTTTAGAATCAGGATTTTTTACATAAACTGTAAAACTTCCCTCTCCGTCGGCAAGACCAACAACATAATTTTGGTTTATCTTTTCCATATGCAATGAGTGAGTCCTTCTCCCATCACTCGTAAGTGACAGGGTACTATAACTCAGCTGACTTCTGACGCTGCGTAAGTTTCATTATATGATCTTATTATAACATAAAATCATAACAGCACCAGATCTCCCGAGGTCATTTATTATTCCATTCCACACATTCCAACCAGTCATCTGATGCCTGTCTGCCGACAGGTAGACATTTTCCCTTTGCTCACCACCGATTCAAAGGTCAATGCGACTGCCCCGATTCATCGGGGTTTGTTGGACTGCATTTTGTTTCCAGGTCCTTCACCGCGTTCCTCGCGAAACGCGACTACCTTTCAACTACGCTCTGATGACGAATCAGAGGAAGAGATTTTAACTCTTTTGAATAAAAAACTGCTCGGCGCTTTTATTGTGAGTACAAGATCCGAGAACGTATTCACCGGGGCGTTCTGATCCCCGATTACTAGTAAATCCGGCTTCAAGGAGTCGAGTTGCAGACTCCTATCCGAACTGGGACCGGTTTTTTGGGATTGGCTCCGTCTCGCGACTTGGCAACCCTCTGTACCGGCCATTGTACCACGTGTGTTGCCCAAGGTGTCAAAGGGCCATGCTGATCTGACGTCATCCCCTCCTTCCTCCCAGACTTCCATTCGCTTCGCTTCGCTCGCTCATAAGTTCAAAATTAAAAGTTCAAAATTAAAAATTATTGAGTTGCTTCGCAACGACTTTTTAAAAAATCATGAACGAAGTGAATTCTAAAATTTTACATTTTGATTTTTGCACTTTGAATTATGAGTGTTTGCAAAGCAAACGCTCAGAAGTCTGGGCAGTATCGTGTGACATATAAAACACACGACAGGGGTTGCGCTCGTTTCCCGACTTAACGGAACATCTTACGACACGAGCTGACGACGACCATGCAGCACCTGCTAGGCACCCTCGAAGGCGGACTTATTTCTAAGTCTTGCAGCCTAGTTTCAAACCTTGGTGAGGTTTCTCGCTTACCATCGAATTAAACCACATGATCCTCTACTTGTGCGGATCCCCGTCTATTCCTTTGAGTTTTAATCTTGCGATCGTACTTCCCAGGCGGCATATTTAACGCGTTAGCTACGACACTGAAAGGGTCGATACTCTCAATGCCTAATATGCATCGTTTAGGGCGTGGACTACTGGGGTATCTAATCCCATTCGCTACCCACGCTTTCGCTGCTCAGTGTCAGGAGTGTGCTAATCTAATGCCTTCGCCTTTGGTGTTCCTCATGATATCAACGCATTTCACTGCTACACCATGAGTTCCATAGATCTCTCACACCCTCTAGCTATGCCGTTTCAAATGCAGTTTCGGAGTTGAGCTCCAAGATTTGACATCTGACTAGCATAACCACCTACCAGCTCTTTACGCCCAATAAATCCGGATAACGCTTGAGGTCTCTGTATTACCGCTACTGCTGGCACAGAGTTAGTAACCTCTTATTCGTAAGGTACCATCATCGAAATTTTTCCCTTACAAAAGCAGTTTACAACCCAAGGGCCTTCATCCTGCACGCGGCGTCGCTCCATCAGGCTTTCGCCCATTGTGGAATATTCTCGACTGCAGCCTCCCGTAGGAGTTTGGACAGTGTCTCAGTTCCAATGTTGGGGGCCGTGCTCTCACACCCCCTACCCGTCATAGCCTTGGTAGTCCTTTACACTACCAACTAGCTGATAGGACATAGGCCTCTCTTGAAGCGATAAATCTTTACTCCGTAGAGCACATCGTGTATTATTCCGGATTTCTCCGAATTATTCACGACTTCAAGGAAAGTTCCTATGCATTACTAACCCGTTTGCCGTGGGCCTAAACCCACTCGACTTGCATGCCTTATCCACGCCGCCAGCGTTCATCCTGAGCTAGGATCAAACTCTCAATAAATAGATTTTAATAAAAGAAAACTTTTATTAAATCAGGTAGTATTTTTATTTAAAGAAAAAATACGAAAACTTATAAGCTCAGATAAACAACCAGTCCTGTCGCGCGTAAGCGACAGGAATTAAAAGGACTAACCGCAATAAATTGCGATTAATCTCTCATTTAGTTTTTAAGCTGCTATCCATAACTGCAAAGTGATGCGCCCAGAAAGTTTTCTAGGCAAACTTCTTCGCAGTTATAAACTGATGGTAGCGAACGCTTGCAGGATTAAGCGTTCGCTACCTGTAGCCAAAATGCGCATTGGGTATTTATATTGGGAGGCTAAACCCATACCTTAATCATTAAAGACCCAAACGCGAATCAGCTACAAAATTTGAAGCCGAAAATTTATTTCAGATCAATCCCGAGACTAATTAACCTGAAAAAACTATTACAAGAAAGGGGGGAAACACTCGGGCTAACGCTTTTCGACTGTCAAATCTTTTACAGCGATAGACACCCCCGTTGACCAAATGCAAAACCCTCACCGGAGTTTTACCTGATCTCCGTTCCAGAGCGCCTATCGCCTTTTTTATAATGAACAAAAAACACATCCTCACGCACATCTATATATGCAAAAGGATGTATTTTCATCACGTAAAGTTCGCTTCGCTTACTACGTGACTACGCCCCCAATTTTTAAAAAATGTTACTTTTTTGCGGCGATGTTTTAATTAATAAATTAAGTCAAACACCTGCTTTATTTAACGCTAATCTATTCTAACAATATATACAAAAGCTGTCAAGAGCTTAGAAAAATTGTTCTGCCTAGGCTACTTTTTCCCATTTTAAGCCAAAATTTTACCATCCTAAAAAGCACTCAAAAAACGATTAGCAATAAAATCAGTACAATAAAAAATTTTTAACATATTCAAATTCTTTTTTCGCTTCTTTGATATTTTCGCATTCACTTTCAATTATGATCGGCAATCTTCTGTCCGGAATAGCTTGCAAAATTTCCATCTGTTTTGTCCTGAATAATGGCTCATGAAGAGTTTCAAATCCACTCACGTGAATTTCTTCAATTCGGCCGCCAAAAGTTTCCGCCATGTCCTGCGCCAGCCGCATGGACGGATCATTAGTGTAACAATGATTAAGATTAAGAACCATTGGCGCGTCAAATTTGGAAAATATATCTTCCAGACTATCAACATATTTTCCGAAATCTTTCTTCCAATCCATGTTTTCAATCGTAAATGGCAGATCAAATTGGCGGAAAATATCCCAGTTCATAGTTTCGTACGGATGCAAAACTACTGCTTTAAATTTCAATCTATCATTTATTTCCGCTATTTTTTGCAGCATGGCTACAATTTCCGTTTCATTGAAATTGTCAAAAGAAGGCGCATGGATGGAAACATATTCAAAACCAGCCAAATCTTCCGGTCTAATTTTTGCAATTTTTTCTAGTTCATCAAAACCGCCGATATTCCAGGAAATTTCAAGCGCCTGGCAGCCCATTTTTCGAAAAACAGCAAAAGTCTCCGGTGCCAGCGGGTCATGGGTTTTATATAAACATCCGGTTGAAAATCCTATTTTCATAAGAAGTTATCCTACCTCAACCGCGTTATTTTTGCAAATCTTGGCGTATTCGTAGAAACTTTTCCGTGGTTTTCTTTCCAGAGTTTCAAAGTCAATTTCAACCAACCCGAATTTCATATTATATGCTTCCACCCACTCAAAATTATCCACAAGCGACCAATGGAAATATCCTCGAACATCAGCACCTTTTGAAATGGCTTCGTGAAGTTTTTGGAGATGACTTTTAATGTAAGCACTGCGATGATCATCCTCTGCATTTGCAATTCCATTTTCGAAAATATATATCGGTTTTTTGTATCGATCCCAAGCATCCATTACAACTTCATAAAGTCCATCAGCAAAAACACCCCAGCCCATCTCGGTAATTTGCATATCCACCGTCTGCATCTTTATTGATGGAGGATACAATTTTACTTCCACTGCAAAATAATAATTTATGCCTACAAAGTCATAATGCCCCCTAAGCTGATCATAAAAATACCAATTATAGAGATTTTCAGTTTGTTCCGTAATGAAACTCAAAAATTTTGAATTATAATAATCAAAATCATTGCAGAACTGTGTGATCCCGACAGGCAAATCTTTTTTTATTTCTTTCGATAAATCATAGCATTTCTTGCAAGCCTCAACCATGTTCTTTCGCGCAAGAAAATACAAAATTGGATTATGTTTTCCAGGTGGAAAATTTCCAGCAAGATATCCGCGATTGAGCGGCAAACGCGGCTCATTCATAATCAAAAGCTGGTCGATTTCATCGCCAAGTTCTTCAATGACTTTTTTGCAATATTCCGTGAAATATTTGACAGTATGTTTTTTGTGCCAGCCTCCTTTTTTGGAAAGCCAAATCGGAAGCGTCCAATGCCAAAGGGTAACGGACCGCATCATGCCTTTAGCTTTTATGTCTTGCAGAACTTTTCGGTAATGTTCTATGGCTTCCTGGGAAAATTTGCCTTCTTCCGGTTCTATTTTCGACCATTCCAAAGAAAGCCTGAAAGCATTGCATCCGAGTTCTTGTGCTAAATCATGATCCTCTGGATATTTATTCCAACTGTCGCACGCTTTCCCCGCTATGCCTTTTGTTTTTCCCTTTTTCCCCCATTCGCACCAATCATTATTATCGCAATCACCTTCAACTTGATAGGCACTCGTTGCCACCCCCCACAAAAACCCCGCAGGAAATTTTAAAATTTTATTTTCCATTTTCTATACTTTTAAAACTAAATTATCTTTAGCACAGATGGTATTTTCAAATATTTTTCTTGCCGCTTTTTCTGCTCCATTCTTTTTTGCGTCACTATTATAATATTCCGGAATAAAATGGGTCAGAACAAGTTTTTTTGCCCCACTTTTCTTTACCAGATGCGCCGCTTCTTCAGGATTGAGATGGCCCCACTTTTTATTACTAAAACCTACTGGCAATGTACCTTCAGTTATAACAACGTCGGCGTCTTTCGCAAGTATTCCAAAATTTTCACATTCTCCAGTATCACACAAATACGCAATATTCTTTTTTCCCACAGAAAGACGATATCCAAAACACAAATCAGCATGAAATATTTTCCTACATTCAAAATTGACTGGGGATTTGTGTTTTCCCTCTGCTGCCTCCTTGACCATCACTTTGAAACTTCTCTCATTTAATGGCGCAGTAAAGGGAGAGTTTACTATTTTTTTCAAATTTTTCTTTGTTCCTTTCGGACAGATTATAGTCAGATCATTATTAAACTTAAATTTAGGAAAAACATGAAATCCGATTATGTGATCAAGATGAAGATGACTCACAAAAAGAATAATAGGTTTCGGTTTTTTAATAAATTTATCAAGCTTGTGCAAGCCATCTCCGGCATCAAAAACGATATAATTTTTTTCGGTTTCCAATAATGTGCATATGGTGTTGCTCCCATTATCCGAATACCAGCTGTTTGTTCCAAGGAAGATTAGTTTCATTTTTTAGTTTATAACAAAATTAAATCTTTATATTTTTCATCACTGACTTTCGTGTGCTCGACAACTTCAAACAAAATCTTTTTTCTAATGTCGTCAGGAATAATGAAAACCTTGAAATCTTTCGGGCCGATGCGCACTGCGAATTTCAAATCGGTTTCGAGTTTTTGCGGCAGATATTTTATTCCCTTTCTGGTCGCAAAAGCAATATGAAATTTTGTCGGCTTTGGCGCCAACACCCGCAAAACAACGGCATTTTCCCAAGATGAAAAAATTGCTTCATTATATTCCTCGCTCTTTTCGGGATTCAGCGACATTCTGTTCTTGTCACCCTTCACGAGAACCGACGCAATTTTCTCCCAGTTTTCCGCATGAGCTAAATTGTCCTCAGGTCTCAAATTTTTCATATTTCGTATTTATACATTATACGTAATACAAAATACTTTTGCTGATCATTTATTTCTTGGAAATAATTTCCATATTTCCCGGCATGTATTTGCGCAGGACTTCCGGAATTACAACACTGCCGTCAGCTTGCTGATAGTTTTCTGCAATTGCAATAAGAGCCCGCGTTACTGCGATAGCTGTGCCATTGAGCATATGCACATAGCCCTTTTCTCCGTCTTGAGTCTTATATTTTATATTAAGTCCCCTGGATTGATAGTCAGTGCAATTGGACGTTGAAGTTATTTCTCCCCAATCACCCATAGTTCCATCCTGGTTAGGTTTTCCCGGCATCCAAGCTTCAAGATCAAATGTTCGAATGGATGGTCCACCCAAATCAGCCGTGCAATGATCAACCACCCTAAAAGGGATGCCCAGACCCTTGAAAATTTCCTTTTCTATTTCCAAAATTTCTTTGTGAGCTTCCTCGCTTTTTTCCGGCATGACATATTGGAACATTTCGACTTTAGTGAATTGATGAACCCGGAAAATACCTTTAGAAAATTTTGAATAAGCCCCCGCCTCAGTCCGATAGCAATGGGAAAGAGCCACGTATTTTTTAGGCAAATCTTTTTCATCAAGCACTTCATTCATGTGATAGCCGCCCATGGTTATTTCCGCCGTTCCAATAAGGCTTGAATCTGAATCTTCAATGTTATAAACTTGCGTTTCTTCACCGCGCGGATTAAAACCTAATCCTTCCAAAACTTCCTTTTTGGCCAGATCAGGAGTAGTGAAAGGAATAAAACCGTGACTGGCTGCAACATTCAAAGCGTAATTTATGAGCGCTTGCTCCACAAAAACTAATTCATTTTTAAAATAATAAAATTTTGCTCCGCTTACTTTCGTTGCTCTTTCAAAATCTATAAGATCCAGATTTTTTCCAATTTGAACATGATCCAAGGGTTCAAAATCGAATTTGATTGGTTCTTTTACGACTTCCATGACTTGATTGTCATCTTCATTATTGCTGACTTTGACGTCCGGGTGCGTCATGTTAGGAACCGTAAGCAAATGCGCGTGAAAATCTTTTTCAATTGCAGAAAGTTTCGGTTCCAGATTTTCTATTTGTTCTTTGATAATTTTTCCCTTTTTAATAATAGCCGCCTTGTCTTCGACTGATTTTATAACCTCATTCAGCTTATTTTTTTCACTGCGAAGATCTTCAATTTTTTTTATGAGTTCAAGACGGCTTCTGTCCAAATTCATAAGCTGATCGATGTCGCATTTGACATAGCGATTTTTGCAATTCTTCTTAACCTCATCCTCGTGTTCTCTGATAAATTTTATGTCTAACATATAATTAATTTAAAATTGTTTAAAAAATAGTGAAAACACATAATAATATTACCCTTAAATAGGCTTAAATGCAAGAAATAAAAGTTCAATTCCAGCCGAAAAAAATATGACTTTTGATTTTATAATAGCCATCGTAAAAACACATCTGGGGATGTGTTTTTATGGACAATCCGGCTGGAGTTTCACTACTCGTCCCGCCTAGGTGGGACTGCGCTTTCAAACCCCTCGGTTTGAATAATTCCGCCACGGGAAAACCTAGGTTTTCCCAACCCCTTTCCTGTTCAACTCCATCCATAATCAAACGAAAAAACTTATCTTGCGATAAGTTTTTTTGGACAATCCGGCTGGAGTTGAACCAGCGTACCTTACTATCAGACAGAGAACGTATTGACTGACAAAAACTTCCCATAATCAGCCAAAAACTTTCTCCGTATCACCCTTGATAGCCGCTCTTCCACTGAGCTACGGACTGTATATATACTACAACATTATAAAACAGATATTTCATGCTATTTTTCACAAGAAACCTGCGGTTTCGGCGCATCCGGATTGCCGTGTTTTATCCATTCGCCATTTTGACAAATCCAATCATCCTCTCCGCTGATGACCCGCGCTCCAATAATAATCCCCAGCAAAACCAGAATGATAAAAATAATGATTAAATAATATTTTTTCATTCACCCCGTTAAATAAGATTTGAATTTCTTTTGGAAAAACAACTTATTTATAATTTATTATTTAACATTGTTTGCCCAGTCACAAATAAATACGCCTTTCAAATATTAAGTTTTAATTTTTTATTCAAAAATTAAAACTTATTTAACTGGGTAAAGATTATATTATAATTCTTTTTCAAGCTCTTCTTTTATCTTGGCATTTTCCTTATCTTGAACCTTTCCAACCATATCGCGCACAGCATCAACTTGTCCCTGTGGCGTAACATTTTGCGCATCAATTTCAACACCGGCATCTTGTGCTGCCTTTTTTGTCGTTTCCTGGAGATTTTCCACGGACATTTTCTGCCACAAAAAATAGCCGCCAATAATTATAGCAAGTGCTACAAGTAGGCTTACTAATCCTCCAATAAAACCTTTTTTGTTTTGCATTTACCCTGTTAAATAAGATTTGAATGCCTCTTTAGAGGATTTTCAACTTATTATAAATTATTTCTTAACAACGCCCTGTCTTGATTAAAATAGCGAAACTATTCAAATCTTAATTTTGCCCACCTACCGGCAGGCAGACTTTGCAAAATTATTTAACAGGGTGAATTTTTAATCAATAATATTAAAACTTCAAAGAGCGCAAAATTTCCTGGAATGAATATTCTCCACCAACAAATATCTTGGGATTGTCCACTAAGCGAAACTCATATGTATTCCCGCCTTGAATAATATGAGCATCCAAAATTTCTCCTTTTTGTACATTTTCTTGCTGAATAGTGTGGCAGTTTACGGTCTGATTTAGTATGTTGATGCTACCGCTTTTTATTAGATTTTTGCCGTGTCCGCCATCCGGAAGTTTGGCCTTGGCCTGTTCACCCCGAATAACCTGGACTGTCAGTTGCGCTCCGTCATCATAAAAAATATTTCCTTCTTCTCTGCGTTCCGAAAAGAACTGACTCTCGATGACGATTTTGGCAATTTGATTTCCACTTGCCCCTTCTTCGGAAATAACGTTCCATTTCTCAGGAATTTCGATTGAAAATAATCCGGATTTTTCCTGAAAAATTTTTTTATTTTCAAAAAGTTCGTTGGATCTTTGGGCTCGGCCTTCATTCATCCTTTGGAAATTTTTTAACCTTTTCCATATTCCCTCTGCATAGAAAAGGGCTCCGTTTTCCCGGCTGTTTTGAACAACCGGCCAGCTGGAAATTTCTTCAAATTTGTTTTTGAAAACATAGACCGTTACCAGCAAAATCAAAATGATGATCATCGTTCGCATCCGAATGCACCCGCGAATAAACAAAGCGCATTTTTTTAACATATTTTTGTTTTTATATTTGGAATTTAATTTCCAAGTTCTGCCATTTGTTTTTTATGGTCTTCTTTCGCTTTGACAAAATTTTCAAATGATCGATCGTTCATTGTTTCAGCTTCAGCCTCTATCGGAAAAAGGCAAGCTGGAATCTCATTTTTACGCTTGTGATGCGCGACACATTCGCAGCACATGCCTTTTCTTGGACAATCAGGAAAAGTGCAAGAACAATTCGCCGCATTTTCTTCTTTTTTACATTGCATACCCAGTAGTAGAATTTTGACATCATTATTAAATAGTTATGATATCAAGATTTTAAAATAAAATTTAAATTATATTATTATTTTCTAGCTTTATGAATTCGGGCGAAGCCCAGTCAAAATTTCACTACTGGGCATATGATTATTTATTATTTTTTAACTTATAAAGCGCCCACGAAGAAAGTACGTGCGTATTAATTATCTTTCCATTTTTGATCATTTTATCTATTGCACTCTCTGTAAACCAGAAGTTTTCTATATCTTCTTCTTTATCTTTTGGTAATGTTTTTTTTATTAAATCAGTTGCAAGAAACACATACATTTTTGATGATGTTCTTCTGTTATTTATAAGATAAGAACCTAACAAAAATAATTTATTTGACTTTAAGCTAGCTTCCTCCATTAATTCTCTATTAGCGCCTTGTCTTGGTTTCTCATCTAAAGGAACTAGCCCTCCCGGAAATTGAAATATCTTTTTTCCAATCGGATGAGAATATTCTTTTTGAAGCAATATTTTTTTATCCTTGCGCTTACAAATAATTGTTGCTGCATTGTCTGAATGCTTAAATTTTAAATATTTACCTAGAGTTCCATCTGGAAACCTGACTTTGTCTTCAAGGAGAGTAATCCTAGAATGACGAAAAATTTCTTTTGTTGAAATAATTTTCCACATAAAATTTTATTTTTCTTTCATGGCCGGAAAAGTAACACATTCACGGATTGATTTATTCATAATAAAAGAAAACAACCTTTCGGAAAATCCGCAGCCAAACGCAGGCGGCATGCCATATTCCAAAGCTTCCACAAAATCTTCGTCAATCATTTGCGCCTCGCTGTCACCAGCCTCTCGAAGCTTCATTTGCTCCTCAAAACGCCTCTTTTGCTCGGCTGGATCATTAAGTTCAGCAAAAGCATTGCAAAGTTCGTTGCAACCAGCAATGAGTTGGAAACGCAAAACTTTTTTCGGTTTCTTTGGATCAGTTTTCGCGAGCGGTGAAACTTCCAAGGGATGCCCGACCAAAAAACATGGCTGAATCAATTTTTGGCGCACAGTTTTTTTGTAAATCGTATCTATCATCCGTCCCTTGCCGTATGTTTTTTCATATTTTATTCCCAATTCATCTGCCTTCGCCTTAAGAGTTTCAGCGGATAAATTTGCTTTTCCTAAATCTATGCCTGTTTCTTTTTTAAATTCCGTGAAATAATCAACAACCGGAAATTTGCCGCTCCAATTTATTTTTTCACTCTCATATTCATGCTCGTATTTTCCCAAAACCTTAAAAACAATTTCTTTGAACATTTTTTCGGAAAATTTCATGCCTGCTTTAAGGTCAGCATAGGCCCAATAAAATTCTACATGATCAAATTCTTGGAGATGAGCTCTGTCAATTCCTTCATTGCGAAAAACTCTTCCAATCTCAAAAACCTTTTCATATCCTCCTACTAAAAGTTTTTTAAGCGGAAGTTCAAGAGAAATGCGCATATAGAAATCCTGGTCAAGCGCATTGTGATGCGTAACAAATGGCTCCGCTTCCGCGCCTCCCGGAGTATGTTCAAGAACCGGATTTTGCACTTCTAAAAATCCTTTTTTTACTAAAAAACTTCGTACAGTCTGCCAGAAAATATTTTTCTTGATGAAAAGTTCGCGCGTCTCGGGATTCATCATGAGATCCAAATATCTTCTCCTCAGCAATTCTTCTTCATCTTTGATTCCAAAATGTTCGGTCGGAATTGGACGCACATTTTTCGACAGCATTTTCCAATCCGTTACTTTGAGCGTTTTTTCCTCCGTCTTAGTCTTGAAAAGCTCCCCACTGACTTCAATAAAGTCGCCCAGTTCCACGCTTTTTGTAAAAAGCTTGAAAAGCTCTTCTGGCATATTCGCTTTATTCAGAAACAGCTGCATTTTTCCGCTTTCGTCTTCAATGTTAGCAAAGGCGCTGCCACCCATCGGCCGAAAAGATTTCACTCTTCCAACAATGGTAATTTTTTTATTTCCAATTTCATCAAATTTGTGAGCAACTTCAGCATTGCTAAAATCCCGGCTAGTTTTTTCCGGATAGGGATCCATACCGTATTCGCGAATTTGATTGAGCTTGTCTAATTTTGTTTGTAGAATATCTCCTCGAATCATAAATATGATTCGTAATTTTCAATTTTCAATTTCCAATTTTCAATCAATGCTTCAATTTTCAATAATTAAAACATTAGAAATTCAATCAAAATTCAAAAATCAAAATTCGAATTTTTATATTGTTAATTCCATGATTTTCTTAATTTTACGCTAAAATAGCCTTTTTTGCAAATATAAAATCCCCAACCGAAGTTAGGGATTTTCAATATCAAAAGGATTATTTGACGCTGATTATTTTGTATTCAATCTCTCCGCTCGGGATGGAAACTTTCACGCTGTCTCCGTCAGTATGTCCCAGAAAAGCTTTGCCCAGGGGAGATTCATTGGAAATTTTAAAATTCGCCGGATCAGCCTCATTTGAACTGACAATCGTGAATTCCATTTCGTTTTTGCCAAATTTAACCTTAATGACAGATCCCATCTGCGCTCCTTTTGTGGCTTTATTTTTTTCCACAACTTCTGAATTCTTGATAAACATTTCCAGTTCGGCAATCCGTGATTCATTCTCATTTTGCTGAGTTTTGGCTTCAGCATATTCCGCATTCTCGCTCAAATCACCCTGCTCTTTGGCTTCTTTAATAGCTTGCGCAATTTCTTGCCTAAGTTTTGTGCGTCTTTCATCCAATTCATCCTGGATTTTTTTAAGACCTTCTTTGGTAATAAATCTGACCATACCCAGTAGTAGAAATTCAAATGGGCTTTGCCCAAAAGATTTTTTGTTTAAGTTATTTGGTTATTAATTACAACTATTATTAAAACATTGTTACAATATTAACCCAGTTTTTAAATTTTCACTACTGGGCATAATAATTTTCTTTTTTTAGTGTTTAAAAAATACCGCTTTTTAACGGTAAAAAACATGCCTATGGCAATGTTTTTTATAATGAACAAACATAGAATATATTAAAAACAATAATGTGTCAACCCCGCACCAATTTGGCACTTTTAAATACTGCTTTACTTAGAAATAATGGCTTTTTTATAACTAAAAATAAAAAACTATATTGTTGTTTTTATTTTGCGCCTTTGGCGCAGTGCCAATTTGGTGCGGGGTCAAGCCCCTCCATCAACTCTTTACAAGTGCGCAGCACTAATTGCTTTCAGCAAGCCTAAAGTTAGTGCGGGGTCAAGCCCCTCTTTATCTTGTAGGAATTTATAAAATTCCTTTTATTTTAAAAATCATCTTAGTGACTGCATCGAGAGCAAAAATTTCCCTGACAGTTATAAAAAACATAAGAGCCAAAAGCATCATCATGCCTACTGTATGAAAAGCTTGCTCAACTTTTTGGCTGACCGGTCGCCCCTTAATTTTTTCGATCAAAATAAACAATATTCTTCCTCCATCCAGAGCGGGAAATGGCAAGGCATTGATAATGGCAAGATTAACACTGAATATTGCAATGAACCTGAGAACAAAAACAAGACCCAGCGGAATTATTTGCCCGGTAAATTCAGCCAGTTTGATGGGCCCCATAACTTCAATTCCGGAAGCCTGTCCATAAAATAGTCCTTTGATTATGCCGCCTATGGCAATAAACATATTGCCTATCTCTAAGAATCCTTTCCAGAGCGCAGGAAAAAATGAATATTTTTTGACGATAACTTCACCCAGACCTGAGATGCCCAATGCGCCTTGGCCCTCTTTTACTTCGACGCGAGGCGTGCCAGAAAAAGACATCTCTTCATCTCCCCTTTGCACAACCAAATTAACTTCAGTTCCTTTGTTTGAATTTATATATTCCTGAACAGCTTCAACTGATGGAAAGATGAATCCATCGCCATTTTTGACTATCATATCCCCAACCTTAAGTCCCATCTTTTCCGCCGGAGAATCTTTCTCTATGCTTTCAATCAGAATTTTTGCTTCTGTGTTATGTTCGCCGGTAACATCCTGATATGAACCAATCATAAAAGTGATTGAGAGCAGAACCCAGGCCAAAATAAAATTCATGGCAACTCCGGCCACGAGAACCTTTATGCGAACCCACGGCGACTTTGCAGCGAAACTGTCTTTGTCTTTTTTGCCATCTCCGTCTTCTCCCTTAATTCTGACAAAACCCCCAATCGGCAGCCAGTTCAGAGAGTAAATCGTGCCGCCCTCAAATTTTTTCTTATGTATTAGATGCAAAGCCTGTTTTTCATCCTCATCATCGCCGTCCCGGCCCCATATTATCCGCCATCTTTTGACTGGAACTTTTTTTTCTACCGTATGCATTTTTTCAGTGATTGTTTCCTGAATGATTTCTTCATCCCCTATTTTCATGTCCGACCTTTTAACTTCCAAGCTTTCGATTTCAGAAAATTTTTGCTTTTCTTCTCCTTGCAAAAATTGTATGCCGACAAGCCTAGGTGGAAATCCCAAGCCGAATTCTTCAGCTTTGATGCCATTCCGGCGCGCCATGACAAAATGCCCGAGTTCATGCACGAACACGAGAATACCTAGAATAACGATGAAAACGATTACGGTTAGCATATTTTACATAAAACAAAAAACCTTATTCCCAAACGATGGTTTTTTAATTTTAAATTTTAAGTTTTAAATCAATTCCAAATTTTTCAATGACAAATTAATTTTAAAAATTTAATCATTAAGATTTCATTTTAAATTTAAAATTTGTTATTTAAAATTTGCGAAGCTACACTGTCATTATTTCCGCTTCTTTTTTGGTGCGAATATCTTCTATTTTTTTATTATATTCATCAACAATTTCTTGCAACTTGTCTTTGCCTTTGAATTTGTCATCTTCCGAAATTTTTCCATCGCGCTGAGAATCTTGAATTTCTTTCCAGATTTCTTCGCGAATAGATCGCACGACAATTCTGCCGTCTTCCGTCTTCTGATTCAATATTTTCACCATATCTTTGCGCCTATCCTCGGTCAGCATTGGAATATTTACCCGCACAAGAGCTCCGTCATTGTTGGGATTTAAATTTAAGTCTGACTCGCGAATAGCCGTTTCTATGGCAGTTAGAGCTCCCTTGTCCCAAGGTTGGATTACAATCATGCGCGGTTCCGGCGTGTTTATGCTGGCAACCTGTTTCATTGGAGTCTTGGTTCCGTAATAGTCCACTAATAAATCTTCAACCATGGACGGATTGGCTCTGCCGGTGCGGATTTTTGCGGTTTCTATTTTCAAGTGTTCGATGGCTTTTTCCAAATCGCTTTCGCGTTTTTTGATAATTTCGTTGTACATAAGATAAAAAATTATTAAATTAAATAATAACTTATCAGCGACTCTAATTTACTAATAGCCACTCTAATGTCTCTAATATTCGAGTCATTCGGGTGACCAATTCGAGTATTAGCGTCGCCCCTAGAATTTGCGAAGGCCGGCATAAATCTTTGGCTGATTAGCATTGTCATAACGCAACACGCTTATTTCCTTTGCCGTATCCAGCTGGACCGTCGCCCAAGTCGCGCCGCTATCGGTTGATTTATAAATAGCTTTGGCCGAAGAATACAATATTTCTTTTGAGTTTCCGGGATTTATCGCAATTGCCCTAATCGGAAAAGCCTTGGAGCTTTCAATGATATTCAGCTCACTCCATTTTTCATCTTGAGACCTGCGATAAATTCCTTTTTCTGTGCCCACATAAATTACGCCGGAAAGATACGGATCGGATACTATGGTATATACGCTCATGGATCCCCAACTATTTCCCATTTTTTCATTTATATCATTAATGGTTTCGCCGGCATTATTGGTCTCCAGGACGCCTTTTTGAAAAATACCAAAGAAAACATGGTCGCTGCTATTGCTGTCAAAAGCTATGCTGATGATAGGACCGCCGGCTTTCTTCAAGTTTCTCCATGTCTTTCCGCTGTCGTTTGTTTTCAAAATCACCCCTTCGCTTGTTCCGGCGTACATAACTTCCGGATTATTTTTGTCCAAAGCCAGAGCTGAAACGGTCGTGCCTTCCGATGGTTCTGTGTATATTTCTTTCCATTCTTGTCCTTCTTCCAAGCGTTTGTATATTTTAGCTCTTTTATTGAAAACTCCGCTGCCATACATTATATTCGGATTTTGCGAATCAAAAAGCAATCCATAGACCTTATTGGCAAAAGCAACTGGTTCCCATGTTTCGCCTCCATTTTTCGTCACAAACAGGCCATTTTCTTCGGTTCCTATATACACAACATTGGAATCAGCCGGATTTATAGCCATAGACAAGACATTAACTCCAGTAATTGTTTTTTTGTCATCAATTCTTGTTTTTGGATTCCAAGTTACTCCTCCATCTTCTGATTTGATGACAGTAGCGCCGGCCATGGTTAATGGGGTTTGCGTGCTGCTGCCCGTTCCGCAACCGGACAGAAAAAATGCTGCCATTAAAAGAGACGATAATATAAATATCTTTTTCATATTGTTATTTATGTTTTATTTGATATTTAAAGTATATCAAATAATCCCAAAATGAGCCAATTTAAAATTAAAAAACTCCCAAAAGGGAGTTCTTAAAAATTCTTGTGGGCGCAGAGGGATTCGAACCCCCGACCATTGGCTTAAAAGGCCACTGCTCTACCAACTGAGCTATGCGCCCAAAATTGAAGTATTTGCTACAACGCTTTTTATTATAGCAAAAATAAAATATAGGTCAACCCCGCACTAACTTTAGGCTTGCTGAAAGCAATTAGTGCTGCGCACTTGCCTAAAGTTGGTGCGGGGTCAACCCTAACAAAATGCAACGAATAAGCCAAGCTCAACAAAAATCCTACGAGAGCTGAAATTTCCAATAATTATCGCTCTCGCTTTTTTATAAAAATCAAAAACAATAGCGGTAAAACCATCCAGAGCAGCTTCCACCACGGGTCGATAAGGTACACTAGTGATTTTTGTGAAATAAAAGACGGGATATCACTGCTTGATAAATTGGAAAAAATTATACTAATCATCAGGGTAACTTCCAAAAAACTCATTACAAAAGCTTTCCACATTGCGTAGCTTTGACCGGACTGATAGATATCAAACATATATCTGTTCATCATAGCCAAAAGAACAACAAAAATAAGAAACAGCAAGCTGTAAGAATTTTCCATGAACGACATCACGTTTTGCGGAACTGCGCTAATCAGGGCCAGAGAAATATATATGTTGATCAGAAAATTGTGCAGACGGTATCGGCTGACAAGAAACAAAAATGCCAAGCTTACGCCCAGAATAATCAAAAGCAATGTCACCGATTCGGCTACATTCCCGGCTAGTCCCAAATTTATAAAAGCTTTATTGAAAGGCATAGGAATTGGAATTTTGAATTGAAAAACACGCACACCATTTCTTTTCTCATTCAGTATACACGATTTTAAAAAATATGATAGCCCGTCCCCACACCTATTTCAGCAGAAATTTATGAATATTGCAAGCAAAATAGAACTTCATATATCGGTTAATAATGGCTGTTTAAATTTATAGGTGTGGGGATAAATAGACAAAAAGCCGCCGTTGGTTTATAATCATATTTGTTAAATGAAACTTCATGGATGAAATGCAATTACCTAAGCGAATTTTCTTTTGGACACTTGTTGCCCTTTTTTGGCTTATTTCAGGCCTAATTGTGGGATACACTTTTGGCTATCGTTTTAGTTTTGAGAAAGGTATTTTTATTTATGGCGGTTCCATTACTGTCAAAATGACTCCCCGAACAGCTAATGTATATTTGAACGGCGTTTTGTCTTCCGGTTCTTTCAGCCAACTGAATGGAGCCTATCATATCAGCGGAGTTAAGCCTGGAAAATATCTTGTGGAAGTTAAAGTTGACGGCTATCAAGACTGGTCAAAAAACATAACCGTGCACAGCGGAATATCAACAGAATTTTGGAATGTTTTTCTGGTGGAAAATTCTTACCCAAAGGTTAGTTATGATTCGGCCGGCATCGGAAGATTGTTTATTTCCCCGCGTGAAAACTTGGCGGCTTTTTCAGAGCAGTTTGAAAATAATTTTTCCGTGAAAGTCCTCGACCCGGAAACATCTGAGATACAATCGGTTTTTTCTTCCGATGAGTATGTTTTCACCAATGATGAAAAAGAAAACATCGAATGGTCTCCGCAATCCCACCGCCTCATAATTCCTGCTTTAAAAAATGAAGAAAAAAATTATTTCATAGTCTCTTTGGAAGAACAGGAAATATTGGATCTCAAAAATATTTCTCAACTGGAAAACCTTTCCCATGTGCGTTGGGATCCGAAAAACAAGGACATCATTTTCTTCATGTCAAATAGTGACCTGTATAGGCTGGATCTCGAAAATACCCAGAATAAAAAACTAATCACCAGAAATATCGCCGGCTATGATCTTTCGCAAAAAGGCTTGTTCTATTTTCAATTGCCGGAAGGCATCGTCTATCGGACAGATTTTGACGCTTCCGGTTCACCTGTGCAAATAACCTCATCGGCTCCGGAAAACATGAGTGACAATTCATATCAAATCATCGTTTATGATGAAGACAGAATAGTTTTTCTAAACAAAAACCGCGAATTGTATATCTATAATAAAGGCCAGGAAAATACCTATTTCAGAAAACTTGCCGACAATGCCAATGGGTCGCAATTTTCCGATGACGGCAAAAAATTGCTCTATTGGACCGATAATGAAATTTTCACTTATTTTGTCCGCGTTTGGGAGGTTCAGCCAACCAGAATTGAAAATGAAAACATGTCCATCACCCGCCTTTCGAGTCCGATCAAAAATGTCCAATGGACCAGAGATTATGAACATGCCCTATTTATGAATGATAATGTGGTGAAAATGATTGAAATTGACAACCGCGATAATCGCAATATAAAAGATGTGTTGAAATTAAATAGTGGTTCCGTTCTTATTGATAATTTTTCGGACGGCAACCTTTATTTTACGGATAAAAATGAACAGGATCAAAATAGCCTCTACTCAATAGAATTTCCAAGACAAACTTCCCTGTTGCAAGGCTTCCTGCCCGGAACCAACAATTAGCTTATTAGGCATTAGCTTCATTAGCTTATTAGTAAAACTCAAAATATTTTTTCAATTCAGAATTATTTTTTTTATTTCTACTTACTTTTTCTTTCCGCAAGAAAAAGTAACAAAAAGAACTCTCGCACCCGCTCGTTCGCAGACAAATTCTGCGCTCGCTCGCTAAAATTTCTAGCGGATTACCGTGGAGAAATTTTTACGCTCGGCTCGCTTGAAGTTTGTTCCTGCTCACTACGCAAAGTGCGAAATGGAATACGAAATGCATTTTGAATTTCTTAGGCGCCATATGAAGTACGTAGGTAAAGCGCTAGTGATGAGCGTTAAAAAATTTTGTGAGGAGCGAAGCGGAATTGAAATTTTAGCGAAGAACGAAGCGCTTGCCATCAGTATCTTCATCAGGCGCGACTTTCTTTTGTAACTTTTCTTATCTAGAAAGAAAAGTTAATGCTTGAATTTTCAAGGGTTGTAAATACTAATCTTTTATTATTCTCTTTTTGACCAAAATAAAAAACGGTCTGCGTGTTGTTCGGATTTCTCCAAACATTACACGCAAACCGCTTGTCCTAGTCTCTCCCAGGAAAACCCATCGAAAATCCCCCGACATGTTTCCCGCTTTTTAAATAAAACCAAGTCTCTAAATCAAGCAACTGTTTCTTTTCTGCAGCAAAAAATTTCATATTGATTTTGATATTATCTTCAAAATATTCAGAAATTTCCGCAACAATTCTGGTGCTTTTTTCAAGAGCTCTTTCTAAATCGCCCCCTTCCGCATGGCAGTAACTAAAAATTTTAATTTCCTTGAAAGTTACAAAGCCGCGATCTCGATGGTACGTAAAGTTAAGCATCATAACATCGCTTATAAATTTCCACACTGATTGCATACCGAGTGAATTTTTTAATGCGATGTCTTTTTCCAACTTTTTGCGCAGCCTACTCTCAAAAACAACCGATACTCTTTTTACCATGATTTCCTCCTAAAGGGGGCTCATTACGGCCCATTTATTTCTGGTATTTTTACCAGATTTTTAATTATACTCCTTTTTGACCAAAAAGTCAATATCTGGCTTTGCATATTCAAAAAACGCCTTATTTCAGACGTTTTTTGTATCGTGAATATTGAAGAATTTTTGTATATTCCTCGAAGATTTAGGGAGCTGGCGCAGGAACTGGCGCAGGAGCAGGAACCGGTGCCGGAGCGGCTGGAACAGGTGCTGGATTTTCCGCAGGTGCTGGAGATGCTGGCTGAGGATTAACATTTTCCGGAGCCGTTATGGAAGGAGTTTCAGCGGAAGGAACTTCCGGTGCTTGCACTTCAGCCTTGGCTTCATTAGAAATTCCATTTCTTACATTATTAATGAATTTCTGGATTTGTTCTTTGGCTTTGGCTGATTCCGCCGGCAGAACATCCAAAACTTTCTGGTACTGTTCAATGGCCAAATCTTTCTTCTTCTGATTTTCATAGAGAAGTCCCAGATTCAAATGCGTGTTGATATCGTTCGGAGCGACTTTCAATATTTGCAGATAGCTAGCTTCGGCATCCGTAATATTTTCATCTCCGCCTTTTTTCTGAAGCAACGATCCAAGATTGAACAGGATGTTGATGTCTTGCCTATTTAAAACATAGGCGTTCTTGGCTGATTCCAAAGCTTTATCAAGATCGCCGTTTTGATCCTGCATCAGAGAAAGATAATAGTAGCCCGAAGCAAAGTTCTTTTTTTCATCAACAGATTTCTGGAACATATCGGTCGCTTCTGAAAGCAAGGTTTTTTTCTTGGCTTCATCCTTTTCAACACTGGCTTGCTTGGCTTTCAGTTGTCCGATTTTCAGGTAAATATCCGGACTGTGCGGACTCAGAGCCAAGGCATCATCATAAGCTTTGATTGCTTCGTCAAAAAATTGTCCCAAATAAGTTGATCTGTTTTCATACGCTTGAGCCACTGCGGAAGCTGCCACGATATCTTTTGGCATAAGATTCTTGCCATTTGAAGTCAACTTTATCGAATTTTCCAGATAGCTTCCAATCTTTTTTGCATCAGCCTCTTTGCCTTTGAGAAATTCGTTATTGGCCAGAGCAATAAACATTTGGCCGCCCAAGGTGTAATATCTGCCTTCCTTATTATATAGATTGATAGCTTTACCTACTTTATTGATTGAGTTTTCTTCAGTCAGGTTACTCTGTCTGCCAGCTATGCCCGCCATCACATCCGCAGCGTATACTCTGCCCAAAAACACGAAAAGGAAAACCACGCCAGCGCTCACAACCAAAAACACGAAAGCTAGCGCCAAAGCATATTTTGGTGAGGCTTTCAAGGAAAGGTTTAGGCTCTCTTCTTTTGTTTCTCCTTCCGCCAAAATCGCGCCCATAGCCAAGGCTGACAAAAGTACTCCCAAAATTACGATAGATCCATCCAGCCTTATGAAAAATGATGACGCTATGATCACCAGCGCAGCCGACAGTGTTCCCAGCGAGTATATTTTGTTTTTACCCTTATCTTTGCTGACAAAATAAATTGTCACGCCCAGAAAAGAAACCAGCATTAAAAGAAAAGCAAAGGTTCCCAGAGCGCCGACTGTTGAAAGAGTTTCCCACAAAACGCCGGAAGCCTGGTAGAAATTGAGAGTATACAGATTATTCATATTAAATTCCTGCGGCCGATAGAGAGCAAAAGCATGGGAATATGTTGCCGGTCCGCTACCCAGAAAAAATTTATCTTTTATTGATTCCTTGGCTATTTGCCAGGAAAGCTGATGTTGCGGGCTCACTTCCGCCGGCAACTGAACCGAAAGGAGACTAGCGTTTGAAGAAACATAACTGCCAATCAATAAGATTGCCAATACGCCCATAAAAACGCTCATCGGCAGCCAAGTAGAACCTTTGCCGGGATTGATGATGCGCGCCATTATGTATACCAAGAAAAATACCACGCCGACCAAAATGCCTTCTTTCGGCATAAAGTTAAAGAAGGCCAGCAAGATATATAAAGAAGCCAGAATTATCACGAGGAGAACAGCCGATAATAATATTTTTTTTATTTTTTCCAAGCTGCTTGATTGCGTTTTCAAGAAAGCCGTAACCGCGATAATAATCAAAACGCCCAGAAAAACCGCAGCGCCGGAAATTGAACCCAGCGGACTGATTGGCAGATATTGCACCCAAGGATGCGCGCTAACAAAATTTTGATCCAACCCTTTCAACGCTCCGTTGATAACTAGGATTTCCCAAAGAATAATCAACAATCCGGATGCTAAAAGAGATCCTAACATTATTTTCAAGCGGCGCAGACCAAAATGGCTGAGAATTAAATAGAAAACAATAATGCAGGCGGTAATGTTGACGAAACCATGGGTTGGATCGCCAAAGAATCCCCAAAAACTATGCCACCTGTCGACTGAAAAGATCGTAGCTAAAAGATAGATAAGCCAAAAAATAATAATTGGAACATCAATCGGCGTCCGGCGTATTTTCATTTCGCCCCTGATCACTCCATTGGAAGTCCAAGCAATCAGCGCTATCAAAATCCAGAAATAGAAATACATCTGTTTCTCAAAGGAAATCCCCTGCGACGTGAAACCGGTGAAAAATAGCGGGACTCCAAAAAAGATAGCTGCCAGAGAAACTGAAATCATGATGTCGAATATTTTATCCGTCCATTTGGCGCTTTCGTGATTTTCTTTTTGGCTAGGCATTGGCTGCGGCGCGTTTGTTTCGGCGTTTCTTCGCTGCAAATAATCTCCTTGAGTTCCCGAACGAAATGAAGGGCCCTGCGATGATCTGACTGGTATGTCCATATTTTTTAAATTAATAGTAACAAATTAATTAACGACTATTTTTCTAAAAGCACAAAACCACTACAAACATGCAAATACGATCTTGTATATTTGTAATTTGTATATCGGTTTTTGTGTTTATTGTTCAGGTTTATTTTAGCACATGTTCCCCGACTTCGCCAAGTGCCTCAGAATCACTTTTTTTCAATAATTTCTTGGTCAAAAATCTGGCCTGCAAAAGGCTGCTGATGGTCTGACCAGAATTTTTTAGTGTCAAATTCGGGAAGATTTAATTTGTATTGGCGGGCTAAAATTGTTTCTTCTTCCGTTCTCTCCATTTTGTCATTTTCCTGGCCAATTTCCGACTTTTTTATTTCCACTTTTTGAGTTTTCGCCATTGTCAGTTCTTTCATTTCTTTTTCCGTGATTTTCAGTTTAATAATCAGATAGCTGTTTTTTTCCGTGTCGCTCCAAACGTGGCCTTCGGAAAAAATTGCAATCACATCGCCTTTTTTCAGCGAACTGCGGGCATCTTCCACCGGATCAGAAGCTTTTTCATCAACAATGTTAACCAACGCTTCGTATATCTGCGGTTGGTTTTCCGGTTTTTTATCTTCCTTAACTTTAGCTGTGATTGCAAAGATTACCGCTGCAAAAATAGCCGCGATTATAATTATTACCAATAGAAACTTTTTTTTGTTGACTATTTGAATCATAAAAAATTAAAAGTTATTTCAACGCTCTGATTTTATATTATATTTAGACAATATTTCTTTTTCAAATTTTTGTTCTTCTTGTTTTTGCTTGTTTATTATTTTCAGTTTGTCATTTGCCGACATTGTTTTTTCATTTTCCATTTTCAAAACCAGTGCTTTTTGCAATTTTTCCAAAAGAAAATTTAATTCTTTACAACGAAGTTTGAGCTGGACAACAGACGGTAGAGATTTATCCAAGGGGTAAAAGGGGATTTTTTCAATATCAAAAGGGATTAAAGGGTTTAAAAGGGATGAAGGAGAAGAAAAGGTTGATGGGGCTGAAGGGGTTCCCCTTTCTCCCATTATGCCCTTTATTCCCATTAATTCGGGATAAAATCCTTTCCAAACATCATCGCAATCCTCTTCTAATTCAGTGTTAGCACCAATAGAAAAACCGAGAAATTCATAATATTCCCTAGTAGAATTTCGTTTCCAACCTTCCACAATATTTTGTTTTATTGATCTAGCCGACCTATTCATTTGATCGGACAGGGCGTAAAGGGTTTTCAAAGGGATCGAATGGGAAGAATGGGGAAAATGGGAAGTCAGAAGAGAACATTCTTTTTGCAATTCTTCAGCTTTTTTATAGACCAGTAGATCTTTGTATCCATAAATTTTTCTCGCTTCTTTTAGCATAGAATTTTTGGTTTTTGTTCCTTAATTACTGTACTGCCAGTCCGCCTTGTCAGTGATTTAATAGTATGAGGTTTTCTACTTTAATATTTTCATCTGGCTGGTTTGGTATAAGTCTGCAACTTCGCCAGCGGAAAGAACGCGATCATAAACACGGACATCATCAAATTTTCCTTTGGCATACATAGCGTTACCTACTGAGTGCCCTATTTGGAAGCTAGCACTATTTGATGGAGCTGTATCGGGAATAGTATAACTACTCCACCAGCTTAATGTCTGCTGAACTCCGTCGAGATAGCCTTTTAATCTATCCGGGTTCCCAGTTTGGGTTCCGTCAAAAACCATAGCGACATGAAACCATCCGACTTTATTGTTAGTTGTATAACCAGCAGCATTTTCACCATTTCCGACATTAAAATATATTGTATTATTAGAATTTATGCCTATTCTGTTTATATTACTGACACCTTTTTCAAGGGCTATATTGTCATTTTGTGTATCTCGATAAAACCAAGCAGAAATTGTCATTTGTGATATACCGTCAATTGCATTAATATCCCCAGCATCAACATAATCATCCACCCCATCAAATTTCAGCGCTTGACCTAGTTTGCCTAATGCCGGCGAAGCTGAGCGCGACATATTGGTCAGAGTTCCTGTGTGGCCGTTCCCCGACAAATCATTGGTTGTACCGGCCGTAGACGAAGTCCAAGCCGTGTCCGGTCCGTTAAAAGACCAGTGACCAACCAAGCCGCTGGAAAGTCCAGCTGTTTTGCTCAGCACGGAATTGGGTTTCCCCTTGCCTGCATTTAATTTGTATAATTGTATGACTTCGTCGATTGACAATGCTCGGCTGTAAACACGGACTTCATCAATGACTCCGTCAAAACCCATTGAATCATCGGATCTGGCACCGATTTTTAAAAGACCATGATTTGTAGTGGAAGTGCTACAACCGCTTCCGGAAGCTATCAATTCCCCGTCTTCATATAAAGAATAATTTTCTCCGCTTATGACATAAGCAACAAATGCCCACTGGTTACGTTTTATTGTATGACCAAGATAGATATTGCCACACCTTCCCCATATCGAATATTGACCATTGTATAAACCGAAATAATCTTGCGTTGGAGTTACTTCGGTAATAGCATCCCAATTACTAATAGTGTCCGGTTTAATCCAGGCTGAATAGGTTATATCTGCTGAATCAAAAGCTGTGCTATGGGTTACTGATACATTGTCAGCATTTGCATCTTGCCCTCTAAAATCAAATCCCTGTCTGGAAATTCCGCCGATTGGAGAAGACACCTTCAACATATTTGTCAAAGTTCCGTCGTAGCTATTGCTAGATAAATCATTAGTGGTTCCAGCAGTGTCAGAAGACCAAGTTGTGTCCGGACTGTCAAAAGACCAATAGCCAATCAGCCCGCTTTCCAAACTTGCCGGCAAATTTCGCTCTGAATTTGCAACTGTTCCTTGATATTGATCAGCGCCGATGTCCCAAGGTTCCCCCCTAGTTTGTCCATCAATGTCATCTTTAACCGGAAGATACGCATCAGCAAAAAGATTGACGCCATAAGACCGAGCACCAGCGTCTTCAAGAACTAGATGAAAATCATCATTGGCTTCATCGGCAAAGGTAATAGTCTTTGAGTTTTGCGGATTCGAACCAGGCGCATCGGTTTGTGTCGGACCGGAGAGATTATTAGTGGAAGATGCGTCAAAAGGGGTAGAATAATAAAGATAATTATCGGAATTGTTATATGCGATGTTATTTTTGGTAACAGCCGTTCCTGAATATCTATATATTCCATTGGTGCAATTATAAATAGTATTATTATAAATATAGGCCGTAAAATCAGAGTCATCGATTAAAATTCCATTATCATTAGTATTTGGGCCAAAACCATAAATTATATTATTCCAAATATAAACATTTCCACTTCCGCTTAAATATATTTGAATTCCATCCATCCACCATGCCCCTAAATTACCCGGCGCCTTAATAATATTATTAGAAAATCTAAAATCTGAATTTGCATTTGAATTTCGTGTAAATATCCCGCCATCATTTTGTCCGCCGCTTGTTAAATATAATTGCAAACCATCTATTCTGACATCATCAGTTTGAATTGTAATGCCAGGAGCTCCTGAATATTCCATCCTGTATTTCCCCTCATCCCATTTCCCCGAATGTCTTTGCGATTGATTAACTTCGATCGTGGTATTGCTTGGCGTGTAAACTTTGATATAGTTTGCAGATCCGGTTATCCAGCCATTAATCGTTACTGCTGTCGTGTCCGAGGCCGTATCGTAGTAACAAGGAATATTGAGCTGATAATTGCCAGTGACTAAATCTGCAGTATTCAAATAGGAAGCACCCTTAGAGCCGCCAGGACTTGAAGGTAAAGCAGCGGAAAGTGATGCGAACGGATGCGCTATGGAAACAACCGCGGAATCTGTGATATTGGCCGGCGTACCGCCAGTAGCTGTGATTAATTTCCATTGGGTGCTCGAAATTTTTTCGGAAATGTAAGCCACAGTGGAAGTGTCATAAGTCACCTTGTCGCCCACTCCCATATTGGTAGCTGTTTGCGCCACAGAGAAAGTTCCGACTCCGGAAGAAATGCTCATAATAGGAGCAATTAGGCTACCACCAAGATTTCCTCCTTCCCAATCATCAAGAGCTGCTGAGGTAGAGCCATAAGTATGTATTCCTGGAGATCCTGAAGATATGCTACTGTCTGCAAAAGATTGAAGATCAGTACCATTTAGTGTGGGAGTAAGAGTTGTTCCAACAACTCTTAATTTTATAACATCATTAACAGCCTGGGTTTCCGTGTAAGTATTGATTACAGTCCAAGAACCGCTCACATATTTTCCCAATACATAGCTAGATGTTGCTCCACTGCCGAAGAAATAATATGTTTTTGCTGAAGAAGATATTCTAACCATAGCGCCAATATATGTTCCGCCAGCTGTTTTTAGAGTGACTTGGCTATATTGATCGTTATCAAATGCATTTGCGTTCCAATAAACTCCATTGCTGTCCGTAACAGTTGCAACCATTTGATTGCTAACAATTCTGAAAGGATCTTCTGAAGTAATCGCTGACCAGTTTCCTCCAATTGGGTTTGCGTCAGGCCTGTTGAAATTATCTTGTACATAAGACCCGCTTGTTTTATGATCATTTGTGTTTTGTCCGACAGAATAAAAAACTGGAATTGCCGCTTCATCGGCGCCAATATCCCAAGTGCCTGTTCGGGTCGAACCGTCGATGTCAGTGGAAAATGGCAGGTTAGGATCAGCCGAAAGATCAGTGCCAGCATTTTTAGCACCGGTGTCAGATTGTGCCAGATGAAAATCGTCGGTTGAAGTAGAAATAAAAGTTGTAGTTCCGGTGATCGAATGCGAACCTGGCGCATCACTTGAGATATCGGATATATTATAATCCGCGCTATCTACGCTTCCGGAATATCCCAATGTTGAGCTTTGAGAAATATTATTATAAAGATGAAATTTCCCCGAGTTTGCATTCCAAAAAGTTTGATGGCAATCATAGGCAGTATTATTAAATACATACCAGGTGCTATTTGCATTTGCTAAAGCAATGGCATATCCATAATCTCCCAAATAATCATAAATAATATTATTGTAAAAATAATTATTTTTTGTATCGCTTGATGTAATTCTCATCCCCCCATGGTAAATCGAGCTGGTGGCAATTGGCCCTCTTAAAATACTATTTGAAATTGCTGATCCGCCACCAGATGTTTGCCAAATGTTATATGCAAACGATGAACTGGGAGGGGTGGTTTGGTGTATTTGCAATCCATCAACCTTTACATAATCCTCGCTTATAGTTAGACCGGTAGTATTGTCACTATGAGATAGCCTGTATTTCCTATCATCCCACTTCCCGTCATGCCGATAGCCTTCAGTTGGATCGGTCCATATTTTGATATAATTGGTGGCGCTGGTTGTCCAACCAGTAATTGTGACTGCTGCCGTGTCTGCCGCGCCGGTTGATGCCCGACATTTGGCCACGGCAATCGCGCTGTCGCCAGTATTGGAAGTCGTAAAATAATTTGAACCATCAATCTGAATCTGTTCCCCATTTTGGAAAGTTCCGGAAATACTTTCTAAGAGAATTTGAGTATCAGTCGCGTGGACAACTGTTGCTGTAGCCAGAGAAATAGAACCGGTTACTGACGCATTGTCAGCCATAGTTCCGGTCTTGGCTCCAGCAAAAACCAGCGTGGTTGCCGCTGTCAGATCAGTTTGCACGCCCGTTTCCCAAGCTGAAAGACTTGTGTAGTCTGTGCCGGTTCCATTGCCGGTATCGACAATGCTGACAAATTCAGTAGCAGCGGAAGCATGACTAACAAAGCCCATAGAAAATAGGAAAATTAGGCAGAAAATTAGTCGCTTGAAAATTGAAAAATTGAAAAATTGAAAATTCATTGAAAATTGAAAATTATAAATTGAAAATTGTATAAGTCTCTATTTAATCCTAACATTTCCTCGATATTTGCTGGTGCCGCGTGCTTTGATTTTTGTGAGAGGACCAGTCTTGGATTCCATGGAATAGACATAAAATCTGCCGGCAGAGGAAGAATATCCATAGGCACCAATTGCCAAATCAGTTTTGCCGTCAGCATTGAAATCGCCGGCCGCCAGGGAAGAGCCGAAATAGTTGTTGGTAGTTTCACCGGTAAAAATAAGATCGGCTGAAGCGGCGCTGGATGGAAAAGAGGCGCTGTTATAGAAAACATACGCGCGGCCAGTATTAGTAGAATACCCATGCGATCCAACTACCAGATCGGTTTTGCCGTCAGCGTTAAAATCGCCGGCAGTCATGGAAGATCCAAAAAGGCTTAAGGCTTCGCCGGTAATGATGACATCGGCGGTGGCTGCCGTAGTTGGAATCGATCCGTCGCTCAAGAAAATATAGGCACGACCGGCATTGGAAGAATAGGTGCTGGCTCCGACTGCCAAGTCAGTTTTGCTGTCCGCGTTGAAATCGCCGGTAGTCATGGAAGATCCGAAAAAGCTGGAACTTTCGCCAGAAATGATAACATCAGCGTCGGACGCGTTTTCGGTAATGATTGAACCATTATAGAAAATGTAGACACGACCGGTAGAAGAAGAAAAAGCATTTGATCCCACTACCAGATCGGTTTTACCGTCAGCATTTAAATCGCCGGCGGTCATGGAGTAGCTAAAATAAGTTAAAGCTTCTCCAAGGGCCTCTCCTGTAATAATAATGTCAGCGCCGGTTGCGTTTTCGGTAATGATAGAACCGTTGTAAAAAATATAGGCGCGGCCGACATTGGAAGAATAGCCAATAGCTCCCACTGTTAAATCAATTTTGCCATCAGTGTTAAAATCGCCAGCAGTCATGGAAGATCCGAAATAACTGGAAGCTTCACCAGTGATTATAATATCAGCGGCAGATGCATTTTCGGTAATAATAGAGCCGTTGTAGAAAATGTAAGCGCGGCCAGCATTAGAAGAATATAAAATGGCTCCCACTGCCAAATCAATTTTTCCATCAAAGTTGAAATCACCGGCGGTCATGGAACTGCCAAACCCTGAGGATGCTTCACCGGTAATAATAGCATCGGCAGTGGCCACTGTAGATGGAAGAACTCTGTCATTATAGAAAACATAGGCGCGGCCGGTATTGGAAGAATAAGCATTAGCTCCTACCACCAGATCAGTTTTCCCATCAGCGTTTAAATCGCCGGAAATCATGCTAATGCCAAGATTGCTGGAGGCATCGCCGGTCAGAACCGGATCATTGAAAGTATAAAGATAGACCTGTCCTTCATTGGTATTAGATCCAATATCATAATTATATGCTCCTACCGCCAAATCGATTTCGCCGTCGGCATTGAAATCGCCAGATGCCATTGACCAACCAAGATAGCTTCCTGTTTCACCGGTAATAATAACATCGGCGTTGGATGCTATGCTAGGAATTGATCCGTCGTTGTAGAAAATATAGGCACGACCAACATAGGAAGAATAGCCATATGATCCGACAGCCAGATCGATTCTGCCATCCGCGTTGAAATCGCTGGCAACCATTGAGGATCCGAAATAAACATTGCCAGTTCCGGTTTCAATAATAACATCGGCGCCTGTCGCGTTTTCGGTAATAATTGAACCGCCATAAAAAATATAAGCGCGGCCTTGATAGCCAATATAGGCAATCGTGCCAACAGCTAAATCATCTTTGCCGTCCGCGTTGAAATCGCCGACAGTCATGGATATTCCCCCAACACTAAATCCGCTAATGGAAACATCGGCGCCAGTATAGCTTTCAGTTGTAATAGATCCATTATAGAAAATATAAACATTGCCATTTGAACTTTCGGCAACAGCTAGATCAATTTTGCCGTCCACATTAAAATCGCCAGCCCCAAAAGAAGAACCAAAGTTTGAAATTTCTGCACCAGTAATAATTGCATCGGCTGTGGCGGCTGTAGTCGGAATTGATCCATCATTATAAAAAACATAAGCTTTTTTCATAAAATCACCAGTAGATCCCACGGCTAGATCAGTTGTGCCGTCCGCATTGAAATCTCCGCTTATCATGGAAGTTCCAAAATAATCTCCAGCTGATCCGGTAATAGTAAAGTCTGCTGAAGAAGTTGTTGTCGGATATGTTCCGTCATTATAGAAAATATAGGCACGGCCGGCAGCGGAACTGGGCCTTGTTCCAACAACCAGATCAATTTTGCCGTCTGAATTAAAATCACCCTTAGTCATGGAATAACCGAAATAATAATTATTATTTTCACCAGTAATAATGGCGTCGGCCGTGGTAGCCGCTACCGGAATTAATCCGTCATTATAAAAAATATAAACACGCCCCTTGTTAGTAGAATAAACATCTGAGCTCACTGCCAAATCAGTTTTTCCGTCCGTGTTGAAATCGCCTGCGGTCATGGAATAGCCAAAATAACTTGAGGCTTCGCCGGTGATTTTTATTTCCTGACCAGAAATCGGACTGGTGCGAATAGATTTTTGCGGCTGGAGTTGCCAGGCATAATTTTCACGGGTTTCATATATATAGACTGTGCCAGCTGTAGAAGCCATGATCTCTGCCGCTCCTACCGCCAGGTCAGTTCTGCCGTCTGCATTGAAATCACCACTGGTCATGGAATGGCCAAAATAACTATTAACTTCGCCAGTAATAATAACATCGGCGCCTGTTGCGTTTTCGGTAATAATAGATCCGTTGTAGAAAATATAGGCACGGCCGGCTGATCCCACTGCTAAATCGGTTTTGCCATCAGCGTTGAAATCACCGCTGGTCATGGAACCACTAAAACCACTCAAAGCTTCGCCAGTGATGATGACATCGGCACCCGTTGCGTTTTCGGTAGTAATGGAACCGTTATAGAAAATGTAAGCGCGGCCAGCCTGGGAAGAATAGTAGTGCGCTCCTACTGCCAGATCGGTTTTGCCGTCCGCATTGAAATCGCCGGTTGCCATAGAAGCGCCTAATTTACTAGATGATTCTCCGGTAATAATAATATCTGCGTCAGATGCGTTTTCAGTAATAATGGATCCGTTATAAAAAATGTAGGCGCGACCGGCACTGGAAGAAGCTGCATATCCTCCAACAGCCAAATCTGTTTTTCCGTCCGCATTGAAATCGCCAGCCGTCATGGAAAATCCAAAAGTGCTAGAAGATTCACCGGTAATGACAATATCAGCTGTAGCCGCCGTAGTCGGAATCGATCCGTCGCCATAAAAAATGTAGACGCGACCAGCACTTGAGGAATAGGCATGGGCCCCCACTGCCAAATCGGTTTCACCATCTGCGTTGAAATCGCCAGCCGTCATAGAAATACCAAGAGCACTGGAACTTTCACCGGTAATTTTAAAATTCGTATTTACCTGCCCGTTTTGGGAATAAAAAATATAAGCACGGCCGGTATTAGAAGAATAAAAATTTGCTCCCACTGCTAGATCGGTTTTACCATCCGCATTAAAATCTCCGGCAGTCATGGAAAACCCAAAACGACTGGAAGCTTCGCCGGTAATAATGACATCGGCAGTAGCCGCCGTAGCAGGAATTGATCCATCGTTGTAGAAAATATGAGCACGGTAAGCATTGGATCCGACTGCCAGATCGGTTTTGCCATCGGCGTTGAAATCTCCACTGGTCATGGAACTACCAAGATAGCTGTCGGCTTCGCCGGTGATTGCGATATCGGCACCGGAAAAATTTTCGGTGGTAATAGAACCGTTATAAAAAATATAGACACTGCCTGCCGACGCGCCCATTGTGCTTTCTCCTATTGCCAAGTCGGTTTTCCCGTCAGCATTGAAATCTCCAGTGATTATAGAAAGAAATCCTGGCCAAAAGCTAGAAGGAGTCAGACCGGTCATAATAGCATCTGCTCCGGATGCATTTTCGGTGATAATAGAACCGCCGTAAAAAACATAAACACTATTCACCTTACCTAACAATTGTTCACTCACTATTAAATCGATTTTACCGTCCGCATTGAGATCTCCGGATGCCATTTTATTTCCAAAACCGGCTGAATTTACTCCGGTGATAATGATATCGGCACCGGATGCATTTTCAGTAATGATTGAACCATTATAGAAAATGTAGGCACGGCCTTGATTTGAAGAATAACCAGTAGCTCCAATCGCCAGATCGGTTTTCCCATCGGCATTAAAATCACCAGCGGTCATCGAACCACCAAAATAGTCATTAAAACCTTGACCGTAAATGATTGCATCAGCCGTGGCGGCTGTGGTCGGAATTGAACCGTCATTATAAAAAATGTAGGCGTATCCCATATAAGAGCTATACCAACTTGCTCCCACTGCTAAATCGGTTTTGCCGTCTGCATTGAAATCACCGGCTGCCATTGAACAACCAAAATAGCTTCCGGTTTCACCGGTTATGGTAACATCAGCCCCTGTCGCATTTTCGGTTATTATAGAGCCACTATAGAAAATGTAAGTGCGACCCGCAGAACCCACCGCCAAATCAACTTTTCCATCCGCATTGAAATCACCGGCAGTCATGGAATATCCAAATTGCGAAGAAGCTTCTCCGGTAATTGCATTTCCGCTGTTGCTCTGCCCTGGCGCTGTGAAAGAAAGAGTCGGATCAACGGCCAACGGATAGAGTTTTGCATCTATTGATATATCAATTGATATTGATATATCATCTTCTCCCACTGTCCACTCCAAATCAGTCCTGTTGCCGTTTTTGTCAAGAAAATATGGTTTGGGAATGACAAAATCAGGCGTGCCGGAATTCAAAATGTCCTCCCCCATTTCTTTTGCTAAAGTTCTTTGCGCGCGTTCCAAAAGCGAAGGCGCGACTTCCGCCGCTGCCTGCTGGCTTTGCATTTCTTTCTGTCCGAAATAGAAAACTTCGATTTCCCCTTCCGCATTTTTTTTGATTTTGGCGTTTTGCAAAGTGTAGGATTCTTTTTCTTCCCCGCTGCCTTTTGAATATAGAATCCAGTTTTTAAGTTTCTTTTCTCCCGTCGCCTGGTCTTTCTGATAGGCGTAGATTATTTTTTTGCGGCTAGTTTCATAAGACAAATATTTTTTTTGTTCCTCGGTCCTTGTTTCTTGTCCGCCGGCTATTGTTTCTTGATTGGAAAGCAATTCGGTTTTAGCTTTGTCTTTGGAATTATCCAAAATGGTTATTGTCCTTTCCGCGTCCAGCTTCACTTCAATCGGCTTTTGGTAGTCTTCCGGAAAGTTTATTTGGAATTTATTTTCTTCTTTTTTTTCATTTTCCTCTGCTGGCTCGCCGTTTTCTTTGTTGTATTTTATGCTGATTCCGTCGCTGGTGTCATCAGTCATGACAAATTTATCATCTTGTTTTTCAATCCGCATAGCCGGCATGTTCTTGAGATCTTTCGCCGCTTCTTCGCCGGCTTTGGAAAAATTTTTAAGATTATTTTCCAAAATCAGCGCATCTCTGTTCATATTCCAGAAATAGTAGCCGAGAAAACCAAAAAAACCAACAGCAACGACAGTTAGTATTGAACAAAAAGCTATGAATCTTTTTTTGTCAACAATCAACATATTTTATAAAAAGATACAAGAAACAAGATGCAAACACCAAACAAATCTCAATCATTCTTTAATGTAAAGTGTAAATCTCAAAATTGAAAATGACAGTTTAAAATGCAAAATCCATATTCTTGGTTATCGCTTTCCTTTTAGGGTTATAATACTGGATGCTATAATATTTGATATTTCAACAAGTTCTTTAAGAAGCCATGCTAATTCTTTTTTATCTCCTTTGTTTGTGTCTCTCAGCAGACAGATCCAGACTTTTGATTCATTGGCTGATTTTAGAGAATGAGTGAAAAAATTAATAAAATCCTTTTTAGAACTGGCTGAGTTAGCTTCAATATAATTTGCCAGTATGCTTGTTCCACTTCTAAGCAATTGTTTCCCCATTACATTGCAAGTTGAATCTTTAGGCAATTTGTCTATAAATTTTACAAGTCTCAATACCCAATCATACATCCTGCGTTTAAATTCATTTTTAAATTTTGCATTGTCATTTTTCATTTTGAGATTTGATTTTTAAATTTCATTTACATTCCTGGTTCTGTTTCTGTTGTCGTTGTTGTTTGTGCAGGCAGAGTTTCCGCAGAAGCTTCTATGGAAGCTTCTGTAGAGGCCTCTATAGAATCCTCTACTTTCGGTTCTTCCGTTCGGTCATCTTTTTCCACGATCCACCAGTCAAAATAAACTCGCGATGAAACTTCTGAATTCAAATTTATTTTGAATCCGATGTATTCTTTTGTTTCAGGATCTTTCACTTTTTCCACCCAAGAATACGCATTCGGATTAGCCTGGAAACTGGTGAAGATTGTGGCAGTTTCAGTCACGGCTTTAGTTTTGATTACATAACTTTTGCCGTCATTGTCTTCGTCTTTTGGTTCGATATAATTTGATCCAATCGTTTTGTTTTTCTCGTCTTCAATCTTGACAGTCAGCGCGCCGGCCACAATTCCGTCAGCCTCCAGAAGGCCGCTGCCCAAATTCAAACTTTCATCATACAGCATGCTGGCTACATCCATATTTGCAATGAAACCGGCAATAACATCGTTTTGTTCCTGAATCAGATCCATCTGACTTTGCAATTTGTTTTGCATCGCGATAATCGGATCGGTGGCCGCCGTGATTCCGGCCGTAATGATATTTTTCTGAGCCGGAGAAAAAGTTGTGGACAGATTTTCAATTTGCGCGTTGAGATTGCTGGACGCCTGGCTGACTAAATTGTCAACCTGATCTTGCAGTTCCATTGCGGCAATATTTTTTTCAACCGCTTCCTCAACTTTTTCCACGGTCAAACTTTGATTTCTTCGGGAAATCAGAATGTGAATCTGGCCCTTGGTGCCGTCAAAATTTTCCATAGCAATACCAACCGTTGATTCTCCAGCATTGGCTTTGCGCATATAGCCCGGAGTGGAAGCTGCCGTTAAACTATCGCCGATTGTGATTTCTCCATTTTCCGTGGAAACATTGCCTATAATTTGTCCGATCATACCGATAACTTTGTAATTCGGGTCATTTTCACGGCCATCTCGAGCATTACCGATAACTGAAGGAGCGGAAGAAACGATACCCATGATATTGTTGTCACCCGTTCGGTCGCAGCGCACCACCGCATTCTCGTTTTCCGGATCAATGCAAACCGCTTCGCCTGACTGAAGATCAGTGTCTTTGGTTTTGAAATATTCGGCATAGTCAGCACCACTAGGAGTGAAGGCGCCATCGGCATAAACATTGCCTTCTGCGGTAACCCTGAAAATTGCATCGTCAGCACCTGCAACATCACTGCGAACCATCAGAACATTGCTGGCCGCGGTCGTTTCGTTGGAATTAATTTCCAAGGAAACCGTGCCGGCCACACCGGTCATATGCAGCATAGCCGTCGGCGCCACCATTCCGCCCAGGCCTATCTTACCAGCAGTACTCATGGCAAAATATGGAGTTGTTCCAACCGCTGTACCAAGTCCCATCTTCAAGAAATGATCAGTATTGTCAACGCCAAAATAATAATCCTGAGTAACTTCATCAAACTGAATGGAAGCATCCAACGCTCCGTTGTTGCCGACAACCAAAGCCGCTTCAGCCGTATTGGAGCTGGCTATTGTCAAATCGCCATTGGAAGCTGTGGACAACGAATTGTAGTTGGAACCGTCATAAGAAAGTTTAATCTTGTTGGTTGTGCCATAGATATCCAATTCGCTGGCAGAGACATCGAAGAACAATGGGGCATTGGCGGTAGCGTTGGAACCTAAAACAAAATCATCGGTAGTGGTGGTTAAATAGGTATAGTTTGTGTTGTGAGTAAACAATGAACCGCTGATTGCCGACCAAGTCGGCAAAGCGCCTGCGCCCTGTGAAGTCAAAACCTGTCCAGACGTTCCCGTTCCCAGAGACTGGACCGCTCCGGTTGAAGTAGTGCCGCCGAAAATAAGACCATAGGCTGTTAGTGAACTTACGCCTGTACCTCCATATTGCACGCCAACCGCAGTACCTTGCCATGTTCCTGTCATGGTCGAATTAAGGAACGCCATCGTGCCAGAAGCATTTGGCAGGGTGATGGTATTGTCAGCTGTCGGATCTGTCACTTGAAGAACTGTTTCGTTTGTATCATCCGTCGCTCCTTCAAATGCCAGCCACTTGCTGGCGCCAAGTTCCAGCGCTTGAGATGGAGTCGTTGTGCCGATGCCGACATTGCCCGCGCTATCAATTCTCATTTTTTCCGCCATCGTTCCATTTAGTACTGTTGAGAAAGCCATGTATGCATCTTGGGTGGAAGTCGTGCTTGTCCAATTGCCTTCTGTTCCGACGGAAATGTTTCCGCTGTCAACCAAGGCCGGAGTAGCAGCGTCGTAATAATATTGATTGAAGAGAATTGAAGTTCGCGTATTGGTCATGCTCGCGCCATTGCCGGAATTTGTGAGAGAAAAAATATTAGTATTGGCTGTGGCGCTGCCAGCTTGCTGAATGCTTAAAAGATTTGCAGGAGTTGTTGTGCCGATGCCGACGCGCGTGGCATCAACTCCGCCGGCTGCGCCAAGCGCTTCACCATAAATGGTCAAAATACTGGTGCCGCCCAGGCTGGCCGTGTAACTTTCAACCGTGTCTGCCGCAACTGAAGTTGAAACCGGCATATCAATCCAAGAAATTGCTCCACTGTCAGCTGGGAAAGACATCGGTCCCATGAAAATTGAACCGCCGACTTCCAAATCTCCGGAAACCATCAAGCTGTTGGCCGGCGTGGTTATGTTGGCAGGAGTCAGTGTTCCGATTTGCAAAGCCGCACCGGGAGTTATTGTTCCGATTCCCAGTCTGGAATTTCCACTGTCCCAATACATTCCGCTGTCTCCCAGAGCTGTGGCGGATGTCGCATACGGAATATAGTTGGCAGTGAGTCCGCTTAGAAGTCCGGTCGGGGTTGAATAAGAAAATGCTCCGCTGCCGTTGTTGTAGAGCCAGCCAGTTCCGTTAGGCAATGAACCGATAGAAGTTAGATTAGTGTAAGCTGTTTGATAATATGATCCTTCTTGTCCATCCAATGTGTCAGCATCTAGTCCGCCGCCTGGTCCTTCCGCTGTGAATGAGAGTCCGTGGACATTGGTGGTGGCGGTTGAATGAGAATAGGCGCTGTTCCAATTGGTTGATGTCCCTCCAGTAGCCGTAATAACCCCGTTAACATCCAGGGCAGTTGCGGGCGCTGCCGTGCCGATGCCGACAAGGCCGCTACTGTCTATAACAAAACGATCGCTAGTTCCAAGAACCCCGTTACTAATAGAATTTCCATAACTTATTTTAAATTTATCAGAATCAGAATTATCAATACCTACAACATATGAATCATCCGTTATGCCAAACAAAATTCCAGCATCTCCAGGACCTGAGTTAGAAAAGGCTGCTATTGGAAGAGTGATTGCAGAATCTGAACCTATGTTTACATGCAGCGGATTTCCAGGACTTGCTGTGTTGATGCCGACATTGCCAGTGGAATCTTTTACAATAAGCCCGACTGACGAATTATTTAAAATGTATGCATCGTATCCGCTTGCAGCAATTAATCCTATCGCAGTAGTGTCTGCAGTAATATAACCTCGTGTACTTCCAGTATTTGTTCCTATGGTAATAGCCTGATTATTACCTAAAAATTTTGCATTGCCTGCAACTTCTAATTTATAAATCGGAGAATTTGCTGTTCCAATTCCCACATTCCCTGCAGAATTTATTCTCATTCCTTCTGTCATCGTTCCATCAAGCACTGTTGAGAAAGCCATGTATGAATCTTGATCAGTAACCGTGCTTGTCCAATCCGTTTCTGTTCCGACTGTTATGTTTCCGCTGTTAGCCAAACCTGAAGCACCGGAAATTTCGTAATAATATTGATTGAAAAGAATAGAAGTCGCTGTTCCGTCCATATCGTCAGCATTGCCGAAGTTTGTAAGAGAAAGCATGTCCGTGTTGGCTTTGACAGTGCCAGTTTGCTGAAGACTCAAGAGATTGGCTGGGGTCGCTACTCCGATTCCCAATCGATTAAGAGTTGCGTCCCAATAAAAATTTCCATTTGTGTCATAAGTTATAGCGCTGGCAGATGACCAGTATGCTAAATGTCCGGCTGTTCCTGTTCCCGTCACCGGATTAGTAAGTGCTGTTTGAAAATAGGCCGTATCATGTCCGTCCAATGTGTCAGCATCCAGTGTCGATCCGGTTCCATCATTACCAGATGTCCAAACAGTGCCTGTTACATTTGGGAAAGTTATGACATTGTCAGCTGTCGGATCTGTCACTTGAAGAACTGTTTCATTTGTATCATCGGTCGCTCCTTCAAATGCCAACCACTTGCTGGCGCCAAGTTCCAGCGCTTGGGATGGAGTCGTTGCGCCAATGCCGACATTGCCGCCGGAGAGAATTGTGAGATATGAATTCGTTCCAACCGCTGAACCCAACCCGATTTTAAAGGCATCATCCGTGTCGTCCAATCCCGCATAATAATCTTGCGCATTGCCGTCCATAAGTATCATAATATCTTGTTCCGATCCATCACCAACAACCACGGCTGAATAGGTGGCGCTGGAAGAGTTGACGCTGAGCTGTCCGCTGCTATCGGAAGCTAGCGTTACATAATTGGACGCATCATAAGAAAGCCGGAGTCCTTTGCCGGCACCGAATATTTCCATCGAATCTCCTGGCGTCGTTGTTCCAATTCCCAATCTGGAATTTCCACTGTCCCAATACATTCCGCTGTCTCCCAGAGCCGTCGCGGATGTCGCATACGGAATATAGTTGGCAGTGAGTCCGCTTAGAAGTCCGGTTGGGGTTGAATAAGAAAATGTTCCGCTGCCGTTGTTATAGAGCCAGCCAGTTCCGTTGGCTAATGAACCGATGGAAGTCAGATTAGTATAAGCTGTTTGATAATATGATCCTTCTTGTCCATCCAATAAATCAGCGTTCAAGTTGGTTACTAGATAGGTTGAATCTACGGTAAATGGCGCGCTAGATCCGGTTGTTCCGCCATTGAAAGCCGGAATGCCGGTGACTGTTTCATTTTCGCTTAAGTTAAAGTAGTTGCCCGCAGCAGCTGTCCAAATTGGATCAGTTTCGGTGTAGGAAGTGAGATAGTTTGGAGTCCAAGAAGTCCAAGCGGATCCATCAGATTGAAGCAGATTACCTGATGTTCCGACAGCTGGAAGACGCGGATCAGTTTCGGTGTAGGAAGTTAGATAAGTATTTGTATCTAAGGCAAATGTTCCGGCTGCGGTCATTTTTACGAAAGAATTTGCAGAATATGAAAGAGCGGAAAGTGAAGTAAGATTAGCATGCAACGGTTGATAGGAACCGGCAACTTGAAAATAGGCTGTGTCATGCCCGTCCAATGTGTCAGCATCTAGTCCGCCGCCTGGTCCTTCCGCTGTGAATGAGAGTCCGTGGACATTGGTGGTGGCGGTGGAATGAGAATAGGCCGAACCCCAGTTAGATTCCTGCGTTGTTGTCGGAATTACATAGCCAGAAGTGAGAGCCAGTGTTGCGTTGTTTGAACCCAAAGAGAAATCCAATCCGGTAACATTGTCAGTGACTCCGGTTAAGCGGTTGGTATAGCCCGCATCCCAGTTAGTAGAATTATTAGTAATCACTGAGAGCGTGCCGCTGGTTGAGAGAACCAATCCAGAAGCAAGATCGGATAATATGTATGAACCCTTGGTAACATCGGATGTTGTCTGCAAGGTCAGGTCATCTCCGGAGGCTGTGCCGCCAATGAGTGTTTGTCCTCCGCTGCGTCCGGTCAACAATGCGTACTGCGTGTGATAGTCGCCGGTTGTCAGATTGGCTAAGGAATTGTGATCAACACCAGCCGGCAAAACAACGCCGGATATTTGCTGGCCGGTAATACTCATATCAATACTGGTTGTATCAGTTATGGTTGATGCAGAATGCAGGTCGGAAGTCAACGCAACCGTCCCGGTTGCATCCGGCAAAGTCCAAACTCTGGCCTGGGTCAAATTGCCGGTGATCAATTGGCCAGTGCCCTGAGGATCGTAGAAGCTGAGATATGTTCCCCCATCATCAGTGCCGTCAAAGCAAGCTCCGCCGGCGCAATCTCCAACATTTGTCACATCGCCGGCACCGGTTGGAGTGTCCCAGCTTGGTGCTGTGCCGCCTTGCAAATATTGGCCAGCACTTCCGGCCGCTAAGCGCGTCCAAGCTGTGCCATTATAATACAAAACGTCGCCTTGCGCCTGAGAAGCAATGGCGATTTCCGTGCCATCAACGCTGGTTCCCAAGGTGGAATCAATTGTGATTGATCCAGAAGCTTCCGTGATAGTTATGCCGGTTCCGTCAGTTAATGTTGTCAAAGAATATCCGCTTCCGTTGCCGATTAGCAATGTCCCATTGCCGGCACTTGATCCGTCTATTCCTGTTCCGCCAAGCGCCGCGCCGAGAATTGATGAAACCGACCAAGTTCCGGCAGTTATAATCGGCACGCCCGTGGCAGTAGCTGTGTCAATGCCTGTGCCTCCGCGAGAAGTTCCCAAATATGGTTCACTGCCCAGTGTGTTAGCACTTGTCCAAAAAACAGCATTACCGGCTGTTCCTGTTCCGGTTACTCCCGAAACACTTGTCCATGTTGTGATGCAGTTTATTCCATTTCCCAAGCATAAGCCCGTGAATTCTCCATAACCCGCGGTTACAGTACTATCAAAAGTTGAAATTCCGCCGGTAAGATATAGGTTGCCCACCGTTCCAGCATCGGAAAATGCTCCCAGCAAATTACTGCCATCGGTAATTTCCATTCGATCGTCAGTCGTTTCGTCATAAGCTATTTGCAAATCATTATTTGTTCCGAAGCTCAAAGCTACATTGTCACTCACCGTCCAAGCGCCCAAAATAGTTGCCGCATCGGCATCAAAAATATAGCCTTCAATCTTATCTTCCAAATTGGCTTCCGAAACTTCGCCAGTGCCGCCATGCGCCACTGCCAAAGCGTTAGTATCCACAGACCAAGTGCCGCTGGAAATCACCGGCACACCTGTCAAACCGGCCGTAGTAATTCCGGTTCCACCGTTTTCTACCGGCAGTATTCCTGCTACCTCCGAAGTTAGACTGATTGATGTACCCAGAGAAGATTCCAGATTAATTCCGCCGGCAGTGTTGGTAATGGCGATGCTGGCTCCGGTAGAAGTTAGATTGGCTAAAGTATAATTAGTTCCATTACCAATCAGCAGTTGTCCGTTAGTTGGAGTACCGGTGATGCCGGTACCGCCATAACCGACGCCGATGGTGTTGCCGTTCCAAATAGTTCCGGTAAGAGTGGAATCCAGATTAAGAGTAATAGTGTCGGTAGCGGAAGCAACTGAAGTAATGTTGGTACCGCCGGCAATTTCCAAAATATCTGCATCATCAATAGTTTGATTTGCTCCGCTGTCGCCGGAAAGAGTGAAGGAATTCATACCGCCGACACCAGCCACACTAGTCCAGGATAAGTTGCCGGAACTATCAGTGGTAAGCACATTGTCATTTGATCCTGCAAGTGCCGGCAGAGTCCAAATCACTGATCCGCTGCCATCTGCAATATTGTCAGGAGCTTTGAAACCGACATAGTTGCTTCCATTGGCAGCCAGTTCCATAAATCTGATTTCACTGGTATTGCCGGCTCCAGTATTGAATGGATCAAATTGCAATCCGTTTTGAATGTTAGTAGTAAATCCGGCCGCGGTTAATCGGCCTGATGTTGAATCAGCTCCATTGTTGATCAGATAATCACTGTGGGCTTGCGTGTTGTCCAAAGAATGAGAATAGGCCGTGTCCCAGTTAGCGGAATTATCAGGGATGTAGCTAGTAGCGCCACCGGAAATTTTGAGTAGTCCTGCGTAAGCGCTGACATTAGCTTCGAGTCCGCCGTATTCATGATACAAAGTTCCAGTAGAAGATGAGAAAGCGGCTAGAGTAGTTGGATCAGTCACTCCGTCTCCGATTACGATGCTGCCATTACCCAAGACTCCCATAGGAGTAATTGCGCTTGTGCCACTGCCTAAAAGGATGCCTCCGTCAGTTAATGTGGTTGTTTCAGTTCCCCCGTTTTCTACTGGCAAAGTTCCGGTTACTTCGGAAGTTAGACTGACTGATGTGCCTAGAGAAGATTCTAAATTAATTCCGCCGGCAGTGTTGGTAATGGCGATGCTGGCGCTGGTAGAAGTTAGATTGGCTAAAGTATAATTAGTTCCATTACCAATCAGCAGTTGTCCGTTAGTTGGAGTACCGGTGATGCCGGTACCGCCATAACCGACGCCGATAGTGTTGCCGTTCCAAGTAGAACCTGATCCCATCGTTTTGTTAGTGAAACTTTCTGATCCGGCTAAAGTGGCCAGTGTTCCGCCAACTGGCAGAGTAACATTTGTTTCTCCGATAGTTGTGAAAGTTAAACTGTTGGCTCCGGAAGTAATGAAGTTTCCGGCTAAAGATAAGGTTCCAGTAGTCCAAGTTGGAGCGCCGGCGCCTCCGGAAAGTAAAACTTGTCCGGCTGTGCCGGCCGTGTTGAAAGCATAAGCTGTTCCGGTTCCGTAAGAAATTGCGCCGGCCGTTGGGGCAGCGTTGGTGTTGGTTCCGCCCCTGGCAATTGCCAGTTGGGCTTCCGAACCAAGCGCTCCGCTGGCAACCGTAACAACTCCATCCGTTGTCAATCCGGAAAATGTAATTGTTCCCGAGGAAGTTATTCCGGCCGCTGCCGCAATTTGTCCGCTAGAATTAACCTGAAAAAGATCTCCGGAACCGACTGTAAACAATGAAAGCGGTGAGGTGTCGCCGATTCCAACATTGCCGCCTTCAAATGCCCAGGCGTCATTAGTGTTATATGTGATAGATCCAGTATCTCCATCCGAAGCATACATGTTTAAGATAGCACTGCCGGCAGCTGTTGCGTCTCCGATGCGAACTGTGTTGGCAGAAACATCCACTGAAAGCGGCGAAGACAAATCCGAACCGCCCACCACCATATCATCTCCGGTTTCGGTTAAATATGTTATGGAACCATCATTGGTCCAAAGCGACGATCCGGAACCTCCGGAAAAAACTACCGTGCCGCTGCCATCCGGAAATGTAATAGTTCTGTCGGCAGTCGGATCGGTTATAATAAATTCTGTTTCATAAGCATTATCGGTTGCACCTTCAAATGTTATAGAGCTATCTGAAACATCGAAAAGAAATTTAGCGTCAGATGTTCCAGTACTTCCTAAAACAAGATCTTCGCTAGTTTGAGTTAAATAAGTATAAGTTGTTGAATCTGTCCATTTAGAAGATCCTGATCCGCCAGTTTCATTTGCCCAGGAAAATCCTCCTGTATCAGAATCATATTTTAAAATCTGTCCGGCACTTGGAGTATTTGAAGCTTTTAAATCAATCTCTAATAAATCGTCGTTTGTAATATATGTTGACCCAATAGTGTTTCCGTTCCAAGTCGATCCGGCTCCCAAAGTTTTATTAGTTAAATTTTCTATTCCAGCTAAGGTGGCCAGTGTTCCGCCGGTTGGCAGCGTAACATTGGTTGCTCCGGTAGTCGTCAGTGTTAAACTGTTGGCTCCGGAAGTAATGAAGTTTCCAGCTAAAGATAAGGTTCCGGTAGTCCAAGTCGGAGCGCCGGCGCCGCCGGAAAGTAAAGTTTGTCCAGCAGTTCCGGCTGTGTTGAAAGCATAAGCTGATCCGGTTCCGTAACTTAGAGCGCCAGCTGTTGGAGTAGCATTGGTATTGGTCCCCCCATTTGCCACCGGCAATATTCCAGTTACTTCAGAAGTTAAGTCAACTGAATTTCCTAAAGCAGCAGCGATAGTAATTGCTCCGGATCCTTCCGAGATATTGATTCCGGCTCCATCAGTCAGGATAGCTAAAGTATAATTTGTTCCATTGCCGATCAAGAGTTGTCCGTTAGTCGGAGTACCGGTGATGCCAGTGCCGCCATAACCGACACCGATAGTGTTGCCGTTCCAAGTAGTTCCGGTAAGAGTGGAGTCCAGATTAAGAGTGATAGTGTCGGTAGCGGAAGCAACTGAAGTAATGTTGGTGCCGCCAACAATTTCTAGAATATCTGCATCATCAATAGTTTGATCAGCTCCACTGTCGCCGGAAAGAGTGAAAGAATTCATAGCGCCAACACCAGCCACACTGGACCAGGATAAGTTGCCGGAGCCATCGGTGATAAGTACATTGCTAGCTGATCCGGCAACTGCCGGCAGAGTCCAAATGACTGATCCGCTGCCATCTGCGATATTGTCGGGAGCTTTGAAGCCGACGTAGTTGGTTCCGTTGGCAGCCAGTTCCATAAATCTGATTTCACTGGTATTGCCGGCTCCGGTATTGAACGGATCAAATTGCAATCCGTTTTGAATGTTAGTGGTAAATCCGGCCGCGGTTAATCGGCCTGAGGTTGAATCATCTCCGTTGTTGATCAGATAATCACTATGGGCTTGCGTGTTATCCAGAGAATGAGAATAGGCGGTGTCCCAGTTAACGGAATTGTCGGGGATGTAGCTGGTTACTCCTCCGGAAATTTTGAGTAGTCCACTGTAAGCACTGACGTTCGCTTCGAGTCCGCCGTATTCATGATACAAGGTTCCAGTGGAAGATGAGAAAGCTGCCAGTGTAGTTGGATCAGTCACTCCGTCTCCGATTACGATACTGCCATTACCCAAGACTCCCATTGGAGTAATTGCGCTCGTGCCACTGCCTAAAAGTATGCCTCCGTCTGTTAGAGTTGCGGCTCCGGTTCCGCCACTTCCTACCGGCAGAGTTCCGGTTACTTCAGAAGTTAGACTGACTGATGTACCCAGAGAAGATTCCAGATTAATTCCTCCGGCAGTATTGGTAATGGCGATGCTGGCTGCGGTAGAAGTTAGATTAGCTAAAGTATAATTAGTGCCATTACCAATCAAGAGTTGTCCGTTAGTCGGAGTACCGGTGATGCCGGTACCACCATAACCGACGCCGATGGTGTTGCCGTTCCAAGTCGATCCGGTAAGTGTGGAATCCAGATTGAGTGTGATGGTGTCAGTAGCGGAAGCGACTGAATTAATATTAGTACCACCGACAATTTCCAAAGTGTTGGCATCGCTGATGGTTTGGTCAGCTCCGCTGTCGCCGGAAAGAGTGAATGATGTAAAACTTCCTGAGGCCGTCTCCCAAGCTACATATGGAGATCCGCCATTCCAGTGAAAGCGCAAATATTCAGCGTCATCGCCGACAACACCTTCCAGTGCCGCCAAGCTATTATTGGCATTAGCATATAAAATACCGCCCCGATTTATTGTCGCAAGGCCCGTTCCACCACGCGTTACGCCAATAGTTGTTCCGTTCCATGTTCCGGCAGTAATTGTTCCGAGCTGAGTGATGCTTGTCTGCGGATTCCAATCAACTCCATTGCCGGTGCCGTTAGTCATGAGAATATCGTTGGCCGCTCCGATTGCGTATCTTTGCCAGCGTATGGTTCCTCCGCCTGTATCAATTCCCGTTATTAAATCACCGGCTAGCGGCGAAGCTGCCGTCGTGTCCGGATGAGAAAGTGAAAGCAAATTATGCGAACCCACGAAAGGCGCATCCATCCAAGTTGGATTGACATTACCTGCTCCGCCAACCGCTCCTAAAATTTGACCATTGGTTCCGGCTGCCAAACGAGTCAGGGTTCCTCCGTCATAATAAAGCATGTCACCTTCGGCATACGCAGCCATTCCTGTTCCGCCATATGCTTCATCAATCACTCCTCCATTCCATGTTCCGCTTGCAATTGTTCCGGTGGCCGTGATGTCAGTCAGGTTGCCCGAAGTGATTACTGTTCCGCTTGCGTTTGGCAGCGTGTATGTTCTGGCCGCGGAAAGATTAGCAATCGTCAAAAGTCCGTCGCCGTCTGAATCGTTAAAATACAGTTCGGTTCCTTGCGTGCCAGTGAAAGCTTCTCCGGAAAAAACATTGCCGATGGCAGTAATGTCGCCGGCTCCGCTTGGAACGCCCCAGCTTGGATTAGCTCCTGCTCCATTCGTAGCTAAAAATTGTCCGCTAGTTCCTGCGGCTAATCTAGCCCAATCAGTGCCGTTATAGTACATGACGTCGCCTTGCGCGTCAGAACCCAAAGCTATATCCGTGCCATCCACGCTATTATTGGCAATAGTGGTCGCAATGCTGGTAGTTCCGCTGCCGGTAACATCTCCGGAAAGAGTGATGGTTTGATTTTCCGTCAGAAAAGCGGACGCGTGTTGTCCATCAAGATAATCGGCATTCAAATTTGCAACCAGCGTATTTGAAGAAACTTGCATTGGAGCTGTGCCCGAGGCAACGGTGGAAATGAATTGACTGCTTGATCTGATTGCTCCTGCAACATCCAACGCTTGCGCAGGAGTTGCTGTTCCGATTCCCAATCTGTTGTTAGTTGCATCCCAATAAAAATTTCCGTCTGTGTCGTACGCCAAATTATTCGCATCACTCCAGTATGGCATATGTCCGGCCAAGCCTGATCCGCCAACGCCTGCGCCCGCTATTGTTTGCCAGGTCGGCGCGCCCGAACCATTGGAAACAAGATATTGTCCCGCAGTTCCCGCCCCCGTAAAAGCATAGGCAGTTCCATCGCTATAGGCCACACTACCCGCCACCCCGATTGAAGTTGCGTTTGTTCCTCCGCTGTCAATCGGAAGTCCGTCTGTCAAATTTATCGCCGCAAAAGTCGGAGTGGAAGTTGTGCTAAGATCTTGGTTTAAAGTTACATTGCTAGAAACGGTTAATGTACGATTTCCTCCGGAAGTTTTAATAGTTAGTCCTTCGTAAGTTTTGCCGGTGAAATCTGTTTCTAGAAAATCGTTCGCTATTACTTCACCTTCCCATATTCCCTGGCCTATTGTTCCAACTCTATTTATTTTATCCAAAATGACAGGATCCAATCCGCCATTAGTTCCCAAAGCCGGAATATTGCCAGCTTGATTGCCAACTGTTTTGCCTTGCAAAAAAGACGAGTTGATGGCTGATAAAGCCGAACCAAGTTTTTTCCTCGGAGCCATCTCGCTGTCGGTTCCAATCTGCGTACCCAGATAATAATCATTCTGGTTAAAGTCAATTCCGCCAGGTAGTGGAGTAACCGCGCCAAGATAAGCGCTCATGATTCCCCCGAAAACTGAAATTTTCTGAGTTTCCTGCCAGATCCTGTAACCGGCATCCACGTTCGAAGGGTATGGATCCATTTCTAACCTGTCGCGAGAATAAATTGCAAAGCGAATACTATATTCTCCGTCCGCCAAAGGCTGGCCACTTTTGTCCACGACATAAGCGGTGACATTCACCTGGTTGGCAGCTTCTGATTTATGAATTCCGAAAAATGCCGAAACCGCCAGACTAAGCAGGAGTGAAAAAACTATGCAAGATGTTTTTATGTTTAGTTTTAACATTAATTTTAATTTCCGAAACTCAATTTTCTTTTTTTATTTTTTGGTTTTTTACAGCAACAACCTGAAGAAATATCCTTATTCCTTCTACACTAAAATTGAGCAAACATATTATATTTGTTTGTCATTCTTTGCTAATTTTTTGTTAGCTTTATTACTGTTTTCTATATAGAAATTATACCATTTTTTTGGCAATTCTGGAACAAGCAAAATGGCTGTGGATAACTTTAGCCGAAGTTTGCCTTTTTTGGCGAGTTATAAACAAAAGAATGTTTCAAATTGTTTCAAAAATTGCCCAGAAATTAATCAAAAAATGGGTTAATTTTTGACCGATTTTTCAGAACACATATATCAATATATATTAATATAAAAAATCACCCATTTCTGCGTGATTTTTTAATATTTTTTCCCTTTTATTAAAATTAGGGGAAAAAGCCTTTAGTTTTTTGATTTTCCTTCCGTTTTCAGCCTTAATTTTTGGTAATTTCCTCCCGTAATTTTTTCAAAATAAGTGCTGCTTCTTCTTTGCCTCCAAGACCGAAAGCCAGTCCGGCTGCCAAAGAAATTGCCGCAATTAAGCCGATAAAAATAGTATTAACCAAAGAAACCGCTATTCCCAACTGGATCAGCGCAGCCAGCAAGCCAAAAATTATGATTGACCATTTGATGATAGTCGCCAAAAGCGTGGCGCTCATGACTCCGGCCGCCTTCGTGCTGGAACGGACAATTGTGTATGCGATACTGCCCAGTAAAAATGCTATCGTCAGAATTATTGTGGCCACAATGACATTTGGCAAATACAAAATAATGCTGTTGAGATAATCCGTAACTTGGTTAAGTCCCAAAATATCCGTAGCTGCCATTAAAAAAACTAACACCAAAAACCATTGCACGACTTTGCCAAAAAAGTGCGAAAATGTAATTTCAATGCCATGCTCTTTAAGTTTTTCTCCTATTTTAACCCTATCAATTGCCTGATCAATGCGTATTGCCCTGACTATTCTCTCAACAAGCTTTCCTAAAATTGAAGCAATGATAACGCCCAATAAAAAAACCAGCAGAGCGCCGATTATTGTCGGCACGTATTCAATGAACCGCACCCACAAATCAATGAGCGAATACGAGATCGCTTCCCCCCATGTTTGTACTGAACCCATAATTTTTTGTATCCGGTATATAATATTTGGTATTTAGTATGAATTTTTAAAATCCACAATAATACCACAAGACTTATACTTTTTACGATTTAATATTTTTATTATATCACAATTTCTAACAATTTTCCACAAAAAAATCCACTCGAAAGTATATTTTTCATATGAAATACTAAATACGAGATACAAGATACGAAATATTTCTCCTATACGTCCAAATTTTTAACATCCTTGGCGTGTGTCTGGATGAATCGTCTGCGCGGTTCAACATCACTGCCCATGAGTATATCAAAAACTTTATCAGCTTCTTGCGCGTCGCCTATTTCCACTTGCAACATTTTGCGTTTTTCCGGATCCATGGTTGTGTCCCAAAGTTGCTGCGGGTTCATTTCTCCAAGACCTTTATACCTTTGAATTGTGACTCCGGCAATTTTTTCTATTTCACCATCTCCAGCTTCCAAGTCTTCCTCTGTAATTTCCTCATCGGCCGATGAGACAGATTCCTCAATTTTTACAGCCTTGGCTGATTTCTTTTCCGCGTTTTTTTCCGCAGTCTTTAATCTCAATTCCTCTATTATCAAATCTTTTTCTTTATCATCATACGCCCAGCGAATATCTTTGCCCTTTTGAATTCGATAAAGCGGCGGCTGCGCGATATATATATTTCCATTAGTTATGAGTTCTTCAAAATATCGATAGAAGAAAGTCAGCAGCAAAACACGGATGTGTGAACCATCAACGTCGGCGTCGGCCATAATAATTATTTTTCCGTAACGGAGCCGGCTGGCATCGAATGTTTCTCCGATTCCCGTGCCCAGCGCGATGATGATCGGTTTAAGCGTGTCAGATTTTACAACTTTGTCCAAACTAGTTTTTTCCACATTAACCAATTTTCCTCTCAGCGGCAAAATTGCCTGAAACATACGATTTCTTCCCTGTTTAGCACTGCCGCCGGCCGAATCTCCCTCAACAATATACAGTTCTGACCTTTGGGCGTCTCTGGTCGTGCAGTCAGCTAATTTTCCGGGCAGTGTCATGCCTTCCAGCGCACCTTTTCGAAGCACCGCGTCTTTGGCCGCCCGCGCAGCAATGCGCGCCCGCACAGTCAGCATGCATTTCTCAATCATAGCCTTAGCATTGTTCGGATGCTTTTCCAAAAATTCCACCAAACCATCCGATGTCACACTGGAAACTATTCCGCGAACTTCGGCGTTGCCCAATTTCGATTTTGTCTGTCCTTCAAATTGCGGATTGCGAAGTTTCACGCTGACAACAGCCGTAAGTCCTTCTTTCAAATCTTCGCTCGTCATTGCGCCTTCTTTTTCTTTCAGCAAATTATTTTTCTTGGCATAATCATTCAACACGCGTGTTAGTGCCATCTTGAATCCGGTCACATGCATTCCGCCTTCAATCGTAAAAATATTGTTGGCAAAAGAATACAAATGCTCCTTAAATCCATCGGTATATTGCAAAGAAATTTCCACGTTCACATCATCCACTGTTTTTTCAATATACACCGGCAAATCATTTTTAACTTCTTTCCCGCGATTCAAAAATTTCACAAACGAAATAATTCCGCCGTCAAAATAAAAACCGTGTCGGCATATTTTATAATCGTCTTCTTTTTTCAAAACTTCTCGGCGATCTTCCACGATTATTTTCACGCCCTTGGTAAGATACGCCTGCTGGCGAACGTAATCCAAAATTTTTGTCCAGCTGTATTTTATTTCCGGAAAGATTTGCGGATCAGCCTGAAAAGAAATCGTTGTGCCGGTTCTGTCAGACTTGCCAACCGGTTTTACTTTGGCTACCGGCACGCCGCGCTTATATTCCTGTTCCCAAATTTTTCCCTCGCGATGCACTTGGGCTTTTGTCCAGACTGAAAGCGCATTAACCACTGAAACACCCACGCCATGAAGCCCGCCGGAAACTTTATATCCGTCACCGCCGAATTTTCCACCGGCATGCAGAACCGTCAACACTGTTTCCAGTGTTGATTTTTTTGTTTGCGGATGGATTTCCACCGGAATGCCCGCTCCATTATCCTCGATTTGAACGATATTTTCGGGCAAAAGCTGGATTTTTATTTTATCGCAACGTCCCGCCATCGCTTCGTCGATTGAGTTGTTGACCACTTCCCAGATCAAATGGTGAAGCCCTTCTGTTGACGTTCCCCCGATATACATTCCGGGACGCTTGCGAACAGGATCAAGCCCTTCCAAAACTTGAATTGATTTAGCATCGTATCCACTGCCCTTCTTTTTTGTTTCATCCTTAGCCATAAAAGTATTCTAGTTAAATTTTCAGTCTTATTTTAATTAATAATGTCAAATTTCCAATGACTAATGACAAATCAAATCCTAAATCCAAATGACAAATTTTTATTTATTTGAAATTTGGTTTTTGACATTGATTTGACATTGGAAATTAGTCATTTGTCATTTTATATATTATTTTCGTGTTAAAAAATACAATTCCACCAATAATATTCCAACAACCACCAACGCTCCGTCCCACCAGGTTAATATTCTGTTCTGCTGCAGGATCATAAGTCCTACTATCAAAATTGACGTTAGAATTCCCTGCCGAAAACTGGTTCCCAAATAGCAAAGCGCGTCTTCATCATTTCCTGCGGAAAACCGGCGCACGCGGGTAAAAAAAATAATGGCAATCCCCGCAAAAAGAAGAAACGTGCTAACATAAAAAAGAATTTGCCCGACAATCCCCGACTTGTCTGGATCAATATTTAAAATCACCAGAACCCAGGCAGCCAGAGCGATTAGCGCGCCAATTCTCATTCCCCATAGATAAGATTTGAGTGTCATTTTTTCTTGCCCCGTTAAATTCGCCTTTAGCGACTATTTAACTGGGGTTGTTTTTCCTATTTCTTACTTGTTAATTATATCCGAATATCAACATTCTTGCAAGTATTTTTTAGCCCACTTTTTGCCTTAAATAAGGCCTGAAAAACAATAATTTGTAAGTTTTGATTTTCAAAAATCATAAAATACAAAAATACTTTTTCAAAGGTTGACAGTACTCAAAAAACACGTATAATAGGGAATGTTACTATCAATTTTATATAGCGGGGTGGAGCAGTCTGGCAGCTCGCGTGGCTCATAACCACGAGGTCGTAGGTTCGAATCCTACTCCCGCAACAAAAATTCTAAAAACGTAAGGTGAAAGCTAAATGTAGGTGACAGATATGTTTGTTTTTCATCTTACGTTTTTTAGTAAGATTGTGCTGGGCGGGTTAACAGGCCAGGGTAGCTCAGTTGGTTAGAGCGCGGGACTCATAAGCCCGAGGTCGAGAGTTCAAATCTCTCCCCTGGTACAAGAACAGTATTTCGTATAATGTATTCGGTATTTTGTATAAATACTTAATACTAGATACGAAATACGAAATACGAATTGGGGTCGTAGCTCAGTTGGTTAGAGCGTCTCCCTGTCACGGAGAAGGCCGCCGGTCCGAGTCCGGTCGGCCCCGCACAATAAAAAACAACCTTTTTTAAATAGGTTGTTTTTTATGTTTATATTATATAAAGAAAATCTATTTCAGGTATTCCAAATATCTCAGAAAATTCTCATAAACTCCAACCACAGCCACGGCCAGCCTTTCATCAATTTCAAAATTTTCTTCGTGTACGATTCTGTTTCTGATCTGATGCGCTCCCTTGAGCGCTTCCAAATGATCATCAATATGCGCCGGCTCAACCCGCTCTAACTTTTCGGCCATATTGGCGCCCTTATACCCAATACCGCCTAAAATTTCATCCGCAATGGCATCCGCTTCAATAATGGCCACCTTATATTGTGAAACATTACCGCTATCCAAACGGCTCTTCACCTTATCCCAGCGCTTTTGCATCTTATTTTTTGAAACTAGCGGCACGTCCATTCCGCGAAGACCGACTCTAATTTGACTCGGCATTCCTTTCAAAATCAGCAATAAAACGATATCAATCAATATCACTGCCAAATATATTCCTAAAATAATTTTTACAAAAAACATAAACTGGGAATTGTAAAAATTAGCGAAAATCTCCGGCAAAGAAACAATAAAATTTTGAAAAGAGTATTCCATGGATTTTTTAATCTCAAATTTCAAATGACAAATGACAAATCAAATCTAAAATCCAAATGACAAAAAATTAATTATTTTGGATTTTGAGCTTTGACATTGATTGGAAATTTGACATTGGGATTTTGAAATTACCAACAAAATTAAAATTGAAAAATATTCTTAAAAATTCAATTTAATTAATTTCGTATGTATATGCTGCGTTAAGGATTCCTTCTTCATCAAACCACTTTCCCATTAGTTGTCCGCCGATTGGCATTTTTTCGATTTTTCCTATCGGAAATGAGATTGCTGGCACGCCAGCCAGATTGGCAGTGATGGTATAGATGTCAGCCAAATACATTTTTAGAGGATCGCTGGATCGTTCTCCGATTTTGAAAGCCGTTTCTGGGGCTGTCGGCGAATAAATAAAATCAACTTTGGAAAATGCCTGCTCCAGATCCCTGCGAATCAGTGCCCGCACTTTCTGCGCCTTGAGATAATAGGCATCATAATATCCAGCACTAAGCGCGTATGTTCCCAACATAATTCTTCTTTTAACTTCACTACCTAATCCAGTCTTCCGCGTATCTAAATATGTCTCCAGCAGCGTTTTTGGCAATCCGTTCTCGGCAACATTCGAATCATGTTTGTCATCAACTCTGAGACCATATTTTATTCCATCAAAGCGCGCCAGATTGGAACTTACTTCTGAAGTAACAATAACATAATAGGTCGCCAAAGCATATTCCACATGTGGCAGACTGATTTCCTCAACTTTCGCGCCGAGCGTTTTGAATTTTTCTACCGATTTTTCAAAAATTTCTTTAACTTCACCCGCAAGCCCGGTCATATATTCTTTTGGAATTCCAATAATTTTTCCTTTAATATCGCCAGTCAAATAATCTTCATATTTTTTGTCAGCGCTTTGCGCGGATGTCGCATCTTTTTTGTCTTCGCCGGCAATCGCACTGAGGACAATCGCCACATCTTCCACCGTTTTTGCTGTCGGGCTTATTTGATCAAAACTGGATGCCATAGCAATCAGGCCGTTTCGGGAAACGCGTCCGTAAGTCGGTTTCAGTCCCACAATTCCGCAGTAGGCCGCCGGCAAACGGATTGAACCTCCCGTATCGCTGCCCAAAGCCCAGACTGCTTCATCAGCCGCCACGGCTGCAATTGAGCCGCCGGAAGATCCGCCCGGCACGCGCGCGGTGTCAATCGGATTTTTTGTAATTTGATAGGCGCTGTTTTCCGTGGAAGATCCCATGGCAAATTCATCCAGATTTGTCTTGCCTAAAATTACCGCCCCTGCGCCTTTAAGTTTTTTTATGACTGTTGCATCATACGGCGCAACATAGTCATCTAAAATTTTTGATGCTGCTGTCGTCCTGATTCCATCGACACAAATACAATCTTTGATCGCACCCGGAATCCCCTCCAAGAGTCCGATTTTTTCTCCTTTATTAATTTTTTCATCCACAAATTTCGCCTGTTCCATGGCCAGCTCTTTCGTCAAAGTCAAATAGGCCAGAATTTCCGAATCTTTTTTTTCAATCGCATCGAAATAATCCTGCGTTAGTTTAACAGAAGTTATTTCGCGTTTAACAAGTTTTTCGTGAAGTTCCCTAATCATCTAAAAAATTTACAATTTTCAATTTACAATTTTCATTGAATTTTCAATTTTCAAATTCCAATTGGTTTGAAAATTATTTCATTGAAAATTTACTGTAAATTGATCATTGATCATTGAAAATTATAGTACTGATTTCACTTTTATATATCCCTCTTTTTCTTCCGGAAAATTTTTAGCGATCGCCTCTTTGCCTAATGGCCCAAAATCTTCTTTTCTGTCCGAGCGGAAAACATTTTGCATGCCGGTAATGTGACCAATCGGTTCCACGCCGGAAACATCAACTTCGTCGAGCTTTTTGAAATAATCCAAAATCTCAGACAAATCATGTTGATATTTTTCTATATCTTTTTCATCTAGGCCTACCCGGGCCAGAGTCGCAATATTCAAAATTTCTTCGCGTGATAACATAATTTTAATTTCAAATTTCCAATGACAAATTTCAAATCAAACCCTAAATCCAAATGACAAATTTTTGGTATTTGAGCTTTGATATTGATTGGTCATTTGAAATTGGTCATTTGTTATTTTTATTCAGATTATTTTTCTAATAGTTTAACAAATTCGCCCTCATTCATCACTTTTATTATCAGTTCTCTAATCTTATCATATCTTTTGCTTAGCCTCTTGTAAAGCCGCGCTTTCCCCTATTGAAAAATGTTCTGCCTGCTAATTTTGCGTAACAGTCTCGTTAATATTTTTAACGGTATTTTCAATTCCGTTTTTGGCATTGTCAATCATTTTTTGAATTTTATTCCTAGCCTCACTCTTTCCGTCGGGCAATAGTTTCAGAGCAGTTTCGTATTGCGCAGCCGCCTCGCTAAAACGTTTTGTCTTTTCATATAATAAGCCAAGACCTAAATATATATTAATATCATTGCCCCGCGCGGAAATAACATTCTTATATATATTTTCCGCATTTTCATAATCGCCATCAGCTCCGCGTGATTGATAGGCATTGGCGAGCATTAGAAAATAATCCGCATTGGTATTGTCCAGCATAATTGCTTTTTGCAGCGACAAAATGGCACCATCTTTTTCTCCTAAAATTTGTTGCATTGATCCCAGTTGAAATTGGGCTTCGGCTAAATTATTTTTTTCATCAGCTGCTTTTTGAAACCAATCTTTCGCTTTGCCTATCAGCGCTTTTCGGCCATTTTCATCTTTTTCCAAAGCTGCCTGCATAGCCTGCATTTTTCCGATTTTCAGAAAATATGTTGCGTTATGCGGTTCGAGCGCAAGCGCTTCATTATAGGCATCGATTGTCTGCTGAAAAAATTGCGAAGAATATATTGTTCTGTTTTCCATAGCCAGGGCAAATGCTTCAACTGCCGAAATGTTTTTTGGCATCAATTCTTTGCCTTTTGCAGTAAAAACAATAGCGCTATCCAAATATTTTCCAAATAAATTTTTATCCGCGTTTTTCCCCTTGAGAAATTCACTGTTTGCAAGTTCCATATATTGCCGCCCTTCAAACACATAATATTTTCCTTCATTACTATTTAAAGCAATGGCTTTCTCAACAATCTTTATTGAAGTTTCTCTGGAAACATTGCTTTGTCCTTCGGCAATACCGGCAAATATATCAGCCACATATATTTTTACCAGAAACACACAAAGAAAAATTGATCCCGCACTGACTGCTAGGAACACAAGAGCTGAAATCAAAGCATGTTTTTGAGAAGTTTTAAGAGAAAATTTCAAAAACTTTTCTTCCGCATCATTTTCCATAAGCGCTGCTCCCAGCGCAAAAATTGCCAACAAAATACCCAGAATTGTTATTGAGACATCTAACCGCACGAAGAATGAATCAACAAAAATTACTATTACTGCCGACATAAGCCCCAGGGAATATATTTTATTTCTATTGTTTTTTCTGTTTAAAAGATATAGCCCTATGCTTATAAAAGAAACCACAAGCAAAATATAGGCTAATGTTCCCAAAATCCCCAGTGTCGGAAGCATCTCCCAAAGTATTCCCGACCCCTCATTGAATCTTAAATTATACAAAGCATTCAGATTGAAATCTTGCGGCTTATGCAAAGAAAAGTTATAGCCATACGTCGCCGGACCGCTGCCCATAAAAAAATTTTCAGCCAGAGCTTTTTTGGCGATCTCCCAGGATATTTGATGATTCAGACCTATTTCCGCCGGAAGCTGAGTTTTAACAATTTTAAAATTAGAAATAACAGCATTGCCAAGCAGCATAATTGCTAAAATTGACACGCACACTAAAATTGGAAGCCAGGGCAAGCCCTTTTTTATTGAAATTGAGCGCGAAAAGATATATATCAGAAAAAACCCTAATCCAATCGCAATGCCCAACCAGGGCACAAATTGATATAACGCCAGCAAAAGATACAGGCTTGCGATAATCATTAAAAGAAAGAAAAATTCCAGCAAAAATTTTTTAGCTTTTCCTATTTCGCTCGATTTAACTTTAATAAACACAGCCACAATAACAATGACGAAAATGCTGATGAAAATAGAAACTCCTGTGGCTGAACCAATCGAATCAGTTGTAAGATAACTTGTTAAGCGAGGGCCTGCAAAAAAACTGATGTTTTGCGGATCTAAAATTTTGTTTATTTCCAAAATTTCTTTGGTAATTATCAGCAGTCCCGAAAAAATAAATGTTCCAAGCCCCCAACGCAAGCGACTAACGCTAAAATTGCTCATGATGATGTAATACAAAACAATGCTGGCGGTAATGTTCATGAGTCCATGCGTTGGATTTCCCGAAAAACCCCAAAGACTTTGGAATTTATCAACGGAAAAAATCGTGGAGAGAAAACAAGCCAGCCAAAAAATTGCAATGGGAATATCCAGCGGCGTGCGGCGGATTTTCATTTCTCCAGAGGCAACACTCTTCGCTGCCCAAGCAATTAGCGCAAGCAGGACCCAAAAAAGAAAACCGACTTGTTTTTCAAAAGCAATGCCCTGAAACGTAAGCTCGGTATAAAAAAAGACTATGTCCAGAAAAATCATGACTATCGAAAAAGATATCAAAAAATCAAAAAATTTTTCAGCTAAGCTGGATTTTTGCGAATTTTTAAAATCTACCCCGCGTGCCCAGCCCAAATCGTCATGCGCCATTTTTATTGGCGCAGTCTTGCTATGGTTTTTTGAACCAAATTGAAAATTCCCGCTTATTAGATCCATACTGCTTTTGTTTTTTTATTGCAGATCACCGATTCAAAGATTATTGTTTGCGAAATTGAACTTTCCCCAGACTAGGCGTATTCAGAATTGATTTTGCTCCCACTGGATGACTGACATAATCAAAAATGGTGGTATTGGGATTATTAGAAGAAGAGGCCTCGGAACAATCTATTGGACAAGTCGCATGAGTTTCTGTGCCATTGCAAGAACCATCCCCGCAAGCAGGAGCTATATAAGTAACTTTTAGGATGGGCTGCGTGGTCCCCTCGCGGCTATCATAAGAATCGCTGACTGTCGCCGGAGTTGCATCTTTATTATAAAACAAATACAAGATCAGCGGCGTTGTGTTTTTCACATAAGCAGGAGTATATGTCAAACCATTATCCAGATAGATGGAATAATAAGTGCTTCCGTCATTGTATTCTTTAATCAGTCCATCGCTGGCGCTTCCCAGCACATTCCAGGTTTCCGTAGCGCCTGCCCCGGAAGTAACTGTGGAAAGAACACTGCCAAAACTGCCGCCGGTAAAAGTTGCCAAAGCGCTGCTTTCAGTCCATGTTTGATCAACAAATCTCCTGGCATTTATCGCTCTGGCATTATTTGTAGAGTGAGCGAGAATAAGACTGGCACTTTGCAGAGTCATTCCATCGGGAATGCTGGAAATATCAAATTTAATAAAAGCCCTGCCTATATTGTTATTATTAACATCTGCCTCAGTAGTGCTACAAGTGCTGTCTATACATAAGCACACGTCTGCCGACGGATTAATATTCAGATCCGGATCCAAAACCAAAGGATAGGCTTTTTCATCACTGGTCATCCAGCCATAATCAAGGGCAATTTCCAGATAATAAACGCCTCCTTCTTTTTTTAGCTCGCTCTCAACCTGATATGTTCTTTTTTCTTGATCATAAATATATGGCTGGGAAGTAGAAAAAATATTTTGGCCGTCTTTTTTAAAAAATATTTGGTTATTTTGCAATTCCGGAATAATGCCATCGGAAACATTAATTTTAGTTTTTAAGATAATTTTTCCGCCAAAGTAATCCGGATCGGCAATACTTTTTAAAATTTCCGGACTATTGAAAAACAATTCTTCCTTGATTCCATTTCTGGTTGAATGATATTTCAGGTCCACACTGTTAAAAATATCTTTAAACATTCCGGATTTATAGGAATATTCAAAGTTTCCAACTTCCGCGTTGGCTAAAACAAAGCTTTTATTTTGATCCTTATAGGCCAGGCTTTCTAAAGAAAAACTTATCTGATTGCCGTCATTGTTGTATTTGATGATATTTTTATTATCAGCATCCGCTCCCACGTAGACATCAAAAGGCTTCATTTGATATTGTTTTCCGCTTTCCAGTTTATCTTCCGAAATTTCTTCCGGCTGTTTCAGATAGTCATCAATTTTTACCCACTTCCCGTCAATCTTGATGTTCGCGGGCGAAGGATAAATCAGCATTTCCCGCGAGCCGTCTTTTTTCTTAAATGTGTCCGAAATTTCTGTTCGGCTGATAATTTTTCCGTTTTCTTCATTCACCGACTGGTCATTTAAATTTAGATTTTCTCCTTTGGCATTTTTTTCTTCTCTGATTTTCACGGCATCATTGTCATAATTATAATCTTCTTCGGTCCAAGTTCGGCTTAGGTTATAGTCCCTATCTATATGCCAAACGCCATCCGGCAGACTTTCCGCTTTGATGACATCGCGCATAAAGCCTTCCAGCCAAACTCCTTTGGCAATTCTGGCTTCCACGATGTCCAGATTCAAACTGCGGGCTAATTCAAAAAAGTTTACAGCAATTTTTATCACTGTTTCCGACCATAATTTTTGAGGAATGTCCACATTAACAAAAGTAATCAAATTGATTGCTTTTCCTTGATATTCGGCGCCTGACATGACCGCCACGATTTTTCCGTCAATTTCCGCAACCCTGATGTAAATATTTTCTTTTCCGTATTTCTTTTTTAGTTCCTGATATTCTTTGATAGCCGCCCAGGCGCTGGTTTTGTAGGGCAAGTCGCACCATATTCCTTTTTTGAGTCCCTTATTGTGAATGTTAATTATGGCCGGCAGGTCTGCCACCTTGGCTTCCCTTATTTTTATTTTTTTCAGATCTTCTCTGGTAATATTTTTCAAATCATCAGAACTCTTAAAATCTTTGAAATGCTTCAGAATGAAATTGGCATCAGCATCGGTATCCACTTTTGAAACACCCAAATTTTTTATTCTTTCCAATTTATAAATTTCTTCTAATTTTTCCAAAGCATTGTTTAATGTCCAAATTTTATTTTCTTTGCTTTTAGTCATTTCAAAAAAGCCGAAAACCACAACCAAAACTATTGCAATGATGATTGCAACTTTTTGAATTTTTGAAAATTTTTGAAAAATCTTTTTCATGACTTCAGTTTGCTAAAAAATGAAATTTTTGAAAAATATTCCCCGACTGTATTTTTCTAAAAATTTCATTTTTTAGCAAACTTCAAAGCTTTTAACTTCATTTAATAATCAGCCAGTTAAATTCTATGTCTTTGTCTTCTTCCAAGGCCGGAGAGTCTATTTTAACGACAAAGCTTTCCCCCTCTTTTATATCCTGTTCATCGTAATACAACATCTTGCCTTCTGTCGAGTTTTTGGGGGTTATATAGATTTTAACTCCTTCTCCCGCTTCTTTGGTCGAAATTGGTTCGGATTTCAATTCCCCGCCTTTGATTTTTCCGGTTCCGGAAACATCCTGGCTGAGTTCTATATTTTTTCCTTTCAAATTATTTTCCGCTTCAATATCTTTGGCCTTGATGCTGTTTGAAACTTCAATATCTTTAGCTGAAATCTTGCCATCAAGCAGATTCAAATTTCCCAAAGCATCTCTGTAGACAATACCGCTAACCTTAAGACTATCAATAAAATCAGCAGCGATTTCGGCCTGCTCCGCAATCAAATCCATCTGCTTTTGAATTTTAATTTGCATTTCTTGAATAGACGCTACGGCCGAGTCTTGCTCAATAAAACTGTCTTGGATTTGTTTCAGGCTTTGACCGGTACTGTCTATCTGCATATCCAGATTTTCTTTGGCTTCAGCCATGATATTATCAACTTCATCTTTAATATTCATGTTGGCAATATTTTCTGAAACGGCTTGCTCCACTTTTTCCACTGTTAAACTTTGATTTCTTCTGGAAATCAAGATCTGAATTGTACCTTTCGTGCCATCAAAATTTTCCAAAGCCACACCCACGGTTGATTCGCCGGCATTAGCTTTGCGCATATAACCGGGAATTGCTGATGCAGTCATATTATCTCCAACTTTAATCTCTCCGTTTTCAGTGGTTGATACTTTTCCTGGAATCTGACCCAGCATGGCAGTTTTAACATAGTTTGGATCCTTATCTCTTCCTACCGGCGCGTTTCCCAGAACCGAAGGACTTGTAGAAATGATGCCAATAATATCGTTATCTCCCGAACGCTGACAACGTTTGACCGCATTGTCATTTTCCGTATCCACACACACAGCTTCTCCCGCTTTTAAATCTGCATCTTTGGTATAAAAATATTCAGCATAGTCAGCGCTGCCATTTGTCCACGCGTTTGAATTGTCAACATACGCGCTATTGGTTCCATCGCCATTCCAATCAACCATAAATTTATAAGTTGGCGCAGCAACTCCGATTCCGACATTGCCACTAGCCACAATGAGCCCGTAATTCGCAGTTGTCGCTCCCGATGCGGAAAAATATCCAGCCACATTTGTTCCCGAAGTTGCGTTGGTGGCAGTCACGGCTGATTGCAAACCGTAGCGCGTAATTCCGCTTGTTGCGTTAGCGCCGGAAATAGCAATGTTAAGACCGGTGTTGCCTGCGGCTGCGGCAGTAGAACTGGAAGTCAAAGAAAGAATATTCCCACTAGTCAGTGAGCTGGCAGATATTGTTGCGGCTGTTTCAGTTCCTGAATAAATTTGTAAAAATTTTCCCGTACCAAGAGCCATCGCAAGGCTTTTTCCAGCGGCTATTGTTGTATCACCGTTAAGTGTAATTGCTCCCGTTCCTGTTCCAAATGTTCCTGAGCCGGAAATTGAAAAATTTCCGCTTCCTTGCGTATAGCCTGCAACTGCCGCGATTTGGCCGGAAGAGTTGACTTGAAAAAGATCTCCACTGCCAACCGTAAAAAGAGCAGCTGGACTTGTATCTCCAATTCCAACATTGCCAGCACTATTTATTCTCATCCTTTCAGTTAGAACGGTCGGCGCAGCATCAGTTCCAGTTGAAAATACCAAAGATCCTGGCACTCTCGTTGTTGCAACCGTTCCCTCAGAAATAGCTTTTATTGAGGCGCTAGTCACGTAACCACCCACTCCGGAATAACCGCTAAACTTAAGATTCCCCAATTCATCGCCCGCAGTGATTACCGTCGGAGAAGCAATTGTCCCTCTGGTTTTTCTTAAAATTAAATCAAAAGAATCAGTATCGGCGCTGGCTTGCTCAAAAACTGATAATCCCAAGGCAGTGGTTGCTGTTGCCAAGTGCAAAAGCGCGGATGGCGTTGTTGTTCCAATGCCAATTCTTCCGCTGCCACTGACAATTCCGCCACCTCCTGAACCAAGAGCCTGGCCATAGACAGTCAAAATGTTTGTGCCTCCAACCCGGGCTGTGTAACTTTCCGCAGCATTAGCTGCCGCTGAAGCAGAAACCGGCAAATCAATCCAGGATATCGCGCCGGAATCTGTCGGAAATTCCATCGGACCCAAATAGGCAGATCCCGCCACTTCCAATCCGCCGGAAACCATCAAACTGTCAGCTGTTGCGCCCAGATTGGTTGGCGCGGTTGTTCCAATATGAAGTGCCACGCTTGGCGAGGCATTTCCAATACCAATCTTGCCAACAGAAGTGTCTACATAAAACTGATTTGTGTTTACTACAAAATCGCCGGTCGTAGAAAGCGCCACGCTAAAATTCGAACCTGCGGCCGGAGTCACGGTCAACGCTCCGGTTGATGTAATGTCGTTGCCGTTGACTGCCAAATCCCCCGCCAAGGTCAAACCATTCAAATTTCCGGTACCGGAAGAATTGACATAATAGGTCGTTCCATTGAAATATGTACTGCCGGAAATTGTTGCATTTCCGGAAGAATCGGTTGCCAGAATATGCGCGTCAGCGCCTGATGCCTTACTACTAAGACCATTCAGCAGGCTGGAGTTAAAAGAATAGGCCGATGCTCCGATTGGTTTTCTGTCTGTCATCTCAGCATCCGCTCCAACTGTCACGCCAAGATAATATGGCGAATTAAAATCCAAACCAGTCAAGGCAGTGTCACCAGCCCCCGTGTCGCCCAACATGATGGAAAAAATTCCATTCAAAAGCGCCACGCTTCGCGCAGTCGGAGTGCCGCATGTTCCGCGCGCCGTCCACACGCAATTCCCGCCTGAAGCCGCATCATAAATCGTCAGAATCATATCATAATTTCCATCCGCTTTAGCCACACCCAAAGCGTCAGTCAGTTTCCCCTGATAATTTATTTGGCTATTTATCGCCGCTTGAGAATTTTGCACACCAAAAAACAGTACAGAAATAGTTAGTAAGGATATAAATTTTATTTTATTTTCTTTTTTCATTGTTTGTACTTTTTTGTAATTTCCAAACTTATTTTCCCTGAGGAGGCTATTTTGTCTGAGCGGGCATGGTTTTACGCCGATGAGGCGTAAAGAGCGAGGACAAAATTGGAATGAACGAGCACGCTGGAGTGAGTGAATGTGCTCCGAAGGGAAAATAAGTGAGAGAAATTTAAAAATACTAAGTCGCAAACTTATTTGCTTACTTCTTCTTTTCCAATTTTCATTGTGCCTTTACTATACACATCAAAATTTCCTTGTTCGTCGGGCACTTTCAAAATTTCTTCAGGTACAAATTGACCCGATTGTTTTTCAATGGCATTCATGCGGCTTGAAAATTTTCCAAAAATAAAAAATACCACCAGCACAACTGCTGTGGTAATTGCCAGCCAAACCCAAATAAGCCGAAAAAGGCTTTTTTCCTTTTTGTTTATTTTCGCCTCTTCTCCATGTTCATGTTTTTCTTTTTCTTCAATAACCGCATTCGGCTTCTTTTTTTCCAGATATTCGTTCAGCCACTCAACTTTGGTGTACCAGTTGCGGCCATTTTTTTCAGCCCTAAGATCCCCTCTTCTGGCCAGCAAACTTAAATAATCTTGCTCGTAAGGGCATATTTTTGCAGCTTCCGCCATTGATAAATATTTGTTTTTCATTTTTGTTTTTATTAAAGCAAATATCGGATAAAATCGGATAAAATCGTTTAATTAATTATGCCATATAATTGGCTTTTTCGGAATAAAAGTTATCCACAGCGTAAAGTCGCCAAAGGCGACCACGCTGCAAGCACCATATCAAAGCAAAGCACTCTGTCCTGTAAGCACCCAAAAATACAAAAAATTCTCCTACAAGGAGAATTTCAATAAAACACTAAAATATAGTAGCAGCCGGATTAAATTATATTTACTGGCCCTTATATGCCCTTTTGTTGCATACCAGAAGATCTAAGAAAAGTTATGACGTATATAAGCATAAAAATAAAGCTGGCAGTGGCAATGGCATACTCAAAAGTCTCATTTTTCCAAAAATAGCTTTCAACGTGTGAATATAATTTAGCCGCTAAAAAGAAATAGGAAAACAAATATGTACCCAATGTAAGGGTTCTTACCTGAAGCCATCTGCCCTTATTGATAAAAGCTATGACTAATGGGGCTCCAAGAACAGCGATATGGATGGCAGATACACTCACAAAATTCAGATATACAAAAGTCCAGTCCCAAAGAGTGTTGCCAATGATCCACATTAAGGTCATTTTATCCCAAACGACATCTTTGAATTTGTCTTTGGTAACACTTATTGAATCAATGTTTCTCAGCGTAACTATCAACAATATTCCCGCAATAGCATTTAAATAATGCGCTGTTCCCCCAGCTAGCACATCCCTTGTTATAGC
>Ga0209202_1000113_pt1 | contig 90648 bp, 91 predicted proteins | sample AD_UKC032_MetaG_FD_184416 | JGI IMG/M metagenome (GOLD analysis project Ga0209202, IMG submission 184416) | Active sludge microbial communities of municipal wastewater-treating anaerobic digesters from USA - AD_UKC032_MetaG (SPAdes) (version 2) | ecosystem: Engineered > Bioreactor > Anaerobic >... | reverse complement strand
AAAGCGCCCGCCAGCCGCTGCTGCGCTACCACAACCCGCGTCGCGCCCAATGGCCGGCCGCCGACTACATCGTCGGCAACCCGCCCTTCATCGGCGCCGCCACCCTGCGCGCCGCCCTCGGCGACGGCTACGTCGAAGCGCTGCGGTCGACCTGGTCCGAAGTGCCGGAATCCGCCGACTACGTCATGTACTGGTGGCAGCACGCCGCCGCGCTGGTCAACGCCGGTGCGGCGCAACGCTTCGGCTTCATCACCACCAACAGCCTGAAACAGACCTTCAACCGCCGCCTCGTCCAGCAGGCCCTCGACGGCGGCCTGCACCTCGCCTTCGCCATCCCCGACCACCCGTGGGTCGACAGCGCCGACGGCGCCGCCGTGCGCATCGCGATGACCGTCGGCACCGCCACGAAAAACGGCGATGGCCGGCTGTTGACCGTCACCGCCGAGCGCGAAGCCGGCGGCGAAGGGCTGGAGGTGACGCTGGATGCCCGCAGCGGCAAGCTGCACGCCGATTTGCGGATGGGGGCGGATGTCGCGGATGCGAAGCCGTTACAGGCCAATGAGCACATCAGTAATCGCGGCTTCTGTTTGTTTGGTGCTGGTTTCATCGTTACTCCCGAAGACGCTGCCAAACTCGAAGCCGACGCGCCGATCAAGGACTACCGCAACGGCCGCGACCTGACCGACCGGCCGCGCGGCGTGAAAGTGATCGATTTATTCGGGTTGACCGCAGAAGACACCCGTAGCCGCTACCCGGCGACTTACCAGTGGGTTTATGAACGGGTGAAGCCAGAGCGCGACGCCAACAAGCGTGAAAGTCGGCGCAAAAACTGGTGGCTTTTTGGTGAACCAAACCCGAAGTTGCGCGTCCAGCTCACCGGCCTCCCGCGCTACATCGCCACCGTCGAAACCGCCAAACACCGCGCTTTCCAGTTCCTCGACGCCGCCATCGCGCCCGACAACAAGCTCATTTGCATCGCCCTCGACGACGCTTACCCGCTCGGTGTGCTGTCCAGCGCCGTCCATGTCGCTTGGGTTCTGGCGGCAGGCAGCACGCTCGAAGACCGGCCGGTTTACGTCAAAACCACCTGCTTCGAAACCTTCCCCTTCCCGGACGCCACGCCCGACCAGCAAGCCCGCATCCGCGCCCTCGCCGAACAACTCGACGCCCACCGCAAGCGCCAGCAGGCGCAACACCCGACGCTGACCCTGACCGGCCTCTACAACGTGCTGACGAAAATCCGCGCCGGCGAGGCCTTGACCGCCAAAGACAAAACCATCCACGAACAAGGCCTGGTCAGCGTCCTGCAAACCCTGCACGACGAACTCGACGCCGCCGTCCTCGCCGCCTACGGCTGGTCCGACCTTATCCCCTCGCCGGCGTGCGGGAGCGGGGCCGCGGGTGAGGGCGGGTTCGCCGAAACCCTGCTCGAACGCCTGGTCGCCCTTAACGCCGACCGCGCCCGCGAGGAAGCCGCCGGCCACATCCGCTGGCTGCGCCCGGCCTTCCAGAACCCGCAAGCCAGCCTGCCTGCGGTCGACACGAAAATTGCCCCAAAATCCGCGTCGACCGCGGCCGCCGCCGCCGACGCCCCGAAGGAAGTCCCCTTGGGGGAAAAATTCCCGTGGCCCGCCACGCTCCCCGAACAAATGGCGCTCCTCGCCCGCCTGCTCACCGCCACCCCGCAAAGCGAACCCCAGCTCGCCGCCCGCATCGCCGGCAAAGGCTCGTGGAAAAAACGCCTCCCCGACCTCCTGCAAACCCTCGTCGCGCTGGGCCGAGCGCGGCAGGAAGAGGAAACGTGGCGGGCGGTTTGATGGTCTACAATGATTCGGCAACCAGGAGAACGCGAGCGATGAACACCGAACAATTGATTACCGAGGCCTGCAGCCTGCCGGTGGAGCAGCGCGCGCAAGTGGTTGAGCGTTTGCTGCAAAGTCTGACGGCAAGCAATGCCGAGATCGATCAGGCATGGTTAAGCCTGGCACAGCGTCGCCAAGATGAATTGACTTCGGGCAAGGTTGCCGGCGTCCCCGGTAACGAGGTCTTCACCCGGATTGCCCGGCGTTTTGGCGGATGAATACGCTGTTTCACCCGGAAGCAGAAGCGGAGTTGAATGCAGCTATCGACTGGTACGAGGAAAGGCAGCCGGGGCTGGGCCTCGATTTGGCTGCCGAGGTGCAGGCAGCCATCGAGCGAGCCGTACAACTACCGGACGCATGGTCTGAGTTGGCGCCTGGCATTCGCCGCGTGCTGACCCATCGATTTCCTTACGGTGTGTTGTACGCGCAGGCCGGAACGACCTTGCACATTCTGGCCGTAATGCATTTGGCGCGGCAGCCGGGTTATTGGCAGGGCCGGCATTGAGCCGAATGTTCAACCCCCGCACGCAGCCTGTTCCTTCCGGTTCGCCCAAGTGGGATGGGCGGGCGTTCGCGCTGAATGATCCCCGTGTTCCCGCAGGTATCGCCGCGCGCGCCCGGGCGGATTTTGGCGAGGGCTATCCGTTGTTCTATGCCCATACGCCACAGGGCGGCGAGTGGTGGCTGATGGACGGCGATAATCTGCTCGAAGTCTATTGGGTGGAGTGAGTGGCGGTCCCGACCACGCGGGTCGTCGAACTGGGGACGCAACTGGTGCTCTAGCCGCCGGTTGCGGTCGACCCCGAAAAAACGGCCATTTCCGGAGGCGTCACGAAACTGAAATCTGTGCGTGCTCCAATGCGCGCCCTTTCGGTTTTGCGGTGCCTATTCATGTCTGCCTGTCGTTTTTCCGTTCGCGCCCTGTTTCTGTCCGCACTTCTGGCCCTAGCCCTGCCGGTCTGGGTGCAGGGGGCGCCGGCCAGGGCGGGCGACGCTTCCGCCATCGCCCGCGACATCGCCGATGCCGGTGATGTGCGCCTGCAGGCGCAGCGCCTGGCCAAGCTCTACCTGCAGGCCGGGCAGGGACTGAATGCGCCGGCGGCAGCGCGCCAGATCGAACAGGCAATCGCGCAGACCGAAGGCGAACTGAAGCGGCTGGAGCGCTTCGCCAGAAAACCGGGTACCCAGCGCAGCTACGCGCGTACCGTGGCGGCCTGGCAGGAACTGCGGGCGGCGCTGCAGAAGCCCTACGGCCCGGCGGCGGCCGAGCGGGTGGGGCAGTTGGCGGAGGAGCTGACGATTCACGCCGGCAAGCTGGCGATGCAGATCGAGTCGGAAGCGGAAACGCCGGTCGGCCGCCTGCTCGATCTTTCCTCGCGCCTCAACATGCTGGCCCAGCGCCTGGCGCGGCTTTACCTGCAGGCGCAGGCCGGCGACCGCTCGCAGGGCCTGCTGGTCGACATGGAGCAGACGCGCAAGGAATTCGCCACCGGCCTGCAGGAACTGGCCGTGGCACCAGAAAACACGGCAGCCGGCCGCGATGCGCTGGGCCTGGCAAAGAACCAGTGGATCTTCTTCGACAGCGCCGTGCAGCAACTGCGCAGCAAGGGCGCCGACGGCAAGGGGCCGCAGAACGTGGCGACCACCAGCGAACGGATCCAGGAAGTGCTGGCCGCGGTCACCGCGCAGTACGCGCAGGATTTCGCCGGGGCTGCCGGCAAGTCCCGATAGCGACTGCGGCGATGCCGGACCGGCACCGGTGCTGTGGCACAATCCGGCATCCCGTTTTCCGCCGCTGCCATGAAATTCGCCCTGTCCCTGATTGCCCTCGTCCTGCTCGCGCTGATTGTGCCGTTCTTTCTGCCCGGCGCCGGCAAGCAGGCAGGCGTCGATCCAAACAGCAACCTGCCGTGGCAGATCGCTGTGGACGCGCAGGGCGGGAGCAGCGTGTTCGGGCTGCAGCCGGGCGTCAGCACGCTGGGCGACGTGCGTCAGCGGCTGGGCAACGAGATCGAGGTGGCGATCATCGCCGAACCGAACGAGATCGGCTCGCTCGAAGGCTATTACGCGCAGGTACCGCTTGGTTTCGTGCTGGCCAAAGTGATTGTCACGGTCGACGCCAAAAACGAGGCGATTTCGGCGATGCGCGAGCGGGCGCTGAAGGCCAAGCATATGGAGAGCACGACGCGCAAGATCACGCTGCATCCGGATGATCTGGCCGCTGCCGACCGCCTGCCGGTGCGCGCGATCAGCGTGATCCCGACGACCAACCTCGACGAGGCGACGATCATTCAGCGCTTTGGCGAGCCGGGCGAGCGCATCGTGGTTTCCGACAAGCGCACGCATCTGCTGTACCCGCAGCACGGGCTGGACGTGGTGGTCGACAGGGATGGCAAGGAATTGCTGCAATATGTGGCGCCACGCGATTTTGCCCGCCTGCGCGAACCCTTGCTGGCCGAGACGGCGGAAAAGTCGGTGCGCTGAACGGGGCGCGCGCGGCCCTTATCTGTTAAAATTGCCCGTTTTTCAACTGACTAGCTTTTGCGGAGCAATTAAATGGCTATCGAACTCGCCCTCTCCATCATCAAACCTGACGCTGTTGCCAAGAACGTGATCGGCAAGATTTACTCCCGTTTTGAAACCAACGGTCTGAAGATCGTTGCCTCCAAGATGGTCTGGTTGTCCGAGCAGGAAGCCGGCCAGTTCTACGCCGTGCACAAGGCCCGCCCGTTCTTCAAGGATCTGGTTGCCTTCATGACCTCCGGTCCGGTCATGGTGCAAGTGCTCGAAGGCGAAAACGCCATCGCCAAGAACCGCGAACTGATGGGTGCCACCAACCCGAAGGAAGCCGCACCGGGCACCATCCGCGCCGACTTCGCCGAATCGATCGATGCGAATGCCGTGCACGGCTCCGATGGTCCGGATACCGCCGCTGTGGAAGTTGCTTTCTTCTTCCCGGGCCTGAACGTTTACGCTGGCCGCTAAGCAACACCGAATGACCGTCAATCTGCTGGATTTCGATGGCGAAAGCCTGACTGCCTGGTTTGCCGAGCAGGGTGAAAAGCCCTTCCGCGCCAAGCAGGTCTTGCGCTGGATCCATCGTTCCGGCGTGGCGGACTTCGATGCCATGACCGACATCGCCAAGAGCCTGCGTGAAAAGCTCAAGGCGAAGGCGGTCGTGGCGCCGCCAGCCATCGTCTCCGACAAGCTCTCGGATGACGGCACGCGCAAGTTCCTGATCGATGTCGGCAACGGCAACGCCGTCGAAACGGTGTTCATTCCCGAAGACGATCGCGGCACGCTGTGTATTTCCACTCAAGCCGGCTGCGCGCTCGATTGCGCTTTCTGCTCGACCGGTAAACAGGGTTTCAACCGCAACCTGACGGTGGCGGAGATCATCGGCCAGCTCTGGCTGGCCAACAAGGCGCTGGGGGCGGTCCACGGCGACGAACGGGTGATATCCAACGTCGTCCTGATGGGCATGGGCGAACCACTCGCCAATTTCGAAAATTCAGTTGCCGCCTTGAAGCTCATGCTCGACGACAACGCTTATGGCCTGTCGCGCCGGCGCGTCACCGTATCCACCTCCGGCCTGGTGCCGGTCATGGATCGTCTCGGTGACGAGTGTCCGGTCGCCCTGGCCGTGTCGCTGCACGCACCGAACGACAAGCTGCGCGACCAGATCGTACCGATCAACCAGAAATATCCGCTCAAGGAGCTGATGGCGGCCTGCCGTCGTTACCTCGACAAGGCGCCGCGCGATTTCATCACCTTCGAGTACATCATGCTCGACGGCATCAATGACTCCGATGCCCACGCCCGCGAACTGCTGGCGCTGGTCAAGGCGGTGCACTGCAAGTTCAACCTGATTCCATTCAACCCCTTCCCGGGTTCGCCTTTCAAGCGTTCGCCGGCGGAGCGGGTGCGCCGCTTTGCTGATATTTTGATGCAGGCCGGTATTGTCACCACGACGCGCAAGACGCGCGGTGACGACATCGATGCCGCCTGCGGCCAGTTGGCCGGGCAGGTGCAGGACAAGACCCGGCGCACAGCCGGGCGAATCATCCCCCTACATGTGGAGGCTAGAGCGTGATGACCTCTTTCGTTAAATGCCGGCTTGCCGGTGCATCCCTGGGTATGCTCTGCGCGTTCCCGCTGCTGGCGCAAGTCAATCTGCAGGAGTTGCCGCCGGCATCCGGCGCCGTGCAACAGGCGCCGGCTGCCGCCCAGCCCGGTTTCGGCCCCGGCCCGCAGAACAAGGAAGTCCAGGTGCAGCGCGATCCGAAGGTGCGGGCCAGGATCCATACCGAGCTGGGTGCGGCGTATTTTCAGGGGGGCAACATGTCGACGGCGCTCGACGAGCTGCGCATTGCCATCGACGCCGACCCGAAGTTTGTCCAGGCCTACAGCATTCGCGGCCTGGTCTATGCCGAACTGAAGGAATATGCCAAGGCCGAAGAGGATTTTCGCCGGGCGCTGAACATTGCGCCGAATGACCCCGAGGTCAATAACAACTACGGCTGGTATCTCTGCGATACCGGCAAGCCGCGCGAGTCGATCGCCTATTTCCTGAATGCGCTCAAGGATCCGCTGTACGTCACGCCTGACCGGGCCTACACCAATGCCGGCGCCTGCGCTTTGAAGGCCGGTGACCTGGAGGGGGCGCAAAAATACCTCCTGCAGGCGATCAGCATGTCGCGCGACAGTGCGCCGGTGGCTCGCGTGCAACTGGCGAAGCTGTTCTATCAGCGCGGTATCTTCGACGAGTCGCGGATTTATCTGATGGAAGCCATGAAGGCAATGGAGCAGCCGCCGCCCGACGCGCTGTGGCTCGGCCTGCGCCTCGAGCGCCGGCTGGGCAACAAGGCGGCTGAGAGCAGTTACGCGGCGCAATTGCGCAGCCGTTACCCGACTTCGCCCGAGTATCAGTCCTTCCTCCGGGGAGAGTTTGAATGACCGAGTCGCTCAGCCCGGAGACCGTTTCCGGCAACGCGCCGCTGCCCGGTGTGGGTGTCTGCCTGCGGGTGGCCCGCGAGGCACGGCGCCTGACGATTGCTGACGTTGCGGAGACCCTGAAGCTCGGCCCCCGCCAGGTTGAAGCGCTGGAAAGCGGTGACTGGCAAAGCTTGCCGGGCCAGACGTTCGTTCGTGGTTTTGTGCGCAATTACGCCCGCCTAGTGCAGATCGATCCGGCGCCGCTGATGGAGCAACTTGACGCGACGCTCGAAAAACCGGCCACCAGCCTGAATGTCCCGGGCTCGGACCAGCCGTCGACGCCGCTGCCGAGCAGCCAGTTTCCCCGGCGTGACCACAAGCTGGTGCTGCTCGGCTTGCTCATCGTCGGACTGGCCGCGCTCGCCTACCTGCTGTTGCCCGGCGACCTGTCGGTACTGCGTGAGCGCACGCAGGGTTTGATCGATTCGATTTCCCGCAAGGAGCCGGCGAAGGAGGTCCCGTCGACCACAGCGGCGCCTGCACCGGCGGCAAGCGAACCGGTATTTCCCCCGGGCACGACAGCGCAGCAAGTGATGAATCCGCAGGCGCCGGCTGAAATGGCGCCGGCCACGCTTGCCGCGCCGGCCGCTGCGCCCGCGGCAGTGCCGGCGGCCGGCGAAAATGCGCAATTGCGCTTCGTCTTCACCAGGGAATCCTGGGTCGAGGTGCGCGATCGCGACAACAAGGTCGTGTATTCGCAGCGCAGCCCGGCCGGTGCCGAGCAGAGCATTGGCGGGGCAGGTCCGCTGACCCTGGTCATCGGCTATGCGCCGGGGGTCAAGCTGTTCTGGCGCGGCCAGGCGATCGATCTGGCGCCGCATACCAAGGGCGAAGTCGCCCGCCTGGTCCTGGAGTAAGTCGTTGAGCGCCGTTACCAAGCGCCTGACGCGCAGCTGCCTGATCGGCCATGTGAAGATTGGCGGCCGCGCCCCGGTGGTCGTTCAGTCGATGACCAATACGGATACGGTCGACTACCTGGCGACGGCGATCCAGTGCGCCGAACTGGCGCGCGCCGGTTCCGAGCTGGTCCGGATTACCGTGAATACGCTCGAAGCCGCCGCGGCCGTGCCGAAAATCCGCGAGCATCTGGACCGGATGAACTGCAACGTGCCGCTGATCGGCGATTTCCACTACAACGGCCATCGCCTGCTGACCGAACATCCGGCCTGCGCCGAGGCGCTCGCCAAGTACCGGATCAACCCCGGCAACGTCGGCTTCGGCAAAAAGAAGGACGAGCAGTTCGCGCAGATGGTCGAGCTGGCCTGCAAATACGACAAGCCGGTGCGCATCGGCGTGAACTGGGGCAGCCTCGACCAGGATTTGCTGGCGCGGATTATGGACGAAAATTCGCGTCGACCGCAGCCGTTGGATGCCACCGAGATCATGCGCCACGCGATGGTGACCTCGGCGCTCGAATCGGCGGCCAAGGCCGAGGAAGTCGGGCTGGCCGGCGAAAAGATCATCCTCTCCTGCAAGGTGTCGAGCGTGCAGGACCTGGTCGCCATCTACCGCGAGCTGGCGCAGCGTGCCGATTACGCGCTGCACCTCGGCCTGACCGAGGCCGGCATGGGCTCGAAGGGCATCGTCGCCTCGACCGCGGCCCTGTCGGTCCTGCTGCAGGAAGGCATCGGCGACACCATCCGCATTTCGCTGACGCCGGAACCCGGCGGTTCGCGCGCTCAGGAAGTCATCGTCGCCCAGGAAATCCTGCAGACCATGGGCCTGCGCGCCTTTACGCCGATGGTCGCGGCCTGCCCCGGCTGCGGGCGGACGACCAGCACCTTCTTCCAGGAACTGGCCGGCGACGTGCAGGATTTCGTGCGCGCCAAGATGCCGGAGTGGAAGCTTCGTTACGACGGTGCCGAGAACATGACGCTCGCCGTCATGGGCTGCATCGTCAATGGTCCCGGCGAATCGAAGCATGCCAACATCGGCATTTCGCTGCCCGGCAACGGCGAAGCGCCATCCGCCCCGGTTTACGAGGATGGCGAAAAGACCGTCACCCTCAAGGGCGACCACATCGCCAGCGAGTTCAAGGACATCATCGAGCGCTATGTCGAGCGCACCTACAAAAAGAAACTGACGTCATGAGTCAAACGCTGCAAGCCGTGCGTGGGATGAACGACATTCTGCCTGACGAAGCCGAATTCTGGGAACTGTTCGAGGACACGATCCGCTCGTGGCTGAAAGCCTACGGCTACCGGCCGATCCGCCTGCCAATTGTCGAACCGACACCGCTGTTCAAGCGCGCCATCGGCGAAGTCACCGACATCGTCGAAAAGGAGATGTATTCCTTCATCGACAGCCTCAACGGCGAGGCGCTGACCCTGCGCCCGGAAGGCACGGCCGGCTGCGTGCGCGCCGTGATCCAGCACAACCTGATCGCCCGCCAGCCGCAGCGCCTTTACTACGTCGGCCAGATGTACCGCCACGAGCGGCCGCAGAAGGGGCGCTACCGGCAGTTCCACCAGGTCGGCGTCGAGGCGCTTGGCTACACCGGGCCGGACATCGATGCCGAAATGATCCTGATGGGCGCCCGCCTGTGGGCCGACCTCGGGCTCGACGGCATCGAGTTGCAGCTCAACAGCCTCGGCCAGCCGGAAGAGCGCGCCCAGCATCGGGCGGCGCTGGTCTCCTATTTCGAGGAGCACGCCGAACTGCTCGACGAGGACGGCAAGCGCCGCCTGTACACCAACCCGCTGCGTATCCTCGACAGCAAGAACCCGGCGCTGCAGGACTTGTGCGGTGCAGCGCCCAAGCTGATCGACTATCTCGGTGCCGAATCGCTCGCGCATTTCGAGGGCGTGCAGCGCGTGCTGCGCGATGCCGGCGTCCCGTTCAAGATCAACCCGCGCCTGGTGCGCGGGCTCGACTACTACAACCTGACCGTCTTCGAGTGGGTCACCGATCGCCTCGGCGCGCAGGGCACAGTCTGCGCCGGCGGCCGTTACGACGGGCTGGTCGGGCAGCTCGGCGGCAAGGCGGCGCCGGCCTGCGGTTTCGCCATGGGGATCGAGCGCCTGATCGCTTTGATCAGCGATGCCGGCGGCGCACCGGCCGCCCCGGCGCCGGACGTGTATATGGTCCATCAGGGCGAGGCGGCCTCGCGCTTGGCTTTCCGTGTCGCGGAAGGGCTGCGTGACCAGGGTATCGGCGTGCTGCTGCATTGCGGCGGCGGCAGCTTCAAGTCGCAGATGAAAAAGGCCGACGGCAGCGGCGCCACCTTCGCCGTGATCATCGGCGATGACGAGGCGGCGACCGGGGAAGCCCAGCTCAAGCCGCTGCGCGAAGAAGGTGCGGCGCAAATGAAACTGAAAGTGGATGATCTGGCGGATGCCATCATCGGACAATTGATCGATTCGGACGAAGAGGAATAGGCACATGGCGCATTACGACCTCGAAGAACAGGAACAGATAGATTCCCTGAAAACCTGGTGGAAGATGTATGGCAACCTCGTTTCGTGGGTGCTCATCGTCATCTCCGTCGCCGGACTTGGCTGGCAGGGCTGGAACTGGTACCAGCGCAACCAGACGGCGCAGGCGTCGGCTATTTACGGTGTGCTTGAGCAGGCGGTGGCACAACGGGACGCGCAAAAGGTCAAGTCGGCAGCCGGTGAGCTGGCAGAGAAGTTCGGCCGCACCAGTTACGCGGCGCTGGGCGCCTTGCTGGCGGCCAAGCAGTCGTTCGAGGCGGGTGACCTGAAGACCGCGAAGGCGCAGCTGGCATGGGCCGCCGAAAACGCCAAGGATGAAGTCAGGGATATCGCCCGCCTACGCTTGGCCACGGTGCTGCTCGACGAAAAATCGTTTGACGAGGCGCTCAAGCAGCTCGAAGCCGCCCATGCGCCGGCATTCGCTGCCCGTTTTCTCGAACTGAAGGGCGATATTCTGGCGATCCAGGGCAAAAAGGCCGAGGCGCGCAGCGCCTACAAAGCGGCGCTGGACAAGGGAGAAAGCCGTGAAGGCCGGGGTGGCGCCGGCCGCGATCTGCTTCAGCAAAAACTCGACAGCCTGGGGGAGGCGGCATGATGCGCCCGCGTCTCCTGGCGCTGCTCACCGCGGCCAGTCTGCTGGCCGCCGGGTGCGCGACGATCTCTGACAGCCTCGACGCGATCAATCCGTTTTCGGCGTCCGGGCCCAAGATGGCCCCCCTTACCCCGATCACCACGAGTGTCGAAATGCGCAACCTGTGGTCGGCGAGCGTCGGCAAAGCGGGAAATTACACGTTTTCGCCGGCGGTGGTCGGTAATGCCGTGTTCGTTGCCGCCCAGGATGGCACGCTGAGCAAGCTGGTCGACGGGCGCACTGAATGGTCGATCAAGGTCGGCCAACCCCTGTCAGGTGGCGTCGGCGCCAACGGCCGTCTGGCGGTAGTGGGTACGTCCAAGGGCGATGTGCTGGCATTTTCGGCAGATGACGGCAGTCCGCGCTGGCAGGCCAAGGTCTCCAGCGAGGTGCTGGCTGCTCCGGCGGTCGGCGACGAGGGCGTCGTCATCAAGAGTGGCGACAATCGCGTCGTCCTGCTCAATGCCAGCGATGGCGGTCGCAAGTGGTTGTATCAGCGGGCGACACCTTCGCTGGCGTTGCGCAGCTCGGCGCCGCCAGTCTTTGCTGATCGTTTCGTGTTCATCGGCTTCCCCGGCGGCAAACTGGTTGCCTTGGCGCTGCAGAACGGGGTTCCGGTCTGGGAGGGTGCGGTCGCGTCGCCCAAGGGTGCGACCGAACTCGACCGGGTGGCGGACATCGTCAGCGTGCCGGTGATCGACGGCCGGACGATCTGCGCCGTGGCTTTCCAGGGGCGCGTTGCCTGTTTCGACATGGGGCAGGGCGGGGCGCTGATGTGGGCGCGTGATGTCTCATCGGCAGCCGGGCTGGCGCTCGACAACCGTTTTCTGTTCGTGACCGATGTGCGCGGCGCCGTCCATGCCCTGGATCGCACCTCTGGCAGCAGCCTGTGGAAGCAGGACAAGCTGCTCAACCGCCGGGTTTCCGGGCCGGCCGTCCGCGGTGGCGTGGTCGCCGTGGCGGATGGCGAAGGCATTGTCCATTTCCTGTCGCGTGAGGACGGCGGCTTTGTCGGACGCGAGAAAACCGACGGCACGGGAGTCCGGGCGCAGGTCCAGAATCTGGGTGCTGCGTTCCTGGTGCAGACCAGCGGCGGCAGTGTCAGCGCGATCGAGGCGCGATGAAGCCGACGCTGGTTCTCGTCGGCCGCCCCAATGTTGGCAAGTCGACGCTGTTCAACCGTCTGACCAAGTCGCGTGATGCCATCGTCGCGGACCTGCCCGGCCTCACCCGTGACCGCCATTACGGACACGGCAAGCTCGGGCGCAAGCCCTACCTGGTGGTCGATACCGGCGGTTTCGAGCCGCTGGTCAAGGAGGGCATCCTCCACGAAATGGCGCGCCAGACCGAACAGGCGATTGCCGAAGCCGACGCGGTCATTTTCGTCGTTGACGGGCGTGCCGGCCTGACCCCGCACGACAAGGAAATCGCCAACAAGCTGCGCCGTCTCGAGCGCCCGGTCTTTGTCGCGGTCAACAAGGCGGAAGGCATGAATTCCGGGATGGTCGAGGCCGAGTTCCACGAACTCGGTCTCGGTGAGCCGAACGCGATCTCCTCCGCCCACGGCGAAGGGGTGCGCGGCCTGGTCGAACTGGCCCTGGCCTCCTTCCCCGAACCGGAGGAAGATGAGGAGAAATCCGACGCCGTGCGCGTCGCCATCGTTGGCCGGCCGAATGTCGGCAAGTCGACCCTGATCAATACGCTGCTTGGCGAAGAGCGCGTCATCGCCTTCGACGCCCCGGGCACCACGCGTGATTCGATCGAGATCGATTTCGAGCGCGCCGGAAAAAAATACGTGCTGGTCGATACGGCAGGCATGCGCAAGCGTGGCAAGGTTTTCGAGTCGATCGAGAAATTTTCAGTGATCAAGACCCTGAAGTCGATCGAGGATGCCAATGTCGTCATCCTGATGGTCGACGCGCAGGCCGATGTCTCGGAGCAGGACGCCCACATCGCCGATTTTGTCGTCGAGTCCGGCCGGGCGCTGGTGGTTGCGGTCAACAAGTGGGATGGCCTTGATGCCTACACCCGTGAACAGACCCGGCTGACCCTGCAGCGCAAGCTGAAATTTCTCGATTTCGCGAAATTCCATTTCGTCTCGGCCAAGGAAAACATCGGCCTTGCATCGATTTTTCGTTCTGTCGATGCCGCTTATGCCGCCGCGGTCGCAAAACTGTCGACGCCGCGCCTGACGCGCGTGCTGGCCGATGCGGTTGCCCGGCAGGCGCCGCCCAAGCACGGCGTGTTCCGGCCGAAGCCGCGCTACGCCCACCAGGGCGGCTCCAATCCGCCGATCATCGTGGTGCACGGCAATGCAGTCGATCAAATATCCGACAGCTATCGCCGCTATCTGGAAAACACGTTCCGTGAAGCCTTCAAGTTGCAGGGAACGCCGCTGCGCATCCAGTTCGTGACCGGCAAGAACCCGTTTGCCGACAAGGACAAAAAGTAATCCGCAAATTCTTCGGCACACCCGAGCGATTTTCGGTACATTAGCCATCTCATAACAACACACATGGAGTCCACACCATGAGCAACAAAGGGCAACTCTTACAAGACCCCTTCCTCAACGCCCTTCGCCGTGAGCACGTTCCCGTTTCGATCTATCTGGTCAACGGAATCAAATTGCAGGGTCAGGTCGAGTCCTTCGACCAGTACGTCGTACTGCTGAAGAACACGGTAACCCAGATGGTGTACAAGCACGCAATCTCCACCGTGGTGCCGGCCCGTCCGGTCAACCTCCAGCAAGAACAGGCGGCGGAATAATCGTTTTCTGCCCGAAGCCGCGTCCGCCGGACGGGGCTCTGATTCCCACTTACGGAAACGCCCATGATTGAACGACCCGCCGCCGGCGAACGCGCGGTGATCGTTCAACTCGACTTCGGTCAGCCTGATCTACCCGATCAACTGGAAGAAGTTCGCCTGCTGACCGAGTCTGCAGGTGGCGAGGTGGTTGCAGAGGTATTCGGCCGACGGCATGGTCCGGATCCGAAGACCTTCGCCGGCAAGGGCAAAGTTCAGGAAATCGCCGCAATGCTGGCTGCCGGTGAGGCGGACCTGGTGATTTTCAATCACGAACTTTCACCGGCCCAGGAACGAAATCTCGAACGTGAACTCAATTGTCGGGTGATTGACCGAACCAGCCTTATCCTCGACATATTTGCGTTGCGCGCCGCCAGTGCCGAAGGCAAGCTGCAGGTCGAACTGGCCCAGCTCGAGCATCTGTCGACGCGGCTAGTCCGTGGCTGGACCCACCTGGAACGCCAGCGCGGCGGCATCGGCATGCGCGGACCGGGGGAGAAACAGCTCGAAATGGACCGCCGGCTGCTCGGCAACCGGGTCAAGTTGCTCAAGGAGCGCCTGGAGAAGCTCTCGCGCCAGCGCGGCGTGCAGCGCAAGGCGCGCATGCGCGGTGATACGCTGAATGTCTCGCTGGTCGGCTATACCAATGCCGGCAAATCGACCTTGTTCAATGCGCTGACGCATGCCGGCGTCTATGCCGCCAACAAGCTGTTCGCGACCCTCGATACCACGTCGCGCAAGCTGTGGATCGAAGGAGCCGGAAATATTGTCATTTCCGACACCGTCGGCTTCATCCGCGATCTGCCGCACTCTCTGGTCGATGCTTTTCATGCGACGCTTGAAGCGGCCATCGACGCCGATGTGCTTCTGCATGTGGTCGATAGTGCCAGCCACGCCCGCGACGAACAGATGATCGAGGTCGACAAGGTGCTTGACGAAATCGGTGCCCATGACGTCCGCCAGGTGATTGTCTGGAACAAGATCGACCTGACCGACGCTGCGCCGGGAGTCGAGCGGGACGAGTATGGTAATATCGCGCGCGTTCGCGTCAGTGCGCGCTCCGGCGAAGGGCTCGACGTCTTGCGCGAAGCCCTTGCCGAATTTGCCCGGACCAAGGCTGAATGCCGCCAGGAAGCGTTGGCGGTGGCAGACCATGATGCTCATCAAAATTACATAAGCTGATCCCCGAAATCCATGATTCCGACCCTAGGTATTTTCATGTCGCTCAATGACCCGCAGTGGGGCAACCGTGGCAACAACGACGGTGACAAGCCCAATGGCGGCGGCCCGCGCCGCCCCAATCAGGGACCGCCCGATCTCGAAGAGTTGTGGCGCGATTTCAACCGCAAGCTGAATGGTATGTTCGGCAAGAAAGGCGGGGGTGGCGGCAACAATGGTGGCGGTGATGGCCCGCGCCTGCCGCAGATCGACTTCAATCCGAAATTCCTTGGTGGCGGCCTCGGTGTACTCGCCGCGCTGGTCGTCGTGGTGTGGCTGGCGTCCGGTTTCTATATCGTCGATGCGTCGCAACGCGGGCTCGTGCTGCAGTTCGGAAAGTTCAAGCAAACCACCGAGCCGGGCCTCAACTGGCGCTTCCCGTTCCCGATCCAGTCGCATGAGCTGGTGAACCTGACCGGGGTGCGCACTCTGGAAATCGGCTATCGCGGCAGCGAGCGCAACAAGGTTCTCAAGGAAGCGCTGATGCTGACCGATGACGAGAACATCGTGAACATCCAGTTTGCCGTCCAGTATTTCCTCAAGGATCCGGTCGAGTATTCCTTCAACAATCGGCATCCCGACGAGGCGGTCATGCAGGCGGCCGAAGCGGCGGTGCGCGAGGTCGTCGGCCGCAGCAAGATGGACTTCGTGCTCTACGAAGGGCGTGAACAGGTGGCTGCCCAGGCGTCCAAGCTGATGCAGGATGTGCTAGATCGCTACAAGAGCGGGATCCTGATTTCGGAAGTGACGATGCAGAACGCCCAGCCGCCGGAACAAGTGCAAGCTGCTTTTGACGACGCGGTGAAGGCTTTCCAGGACCGCGAGCGGCAGAAGAATGAAGGCCAGGCCTATGCCAATGACGTCATTCCGAAAGCCCAGGGCACCGCTTCACGCTTGCTCGAAGAAGCCGCCGGCCACAAGCAGCGCGTGATTTCGACGGCAGAGGGTGATGCTTCCCGCTTCAAGCAGGTCCAAACCGAGTATGCCAAGGCGCCCGACGTGACCCGTCAGCGGATGTATCTGGAAACCATGCAGCAGGTCTATTCCAATACCAGCAAGGTCATGGTCGACGCCAAGGGGCAGGGTAACCTGCTCTATCTGCCACTCGACAAGCTGATGCAGGCGGCCAGCGGCGTCCCGGCCGCCCAGGCAGCAGCGGCCGAGCCCGTGGTCGCCGGGGCGGCTGCCCGTCCGGCGGCGCAAGGGGCGCAGGATGCACCGCCCCAACTGGACAGTTCGTTGAATAATACAAGTCGCCGTGAGCCCACGTTGCGTTCGCGTGATCGGGAGAGCCGCTAATGAGTTCACGTATCAATGCCTTGGGTCTGGTCGTCGTCACCTTGCTGGTGATCGTTGCCATGTCGATGTTTACGGTCGACCAGCGCCAGTATGCGATTGTCTTCCAGCTGGGTGAGGTCAAGCGGGTTATCGAGCAGCCCGGCCTCTATTTCAAGGTGCCGATGATCCAGAACGTTCGTTTTCTGGACAATCGCATCCTGACCCTCGACAACAACGAACTGGAACGCTTCATCACCTCGGAGAAGAAAAATCTCCTGGTCGATTCCTTCATCAAGTGGCGGATCATCGATCCCAAGCTTTACTACATCTCGGTGGGGGGCGACGAGGCACGCGCCAGGACGCGCCTGAACCAGACAATCAACGCCGGACTGCGTGAGGAATTCGGCCGGCGCACCGTGCACGATGTCATTTCCGGCGAACGCGAAAAAATCATGGTGCAGGTCAGCGAGAAGGCTGACGCCGATGCCCGCAAGATCGGCGTCCAGGTCGTCGATGTGCGATTGAAGCGTCTTGAACTCGCCAGCGATGTCAGCGACGCGGTTTATCGCCGAATGGAGGCCGAGCGCAAGCGGGTGGCCAACGAGCTACGTTCGCAAGGTTATGCAGAAGCAGAACGGATTCGCGCCGACGCCGATCGGCAGCGCGAGATCATTGTCGCCAATGCTTATCGTGATGCCCAGAAAATCAAGGGCGACGGCGATGCACAGGCGACCGCCATCTATGGCCAGGCATTCAGCCAGAACCCCGAGTTCTATTCCTTCTACCGCAGTCTGGAAGCCTATCGCGGCAGTTTCAAGAGCAAGAATGACGTCCTGGTGGTCGAACCCAATTCCGATTTCTTCAAGTACATGAAGGGCACCGGGCGCGGCAACGACAAGGGCAAATGACCTCGACGCTGCTGCTGGCCTTCGCGCTGATGCTGGTGCTCGAAGGCCTGATGCCTTTCATCGCCCCGGCGGCGTGGCGTGAAACCTTCCGCCGTCTCGTTCAACTTACGGACGGGCAGATTCGCTTCATCGGTTTGACCTCGATGATCGTCGGCCTTGTCCTGCTCATGGTCTTCGCATGAACTGGCTGTTACCTGAATACATCGCCGACGCCCTGCCGGCCGAGGCTGAACGTATCGAGCGCCTGCGCCGTGCCTTGCTCGATCATTTCCGCAGTCGGGGCTTCGAGTTCGTCATGCCGCCGATGCTGGAATACCTGGAATCGCTGCTGACCGGCGCCGGCCAGGATCTCAAGCTGCGTACCTACAAGCTGGTCGACCAGCTGTCCGGCCGTACCATGGGCGTGCGTGCCGACATCACGCCGCAGGCGGCGCGCATCGACGCCCATCTGCTCAATCATCGCGGTGTCACTCGCCTGTGCTACTGCGACAGCGTGCTCCACACCCTGCCGGCGACCATTGCGGCCAGTCGCGAACCGGTGCAGGTCGGTGCCGAGCTCTACGGATATGCCGGTATCGCTGCCGACCTCGACGTGATTCGCCTGATGGCCGGGGCGTTCGCGCGGATCAAGGTGCCGGTCAGCCGCATCGATCTCGGCCATGTCGGCATTTTCCGCGCCCTGGCCGAAGCCGCCGGGTTGCCGCAGGAGTCCGAGGAAAGTCTCCTGAACCTGTTGCAGGCCAAGGATGTGCCGGGCTTGATCGAGGCCTGTGCCGAGGTGCCGTCGCCCTACCGCGAGGCCCTGCAGCGCCTGCCGCAACTCTATGGCGGCGCCGAGGTGCTCGACCGTGCCGCGGCCGAATTGCCGGCGTTGCCGGCCATCACGGCGGCGCTCGAAGGCTTGCGTCATCTGGTGGCGTCGGCCGCCGATCTGCCGTTTTCGGTCGACCTCTCCGACCTGCGCGGCTACCACTATCACAATGGCGTCGTTTTTGCCGCCTACTGCCCGGGCTACCCGGCGGCCATCGCGCTTGGCGGCCGCTACGACGGCGCCGGCAAGGCATTCGGACGCGCTCGCCCGGCCACCGGTTTCTCGATGGATCTGCGCGAGGTGGCGCGTCTGGCGCCGCCGGGCAAGCCGACGGGTGCGATTCTCGCGCCCTCGGCCGCCCATGACGGCAAGCTGGCGGCGCACATTGCCGCGCTGCGCGAACAGGGAGAAATCGTCGTCGAACTGCTGCCCGGCGAAACCGCCTGCGAAGGGCCGGTCTGCGACAGGAAACTGGCCCAGGTCGGCGAACACTGGATTATCGAAGCAATACAAGAGGACTAGAAAATGGCCAAGAACGTCATCGTGGTGGGGACCCAGTGGGGCGACGAAGGGAAGGGTAAGATCGTCGACTGGCTGACCGATCACGCCCAGGGGGTGGTGCGTTTCCAGGGCGGGCATAACGCCGGCCATACGCTGGTCGTCGGCGAGCAGGTGTACAAGCTCAACCTGGTCCCTTCCGGCATCGTGCGCGACGGCGTCAGCTGCTATATCGGCAACGGCGTCGTGCTCGACATCCACCATCTGCTGGCGGAAATCGCCGAACTGGAAAAGGGCGGCATCGACGTCCGTTCGCGTCTCAGGATCAGCCCGGGCTGCCCGCTGATCCTGCCGTACCACTCGGCCATCGACAAGGCGCGGGAAAATGCCAAGTGCGAAGACAAGAAGATCGGCACGACCGGCAAGGGTATCGGCCCGACCTACGAGGACAAGGTTTCGCGCCGCGGTCTGCGCGTCTATGACCTGTTCCATCCGGAACGCTTCGCCGAGAAGCTGAAGGAAGTGCTGGAGTACCACAACTTCGTGCTGACCCAGTATTTCAAGGCGCCGGCGGTCGACTACCAGATGGTGCTCGACCAGGCGATGGCCGATGCCGAGCAGATCCGGCCGCTGGTCGCCGACGTTTCCGCCGCGCTTTACGAGGCCAACCAGGCCGGCCAGAACCTGCTGTTCGAAGGCGCCCAGGGTACGCTGCTCGACATCGACCACGGCACCTATCCGTTCGTCACCTCATCCAACTGCGTGGCTGGCCAGGCCGCGGCCGGCTCCGGCATCGGCCCCGGCATGCTGCATTACGTGCTCGGTATCACCAAGGCGTATTGCACGCGTGTCGGCGGCGGCCCCTTCCCCAGCGAACTGGATATCGAAACCGTCGGCGTGCCGGGCTACCAGATGTCGCAGGTCGGCAAGGAATTCGGCACCGTCACTGGGCGCAAGCGCCGCTGCGGCTGGTTCGATGCTGCCGCGCTGCGCCGCTCGGGGCGCATCAACGGCCTGACCGGCTTGTGCATCACGAAGCTCGATGTGCTCGACGGGCTGGAAGAACTGAATATCTGTACCGGCTACCGGCTCGATGGCAAGGTCATCGACCTGTTGCCGATCGGTGCCGACGAGGTTGCCCGCTGCGAACCGATCTACGAGACGATGCCGGGTTGGTCGGATACGACGGTCGGGGCCAAGCGCTGGGAAGACCTGCCGGCCAACGCCCAGGCCTATCTCAATCGCCTGGAGCAACTCTGTCAGGTGCCGATCGCCATCGTGTCGACCGGCCCCGAGCGTGACGAGACCATTCTCCGGCAGCATCCGTTCAACTGAGCCGGAATGGGAGAACGGGCATGGCGGCCTCTACCGCCTCGCTCGTGGCTTCAATAACCCCAATAGACGCCCGGGGGCGGCGCGTACACCGGTTGCGGCGGAACTACATAGACCGGGCGGGGCGCTTCCACGTAGACCGGCTGCGGCTGAGTCACGTAGACCGGGTTCGGTGCATAGTAGGTCGAAGCAGCGATGCCGGCGGCGATGCCGGTGATCGCCAGCACCGCAGCCGGCCCGGCCCAGCGGTTCCGGGAATAATATCCCCCGTCATGTCCGCCCCGGTAGTTCGCTGGCGGCGCGTAGGAGCGCCCCTGATAGCCGCCGTGACGGTCACCGTGGTGCCCACGATCGGCAAGAGCGGGTGCGGAGGCGCCGAGCGTCAGGCTGAGCGCAATGCAGAGGGTGGTTATGGTCGTTTTCATGAACCAAATAACGCGGCATCAGGTCAGCGGATGACGCGGTGGACTGCCCCATTTGTGAGCATTTGTTACAGGGTGGCCGGACGGCCCTGTGAGACAATGCGCAGTCAGTCGATTTCGCGTGGTTGCGGTCGACGGCAAAAATGCCGGCAGAAATGAAAAAAGGCCTTGTCAAGACAAGGCCTTCAATCAAAATTGCTTGGTGCCCAGGAAGGGACTCGAACCCCCACGGAGTTACCCGCTAGTACCTGAAACTAGTGCGTCTACCAATTCCGCCACCTGGGCACAGGTGCAAAGAGCCGCGAATTATAAAGAAAGAAAAAGACATGTCAAGTAAAAAACTCTCCAAAGTCCGCCGTGCGGACCCGTTCCTTGAACGCGAGATGACCCGTTATGACTTCCCCCTGCCGTCGCGCGAGTATGTGTCGCAGGTGCTGACCGACGAAGGGCGGCCGGTCACCTTCGCCGAATTGACCGAATTGCTCGATATCGCCGGCAGCGAGCGCGAGATGTTCCAGCGTCGGCTCGGCGCCATGGAGCGCGAAGGCCAACTGATGCGCAACCGCAAGGGTGCCTACATTTTGCCCGAACGCGCCAGCCTGACGCCGGGCAAGGTCCAGGGGCACCCGGACGGCTACGGTTTTCTGATTCCCGATGACGGCAGTGCCGACATCTTTCTCGACCAGCACCAGATGGGCAAGGTGCTGCACGGCGACCGCGCCCTGGTGCGGGTCACCGGCATCGACCGCAAGGGGCGGCCGGAGGGTGGCATCGTCGAGGTCACCGAGCGCGCCAATACGCGTGTCGTCGGCCGCGTCTTCGTCGAGCACGGGGTTGTCTTCGTGGTGCCGGAGAACAAGCGCATCGCCCAGGACATCCTGGTGCCGCCCGAGAGGAAGGGCAAGATCAAGCCGCAGTCCGGGCAGGTGGTGATGGTCGACATCATCGAGCAGCCGAGCAAGCTGTCGCAACCGATCGGGCGGATTACCGAAGTGCTCGGCAATTACGCCGATCCGGGCATGGAGATCGAGATTGCCTTGCGCAAGCACGATCTGCCGTTCGAGTTCTCGAAAACCGCGCTGGCCGAGAACAAGGCGCTGGCCGACAAGGTGAAGAAGGCCGATCTGGAGGGCCGTGAAGACCTGCGCGATTTGCCGCTGGTGACCATCGACGGCGAGACGGCACGCGATTTCGACGACGCCGTGTTCTGCGAAAAGAAGGGGCGTGGCTGGCGCCTGGTGGTGGCGATCGCCGACGTCTCGCATTACGTCAAGCCGGGCATGGCGCTCGACACGGAGGCGATGGAGCGCGGCAATTCGGTTTATTTCCCGCGCCGGGTGATCCCGATGTTGCCGGAGAAGCTGTCGAACGGCATCTGTTCGCTGAATCCGGATGTCGAGCGTCTGGCCATGGTTTGCGACATGGAAATCAGCGCCAGCGGCAAGATCGGCAAATACCGTTTCTGCCGGGCGGTGTTCCGCTCGCGGGCGCGGCTGACCTACAACCAGGTCTGGTCATGGCTGTCCGGCACAGCGAAGCCGGAGAGCGAAACGCACGTCGCGCTACAGCCGCAGTTGAAAAATCTCTACAAGTTGTTCCAGGCCTTGCACAAGGCGCGCGGCGAGCGCGGGGCGATCGATTTCGAGACGACCGAAACGCAGATGATTTTCAACGCCCAGGGCAAGATCGAGAACATCGTGCCGGTGGTGCGCAATGACGCGCACCGCATCATCGAGGAATGCATGCTCGCGGCCAACGTGTGCGCCTCCTATTTCCTGGCTGAGCACAAGCAGACTTGCCTGTACCGGATTCACGAGGCGCCGGGCGAAGAAAAGCTGAAGAACCTGCGTGCCTTCATGGGCGAATTCGGTTTGGCGCTGGGCGGCGGTGACGATCCGCGCGCCAAGGATTACGCGGTGCTCCTCGAAAAGGTCAAGCAGCGGCCGGATTTCCTGCTCTTGCAGACGGTAATGCTGCGCTCGCTGCGTCAGGCAATGTACAGCCCCGACAACGTCGGCCATTTCGGCCTCGCCTACGAGCACTACACGCATTTCACCTCGCCGATCCGCCGCTACCCCGACCTGCTGGTGCATCGCGCCATCAAGGCCGTTCTGGCCGGCGGGAAATACACCCCGGCCGGCGCGTGGGACGAAATCGGCCTGCACTGCTCGGCGACCGAGCGGCGTGCCGACGAGGCGACGCGTGATGTCGAGAACTGGCTCAAGTGCTTCTTCATGAAGGAGCGTATCGGCGAGGAATTCGACGGCACCATCTCGGCGGTCACCGGCTTCGGGATCTTCGTTGCCCTCGACGCGGTGTATGTCGAAGGTCTGGTGCATGTTTCCGAACTGGGCGCCGATTATTTCCAGTTCGACAACATCAAGCACCAGATGCTCGGCGAGCGCAGCGGCCAGCGTTTCCGCCTCGGCGACCGGGTGCGGGTCAAGCTGGTACGCGCCGATCTGGAGAGCAACAAGATCGACTTCGTACTGGCCAACCCCGGACAGCCCGGGAAAAAGGGGCAAAAACCGGCGTCGACCGCAAGCGAACGAAAAACCCCGTCGGGGGCGCCGGGCGGGGAACGCGTCAAGCGCCGGGGCCGGAAATAAGCTTTATCTCACCGTTGCCGATATCGTAAACCCAGCCGTGCACACATAACTTGCCGGCTTTCATGGCGCTGGCGACGAAGGGGTATTCCTGCAGATGCTCGATCTGCAGACGAACGTTTTCGTCGACGATCAGGCGGTGGCGGGTCTCCGGGTCGATTTCGTCAAGGTTGCCCTCCAGGCGGCGCTCGACCCGGTTCAGTGCTTTCTGGGCGTTGATCAGCCAGATCGGTATGTAGCGATCGTCGCCCGGGTGTTCGTCGAGGGCGTGGATACCGCCGCAGCCGTAATGGCCGCAGACAACGATGTCGGGAATGTGCAGGTGGTTGATCGAGAATTCGAGGACCGCCGAGAGGTTCCAGTCGTTGGTGGCGACAATGTTGCCGACGTTGCGGTGCACGAAGACTTCGCCGGATTTGGTCTGGGTGATGGTATTGACCGGCACTCGCGAATCGGAACAGCCGATCCACAGCACGGTCGGGTTCTGCGCCTTGCGCAGGTCGGCGAAGTACTCCTTGTCCTTGCCGAAAACCTCGGTGACGAAGCGACGGTTGCCGTCGAGCAGTGTCCTGATCATTGTCTTCCCCCCATTCTGTTCTTATGGTGGGCATTGTGGCACGGTAAAATCGCATTTCCAATTTGTCGAAAGCAGTCATGTCCTCCCGCCTGATTTACGGCTTCCACGCCATCATCGCCAAGCTGCGCCACGATCCCGATTCGCTGAAGGAAATCATGGTCGATGCATCGCGCCAGGACGCCCGCGTCCGCGATCTGCTTGGTCATGCGGAACTGCAGGGGGTCAAGGTCATCATCACCGACGGCAAGCGGCTCGACGGCATGGCGCCGGGCGCCAGACACCAGGGCGTTATCGCCCGTGTCGAGGGCGGGCGTAAGGCGGCGCATCTTGACGATGTGCTCGATACGCTGGAAGAGCCGGCCTTCCTGCTGGTGCTCGATGGCATTACCGACCCGCGCAACCTCGGCGCCTGCCTGCGCGTCGCCGACGCCGCCGGCGTGCACGCGGTGATCGCGCCCAAGGACCGCGCCGTAGGACTGACCGACGTGGCGGCGAAGACCGCCAGCGGCGCTGCCGAAAGCGTGCCCTACGTGATGGTCACCAATCTTGCCCGCACCCTGCGCGAACTCAGGGAACGCGACATCTGGGTGATCGGCACCGCCGGCGAGGCGGAAAGCGACCTTTACGCCGCCGACTGGCCGCAGGCTACGGCCTGGGTGCTCGGCGCCGAAGGCGAGGGCATGCGCCGACTGACGCGCGAAAACTGCGACCAGCTGGTACGCATCCCGATGCACGGTGCTGTCGAAAGCCTCAATGTCTCGGTGGCGGCTGGCGTCTGCTTATACGAGGCGCGCCGCCGGCGCGGCTGATCGCCGCATGACGCATCGCCGCGCGGTGGCGCTGATGGTGCTGGTCACGCTGCTGTGGAGTATCGCCGGGGTGGTCACCCGCCACCTCGACGCGGCGCGCAGCTTCGAGGTCACCTTCTGGCGCAGCCTGTTCAATGCGCTGACGCTGGCTGTCGGCCTGACGGCATTGCGTGGCCCGGCGCTGTGGCCCGGTCTGTTGCGTGCGGATCGCGCGCTGTGGGCGTCCGGCCTGTGCTGGGCGGTGATGTACACCGCCTTCATGGTGGCGCTTACGCTGACCTCGGTGGCCAACGTGCTGGTCACGATGGCGATCGGGCCGATGCTGACGGCGCTACTTGCCCGCCTCTTTCTCGGCCAGCGCCTGGCGCTTCACACCTGGCTGGCGATTTTCATTGCCGGGGTCGGCATCGCCTCCATGTTCGGCGCCGAGGCCGGGCGCGGTGGTTCGCTGCTTGGTTCGCTGGTTGCCGCCGCGGTGCCGCTGGCCGGCGCGGTGAACTGGATATTGCTGCAGAAAAATGCGGAATCCGGCGCGCAGGCCCCGGACATGTTGCCGGCGGTGCTGCTCGGTGCACTGATCTCGGCTGCCGTCACGCTGCCGCTGGCCTGGCCGCTGCAGGCGTCGGCCCACGATCTCGGGTTGCTGGCGCTGCTTGGCAGCGTGCAACTGGCGTTGCCCTGCCTGCTCGTCGTCCGCCTGAGCCGCGAACTGCCGGCGCCGGAAATCGCCTTGCTCGCCCTGCTCGAAGTCATCTTCGGCGTCACCTGGGCCTGGCTGGGTGCCGGGGAGCGGCCGCCGGCCAGCGTCCTTTTTGGCGGCGCGCTGGTGCTCGGGGCGCTGGTTGCCAACGAGGCATTTGCGCTGCGGCGGGTGCCCGGCGAAACGCTACAATGAGCCATCAAGTCACTGCCTTCGCTTTCCGTGCGCCCCACCATCACCATTCCGCCTGAAGAAGTCGAGATCCTCGCGATCCGCGCCCAGGGCGCGGGCGGCCAGAACGTCAACAAGGTTTCCAACGCCGTGCATCTGCGCTTCGACATCGCCGCCTCGTCGTTGCCGGAAGCGATCCGCGAGCGCCTCCTGAAACTCGGCGACCAGCGCATCAGCAAGGATGGCGTGGTCATCATCAAGGCGCAGGAGTTCCGCAGCCTCGAGAAAAACCGCGGCGAAGCCATGCGCCGGTTGGAGCAACTGGTGGCCAGCGTCGCCGTGCTGCCGAAGACGCGCCGGCCGACCAGGCCGACCCGCAGTTCGATCGCCAAGCGTCTGGAGAGCAAGGCCAGGCACGCGTCCCTGAAGGCCGCGCGGCGTGGGTCGGGAGATTAGCTTGCCGTTGATTTTGCACACTGAATTTTCGGACTGCGCAGCGCCATGAGCTTTGCCCGACTCGGCCTGATCGATCCCCTGCTTGCGGCGCTGAGCGCGCTCGACTATAAGACGCCGACACCGGTCCAAGCGCAGGCGATTCCTGCCATTCTGGCCGGACGCGACCTGCTGGCGGCGGCACAGACCGGGACCGGCAAGACGGCCGGCTTTGCCCTGCCGCTACTGCAGCGCCTGGCGCGCGAAGGCGCACCGGTCGCCAGCAATTCGGTGCGCGCGCTGGTGCTGGTGCCGACACGCGAACTGGCCGAACAGGTTCATGAAAGCATTCGCGCCTACGGCCGGAACCTGCCGCTGCGGACCTGCGCGGTCTATGGCGGGGTGAGCATCAATCCGCAGATGATGAAGCTGCGCAAGGGCATGGATATCGTGGTCGCGACACCCGGTCGCCTGCTCGACCTGTATAGGCAGAATGCGATCAAGTTCGGCCAACTGCGAACACTGGTGCTCGACGAGGCCGACCGCATGCTCGACCTTGGCTTTTCCCGCGAACTCGATGCCGTATTCGCCGCCTTGCCCAGACGCCGGCAGACCCTGCTGTTCTCGGCGACCTTTTCCGACGTCATCCGCCAGATGGCGGGCACCCTCCTGGACGATCCGCTGACCATCGAAGCCAGCCCGCGCAATACGGCCGCGCGCAGCGTCAAACAGTCACTGGTGACGGTCGACAAGAAAAAGAAGGCGGAATTGTTCAGCCACCTGCTGAAGAAGCGGCGCTGGGGTCAGGTGCTGGTCTTCGCCAAAACGCGCAAGGGCGTCGAGCAACTGGTCGCCACCCTCCTGGCCCGGGGAGTCAACGCCGATTCGATCCACGGGGACAAACCGCAGCCGGCCCGCCTGCGCGCCCTGGAGCGTTTCAAGGCAGGCGAAGTGCAGATTCTCGTGGCGACCGATGTGGCGGCACGCGGGCTGGACATCGACGACCTGCCGCTGGTGGTCAACTTCGACCTGCCGATCGTCGCCGAAGATTACATCCACCGTATCGGCCGCACCGGCCGCGCCGGTGCGTCGGGTGAGGCGGTCTCGCTGGTCTGTGCTGACGAGGTGACCCAGCTCGCAGCCATCGAAACCCTGATCCGGCAGGCCCTGCCGCGCATCGAGGAGGAGGGTTTCGCGCCCGACCATCGTGTACCGCTGACCAGCGCCGCCGGTCAGGTGCTCAAAAAACCGAAGAAGCCCAAGAAACCAAAAATCGCCGGCTCTACCAGGGGCCTGCCGGTTAACAAGGGAAGTCTGGCTGCGCCGCGGACGCGTGCCGGGCGCGCCGGAGCGCGGGCCGGCGGCCGCACGACAGCGGTCAAGGCACCTTCCCGCCGTTCATCATGAATGCCTGCTACCAGCGCCGGTATCCGTAGCGGGGGCGGTAATAGGCCGGGGGGCCGCCGTAGCGCGGGGCGCCGTAGTAGGCAGGCGGGCCGTAATAGCGCGGCGCGCCGTAATAGGGGGCGGGGGCTGCGTAATAAGGTGCGGGGCCAACCACCACGCCGACGCTGGACTCGGTATAGGCGACCTGGGGCGGCAGCACCGTGCACGCGGTTATGCTCGACAGGATCGCCAGTAACGCGGCAATTTTCAAAATTCTTGACATGGCGCTATCTCATTGTGTTCCATGATGAAATAACGCGCCGGTCGTTCACCGGACTGACTTCGTTCTGTGCGGAAATGTTTCCGGATGTAATCGGCGGGTGCCGGGGGCGGCAGTTGCCGCTCGGCTAACCGAGGTCGTTCAAGTCGAAATCAATCGGTAGCGCCATGGCGAAGCAGCAGCGCGATCATGTCTCCGCGATTGCTCAATCTGGCCCATTGAAGTGCGGTCTTCCCCGAGCCATCGCGCTGATTCACGTCCGCCCCATGCCTCAGCAGGGCTTCTGCCACCCCTACATTTTGTGACAGCACTGCGGTCTTGAGGGGCGTGGCGCCGGTCGGGAGCAGCGCATTTGGTGAGGCGCCTTTGGCGAGGTAGTACTCGACACCCGCCCGGTCGCCGCGCGTGATTGCACTCAGCAGGGATGGACTGCCCGGACGTGCCTCGGCCAATGGGGGTTGCGATTGCTCGTGCCCCGGCATCGGGTTCCACGCCTCGCGACGTTGCGGCGGTTTGCCTGGCGTTTCGGAAACCACCGGGCTGCTTGCTGCCTTGGCGGTCGCACCCGCCCTTGTGGTTGGCGTCTCCACGCTACGGCTAGGGCTGGGGTTGGGTGGGGGTTGGGGCGGTGCAGAATGCTGCGCAGCAGCCGTCAGTTCATGTGCCTCGGCAACCGCCGCATCGGCCAAAGCCGACTTGCGGGTCGCAAAGTAATCCTGGGCCTTGGCCAGGGCTTCATGGCCATGCCGGTACTTTGCGCAGCGCGCCTCGAAATCTATAACCGACGCCTGAAATGAAGACGGGGCCTTGATTTGGCTCTTGTCCAGGAGTTCATTGATGACATCAATCCGGTGGCCTTTCGCTAGGCACCAGTAGATTTCGTCGGGCGTCAAAGGCTTCCGCTCTTCGCCGCCGACGTCCGGAGTCTTCGCGACGATGGTTGCCGGCTGACTGGTCCGTGGCTGGACGGCGGCTGGCTCGGGTGCTGGCTGTGAGATCTGCGGAGGGGAGTGCTCCGGCGCTTGCCGGAGAGTCTTCTGCGGAGGAGCGTCGTTGCTGAATAGATAGATGACGGCGAATACGACAGCGCCTGCAGCGAGGTATTTGAGCAGCGTTCTTTCCCGGCCGACTGATTCTACAGGGGCGGGTGTGCCGGCCGGGGGAGGGCTTTCCGCCGGCGTGCCGACAGTTGGCTCGGCGGATAACTTGGCCCTGGTATCGGTCGGTGCCGCCGGCGTCCGGATCTCTTTCTGCACTCTGATGCGACGATCATGCTCGCACTTGCTGCACGGCAAGCCGTCGAAGTGAATATGTCCGGTATCGTTTGGATAGGCAGCACAGGGCACCCATCGGATGACCTTTTTGAGGGAGGAAAGGGCTATGGCCCACTCCTTGGCCGTTGGCCTTGTGTGCCCGCCAATGAATGCCCGATCGAACAGCTGACGCAGTTTCATGGGCAGAAGGTCGTGCACCGACTGCGGCAGCGGACCAATTGCAGGATTCTGATTCAGTCCGTAGGCGTAGTAACCAGCCTTAACCCGCTCGTCCGTGTCGATTGTCTGAGGGTAGCCCGCCCGGATGATCCCGGAGTAGGGATAGGTGCCGTAATTGAATATCTGGAACAGGCAGACGGCCAGGGAAAAGCAGTCCTGAGTTTCTCCGAGTTCATCAGGCTTGCTCGTGTTTTTTAATGCCTCTGGCGCGACGTAGCCCTTTGTATAGTGAGCGGCAGGGAAGTGAACGCCATGGCCCGAGGTGGACGAAAGAGTGTCGACATCCAGAAGCGTTACGAGACCGCCCGTCCTCTGTACGAGAAATCGTTTCGGATTGAAATCAATACAGAAGGTATTTTTTGCATGAAGGTCGGCGAGCACACCACAAAGGTTGATCGCTACATCCAATCGACGCTGCAGTGAGCGGCTCTCCGGCGCCAAGTTATTCGTTTCGGCAAGTTGGTCATGGAAATACGCGTCCAGGCTGACCGCGGCGCGCGGATCGACTGTCGGCATCAAGTAGCCGGCGGGCTCCAGTTCGCCTGAAACCGCATTCGGCGCATAGACGATGGCTTGTGGCCAGGCGAAGTGCGGATAGCGCAATCCGGAAGACAACTCGGACCAGATCTTCGCGGGAGCGCCTTCGATCAGCGACTGAATCTTGTCGGCGTTGCAAAGCTTCGGGTCGTGATAGATTTTCGCCGCGCTGGCGCCAGCCTGTCCGGAGCCATCTGCCGCGTAAACGGTTCCATCGGCACCTGTGCCAATCGCCGCGCCAAGATCCAAAGCTTCGGTCGCAGATCCGGATTTTATGTAATAAATCGTCATGGTCTAGTAGCCGGAACTGCGCTGCAGCGGGCATCTGGTCTTCAACCACGATTGTAAAGCGAACCGGCGCCATCTTGGCCAGCCATTCCACCGGACGCTTTCGGTAAAGATTCTTCTGGCGATTGGCAGCAACGCTCTTCAGCGTGCGGCAGTCCGCCCGTTACCGGATGGCGGCACCGTCTCCTTGCCGGGTGATCTCGAGCTTGCCGGTATCCAGCCCTTGCGCAGCCAATCGGGCGACCAGGCGCTCGTAGGCTTGCGGGTCGATGCTCGGCGTCCGGGAAAGGATCCACAGGTATTCCCTGCCGGGCTCGCTGACTGCGACAAGCTGGTAGGCCGCGTCGATGTCGACGACCCAGTAGTTGCCCCAGACCAGGGGAAGGAACGACAGCCAGCCTGGGGCGAAGCTGACCTCGAGCTTCGGCGAGTCAGCGGCCCCAATTTGCCGCGCCGTTCCGTTGGCCTGATCAAACTCGCCGTTGGCGAGCCGGCAACGATTGATGACCTGCACCTTGCCATCGGCGGCGAGGCTGTAGTCGGCCCGGGTGTCACCGACGCATTTCTTCTGGAACCAGTTGGGAAACTTGGCGACTTCGTACCAGGTTCCCATGTAGCGGGGCACGTCGAGCGACTCAACAGTGGCCAGGGCCTGCGCGCTGGCGAAGGTGTTGAAACAGCACAGGAAGAAGGCGGAAGCGATCAGCTTTATTTTCATCGGAATGGGTGGGTATCTTGTCGGAAGGACAGTTGGCGAACAGGATTTTATAGTTGTCCTGGACAAAACGAAACATGATTCGTTATATTTGGCAAAAATCGGATTTATTGAACTGTTAATATAATTCGTGTCCAAGACATTGTGTGATTTGTGTTCGGGTTTGAGCGCACGAGGTTGAGAAAAGGTTGATGGAAAAAATTGCATTGATCACTGGTGCCGCTGGTGGCCTGGGCCGGGCGCTCGCAAACCGGCTTGCGCCGGAGGGCTGGCATCTGGTCGTGGTCAGCCGGGATGCCGCGCGCCTTAAGGCGGCGTTCGCTGAAGCCCATCTGCAGATCGAGGCCGATTGCTCGACACCGGTCGGCGTGCGCCAAATATTTGCGGCGCTCAAGGAGAGAGCGGTTCAGCCGACGGCGCTGGCTCACTGCGTCGGCAACATCCGCCTTGGCGCCCTGCACCGCATGACAGAAGCCGATTTCAACGACTGCCTGAGTGCCAACCTGGTCAGCGCCTTTCATACCCTGGCCGGCTTCGTCGGCAGCCTGCGCGAGGCGCGCTGCCCGGGCGCGGCGGTTTTCGTCTCATCGGCCGCGGCGCGGATCGGGACGCCCAATCACGAGGCGGTGGCTGCCGCCAAGGCGGGGCTGGAAGGGCTGGTGCGCGGTGCCGCGGCGAGCTATGCCGGGGCCGGCATCCGGATTAACGCCGTAGCCCCCGGCATCATGGAAACTCCCGCTGCCGCAGCCATTATTGGCAACCCGGCGGCGCGCGAGGGCGCGGCGCGCCAGTATCCGCTGCCTGGCATCGGTGATCCGGGCGAACTTGCCGAATTGATGGCCTGGCTGCTTTCGGAGAAGGCGGCGCGGGTGACCGGGCAGGTCTGGTCGATGGATGGCGGCTTTTCAAGTATCCGCCCATTGGTCAAGTGAGGTCCGATAATGAGCGACCTGTCTTCCCCCTCCTTGCCGCGTGCCGTTGCCTGGCTGGGCTATGGCGGCCTGCTGCCCTTTGTCGGCCTGGCCCTGCTGATTCCCTTCGACGCCCACCACGGGCTGCTCTGGAGTGATGCCCTGGTCGCCTATGGCGCAGTAATCCTGAGTTTTGTCGGCGCGGTGCACTGGGGCTTGGCGATGGCGCAGCCTGACCTGACTGCCGAACGGCGCCGGGCCTGTTTCATCTGGAGTACGGTGCCGGCCCTGATCGCCTGGCCGGCGCTGCTGCTCATGCCACCGCTGGCTTCCGTGCTGCTGGTCGCCGGTTTTGCCGCGCATTACTGGCAGGACCGGCGGCTGGCTGTCGCCACCCGTCTGCCGGAATGGTATTTGCCGCTACGTCTGCGCCTGACCGTGGTCGCTTGCCTTGGTCTGCTGAGCGGGGCTGTTTTCGCCGTATTCTGAAACTCTGGAGGCCGCCATGAACCTGTTCAACAAACTTCCCGGCTTCCGGACAACCCCGCCCGGGAACGAGCGCCGTGTCCTGCGCCTGCTGCCGAGGGTGCTGGTGATCGGCAGCCTGCTGCTGGCCTTGCCGTCGCTGGCGGTGCGTCTGCTCGTGCCGGGACTGCCCGGCGTGGACAGCGGAACGCTGGCCATGACCGTAGACATCTACGCCATCGGCCTGCTGATCCTGCACTGGACCGTGGTGTTCACGGTGGCGATTGCGGCCTTCATCGTCATGGTGATGAAGGGGCCGGCCTACGTCGCCGATCCCTATCCGCTGATCGATTTCGATCCGCCGGACGCGCCGCGTCCTGGCCAGCGCCGGTGAGGCCGATGCCAACGGCAGAGTTTGCGGTACCTGGCAGCCGCCTGGCGCGGCTGGCGCGTCTGGGGGGTCTCGCCTCCGGCGTCGCCGGCAGCATGCTGGCTGAGGGCGTCCGCCAGTTCGCCCAAGGCAAGCGCCCCGCAGTCGCCGATCTGCTGCTGACGCCGGCCAATACCCGCCGGGTGGCCGAACAACTGGCCCAGTTGCGCGGCGCGGCGATGAAGGTGGGGCAGTTGCTGTCGATGGATGCCGGCGATCTGCTGCCGCCGGAGCTGAGCGAGATTCTGGCGCGCCTGCGTTCCGATGCCCGCCCGATGCCGATGAGCCAGCTGGTCTCGGTGCTCAATGCCAATTGGGGTAAGGACTGGGATCGGCAGTTCCAGCGCTTTTCCTTCACCCCGCTCGCGGCTGCCTCGATCGGTCAGGTGCATGCCGCGCAAACTACGGAGGGTCGCCAGCTCGCGATCAAGGTCCAATATCCCGGGGTGCGCCAGAGCATTGCCAGTGATGTCGATAACGTTGCGACCCTGCTCAGGCTGTCCGGCCTGCTGCCGAAATCGCTCAATATCGCGCCGCTGCTCGAGGAGGCCAAGCAGCAACTGCACGACGAGGCGGATTACCGGAAGGAAGCGGCGCACCTGATGCACTTCCGCGGTCTACTCGAAAAACAGGGCGAATTCGTGGTGCCCGAAGTGGATGCCGGGTTGACCACCCCCAATATTCTGGCCATGTCCTTCGTCGACGGCGCAGCCATCGAGTCGCTGCAGGCGGCGCCGCAAGGCGAACGTGACCGCGTGCTCGGCCTGCTCTTCGCATTGCTGTTCCGCGAGATATTCGAATTCCGCCGTGTCCAGACCGACCCGAATTTCGCCAACTATCGCTACGACCCGGCTACCGGCCGTCTGGTCCTGCTCGATTTCGGCGCCACCCGCGAATTTGCGGCAGATCGGGTGGAAGCCTACCGGCGCCTGCTGGGCGCCGGGATGCGTGACGACCTGCCGGCGCTGAACGACGCGGCGGCCGAGATTGGCTACTTCCAGGCGGACATCGAGGATCGCCATCGCCGCCTCGTGCTTGGCATCTTCCGCCAGGCCTGCGAGCCGCTGCGCCACGTCGGGCCCTACGATTTCGGGCGCAGCGATCTTGCCCTGCGCATGCGCGACGCCGGCTTCCAGTTGGGCGCCGACCGCGATTTCTGGCACACGCCGCCGGTCGATGCCCTGTTCCTGCATCGCAAGATCGGCGGCCTCTACCTGCTGGCAGCGAAACTCAAGGCACGTGTGGATATTCGCGCCCTGTTCCTGCAACATGCATCCCGATAGGGTCACTGTTTTTTGACCCAATGTGTTTCGGTGATTGGCTGGCAGCTATCAGGAGGTGATCGAATGGCGGAGCGGCACGCAATTTGCGGGGCAACCGATGCTCGAAATTGACGGCCTGACCCGCAGCTTCGCCGGCCGCAGCGTCCTGCGCGACCTGTCGCTGCATCTGCGGGCCGGCGAATACGTGGCGATCGTCGGCGAATCCGGCGTCGGCAAATCCACCTTGCTCAACCTGATCGCCGGGCTCGACCGCCCGGATTCCGGTCGGCTCGTCCTCGATGGCGTGGATTACGGTCAGCTCGACGAGGATGCGCTGACCCACCTGCGCCGCGACAAACTCGGGTTCGTCTTCCAGGCCTTCCACATCCTGCCGCATCTCACCATCCGCCAGAACGTGGCGCTGCCACTCTGGCTGCAGGGCGTCCAGGGGAGGGCTGCCGAGGAGCCGGCGCAGCAACTGCTTGCAGCGGTCGGTCTCGGCGACCGGCATGCCGGCTGGCCGCGCGAACTTTCCGGCGGCGAAATGCAGCGCGTGGCCATTGCCCGGGCACTGGTGCACTGCCCGCGCCTGGTGCTCGCCGACGAGCCGACCGGCAACCTCGACCCGGCCAACGGCGCCCGGGTGCTGGCGCTGCTTGCCGAGCGGATTCGCTCGGCCGGCGCCATCGGTATTCTGGTCACCCATTCGCAGGAGGCGGCGGCAACTGCCGACCGGATCCTGCATCTCACCGCCGACGGGTTGCACGGGTGAGTCTGGCACCGGTTTTTCTCGGCTCGCTGGCCAGGCGGCGGCTGGCGACGCTGTTCTCACTGATCGCGATTGTTCTCGGTGTGGCGCTGGGCATGGCGGTGCAGGCGGTGCATGAAGCGGCACTGAGTGAATTCGGCCGCGGCCTGCGTTCGCTGGCCGGTGCCGCCGACCTGCAGGTGGTCGGGCCGCGCGGCGGCTTCGACGAAGCGCTCTATGGCATCCTTGCCAGCCGTCCCGAAGTCGCCGAAGCCAGCCCGCTGCTGGAGCTCGAGGTGAGGCTGGCGGGTCGGGAAGAAACGCTGCAACTGCTGGGCGTGGATTTGTTCGTCCTGGCCCGGGTGACGCCGGTCTTGTTGCCGCGGCCAGCCGATCCGGCCGACCGTTTTGCTACGCTGGCCGATGATACGGTCTTTCTCGCTGCCGCCACGCAAGCCGCGCTTGGACTCGAGGCGGGCGAGCGCGTCGATTTTCAGGCCGGCACCCGCAGCATCGGCTTGCTGGTCGCCGGCGACATTCCGGGGTCGGCCGACAACCGGCGCCTGGCGCTGATGGATATCGCCGCGATGCAGTCCGCATTCGGCCAATTCGGCAGGATCACGCGTGTCGATCTGCGCCTCGCCGATGGGGTGGCGCCCGGCGCGGCACAGGCCACGCTGCAGCCCCTGCTGCCCGCCGGGGTGCTGGTCGAGGTCCCGGAGGCGGCGGCCGACCAGGCGGCCAATCTGTCGCGCGCCTACCGGGTCAATCTGACCATGCTGGCCGCCATCGCGCTGCTGACCGGCGGCTTCCTCGTTTTTTCGGCACAAGCGCTTTCCGTCGTGCGCCGGCGCAGCGAATTCGCCTTTCTGCGCGCCCTGGGCCTGGCCCGGCGCAGCCTGTTCGCCTGGCTGCTGGGAGAGGGGGCAGCGGTCGGGCTGGTCGGCGGCGTGCTCGGGGTCATCCTCGGTCATGGCCTGGCTTGGGGCGCGCTGAAACTGCTTGGCGGCGATCTCGGGGCGGGCTACTTTGCCGGCCTGACTCCTTCCCTACAATTTCAGCCGCAGGCGGCCGCCATCTACGTGCTCCTCGGCGTGCTGGCCGGCATCGCCGGCGCCTGGCTGCCGGCGCGCGAGGCGGCCACGGTATCCCCGGCCCAGGCGCTGAAGGCCGGTGACGAGGCGACGCTCATCGGCGGCAAGGGGCTCCCATGGCCGGGTCTCGGCTTGCTGGTGGCGAGTATCGCCGCCAGCACCATTCCGCCGCAGGGCGGGTTGCCGGTCGGCGGCTATCTGGCGGTCGCGTTCCTGCTGGCGGGCAGTGTGCTGTTGCTGCCGCTGCTGGCTTCCGCCATCGCCCGCCTGCTGCCGGCCCGTGGGCCGGTACCCGCCCGGCTGGCGGCGGCGCGCCTTGGGGCGGCGCCCGGGCATGCGGTGGTGGCGGCGGCCGGGGTGCTGACCAGCGTCGCGCTGGCCGCCGCGATGGCGATCATGGTGGCGTCTTTCCGCGATTCGGTCGATCAGTGGCTGAATCAGATTTTGCCGGCCGACCTCTACCTGCGTGCCGGTCGCGCCCAGACCAGCGGCTATCTCGACGAGTCGCTGCAAGCCGGAATTGCCACCATTTCCGGCGTCGACCGCAGCAGCTTCACCCGCCACGACAGCCTGCGCCTGGCCGGCGGCGCGGCGCCGGTTGCCCTGATCGCCCGTCCGCTGGCGGCGGATGGCAGCGATTTGCCGCTGGTCGGGGCGGTGCGCCCGGGGCCGGGGCCGGCGATCTGGATTTCCGAAGCGATGCACGACATTTATGGCTGGAAAGTCGGTCAGACCGTCGCGCTGCCGCTCGCCGGGCGCCCGGTGGAGGTGCATGTGGCCGGCGTCTGGCGTGACTATTCGCGGCAGACCGGCGCCATCATGATCGATCAGGCCGACTATCGGCGGTTGACCGGCGATCGCCTGGTCAATGATGCCGCCATCGACCTCGCCCCGGGCGCGGTGGCCGATGAGGTGGTGGCAGCGCTGACCGCGCTGGCCGGTCCCGGCGTGCTGGAAGTTGCCCGCCCGGGCGAGATACGGGCAATCAGCCTGCGCATTTTCGATCGCACCTTCGCCGTCACTTACCTGCTCGAAGCCGTTGCCGTCGCCATCGGGCTGGCCGGCGTCGCCGCCAGTTTTGCCGCGCTGGCCGCGGCCCGCCGGCGTGAATTCGGCATGCTCCGCCACCTCGGCCTGACCCGCCGCCAGATCGGCTGGATGCTCGCCCAGGAAGGCGCGCTGGCCGCCGGCGTCGGCGTGCTCGCCGGGTTGCTGGCCGGGGGCGCGATCGGACTGGTGCTGATCGAGGTGGTCAACCGGCAGAGCTTCCACTGGAGCATGGACCTGCATGTGCCGTGGGGCTCGCTGGCCCTGTTCGCCCTCAGTCTGGTAGCGCTTGCCGCCCTCGCTGCAGTGCTCGCCGGGCGTCAGGCGATGCGCCAGGATGCCGTGCTGGCCGTGCGCGAGGACTGGTGATGGAGCGTCGTGATTTCCTGCTGATCCTGGCCGGCCTGAGCGCCGGCAGGGCGTTTGGCGTACCGGCAGTCGACTTCGCCCGTGTGCTGCCGGGCCGCCAACTGGAATTCCCCGCCGATCACGGCGCCCACCCGGATTTTCGCACCGAATGGTGGTATGCGACCGGGTGGTTGAGCCTGCCGGATGGCAGTCCGCTGGGTTTCCAGATGACCTTTTTTCGCGTCCGCACCGGCATCGGTGAGGCAAACGCCAGCACCTTCGCCCCGCGCCAGCTGGTCCTTGCCCATGCTGCATTGGCTGACCCGCGCCTCGGTCGTTTGCGCCATGCCGAGCGTGCCGCCCGGGTCGGCTTCGGTCGTGCCGGATTCGCCAGCGGGCGCACCAGCGTATGGGTTGGCGACTGGCGCTTCGAACAGGTGCCGGGCGGCTATCGGGCCGTGGTGCACGCGGACGATTTCGCCTTTGCGCTGAATCTCGCCGCGGCCGGACCGCCGATGCTCAACGGGCGCGCCGGCTTCAGTGCCAAAGCCACCGATCCGCGCCATGCCAGTTACTACTACAGCCGCCCGCAACTCAGGGTGGACGGCAGGGTGACGCTGGCCGGCGAGGAAAGCGCGGTGACCGGACACGGCTGGCTGGATCACGAATGGTCGAGCGAACTGCTGCCCGAGGGGGCGCAGGGCTGGGACTGGATCGGCATCAATCTGGACGATGGCGGCGCGCTGATGGCCTTCCGCATGCGCGGCCAGGCGGGCCCGGCGCTGTGGTCCGCCGCCACGTGCCGGGCGGTGGACGGTAGTACGCAAACCTTTCCGCCCGAAGCGGTCGAGTTCGTGGCGCTGCGCCACTGGCGTTCGCCGCGCACCGCAATCAGTTACCCGGTGGAATGGCGGTTGCGCGTCGGGCAGCGGATTTTCGTGCTGCAGGCCTTGATCGACGACCAGGAACTGGACAGCCGGCGCTCGACCGGGGCCATCTACTGGGAGGGCGCGGTGCGCCTGCTGGAAAACGGCGCCGAGATCGGCCGCGGCTATCTCGAAATGACGGGCTACGGGGACAGGATCCGGGTCGGCTGAGCGGCGTGTGCGGCGGCTGGCGTATCGGCGCGAAACGGCAGGTGCGTGGCGGCTTCTTCTGCGTACGCCGCAATGCCGCCTTGCTGCCGGGCCAGGTGCTGGCCGATCAGGTGGCGCATCCGCTCGTCGGCGATCCAGTGGCAGGAACGCACGATGGTCGGCGCGAAACCGCGCGCTACCTTGTGCTCGCCACCGGCGCCCGGCTCGAAGGTGGTCAGGCCTTCGCGCAGGCAGTAGGCGATGCCCTGATAGAAGCACAGTTCGAAGTGCAGGCTGTGATACTGGCCAAGGCTTCCCCAGTAACGCCCGTACAGGGTGTCGGCGCTGCGGAAGCAGATCGAGAGCGCGACTGGTTCAAGGCCAGCACGGGCGATGAAGACGACCATGCCCCGGCCCAGCGTGGCGCCGAGTTCAGCAAAACAGTCTGACGAAAAGGCGGCATAGTTGCCGAACTTGTCGAAGGTCGCGGCATACAGCCGATGCAGGGCGGGCCATTGCTCAGGGGCAATCTCGTCGCCATGGCGGATTTCGATGTGCAGGCCGCTCTCGCTCACCTTGCGCCGTTCGGCCTTGACCTTGCGCCGCCGCTCCGAGATAAACGCCGCGAGGAATCCGTCGAAGTCGCCGTAGCCGTGATCGTGCCAGTGAAACTGCACGTCGTGGCTGACCAGCAGGCCGCTGGCGCGCAGCAACTCGACCTCATCGGCAGCGGGCAGCGCGACATGCCAGGAAGAAAACTGGTTGGCCGCGACGATGTCCTTGCCGGCTTCAACGAGATGGCGCTGAATCCTGGCCGAATCGGCGCCGGCCGCAGCCAGCAGGCGGGGACCGCCGGCCGGCGTGTGGGGCAGGGCGGTCAGCAGCTTCGGGTAGTAGGTCTTGCCAAGTTGCTGATAAGCGGCGGCCCATGACCAGTCACGGACAAAATCGCCATGCGAGTTGGTCTTGATGTAGCTGGGGGCAATGCCGAGCACGCTGTCATCAGCATCCGTGGCCAGCAGATGACTGGGGTGCCAGCCGTTGGCCGGGCCGGCGGCTTCATGGCGCTCGAGGATGCTCAGGAAATCGGCATTGAGAAACGGGTGCCGCTCCGGGGTCAGGTACGCCCAGACGGAACGGCTGATCTCCCCGGCAGCGTGGGCGGTGGCGGTATTCGTCGGGAGCAATGAGGCGCGGGCGGGCAGGGTCATCCGGATCAGAGTGTTGCGCCGGCCTGCAGTTCCGCCGCATAGCGGCGTTTTTCGGCCGGGCTGAGACGCTTGATTCGATACTCCGCCTTCGACGCCGACGATCGATCCGGATGGCTCTCGCTACCGAGTAGCCGGGTTGGCGGGTGCGAACGGGTGTAGCGCGCCCCGCTGCCGTTCAGATGGGCCGCATAGCGCGCTTCGAGGTCGACGGTAATGCCGGTGTAGATGCTGCCATCGCTGCACTCGATCAGGTACAGGTACCAGGTTTTTCCGGTGCTCATGCGGCGCTGATCGAGCGGATCGCCAGCACGAACGGCCCGGCCTGGCGGTCGGCGATCATCAGGCCGATCCGGCGCACCTTTGCCGGGTCGAGTGGCGGTGCATCGGGCACGGTGCGCCCGCGCCAGCGAGGACGGAAATCGGCCAGCGCCAGGCTGATTTGCGTCCAGCGCTGCGCCGGCGGCGCAAGGGCAGCCTGGTAATTGATGCCGTCGAAGGCGTCGTCGGTCCGCAGATTGAGCTTGTAGGTCTTGCCGTCGCCAGCGACTTCGAGAACGTAGGCGGTGGCGCCCGGGGCGCCGAGTTCGAGCAGCGGTGAGCGCACCGAGGCGAAGCCGCCGTTGCGTTCGAACGACACGACGCCCGAAAAGACCGCATGGCCTGCCACGTCATGGTGCAGGCCACTCCGCGAGACGCCGCCCATGACCGCATCGTCGATCGCCGACCACCGGGCGACGGAAGCAGGTATTTCAAAATCGATCAGGCGGCGGGACATGGGTACATTCTCGGGGTTCGGGAGGCAGCCGGCAACGGTGGCCGGGAGCGCACGGAACGTCGAGTGTTCCCCGGCAGGCAATTCATCACTGCACGCGCAACAGGACGACCCGGTCGTTGTAGGTGTCGATGACCCAGAGATAGGGCGCGCGGGCAACGACTGCCTCCGGTTTGTAGAAGGCGTTCGCCCCGCGCCCCTGTTTTCCTGTGCCGAGCACGCCGAGCAAACGGTGGCTGCGGTCGAGCAGCAGGATGCGGTGGTTGTATTCGTCGGCCAGCCAGATCCGCTCCTGATTCACCGAGAGATATTTCGGACCGCTGAGTTTCAGCTCGGGTCCGACGCTGCCACGGTGCACCAGGCCGGCATCGAACACCTGCACCCGGTTGTTGCCCGAGTCGACCACATACACCGTTCCATCCGGTGCCACGTCGATATCGTGCGGGTGGAAGAATTCCCCGTCGCGCGCGCCCTGGCGACCGATGGTACGTTCGAGCTTGTCGTCGCGGAACACGCTGATGCTTCCCGAGCGCGTGTTGGTGACCAGTACCGATCCGTCGCCGGTGATCGCGACCCCTTCCGGCCCCTGCAACCCCTTGAGTTCGCCGACCAACTCGGCCTGCGCGCCGCTTATCCGGTAGATGGCGATGCGATCATTGGCGGTATCGGCGACCAGCAGACGGCCATCCCTGTCGAACTCGGCGTCGTGCGGGTAGGAAAGCGATCCCTTGCCGAAGCTGCCGACATTCTTGAGCGTCATTGCGTCGAGAACCACGATCCGGCTGTTGGCCATGTCGGTAACGAAGAGAAGCTTGCCATCCGGCGACAGGGCGCCATCATGCGGCTGCGCCAGCCCTTCCGCCTGCTCGGCAATCTGCGTTGCCTGCAGCGCAGGCTGCGCGTGGGCAAATGGGGCGAGGAGCAGGGCGATAACAAGAAAGATGCTGTGCATGGTGATGGTTTCCGCGCGGACTGCTTCAATCTGCGGGCAGGCTTCCCAGCCAGCGCGGGGCGCCCGAGCCATTGAGCTGGAACACGCTGCCGCCACCGGAGGGGGCGCCGGCATCGGTAAAGACGTTGATCGTGAACTGATGGGTGACGAGAATGACGGGCGGGCCATCGACCGGCAGTTTGGCGAGGAAGGCACGCAGTTCGGCGATGTGCGCCTCGCGATTTTGCGTTTGCTGATAAAACGAATTCAGCGCCGGCAGGGCGGTGACCGGGCCGAGTTGCAACAACCGGGCGGTTTCGAGACAGCGGCACCATTGACTGGAGTAAATGCGGGGCGCGGTGACGCCGGCCTTGGCCAGTTGCTTACCCAGCGCCTGCGCCTGACGGCGACCGTTATCGTCAAGGTTGCGCTGCGTGGCGCAGTCGTCAATGCGGAATCCAGGTGGGTCACCGATGCCGGGCGCGATGGCGTGGCGCAACATCATTACCCGCCCGGGTTTTGCCAGCTCGGCAAGCGGGATCGGGTCGGCGCTTGCGGGGCCGCTGGCAACAAGCGCCAGCAGGCAGCTAGCCAGGAAAAAATATGGGGCGTGGAGCATCGGGCGGATCAGGAAGTGATTTACCGTGTCGTGCCGCATGAATGCGACACGACGTCACTTCAGTGACCGGCAGGCGCCCGCCAAGTTCCCGACCGGATCAGTCTTGCGTCTTCTCGATGGCTGCCAGCAGGCGCAAGGCGCGCTCGCGGTTCCTGGCGATTGCCGCATCGCGCTCGCTCACATTGGCGGATTCGGCAAGCGAAGTCTGAACCAGAAGCTGATGCGGGGTCAGGCCACCCATGGCGGCGGTGAGCAGGCGCTCGGCTTTTGCGTCGAGGTCTTCTTCCGTCATTGGTTTATCCATCTGGCTGGGCCGGCTCTTCTTGAATGTTCAGGCTGTCGGAAACGTGTCTTCCTCACGACAGCGGCGGTTGGCTCGATCAAGAAAAAGAAGCCCGCACGAGGCGGGCTTAAATCCATTTCTTGGAGGAGATGGAGGAGACAGAAATCATTATGCCAATTAATATGCTGCGCCGCAACAATTATTGTTCGGACGGGCCGAATAATTTTTTCCGTTCATGAAAAAAGCCCCGCTGAACGCGCGGGGCTTTTGATTTCGGGGAGCCCGAAAGATTTACTTCTTCTTCTTGGTCACGGCAGAGAAGTTTGCCTGCGCTGCATCCGAAAACTGCTTGGCCGCAGCGTTAACGTTGCCGAAAGCCGAGTTGGCGGCAGCGATGGCGCTCTGGATCGCGGCAATGGCGCCTTCGGAGCCGGCCGGTGCAGACTTGGCGGCCAGTTCAACCAGGCCAGCCACCGACTTCTGGAAGTCGCCGAACTGGGCTTCAACCGCTTTGACCAGTTCCTGCTGGGTTTCGGAAGTGATTTCGTACACCGAACGCGAGTAGGCGACAGCCTTTTCGACAGCCGGTTGGGCCAGCGACGACTGGACGGCGAGCGCCTGTTGCGGATCCTTGGCGCCGAGCACCGACTTGACGCCGGAAGCGGTATCTTCCAGGGCGGCACGGGCGGTGTTCAGATTCAGGGCGGCGATGCGCTCGGCGGAGGCGAGGGCGGTATTGGCTACGGACAGCAGGGAATCAACAGCGGCTTTGTTGGCGGCGGCGAATTGTTCGGGATTGATGGACATATGGTGTCTCCTGGATAAAGGGTGGTTGTCGATGTGTTCAGGCGCAAGTATAACTGATTGTTCGAGGAAATTGTGCACCGCAACAATTATTTTCCGAAGGCAGAAATCCGGCATGGGGCACGAGTTTTCGATCGCAGCATTTTTGAGTTTCGCCTGAGCTGTGAGCATCTCTGCCCGGTGCCACGGTCGACTTGAAAATTCGTTCCAATTTGCAACCGTCGGCTGATAATGCAGGGCGGTAATATTTGTGCCGGAGAAACATGATCAAACTTCTGCGACTGCATGGCGAAATTGACGCGCGCGTTCACGGCATCCGGGAGAATCACCCCGGCTGGCTGTGCAGTAAGGGCTGCGACGGCTGTTGCCGGCGGCTCGCCGACGTGCCGCAGCTGACTGCGGCGGAATGGGATTTGCTGCGCGAGGGCCTGGCCGTGCTGCCGGCGGAGCGTCTTGCGGCGATCGACCGGGATATCGTTGCGCTGGCCAGCCGGCGCTCACGCCCCGTCGTCTGCCCGCTGCTCGATCAGGCGACCGGCGCCTGTCAGGTCTATGCCCAACGTCCGGTCGCCTGCCGCACCTACGGTTTCTATGTGCAGCGCGATCTCGGGCTCTATTGCCACGACATCGAATCTCGCGTCGCCGATGGCGCTCTGGCTGACGTGGTCTGGGGCAACCACGATGCCATTGATCAGCAGCTTGCCGGCCTGGGTGAAAGTCGTGCCTTGACCGAGTGGTTTGAGTGCCGGGAGCGGCAAACGTAAGTCGTCGGGGTGGCGCGTTCAGGACTAATTCATGGCCGCAGGCCGGCTTTTTCGCACAGCGCGACATAGCACGGCCCGTCGAGTTCGCTGCCTGCCGGCAGGCCGGCCTGCAGGCGAAAACTGCTCAATGCGCCGCGGGTGCGCTGGCCGATCACGCCATCGATCTTGCCCGGTGCGTAGCCCAGATAAAGCAGTGCGACCTGCGCCGCCCGCAACTGCAGGTTGGGCAGCGAACCGGACGCGAGGCGGGCATAGGACTGCTCCAGCTTGATGTCGTAATGGTTCTGCGCATAGGTCGGGCCGTTGTAGCCGCGCGCGAAGGCAGCCCAGTCGCGGCGCAGCAGGGCCTTGTGCAGCTTTCGCGAACGCAGGAATGTGGCCATCGCCAGCACCTGGGCATCCTCGCTGTCGAGCATCGCGTTGACCATGGCCTCGGTGCTGGCAAAGCCGGCCAGTCCGGCGTTGAATCCCATGATCTGGCCCAGCCCCCAGGACACCGAGCGCAGAGCCGGTTCGCGCCCGAGGCCGGCGGCTTCGCACAGCGCGAGCGCCTCCTCCAGCTTGCCGTATTGGGTGGCAAGGCCGCCATAGCCGCCAGCTGGACCGGAAAGATGCGGCGCCGTCCGGTCGAAGCGCCCTTGCGTTTCGCGCCGGAAGATATGACGCTCGTAAAGGATCTGCGGGCGGCCGTCGATGCGGAAGCCGCAACCCTGGGTGATACCCGAAGTCTCGACGTCAACAACGGCCCAGATGGTCGCGGCTTCGCTAGACTGCATTTCCATGTGGTCGAGGGCCGCACCGAGACCGAGGGCAGTCAGTGGCTGGCGTTTGCCGATGAAATTCATGGGAGTGCCTCCTGGAATAATGTGCCGACCGGCGCGCGGCTGACGCAGCCACGCAGGGGAATGACGAACTCCTGTGAAACGCGTCGTGCCCATGATAGGCCGACCGCAAGCTGCGTCAAGGCACCATCAAGCCTGTGCGGGTGGATGAGAACGGAAGCCTAGCGCGAACGCGCCATGTCGAGGTCGGCGCGGTTTTTCTCGTCGACGTAGATGCCGGTTTCTCCAGGCCGGCTGCTGGCGAAGCAGATGACTTCGACGTTGGACAGCGCCTGTGCCTTGTGCAGGACGTCGACCGCACAGCGGCCGAAAACGCTGTCGATGGTGGCCAGCAGGTTGCGCGCGTAGGGCGTTTCCAGCTTGCCGTCGAGGATCAGGTTGGCGAGCAGGACGCCGTCCGGCTTGAGCACGCGGCGCGTGCCTTCCCAGAATTCGCGGGTGACCAGGTGGCTGGGGATCGAGGTGTGCGAGCTGTAGACGTCGACGACGACGGCATCGAAGCGGCGCTCGCTGGTGGCGACGAAGCGGCGGGCGTCGTCGGCGATGAACTCGCCGCGCGCCGCTTCGCGCAAAAAGTGCTTTTCGGCGATGCCCTTGATCGCCGGGTCGATATCGACATAGGTGTAGCGGTTGCTCGGTTCGCGGTGCGACAGCGTGAAGCCGCCGGCGCCGAGGACGAGGATGTCGCGCTCGCTGAAGGCCAGTTCGTCGAGCAGGATCTGGCGCAGGCGCTTGATGTAGCGGGTATAGTTGGGCGGCTCGGAATCGTCGATCAGCGAGGCCGTCGACTTGTTGACCCAGAAGGCGCGCGGGTCTTGCTGCCCGGGCAGGGCAGCCGGGCCGACGATGTATTCCGCGTAGGCGGTGTCGGCGGTGACTTCGTGATGCAGGTTGAAGCCGATGGCGATTGCTGCGGTCGACGCGCAAAACAGGGCCATTTTCAGCTGGCGGCCGCCGAGCAGCAGCGTGCCGGCGACCAGCAGCAGGCTGCAGGCGAGCACTGCCGCCGAAACGCCCAGCCACTGCATGACGAGCAGCGACAGGCTGAGCGAACCGAGGAAGGAGCCGAGCGTGGACCAGTAGAGCGCCATGCCGCTGGCCTCGCCGGTGCGCGCGCTTTTCATCAGGTTGGTCAGGATCGGCACGGTCTGGCCGAGCAGCCAGGCGAGCGGGCAGAGGATGCCGCCGATGAAGACGATGTAGGCGATCAGCGCCGGCTGCAGGTGGACGAACAGCCAGTCGACGGTGACGCCGGCCAACCCGAAGCCGGCCAGCGCCGCGGCGATCAGGAAATTGCGCGCGACGATGGCCCGGTAATCGGCTGCGACCTTGGCGCCCGACGCATAGCCGAGCGCCAGCGCGAGCAGGAAGAAGCCGATGGTCGGTGCGGTGATGACGATAGCACTGCCGACGTGCGGCACCAGCCGGCGCAGGGCGATGATTTCGGCGCCGAGCGAGCTGAAGCCCTCGATGAAGACGATGGCGTAGATGAGCAGTCGCGACATCGGCGGGTCAGGGCGCCTTCGGTTCAAGCCGGGTGACCAGCAACTGGTCGATGCGGTGATGGTCGACGTCAAGCACCTCGAAGCGGAAGCCGCCGTGGTCGACGCTCTCGGTCGGGCGCGGCACCTTGCGCAGCACATACATCAGGAAACCGGCGATGGTTTCGAACTGGTCGTCGTCGGGGAAGGGCGGGATTTCGAGCAGGGTCTCCAGGTCGCCGACCGGGGTCAGGCCGTCAACCAGCCAGGAGTTGTCGTCGCGCCGGATGATCTGCGCCTCGTCCGAGGAATCGAGGGTGTCGCCGACCAGCGTGGCGGTGACGTCGTTGAGCGTGATCAGGCCGACGATCAGCGCGTATTCATTGATGATCAGCGCGAAATCTTCGCGCGCCACCTTGAACTGCCCGAGGATTTCGCCGAGCGTCAGCGTTTCCGGCAGGATCAGCGCGTTGCGCAGCAGGCCGTCGGCCTTGAGCGAAAGTGCCTCGCCGTTGAGGATGCGGTTCAGGATGTCCTTGGAATCGACGTAGCCCACCACCTCGTCGATACCGCCGGCGCACACCGGAAACTTGGCGTGCGGGTGGGCGCGCAGGCGGGCATGGATTTCCGCCTCGCTTTCCTGCGTGTCGAGCCAGACGATGCTGTCGCGCGCGGTCATCGCCGAGGGGGCGGTACGGATATCCAGCTCGAACACGTTCTCGATCAGCTGGTGTTCCTGCTGCGCGACGACGCCGGCGTCCATGCCGGCCTGGGTGAGGGCGACGATGTCCGCCGGCGTGACATCGTCGGGGCGGGTTTCGGGCAGGCCGAAGCGCGCCATGATCAGGTTGGCGGCGCCATTGAAGGCCCAGACGACCGGTGCCAGCAGGCGGATCAAGAGCGCCATCGGGCCGGCGATGCGCAGCGCGATGGCTTCGGGCTGGACGATGGCGACGCGCTTGGGCAACAGGTCGGCGAGCAGCACGAAGGACGCCGTCACCAGCACGAAGGAGAGGACCGAACCGAGCGTCGCCGCGGTGGCGGCGTTGCCGACGTAGGGCAGCAGGGTGCCGGAGAAGAATAGGCCATAGGCTTCCTCGCCGAGAATGCCGGCGAGGATGGCGACGGCGTTGAGGCCGATCTGGATGGTGGTGAAGAAATGCCCGGGCTGGCGTTGCAGTTCCAGCACCGTGGTGGCGCGCGGGTCGCCGCTCGCGGCGAGTTGCTTCAGCTTGAGCTTGCGGGCGGCAGAAAGCGATATCTCGGAGGTCGAACAGAAGGCGCTGATGGCGATCAGCAGCAGGATGATCAGGGTGTTTTCGAGCAGTCCCATCGGGCGCTCCGCAGTGCTTGATGACCGCGTATTATCCGCGATCCCGGTACTTTTCCCACATGCTCCAGCTGAAAACGAACAGCCCGAGCCAGATCAGGCCGAAGCTGACCAGCCGCGCCGGCTGCAGCGCTTCGCCAAAGACCCAGACAGCGGTCAGGAACTGCAGCGTCGGGTTGATATACATCAGCATGCCGACGGTGGCCAGGTCGAGGCGCTGCGTGGCGGCGGCAAAGGCCATCAGCGGCAGGGCGGTGATGATGCCGGCGCCGATCAGCAGGGTTGCGGTCGACGCGTCGTGAAGGGCAAAAACCATGTGCCCGTGCTGCGCCTGCCACAGCGCGTAGAGACCGCAGAGCGGCAGCATGGCCAGGGTTTCCAGCCACAGGCCGGACAGCGCATCGACCGGTACCTGCTTGCGCACCAGCCCGTAGCAGCCGAAGGTGGCGGCGAGGAACAGCGATACCCAGGGCAGGCTGCCGAGGCTGATGATCTCGTTGGCCAGCGCCGCCAGCGCGAGCGCGACGGCAATCCATTCGAACCGGTTCAGGCGTTCCTTGAGCACGACGAGGCCGAGCAGGACGCTGACCAGCGGCGTCAGGAAATAGCCGAGACTGGAGGCCACCACCTGCCGGTTGGCGACAGCCCACAGGAAGGCCAGCCAGTTGCTGCCGATCAGCAGCGCGGCAAGCGCCAGCATGGCCAGCTGGCGCGGTTGCCGGAACACCGCCAGCACGTTGCGCCAGCGCCGGCGCAGGGTGAGCAGCAGGCCGACGAAGACGCAGGCCCAGACGGCGCGGTTGCTGAGGATGTCGAGCGGCGAAAGGTGGCCGAGCTGGCGGAAGAAGAGCGGAAAGAAGCCCCAGATGCCGTAGGCGATCAGGCCGAAGCCGATGCCGGCCAGCTGGGGTTTGGCGCCCATCGGCTCAGGGCTGGTCGCGCAGGATGTGGAGTGCCGGCGAACGATAGTCGCGCCGGTAGAGCACGATCAGCACCGCCAGGGCGAGCACGGCGAGGGCGATCGGGTTGAGCAGCCAGCCGGAGGCGGCGAGGCCGAAATAATAGGCGCGGATGCCGCGGTTGAAATCGTCGCCGGCCAGGTTGTTGGCCCCGGCCAGCCGGTGGGCATAGGTATCGATGCCGGGCTCGCCGGCCTTGCCCAGCGGCGCGGCGCCGACCAGGATGGAGAGCAGGTTGAACTGGCGCAGCGACCAGGTGAACTTGAAATAGGCGAAGACGAAGGAGGCGAGCAGCAGCAACAGCTTGATCTCCAGCAACTCGCGGTTGCCGACGCCGCCGAAGGGCAGGTCGGCGGTGAGGCTGAGCAGACGGTCGGCGGCGCCGAGCGCGGCGACGAGGCCGGCGATGATGTAGATGGTGGTGTTGGCGTAGAACGAAACGCTGGTCATCAGATTGCCGATCAGCGTCGAATCCATGACCCGGATGTCGCGCTCCAGCATGCGGTAGGCCCATTCCAGCCGGTAGTTCTGGCTGGTGCGGATGAGCCCGACCGCGCCCCAGTGGCTGTGTTCCGAGAACCACGCGTAGCCGCCCCAGCAGGCGAAGAAAATGGCCAGGGAAATCCAGTCGACCGCGGCAAGGTGGGGAAGCGCATGCATGGCGGCATCTTGCCATATCCGGCGTGCGTTCGACATTCGGAAGCATCGCGGGTGGCAACGCCTTTCCATTTCGGCCGGATTGGGGAATGATGCGCTTTCGCCGACAGCGTTTTCATGAATCGAGGCCCCGCCGATGATGGAACGACTGCATCCCCTGACGCTCAGTTTCCGCGATCCGGAAGCCGAGCGTGCCTTTGCCGCCCATTCGCTGGCCCGCCTGCGCCTGCAGGGGCAGGCCGCGATTCTGGTCGGAACCTTTGTTTACCTTTTGTACGGCTTGCTCGACACCTGGTTCGTTCCGGCTGACCAGCAGGCAACCGTGTGGGCGATCCGCCTCGCTGCGCTCACTGTGCCGGCGGCGGTATTCCTGCTCACCTTCAGCCGGTTTTTCGCGCGCTTCAATCAGTTGCCGCTGGCGTTGACCGGGCTGTCGGCAGCCTTGGGGCTGATCGCCATCCTCTGGCATCTGCCACTGGCGGCGGCTTCCTATTTCTACCCGGGGCTGGTGCTGTCGACCTTCTTCACCTACAACTTCATCGGCACCCGTTTCATCTATGCGTTGGTCGTTGATACCGTGGTGGTGCTGACCTATGTCCTTGTGTTCGGTGTGCTGCGCGAGTTTCCGGGGCCGGTGCTGATGAGCCACGCGTTCTTCATCCTCTCCGCCAATCTGATCGGTGGCGGTGCCGGCTATCTGGCGGAATACCAGCGCCGCCAGCTGTTCGTCCGCGAAACCGAGCTTGATCTCGAACGCAAACACCACCTCGACCGCTCGCTGCACGACCGCCTGACCGGCCTGCCCAACCGCGAACTGCTCGAGGACCGCATCGCACAACTACTGGCCCGCGCGCGCCGCGACCGTGGTTGCCATGCCGGCCTCTATATCGATCTCGACGGCTTCAAGGCGATCAACGACGCGCTGGGGCATGACCAGGGCGATGCCGTGCTGTGCACGGTGGCCCGCCGCCTGGTCGCCGCGGTGCGCCAGACCGATACGGTATCGCGCCTCGGTGGTGACGAGTTCTTCGTTCTGGCCCACGATGTCGATACGCGGGAAGGGGCGGCCCAGTTGGCGGACAAACTGCTCCGCAGCATCGAGGAACAACTGGCCGGGCTGCCCGATGTCAGCGGCTTGAGTGCCAGTATCGGCATCTGCATGTTTTGCGGTGGCCTGGAGAGCGGTAGCGAGCCGGAAGAAATCATCCGGCTGGCCGACCAGGCAATGTATCAGGCCAAGGCCGGCGGCAAGAACCGTCACGCCTTTGCCGTGGATTGAGCCAGGTGTTGGTCGACGGGTTCGACAAACCCGCCGGGTAACGCTATGTTCACCGGTTTGGCCAATACAGGGGAGAATCATGGGGCAAGCAAAACAGCGCGGCAGTGTCGAGCAACGCATCGCGCAGGCACGGGCGAAAATCGAGGCGACGCGGCCCGAGAAGCTGGTCTGCAACGGTTGCGGTGCCGACGTGACAGCCATTCACCCGGTCAGCACGCGCGGTCTGCCGGGGGTCGAGGCGATCTGGGTCGGTCAGTGTTCCTGCGGGCAAACCACCTTTGCTGCTTCAGGTGAGCCGATGGCAGTTCAGGCTTTTTTCGATGCGCTCAGTACCGACAGCGAACTGACGCTCGGAAGTCAGAGCCGCGACGGCAGCCAGCACGGCACATTGTAAGGAGACTCAGCGGCGGCGGTAATTGCCGGGTGCCGCGTAGGGGTCACCCGGTTTGGCGCCCGGGCTCGCCGGGTTGGATGGATTGACCGGCAGCGGCTGAGGCTTGACGTGCGGCGGCCGCGGCGGCCGGGGCGGGTAAGGATTGCCGTAGCCGTCGCCGCTGTAGTAGGGCACCGGTACATAAACCGGCTGCACGGCACCGTAGCTGCGGCAGCCTGCCTCCAACTCGGCGCGGCGCGTCGAATCAAGCGCCATGCGGTCCAGCGTGCGCAGGCAGTCATCGATCATGGCCGGGGAGGGCGCGCTGCCTGCACCTTGCTGTTGCTTTGCCAGCGCCGCGCTTTCGGCCGCATCATCGGCCCGGCGCTCGGCCTGGAGCTTGTCCGCCCTTTGCCGTTGTGCTTCGGCATCGCGTTCGGCCTTCTGGCGAACCTCTTCGGGAATGACTTCTTCCTGAATCGACTTGACCGTACTGCTGCCCCCGGCGCACGGCGAGTTCGAAATTTCGGTACGGCCATCCGGCTGGCGGCACTTGTACACCTCGGCCTGGGCTTGCAGCGCGATACCGAGGACAATGAACAGAGGGAAGCGGATGACGTTCATAACAGCTTTATAGCGCAACCCGGTGCAAAAGGGGAGGCGGGATGAGGAAGACTGTCAGGGGCGTTGCATGCCTCGGAGGATCATCCCGACGCCGGCGGTGTCGTCGTTGCATTCATAGATGATGAAGCGCCGTTGGTGCAGTTTTCAGAACGGGAGCGGCGAAGAGCGGCTGGGCAAGCGTGAAGGTGAGCTGCGTAATGTCGTTAATTCAGAATATTGGGCGAACGGCGCTCGGTGCATGCGTGGCTCCATCCGGCGCCTCCATGCAATCAGCACGCCGCAGCACCCTTTTATTCTTGCTCTTTCCCAGGCTCAAAAAAATCAGGCGAACGCCGCGTTGGCGTCGCCCGATCTTCATTTTTCTCGCCGGATACGGCGTGCTGGGTCAGCTGAACAGTTTGTTGGCCGTCTCGGCGATCAGCTTGCCCTGGAAGCGTGCCCCATCGAGTTCGATCACGCTCGGCTGACGCTGCCCCTGACCGCCGGCAATCGTCGTCGCGCCGTACGGGCTGCCACCGACGATTTCGTCGAGTGTCATCTGGCCCTGGTGGCTGTAAGGGAGGCCGACGATGACCATGCCGAAATGCATGAGGTTGGTGATCACCGAGAACAGGGTGACTTCCTGTCCGCCATGCTGGGTCGCGGTCGAGGTGAAGGCGCCGCCAACCTTGCCGTTCAGCGCGCCGCGGGCCCACAGGCCGCCCGCCTGGTCGAGAAAACTGGCCATTTGCGAAGGCATGCGGCCAAACCGGGTCGGACAGCCGACGATAATCGCATCGTAATCGGCCAGTTCCGCGACGGTCGCCACCGGGGCTGCCTGGTCGACCTTGAAATGGGCGGCTTTGGCGACCTCGGCCGGCGCCGTTTCGGGCACCCGCTTGACATCGACCGTGGCACCCGTCGAGCGGGCACCTTCGGCGACGGCCTGCGCCATGGTTTCAATATGGCCGTAGCTGGAGTAATAGAGAACGAGGACTTTTGACATGGGTGTCTCCAATTGTGATTATTGATTTTGCGATCGTCTGTGAAATGGCAACGATGCGCTCTCGCGGCAACGTTTGCCGAACTGGATATTAGTCTCGTTCAAGTGCTCGGCGGGAAATTCTTGCGTTTCCCGCTCAAGTTTTAGAGTCAAGCGGCGCTCGACCCCGAAGGCCAGCGCAGCGGCTTATTACTTGCCCGTGTTGCTCATGGACAGGACGTTAAGCGCTGGTGCCACGGTTATTCAGATGGGGGGCGGCGAACAGCGGTTACGCCAGCGCTTGGCGAACGTCTGGTCTGAAGTTGAGAAAGGCGCGGCGGTCGCTCGGAGTACCCGGAACAGTGAGAATTGGCCAGCCGGAAGGTGCGCGCAAACGCCCGTGTTTGCTTGCCTTGTGAAATGACCAGCCATGGCGAATCAGTCCTTTGACCAAGTTGTCGATTTCTTTCATGGCGCAACATTTCATGACGAAAGTAAGCACCGTAGAAATGAAAAACACCCCCGGGTCGGAGGCGTTTTGATTTTTGGCCTTTTTTGGCCGTCGACCGCAACAGGCGCTTACAGGATCATCCCGGCGCCGACCGTGTTGTTGTTGCTTTCATCAATGATGATGAAAGCACCGGTGCCGCGGTTTTCCAGGTAGGGGTCGGTGAACAGCGGCTGGGCCAGCTTGAAGGTGACCTGGGCGATGTCGTTCATCGCCAGTTTTTCGGCCGGGACTTTTTCCAGCGTGTTGACGTCGAGACGATGGTCGATGGCGGCGAGCTTGGCTTTCGAATCGCGCGTCGTGTGGCGGATCAGGTAGGTGCGGGCGCGGTCGAGCGGTGCTTCGGCCAGCCAGCAGACGGTGGCTTCGATCTGTTTGACGGCGGCCGGGACTTCGCTCGACTTGACGATCATGTCGCCACGCGAGGTATCGATTTCATCGGCGAGCAGGATGGTCACGGATTGTTCGGTGACGGCTTCCGGGATGTCGACGCCGCCGATCTGGATGGCCTTGACGGTCGACGTCAGGCCGTTGGGCAGCACGGTGACGGCATCGCCGACCTTGAGCGAGCCGGCTTCGACGCGGCCCATGAAACCGCGGTAGTCGTGCAGGTCCGGGTTGGCCGAATCCTGCGGGCGGCAGACGTACTGGACCGGGAAGCGGAATTTTTCGGTGTGCTCGGTGTGGGCGCCCGGGGTTTCTTCGAGGATTTCAAGCAGGGTCGGGCCGTCGTACCAGTTCAGGCTGTCGCCGCGGTCGACGATCATGTCGCCGTTCAGCGCCGAGATCGGGATGAAACGGACGTCCTCGATACCCAGCCTGCCGGCGAATTCGAGGTAATCGGCCTTGATTTTCTCGTAGGTGGCCTGTGAGTAATCGACGAGGTCCATCTTGTTGATGGCCACCAGCAGGTGCGGAATGCCGACCAGGGAGGCCAGTTTCGAGTGGCGGCGGGTCTGGGTCAGTACGCCCTTGCGCGCGTCGATCAGGATGATGGCGAGGTTGGCCGTGGAGGCCGCGGTGACCATGTTGCGCGTGTATTGCTCGTGGCCCGGCGCATCGGCAATGATGTACTTGCGGATGCCGGTAGTGAAATAGCGGTAGGCGACGTCGATGGTGATGCCCTGTTCGCGCTCGGCCTGCAGGCCGTCGGTGAGCAGCGACAGGTCAACCGCGCCGAGGCCGCGCTTTTCCGAGGTGCGGGTGATCGCTTGCAGGGTGTCGGCAAGGATGGTCTTGCTGTCGAACAGCAGGCGGCCGATCAGCGTGCTCTTGCCGTCATCGACGCTGCCGCAGGTGAGCAGGCGGAGCAGGCCGTGGTCTTCGATCTGGGCGGTCATCAGAAGTAACCTTCTTTCTTGCGTTGTTCCATGGAGGCTTCGCTGGTCTGGTCATCCAGACGCGTGGCGCCGCGCTCGGTGATGGTGGTGGTGGCCGTCTCGATAACGATCTTTTCGATCGTGTCGGCAGCGGATTCGACCGGCGCCGTGCAGGTGATGTCGCCGACCGTGCGGAAGCGGACCTGCAGGTTGACGATCTCGTCGCCGGGTTTGGGCGTGTTGATGACTTCGCCGCTGACCAGCGGCACGTTGACCGGCACGATCGCGCCGAGGCGATAGACGACCGGGCGGGTGTGGGCGAAGTAGATCGACGGCAGTTCGAGGCCTTCGCGCTCGATGTATTGCCAGACGTCCATCTCCGTCCAGTTCGAGATCGGGAACGCACGGATGTTTTCGCCCTTGTGGCTGCGCGCGTTGTACAGGCTCCACAGTTCCGGACGCTGGTTTTTCGGGTCCCACTGGCCGAATTCGTCGCGGAAGCTGAAGATGCGTTCCTTGGCGCGGGCCTTTTCCTCGTCGCGGCGGGCGCCGCCGATGCAGGCGTCGAAGCCGAATTCCTCGATCGCTTCGAGCAGGGTCACCGACTGGTGCTTGTTGCGCGATTCGCCTTCATGCTTCAGTACGACCGTGCCGCGCTTCATCGAATCCTCGACCGAGCGGACGATCAGGCGCTCGCCGAGTTCAGCCGCACGCTTGTCACGGAATTCGACAACTTCCTTGTAATTATGGCCGGTGTCGATGTGCATCAGCGGGAAGGGGAACTTGCCCGGGCGGAAGGCCTTTTCGGCGATGCGCAGCATGCAGATCGAGTCCTTGCCGCCGGAGAAGAGCAGCACCGGGTTGGAACACTGGCCGGCCACTTCGCGCATGATGTGGATGGCTTCGGCTTCGAGCCAGTCGAGGTGAGACAAAGTGAAGCGTTGAGTCATTGCTGGGTAATCCGCAGGGATTGTCGAATGGTCGTCATTGTAGCAATGGCTTAATATTCTTTTAAGAACGAGTCAGTATTGTGTTATTCGAATTAAGAATATAAAGCCTGCGAGCCTGACAGGTCGCGACTGGCGCGTTGCCTGTGTTAGATTTCCCTTGTGACCACGATCAGCACTCTCTTCCTGCTCGCGGGCCTGCTGCTTTTCATCAGCGTGCTGGCGAGCACCATTTCGGCGCGCCTCGGCCTGCCCCTGCTGTTGCTGTTCCTGATCGTCGGCATGCTGGCCGGCGAAGATGGGCCGGGTGGTATCCTCTTCAGCGACTTCTTCACCGCCAACCTGATCGGCCAGCTCGCCCTCGCCGTGATCCTGCTTGATGGCGGGCTGCGCACTGACACCCGCAGCTTCCGCGTTGCCCTCAAGCCGGCCGCCGTGCTGGCTACCTGGGGGGTGATCGGTACAGTCGGACTACTTGGTATTTTCGCCACCTGGTTCCTCGACGTGGACTGGCGGCTCGGCCTGCTGCTTGCTGCCATCGTCGGGTCCACAGACGCGGCGGCGGTGTTCGCCCTGTTGCGCAACAGCGGCGTGCGACTTAGCGATCGGGTCAAGAGCACGCTGGAAATCGAGTCGGGCGCCAACGATCCGATGGCCATCCTGCTGGTCACCGTGATGGTCGAACTGATGCTGCATCCCGAGCAGGCCAGCGCCGGCGGCATTGCCATGCTGCTCCTGACCCAGGCCGGTCTCGGGCTCGGTTTTGGACTGGCCGGCGGCTGGGTGCTGTCGCAATTGTTGCGTCACCTGAATCTGGCGGAGGGCTTGTATGCGCTGCTGATACTCTCCGGCGGACTGCTTATTTTTGGCGCCGCCAACCTGCTCGACGGCAGTGGCGTGCTTTCCGTCTATGTGGCTGGCATCGTTGTTGGCAACCGGCGCAGCCATGCCACCGAACATGTGCTGCGCGTGATGGATGGTCTTGCCTGGCTTGCCCAAGCCGGCATGTTCGTGGTTCTCGGCCTGCTGGTAACCCCCTCTCACGTTGCGGCGTATTCTTGGGAAGCACTGGCCATGGCGCTTTTCCTGATGCTGGTGGCACGCCCGGTGGCGGTGGCCATCGGCCTATGGCCATTCCGCTATGCGCGCAACGAGGTTCTCTTTGTCAGCTGGGTCGGACTGCGTGGCGCGGTGCCGGTCATCCTGGCCATTGTCCCGGTCGTGATGGGGGTGCCGGATTCAAAATTGTTGTTCGACGTCGCTTTCGCCGTGGTCCTGCTTTCCCTGCTTGTCCAGGGCGCGACCATCCCGGCTGCCGCCCGCCTGCTCAAGGTCGAACTGCCGCCGGCCGACGAGCCGCACGACCGGCGCGAGGTCTGGGTGAGCGATGAAGCCGCCCTACCCATTTTCGAATACCGGGTTACTGCGGGTTCCATTGCCGAAGGGCGGCATCCCGACGATATCGCCAGTCAATTCGCCGGGCAGGATATCCGCTGCATTGCCCAGGTCAGGCAAGGGCGATTGCAGACGATGGGAGCGGATTTGCGCCTGTGCCCGGATGATTCGGTCTGGTTCATTGCGCCGGAATCCCTGGCTGAACCGATGGCGCGCCTGTTCGGGGGCGCCGGCCTCGATCTGGGACGCAATGCGAGTTTCTTCGGCGAATTTGCCGTAGACCCGGCCTGTCGGGCAGGTGATCTGGCGCTGGCCTACGGTTTCGAACTGGCGGCGGGTGAAGCGGAGTTCAGCCTGGGCGAGGTGTTGAACTCGCGCCTCGGCCGGCCGCCGGTTGTTGGCGACCGCGTTACGGTTGGCGGCATCATTCTCGTCGTTCGCGATATGGATGATAACGGGACGATCAGCGCTGTCGGCCTCAAATGTCCACTACCGGGATTGTCGAACTCGGCCGCCTGAGAGGCAACTCAGATCGAGATCAGGACGTCGCCCTGGGCTTCGCCGAGCACATGCTTGGTCGTGCTCCCCAGCAGCAATTCCTCGACCACGCTGACGCCGTGCTTGCCAACGACGATCAGGTCGCAGTCGTGTTCCTGCTCCTGCGCGAGGATCAACTGTGGCGCCGAGTCGGCATGCACGGCGAGAAGCTGGGTTGACCCCGCCGGCAGGGATTCGGCACTGGCCAGATCCTCCAGTCGGCGCAAGCTTTCCGCGCGTGAGCCGGTACGATAACGCTGGATGATTTCATCGCTCACATTGGCGTACTGCATCTTTCCCTCGAATGGCAGTACGACCGCATGCAGCAGCACCACGGCCGCATCCGGTGCGACCTGGCGGGCCAGTCGCAGCGTGGCTAGCGAGGCCGGGGAGAAATCAATCGCGACAAGCAGGCGGGAATAGCCCTCGTGGGGCGGTTGCTTGACGACCAGAACCGGCTGCCGGCTCTTGCGCAGGATGCGCGAGGCGGTCGACCCGAAGGTCATTTGATGGAGAAAGCCTTCACCGCGGGCGCCCAGCACCAGCAGGCCGGCTTCGATCTGAGCTGCATAGTCGACCACCGCCGTGACCGGCGTGCCACTGACCACGGCACAATCGGCAACCACGCCGCGGGTGCGTACCGGATTCCTGTTCAGGCGGTTAAGGCGCTCGGCGGCTTCGCTTGCCAGCGTGTCGGCGAGCGACGGCGCACCCAGGCCCAGCATGGCCTGAAGCTCGTCGAAGAGGCCGGGTGCGATGGCATGCACCAAGCTGAGGGGCCAGCCGCGCTCGGCAGCCAGGCGGAAGGCCCGGTCAACCGCATGGCGCGACGGGGCGGAAAGATCGGTTGCGGCCAGGATGCGTTGGTTCATGGGACCTCCTTGGGATGGGGCAGGGTGACAGGATATGCCGGCGCACAGGCAAGGCATCGCAACGCCTCTGCGGGGGGGGGGCCTTGGGCAATGATAATCGGTGGCGGCGATTTTCCTGAAATTCGCCCTGCACTGAGCTGTATGGCTGGTGACGGCGGTGTGCGGAGAATGGCTCGGTTCGTGAAATTGCTAACAGTCGGGAACGCCGGATTCGATCACAATCGACTCATCCAAACGACCGAAGAGCATTGCATCATGGACCAGCCCATCGAATATTTCCTCGCCCAGGCCAAGCACATCTCCGCAGCATCGCCAACACTGAAAATTCATGGGGTCCTTTTCAACGCAACGATCGGTGTGGTCGCCGCAGGTACAGTTTACGGACACAAGTCGGCCCGGAATGGCAGCGACATCCGTACGAGCCTCATCGTCGCTGCCCACACGATCAACGGGTTTCACATCATCGAAACCAAGACAGGCTCCAACTACCTGCTGGCGAGAGTCGGCCCGAGCAAGGCTTTCCGCGACCAGTGGCGAATACTGCAGGAGCACCTCGGCCACCAAGACAAAGCGCTCGCCAGGCTGCCGAAATCGGAGTTGAGTACCTTTGGGCCGGGATTCATGCATGCAACCTGTCCAGCCCAGGTAACCAACGCAATGCGTTCGAGTGCATGAACGAGCACATCTGCAGTGGTACCGTCATGGTTACTGGCGGTGCCGGCTTTCTCGGGTCACATCTGTGCGACCGGCTGATTGAGCAGGGACGCGATGTACTCTGCGTTGATAATTTTTTCACCGGCAGCAAGCGCAACATTGCCCATCTGATTGGCAAACAGAATTTTGAGCTAATGCGCCATGACGTGACCTTTCCGCTCTATGTCGAAGTCGGGGAAATCTTCAACCTTGCCTGCCCGGCATCGCCCGTGCACTACCAGTTCGACCCGGTTCAGACCACCAAGACTAGCGTACATGGTGCGATCAACATGCTCGGTCTGGCCAAACGTCTGAACGCCCGCATTTTGCAAGCTTCGACCAGCGAAGTCTATGGTGACCCGGACGAGCATCCGCAGACCGAAAGCTACTGGGGCAAGGTCAATCCGATCGGCATTCGCGCTTGCTACGATGAAGGCAAGCGCTGCGCCGAAACGCTGTTCTTCGACTATTTCCGCCAGTTTGGCCTGGATATCAAGGTCGTTCGTATCTTCAATACCTACGGCCCGCGCATGCACCCCAATGACGGCCGTGTGGTATCCAACTTTATTGTCCAGGCGCTACGCAACGAGGAGATCACGCTCTACGGCGACGGTCTGCAAAGTCGCTCCTTCTGTTACGTTGATGACTTGATCGCCGGCCTGATGCGCATGATGGACACGCCCGTCGGGGCAACCGGCCCCATAAATCTCGGCAATCCGCAAGAGTTCACGATGCTGGAGCTCGCGGAAACAATTCTCCGCCTCACCGCCAGCAAGTCGCGTCTCAGCTTTCATCCTCTCCCGCCAGACGATCCACGCCAACGCCAGCCGGACATCTCGCTCGCTCGCGCCTGCCTGGACTGGTCGCCAAAAACGGGCCTTGAAGATGGCCTGAAAGAGACTATCGCCTACTTCCGCAATACGCTGGAGTGTTAGCCCACCCCCCGAAAAGCGATTGCTTTTTTCGGTAGCCCGCTTCCCGTTCTTGCGGAGAATTTGCTTCGCGGCAAAGGGAGTGCCCCAGGGGCTGGTGTGGCGATATTGGCGTCAGTAGCCAGCTGGAAGAGTCATGTCCTCCGGCACGACCCAGCGCTCGTAGTCTTCGGCGCTGACGTAGCCCAGCGCAAGTGCTGCCGTCTTCAGGGTGGTGCCTTCGTGGTTGGCCAGTTTGGCGATCTCGGCAGCCTTGTCGTAGCCAATGTAAGGCGTCAGCGCGGTGACCAGCATCAGCGAGCGTTCCATCAACTCGGCGATGCGCTCGCGGTTGGCGGTGATGCCTCTGACGCAATGATGCTCGAAGCTGTGCATGCCGTCGGCCAGCAGGCGAATGCTTTGCAGGAAGTTGTGGGCGATCAGCGGCTTGAAGACGTTGAGTTCGAAATTGCCCGAAGCGCCGCCGATGCCGATCGCGACGTCGTTGCCCAAGACCTGGCAGCAGAGCATGGTGAGTGCCTCGCACTGGGTCGGGTTGACCTTGCCGGGCATGATTGAGCTGCCCGGCTCGTTCTCCGGGATGCTGATTTCGCCGAGACCGGAGCGTGGGCCGGAGGCCAGCCAGCGGATGTCATTGGCAATCTTCATCAGGGCGACGGCCAGCGTCTTCAGCGCGCCGTGCGCGGCGACCAGTCCGTCATGGGCGGCCAGTGCGGCGAACTTGTTGGCAGCGCTGGTGAGAGGAATACCGGTCTGGTCGGCGAGTTTCGCGGCAACCCTGAATCCGAATTCCGGATGCGTGTTGAGCCCCGTGCCGACCGCCGTGCCGCCTGCGGCCAGCGGGTACAGCGACGACTGGCTGGCCATGATCACCGCTGCGGCATGCTGCAGCTGGGCCACGTAGCCGGAAAATTCCTGCCCCAGCGACAGCGGCGTCGCATCCTGCAAATGGGTCCGGCCGATCTTGACGATGCCGGCGAAGGCGGTTGATTTTTCTTCCAGCGTGTCGGTCAGTTGGGCGAGTGCGGGCAACACTCGTCGGCTGATGCCGATGGCGGCGGCCAGGTGCATGGCGGTGGGAAAAATGTCGTTGGACGATTGCCCGAGATTGACTTCGTTGTTGGGATGCACGAGGCGGGCGCTGCCACGTTCGCCGCCGAGCAGCTCCGAGGCGCGGTTGGCCAGGACCTCGTTCATGTTCATGTTGGTCTGCGTGCCCGAGCCGGTCTGCCACACCGACAGCGGAAACTGGTCGGCATGTTGGCCGCCAGCGACTTCGTCGGCGGCCGCCATGATCGCTGTCGCCTTGTGCCCGGACAGCAGGCCGAGTTCCCGGTTGACCCGCGCGCAGGCGTGCTTGACCACGGCCAGCGCGTGGATCAACTCTTCGGGCATGCGCTCGCTGGAAATGGCGAAATGTTCCAGCGAGCGCTGCGTCTGCGCACCCCACAGGCGCTCGGACGCAACCGGGATGGTGCCGAAGGAATCCTTCTCCAGGCGGGTCATGGATGGTCGGGAAAGTTAATGGTGGGCGCGCAATCCGGCGCTCAGTTCATCGGCGACTTCCGCCCAGTCGGCATCCTCGAGAATGGCTTCGCGCAGGAAACAGGCCTGCGATTCACTCCAGAACGGGGCCTCATGCAGTCGGAGCCCCTCCGCCAGCGGACGGTGGCTTTCGATGAATTGCGCGATTGCCGTCTCGTCGTTGGCTTGGCCGAGCTGGGCGAACAGGTTGCTCATGTTGTGGATGGGTCTTTCCATGATGTACTCCTCGATTTTTGCCCAAGGCAGAAAAACTGGCACGGTGCATGCAAAAATTGGATTCAAATCGGGTGTGGAAGTTCTCAGCACCCGATCACCCTGAATTCGACGCGACGGTCAAGCGCATCGCTGGCATCGTCGCGGCCGTTGCCAACCATGGTTTGTCGTGAGGCGACGCCATTGGCGATCATCCGCTTGGCGCTTGTCTGGCGTTTGTCAGCGGATGAAAAAGCCGGGCGGGCAGCGCGGTTTTTTGTGAGGCAGGCAGTGTAAAGGCTGGAGGGGGGTCCCGACGCCGATTGGGTCTGGGCGCCGAAATTTCCCCCGGCGGCGGAGAGTCAGAATTCGAGCGATAGCCCCGTCGGGTGGAAAGCCCGGTAGCCGCGGGCGGTCTGGTCGGCCTTCGTGCTCCATGCTTCCGTCGATGCGACGAGATAGTTGAAGTGCAGTCGGGGCTTCCCGGGTGCGGTATGGGACTTGAGCAGCAACTCGATGCAACGGGCGTGCGGATGGCCGAAGATCGCGCCGTTGGTCGAGATCAGGTAGTTTGTACATTTCAGCCTAGCGAGCAGGGGTTCGCTGATGTTGGCGACGCTGCCATGGTGGGCCACTTTGAAGCCGTCAAGAACGAGTCGCGAACCCGGCGTGAGCAGGCGGTCGAGCGAGGTTTCCAGTACCGAGGCCCAGGCGTCGCCAGCGAGCAGGAAGCGTATTTCGGGATCGGTCGCAGGATATTCGAGCAACAGCGCGATGCTGCTGCCATTGGCGCGGCTGGTGTCGCCGCCAAAGGGTGCGTCGGCGCCCGGTTCGCCGCTGCCGCCACCGAGCACATCGGCGAGTTCGCCATCCATCTCGGCGCTGTCCGGTATGCCGCCGTCGCTGTCTTCGTCAGCGCCGAGCACGTCGCCGAGAGCGCGCAAGCTCCGGCTACCGGCGAGACGCTCGCGCAGTTGCGCGATGTTGCCGGAGGCAACCCGGGCGGCCTTGAGTTCCTTGGCCCAGTTGTCCTTCAGGTCGAGCAGACGCGGGAAATCGGGGGAGAGCAGTGTGAGCCGGCAGGCCCCTGGCAGTTCAACCGCCGGCAGTGTGGGGTCGTTGCGGTCGATGGCCGCCAGCGCACTGGCAAAGCCGAGGTTCCAGACTTGCGTGCCGGTGCGCTGCTCGTAGTCGGCGATCAGCATGCCGAGAATCTCGCCCTGAACGCCGCCGAGGGCTTCGCCGGCCGGGTCGGGGACGGCATTGAGCTGATCGCGGCCGTTGAACCAGATGCGGTCGAAGCGGCAATCGAGGGCTTCCGCATCGAGCAGTAGCCGAATGATGCCCTCGATATGGTCGGCGTCGATGTGGGTGATGACGAGCAGGTCGAAGCGTCGCTCGTCAGCCGGCAGGTGCAGGATGCGCTCGCGCAGCGCCGGGTAGGCGTGGGCCGGCCCGCCGTCGATCAGGATGCGATGGATCTCGCGGCCGCTGCCGTATTCGATCCACAGACAATCGCCGTGCGCGGCGGGAAGCATCTCGATACGGAACATGGGAATCCTTTCAGGTTGGCGCGGCGGCCCGGGAGGGTGCCCGGGGCAGCGGCGTCAGTCGCCATTCCGCATCGCCGAGGGCGACGAGGCAGAGTGCGAGGAGATAGCCCCGACCCAGCATGCGGCGACGGACACGGCGCATCAGCGTGCCGAAATCGGTGTCGGCGTCGTCCACGTCAGCAAGTTGCGTCACCAACTCGCGGGCGAGCGGCGCGGCGTGGCGGCCCAGTATCTGGGAAAGCGTACCGAGGACGATGGACGTCTTCAGCTTCTGGAACTCGCGCACGATTCGGACGTAGCCAAGTTCGGATTCGGCGCCGGTTTCGCATCCGAGCAGTAACAGGATCGGCCCCGGTTCGCGGCCGCCGGGATTGACGTATTCCGGGCGAATCTGGCCGCGCCGTAGACGGGCCAGGTCGAGGCCGAGGCTTTCATCGCCGATTTCAAGAAAATCCTCCAGATTCTCCTCGTCATGGTGCGGCAGCGCGATTAGCAGGCGCGGGTGGTTCTGTACCGCGTCGTACCATTCGTCCCAGTGGTGGGCGAGCGTGGTCTTGTGGAAGCGGCTTTGAACCGTTGTCCAGGTGGCTGTCCGTTCGTTTTCCGGCACCTTGTTGCTGCTGGCGAAGACGGCCGAGTCGATGGCCGGCAGACGGCGACGGTCGGCTGAGGGCGCCGAGGCGCTGGCGGCACCGCCAGGACCCAGGCGTTCGATGACCTTGCGCAGCGACCAGAAACCCAGTGGGCAGATGGTTTTTGCGTGGCGCCGTTGGTCGGCTGTCAGTGGAACATTGCCGCAGGCCGGGCAGACGTCGGCATCGGCTTCCTGTAACGTTTTCCAGCCATCGCACAGGGGCGCCGCTTCGATTGGGAAGCCCCGGTCATAGACGAACTCAAGCGGTAGCACGACGTCAGGGTCGAAACTCAGGAACTGGATGCGGTCGCCGGGATCGCGGAAGCCTTGCAGGTCGAGCTGATTGAAAAGGCTGGTGCCGAAACGTGCCATGTTGAGTAGCAGGACGCGAACCTCTTCGTCGTTGACGTCCAGTGTTGCCTCTTTGCCAGCCGACGCAGCCTGACGGCGAACCAGGGATTTTTCGGTCGCGAACAGCACGTTGTTGAGATTTTCGATAGCCTGCCCGGGCGATTTGAGCGCGAAGTCGCGCCCGCCAGTGCCGTCGAAGACGCGCAGACTGGCTTGGCCGAGAGCTGTCGTTCCCGGCACCTGACCGAACACCACGGTCGCATTGCACGGCTGGGCGTCGTCGATGGCGATGACCTCGCGCCGGCTGAGCTGGGTACGCACGCGCAGGGCATCGCGCGGCCTGGCCTGTTCGCCGACGGCGAGCACCGCGGCTTCGATCAGAACCGACTCGAAGCAACGGCCGCCATAGCGGAACATGAGCTCGGCGCTGACGAAGGATTCATCGTCCGGAATCTCGATGCGCAGGTCGCAATCGCCGCTGCGCGCCGTGCGCGAGGCGGGGAGCAGCAGGGTGGTGCTGTCGCCTTGTCCTTTCCAGCTGAGTTCGACGGTCAGTGCCAGACCCTTTGCGGGGATGGCGACAGTCGGAATCGCGGTATCTGAACTCGCCGCGCCATCGGCGTCGGGCAGGCCGATCCAGCAGCGGATGGTGTTTGCGGCACCGGCGACGAAGGTGTCGCGCGCCTGGCCGGCATGGAGAATCCGGGCACGGATGCGGCGCTCGTCGGTGTCGGGCAGCGCAGGTTGAACGGGGGGTGGCGGGGGCGGGGCGCTACGGCTGGCGGTTTCGTATTCGACGTTTTTCGTGTCGATGGTGATGCGGCGTGGGTGGCGTGGTGCCGCGCTGGGCGCGTCGGCGGGCGGGGGGGTAGCCGGGGCCGAGCGGCTGGCGGAAACGAGGTCGGTATCCGGGTTGCTGAAGGCGATTTCCGACGGGCTTCCTGCCGCTGCAGGTGCGGGTGCTGGCTGGGGCGATGGGCTGGGTGGCCGGGTGCTGCTGCGCGTCCGGTCGTCGATCATCGTGCGGGGAATGGCGGCTGCGGAGCTCCCGCTTCCGGCGCCCCGGAAGGGCGAGGGCGCACGGCCGGCCTGACAATCGGCAGCCTGGCCGAGGATGTCGAGCAGATGCAGGCGGTCGGCTGTGGAGTCGGCCTGATGGACAAGCCCGACGACTTCGGCGACCAGCGCTTCGGTCGGCGTGTCGGCGATCATCCAGGCGATTTGGCCGTCGTCGAACGTCCGTCGTTTCGCAGCGAGGTGTTCGCGGAGGAGCGCCGTGGCGCCCCTGTCGCTGCGGAAGGGTTCGGGTGCCTGGATCGGGCCGAAAGGGCGCGGGGGCGCCAGGGGCGAGCCTTCGGCATCGGCGATGCCGGTGGCTGCCCAGACTGTAAGGCGCAAGGCACGGACGAGGTCGTAATCCTCCGAAACACGGGTTTCATCAATCCGGGTGAGCATGTCCAGCAGCGCGCTGCGCAGCCTTTCGGGAACGGGACGAATCGCAGCGATGCGCGCATAGGCTGTCCACGGGCTGCCCCAGAACAATGTCGGGAGTGGTGCGCCCGGTGCGAAGGCATCTTCCAGCCTGGCGTAATTGTCGAGCCGGCCAACGGCCAGCGCCAGCCAGAATCTGGCGTCGGTATCGAGACTGCGGGCGTAGTTCAGTACGTGCTGGTAGTCGAGTCCGGATTGCTCCAGCGGTGCCATCGCCAGTCGTCGCCAGAGTTCAGGGTCACCCTTTTCGGCACGTGTCAGCAGGGCGTGAATACGCGATGGATCGCCCACGGATTCAAGTGCATCGACGATGGCGTCGCGGTCGGGTTCCTGCGGGTCGTCGGCAAGGTGGCACAGTTCGTCGCGGACGGTGCGTAACGGCACGCCAGCTGCGAAGGCCAGTGTCCGGCGGCGCAGCGGCGAACCGGGCGGCAGCCTCATGATGAGTTCCCAGCCCGGGCCGATCATCCTTTGCCATGCGACACGTCCGATCGGGAAGCGGGCCGCCGCCATCATCGCTGCAAGCCGGACTTCGGGCGACGGGGTGTTTTCGGCGAGATCGAGCAGCGGCCGGAGCCAGAGGTCGATGAAGGGTTCGGTGCGGCTGCGATTCATGTTGATGTCTCGCCGTTACGCCGTTTAGCCGACCAGGATTTCCGGAACGTACGTTTGCAGCCGGTGGGTGAGCAGGGCGCCTGCGTGACGGCCAAGTACCGCCATTTCGGGCGCAGAGAGCCGCGTCAGGTTGGTGCTGATGGCAGAAGCGAAGGCGGCGTCGCCTTCGCGCTCCTCGCCCACGGTACTGTCGATCGAGAACCAGACCGGTCGGGCGCCACCTTGGGTGCCGGCATTCAGTTCGAGCCGCTTGAACTGCAGACCACGCACCTGTTCCATCAGGATGTCGATAGCTGCCACCAGCACGGCAGAACCGGATTCGGTCGGTCGTTCGTCGATGGAGAAGGGCTTTCCGCCATCACTGACGATCAGGTAGTCAAGGGCGTTGCGTTTGCGGAACAGCGGATTGACCCCCAGGTTGTCGTAGACGCCGCCATCCGAAAGGGTGACGTATTCGACTCCTGCCGCCGGGTATTGGGCCTGCTCGACCTTGAGCGGCGGGAAGACCGGTGGGAAGGCGGAGGACGCGGCGACGGCGCGACTGAGAGGGAATCCGGCAGCAGCCGTGGTGCCCAGTTCCCATTCGCCCATCTCGGCCTTGCCATCAAAGCCGCCACCGGTCACGAAGAAGAACATGTTGCCGGTGGCCAGGTTGGTGGCGTTGAGGTATAGTCGCGGCCCGCCCTGCAGCGAACCCAGCGTGCGCTGGCCGAAAAGGTCGCGTTCGTAGGTTGCGGCAAGTTTTTCGAGGCGGCTGTGGAAGGGGTCAAGGACACCGCCAATGACCGACGACACCGCGATGGATGAGGTGCGGAGGTATTTTTCCAGTTTGTCGAGCGCATCATCCTCGCCCCAGTGGGCTGCCAGGAAGGCACCGGCGATGCTGCCGCCGCTGACGCAGGTGAGTAGGTCGAGTTTCCACAGCAGGCCGAACTGATGGAGCTTGCGGAAGGCTCCCAGATGAAAGGCTGCAGCGCGGAAGCCACCGCCCGAAAGCGCCATGCCGATGCGCCTTTCCTTGTTGTCAACGATAATGGTCATGACGATCTCCCGTGTCAGTGAGATGGTGACAATGCCTCAGGCGTGGATTCAGGTATTTTCCTTACTATAGGCGGCGGCGGGCGAAACTCAAACAGCGTCGTTGTTGCGCGCAAGGATCAGCATGTTGAAACGAAACCAATTTCTGGCTTTCATGGACAAAACTGAAATTAATGGCTATCCGTAAATGGAGATGAAGCAGAACAAATTCGTCGTGGTCCTCCTCCTTGGTCTTGTATCGTCAAGCAGCCAGGCGGACATTTACGGCTATGTCGATGAGCAGGGGGTGTCGCATTTCGCCGCCGAAAAGCTGGATGCGCGCTATCAGCTGCTGGGGCGTGGCGACCGCTTCGGGACGCTCGACCTGGGCGCCGCCGCGTTCGGAAAATCGCCGCAGATCGCCCGGCTGACCGAGCATCCGCAGCTGAAAAAGTACGAACCCATGCTGCGCGCCGCAAGCAGCGAATTTGCCGTCGAACTAGCCTTGCTCAAGGCGGTGATGGCTGCAGAATCGGGCTTCGACCCCGACGCGGTTTCGCCCAAGGGGGCAATCGGTTTGATGCAGGTGATGCCGGCGACGGCTGCCCGCTATGGCCTGGCCGCAGACAAGAACCGCTCGGTCGAAATCAAATTGCGCGACCCGCAGACCAATATCCGTCTCGGCGCGCGCTACCTCGCCGACCTGAAAAAGCTGTACCCGCGGCAGCAGCATCTGGTGCTGGCTTCGTACAACGCCGGCGAGGGGGCGGTTCAGCAATACAAGGACACCATCCCGCCCTACGCCGAAACACGCAATTACGTCGAGCGGGTCACCCGGCTCTATCGGGTGTTCAGCGCCAGCGCAATCGGCATGAATCCACGGATCAGGGTGAGGAGCGCTACCTCTGCTGCTGCCGGGCCCGGGTACTGAGCGACGGGCGTGCCAAGCATCACGCGCTGCCCCCCATTTCCTTGCGCGGCAGTTCACCGGCCAGATCGGCATCGAGCAAGGCGGCGAGATGTTTATGGGGATGGCGTGTTCGAGCGAGGCATCTTTGCCCGGGATGTAGTGTGCGGAGTGCCTCGGGCATCCTGCCGGGAAAAGGGCGGGGCGCAATGTGCGCCAAGCGGCGGCTCGCGATGCCAACTTCGGGAACTATCCCGGCGCAAGGGGACTCCGAGTTGCGCTGAATCACGCTTTTTGAAGGAATGAACCATGAACCGCCGTCACTGGATAAGCAGCATGTCCGGTCTGTTTGCCGCCATGGCCTTGCCCACTGCCCCGGCCGGTGCTGCCGCCAGCTTTCCGCTGGTCAAGGCGCGCGAAGAGTGGAAGAAACTGCTGCTGGCGGATGCCTTCCGCGTGCTTTTCGAGGAGGGCACCGAGCCGCCCGGCAGCAGCGCGCTGAACAATGAAAAGCGGGCGGGAACCTTCATCTGCGCTGCCTGCAACCTGCCATTGTTCGACAGCGCCCACAAATACGACAGCGGCACCGGCTGGCCCAGCTTCTGGCAGTCCTTGCCGGGGGCGCTCGGGACGTCCAGAGACTTCAAGCTCATCCTGCCGCGTACCGAATACCACTGTTCCCGCTGCGGCGGGCATCAGGGGCATGTCTTCAACGATGGGCCGCCGCCGACCGGCAAGCGTTACTGCAACAATGGCGTCGCCCTGGCCTTCGTGCCGCGTGGCGAAGCCTTGCCCGCCCTGCGCACATGAAAGGCGGCCGGTTTTTCAGGGCGCTACTGTCGGTCGGCCTGATCATGACATCTTCCCTCGCCCGCGCCGCCGATGCGCCGCCAACCGGCGTGGCCACCGCCATTTTTGCCGGCGGCTGTTTCTGGTGCATGGAAAGCGATTTCGAGAAAGTGCGCGGGGTCATCGCCGTCGAGTCGGGGTACACCGCCGGCCGGACACCCAATCCGACCTACGACCAGGTCAGCCGGGGCGGCACCGGGCACACGGAGGCCGTACGCGTGACCTACGACCCAAGCATGGTCAGCTATCGGGCGCTGGTCGGCTATTTCTGGCGGAATATCGATCCGACGGTCAAGGACCGGCAGTTCTGCGACATCGGCTCGCAATATCGCAGCGGCATTTACTGGCAAAACGAGACAGAACGCCAGGTGGCCGAAGCGAGCCGCCAGGCCCTGCTCGACAGCGGTCGCTTCCCCGCCATCCATACCGAGCTGGCGCCGGCCTCGACCTTCTGGCTGGCCGAAGAGGCACACCAGGATTACTACAAGAAGAACCCGCTACGCTACGCGTACTACCGTTCGGGCTGCGGCCGCGACGTGCGCCTTGCCGAGCTGTGGAAGGAGCGCGCGAAATAGCGCATTGCCCGGCGGGATTCGCGCCGGGCACTTCCTGCACTGCGAAGTCAATCCCTTCGCCGGACGGGTACGGTCAACGCCAAAAACTCCCTTAAAAGCGGTGCGTTACAGGATCCGTACTTTCACGCTCCTGCCCTTGACCTTGCCGGCCGCCAGCTTGTGTACCGCCGCGCGGGCGATGTCGCGGGCGACGGCGATGTAGGTGGTCTGATCGGTCACGGTGATCTTGCCGATCTGTTCGCGGGTGAATCTGTCGGCACTGCCGGCTTCACCGGTCAACGCGCCGAGCACGTCGCCGGGGCGGATCTTGTCCTTGCGCCCACCCAGCATCAGCAGCGTGGACATCGGCGGCACCAGCGGTGCGTTGTCCGCGCTGTCGAGCGCGCCGAGCTCACTCCAGGTCAGCGGGCTGCCCATGGCTTCGGCAATCGCCGCCACCCGCCGCCTGTCGCCATGGCTGCACAGGCTGAGCGCCCAGCCTTCCTCGTCGGCGCGGCCGGTGCGGCCGATGCGGTGGATGTGAATTTCCGGATCGGGTGTTACGTCGACGTTGATCACCGCTTCGAGATTCGCAATGTCGAGGCCGCGCGCCGCGACGTCGGTGGCCACCAGCACCGAAACGCTGCGGTTGGCGAACTGGATCAGTACCTGGTCGCGCTCGCGCTGTTCCAGGTCGCCGTTCAGGGTCAGCGCCTGGATGCCGGCATGGCGCAGCACGTTGAGCAGATCGCGGCATTGCTGCTTGGTATTGCAGAAGGCGAGGGTGCTGACCGGGCGGTAGTGCTTGAGCAGTTTGGCCACCGCCTGCAGGCGGTCTTCGTTCCTGACTTCGTAGAAGCGCTGGCGAATCTTGCTCCCGGCGTGCTGTTCAAGCAGTTTCACCTCCTGCGGCTGGCGCAGGAACTGTCTGGCGAGCTGCGCGATGCCTTCCGGATAGGTGGCCGAAAAGAGCAGGGTCTGACGTCGGGCCGGACAGCGCTTGGCGACATAGGCGATGTCATCGTGAAAGCCCATGTCGAGCATGCGGTCGGCTTCATCGAGGACCAGGGTATTCAGTTCCTCGAGCTTGAGGTAGCCGCGCTCCATGTGGTCCATGATGCGGCCCGGTGTGCCGACGACGACATGGACGCCGTTTTCCAGACTGGTCGCCTGGTTGCGCAGGGTCGAGCCGCCGACCAGTGCCAGCACCTTGATGTTTTCCTGAAAACGGGCCAGACGACGGATTTCCTGTGTGACCTGGTCGGCCAATTCGCGTGTCGGGCAGAGCACCATGGCCTGCACGGCGAAGCTTTGCGGGTTCAGGCGGCTGAGCAGCGCGAGGCCGAAGGCGGCGGTCTTGCCGCTGCCGGTCTTGGCCTGCGCGATCAGGTCGTGCCCGGCCAGCGCCAGCGGCAGGCTGGCCGCCTGGATCGGGGTCATGGTCTGGTAGTCGAGTTGCTGGAGCGTCGCCAACATGGCGGGTGCCAGCGCGAGTTCGGCGAAGCTGCTGGCGGCCGGTGTCGACGGCGGCGTGATCTCGCTCGGCACGGCTCAGGCCTTGCGCCGGCGCGCCGGCATCGGCTTGCGCTGGCGCTGCCCCGGCTTTTGCCTGTCGCCTTCGGGCTTGGGCTTCGGGACCAGCAGGTTCTTCGCTATGCCCTCGCCGGCAGTGCGCTGCGTCCGGATGGCGGTACCCAGTTGTTCCGCCGTGAGCAGCACGGGCGCGTACGCTCCCTTTGGCTTGTAAGCGGAAAGATCGTCCCGGACACGGAAGATGCGCTCGTCGCTGGCGCCCTTTTTCGGTTGGCCGGCCATGATTTTCTGCGCGTCGGCGGTCAGCGTGTAGCGACCTTCGACTTCGCAGATCAGTCCGTTGGTTGCCAGGCGGGCGAACGACTCGCCGAGCTTCGCTTCGCCGGGAATCTCCGGCTGGATCAGGTCGACCGCAGCGATGATCTCGAGCAGTTCGGCCGGCCGCTTTTTGGCGGCGAGCGTGGTGGCAAGCAGGAGGAGAGCATCAACATCATTGACCGGGTGCATCGGGTAACCTTCACGGAGCGGTGGTACATCAATAGGCGCCGGCGAAGGATCAGGCACTCCCCGGCAAGGGGGAGTGTAATGGTTCACGGCCCGGCTTGGCGGCAATCAGCGCCGGCTCTGGATTTCCTCGATGTAGCCGAGCATGCCGGTGCGGATGTTGGCCGCGTTGCCTTCGTCGGTGTCGATGTGCATGGCCAGCCGGTAGGCCGGGTTCACGCGGACGACGACGTCGCCGAAGATCAGTTCGCGCTCGCCTTCGATGCGCACGCGGACGATGTACTTGTCGCGCACGCGAAAGCGCAGCGCGTCTTCCGGCGTCATGTGGATGTGGCGCTGGGCGCAGATCACGCCGCGTTCGATCACGGCGCTGCCGTAGGGACCTTCGAGTGTCATGCCGGGGGTGCCGGCGAGGTCGCCCGATTCGCGGATCGGCGGCTGGATACCGACCTTGAACTGCTCGGTCATCGCGATCTCGACCTGGGTTTCCTTGCGCGTCGGGCCGAGCACGCGCACGTTGGCGATACGCCCCTTGGGGCCGACCAGATGCACCTTCTCGGCGCAGGCGAACTGGCCGGGCTGCGACAGTTCGTGTTCCGGCGTCAGCTGGTGGCCGGGGCCGAACAGCTTGTCGACGTCGGCTTGCGACAGATGCACGTGGTGGGCCGAGATCTCGACCGGAATCGGCGCCTCGGCCTCGTCTTCCTTCATCGCCACCAGCAGCTCGTTACGTTCGATGGAACGCAGCGTCTCCCAGGCGATCAGGCGCTCGTCGTCATTGGCGATGACGAGGATGGCGACCGGCGAATCGTCAGCCGAGATGACGGCGTGCGAGGACAGCCGGGTGAGGTTGCGGTTCTTTTCCTCGTCGAGTTTGATGCCCATGTAGCCCAGGCCCTGGCAGGCCAGGCTGCGCACCGTGGCGCTCGCTTCGCCGATGTCGCCGGTGAAGGCCAGCACGTCGATGCCGCCCATGGCCGCCACGTAGGCGCCGATATTCTTGCGCACCTGGTAGCAAAAGGCCTTGTGGGCGAGCAGGGCGCGGTGGTGCCCGTCGCCGGCGGCGGCCTCGATGTCGTGGATGTCGCTGGAAATGCCGGAGATGCCTTTCAGCCCGCTCTCGGTGTTGATCAGCCGGGAGAGTTCATCGGGCGACATTTTCTGGTTCTGCAGCAGGTGGATCATCACCGCGGGGTCGATGCTGCCCGAGCGGCTGGGCATGATCAGACCATCGGTCGGCGTCATGCCCATGCTGGTGTCGATCGAACGGCCATGGTCGATGGCGCACAGCGAAGCGCCGATACCGAGGTGGCAGGAGACGATCTCCAGCTCGCCAAGCGGACGCCCGAGCACTTCCGCCGCCTTCAGCGAGACATAGCGGTGCGAGGTGCCGTGGAAGCCGTAGCGGCGGATGCCGTGCTGCTTGTAAAGATCGTAAGGCAGGCCGTAGAGGTAGGCGTAGGGGGGCAGCGTCTGGTGGAAGGCGGTGTCGAAGACGGCGACCTGCGGCACGCCGGGGAACTGCTTCTGCGCGACGCGAATGCCGGCGACGTTGGCCGGGTTGTGCAGCGGCGCGAAGATGGCGAGTTCCTCGATGTCGGCAATCACCGCCGGCGTGATGACGACCGAGTTGGAGAAGCGGTTGCCGCCATGCACAACGCGGTGGCCGATGGCGGTCACGTCCTCGGGGTGGAAGGTGAACGCCTCGCCGAGCTGGGCGGTGGCTTCCTGCATGACGCTGAAGATGTCGGAAAGCTTGAACGCATCGAGCGCCAGCGTCTTTTGCCGGGGGCCAACCATCACCGTGATGTGCGGCAGCTGCTGGTCGGCATGGTCAATGATGCCGTGTACGTCGGCGCCGCTGTCCTGGGTGTCGTAGATGCCGAAATGGATCTGGCTGATGCCGACGTTAAGCACGACCACCTTGCCCGGCGTGTTGGTGCTGAGCGACAGGGCGTTGGACTCTTCCGCCCTGGAGGCGGCACGGGCCTGGCCTGCCAGCGGGTCGGCCGACAGGGCGCGCATGCGCTCGGCCAGTATCCGCGTCAGATAGCCGACCGCCTTCGGATTGGTCAGGATGTAGGTGTTGAAGACATCCTGCGGGATCATCAGCACGAAACAGCGGTTGCCGGCGATCACGTCGGCGCCGATCGGGTCGCCGGTGAGCAGCGACATGACGCCGAATACATCGCCGGTTTCCAGTTGGCTGATCACCGTGCGGCTGCCGGTCTTGTCGGTCAGCGAAATTTCCGCGTGGCCGCTGATCATGATCCCGATGAACTCGCCTTCGTCGCCGGTTTCCAGGATGGCTTCGTTGCCTTCGTAGGTTGCCAGGCGCGACTTGATGACGATTTCCTCGACCTTGTCGGCCGGGAAGCTCTCGAACAGGCGAACCTGCTCCAGGAAGAATTGTTTCAGGTCTATTTCACTCATGCTGGTTCTCGTTTGCTATCGGTATTTTTATAAATCATAGATTACCACTTTGCTGCAGTGCAGCATAGCCCGCTGCCGCTTGCGGTGGCGCACCGTGTTTTTTTTGTCCCGGTTTGTGCCGTTCTTGCGAAACTGCCCGCGTTTTCTGCAAGAATTCCGACTTCGAACAACGCGACGACTCAGGATTCCAGATGACCTACAAAGTTTTTGTCGACGGCCAGGAAGGCACGACCGGCCTGCAGATCAACGAATACCTCGCGAAGCGCTCCGATATCGAACTGCTGAAAATCGCGTCGGACAAGCGCAAGGATCTCGCCGAGCGCAAGCGCCTGATCAACGAATCGGACGTCACCTTCCTGTGCCTGCCGGACGACGCGGCCAAGGCGTCGGCGGCCCTGGTCGACAACCCGAAAACCTGCGTTATCGACGCGTCGACCGCGCACCGCGTCAATCCGGACTGGGTGTTCGGCCTGCCGGAACTGGCGAAAGACCAGCGCGCAAAGATTCGCGCCAGCAAGCGCATCGCCAACCCGGGCTGCCATGCCTCGGCCTTCATCCTGGCGCTCAAGCCGCTGGTCGCCGGCGGCCTGGTTGCGGTCGACACCCAAATTGCCGCCAATTCAATCACCGGTTATTCCGGCGGCGGCAAGTCGATGATCGCGCATTACGAAAGCCCGGCCCGCATCGACGCGCCGCGCCCTTACGCGCTTGGCCTCGCGCATAAGCATCTGCCGGAAATGGCCGCTTATTCCGGGTTGACCGTGGTACCCATCTTCCAGCCCATCGTCGGGCCGTTCTACAAGGGTCTGGCGGTCACCGCCTTCCTGCATCCGCAGCAATTCACGCGCAAGGCGACGCCGGCCGACGTGCAGAAACTGCTTGCCGACTACTACGCGGGCGAGCCCTTCATCCGCGTCGCGCCGGTCGATCTCGACGGCAATACCGAGGGCGGTTTCTTCAACGTCGAGGCCAGCAACGACACCAACCGGGTCGACCTGTTCGTCTTCGGCAACGAGGAGCGCATGCTGGTCGTCGGCCGTCTCGACAACCTCGGCAAGGGTGCATCGGGGGCTGCCGTGCAGGCGATGAATGTGCATCTCGGTGTCGAGGAAAGCCTCGGGCTGGTTTGATCGGATGCGGAAGCCAGACAACGCAAACCCGCCGGAAGGCGGGTTTTTGTTTCTGGGGTTCGATTGGATTAACTTGGGAATGAGTGGCGCTGGTCGGCCAGGAGCGGTAGTTCGTCCTCGGCAGTAAGCTGCCGGGCAAAGGGCTGCTTGACTCTGAAACTTGCCGGATACCCTATTCACACAACTCGGCCGAAGCGGACCTCCAGTCAGCCGAGGACTTTGGTCAGAGATGCGCTGGCCAACTGCCACTCATTGCAACGGCTTCAGAGTGTCCAGGAAAGCCGGGGAGATTCACAGCACCCGACGGCCTGAATCCGGGCAGCCGGATTCCTGGCGCCTGCCGCTGGTCAGCCGGCGACGCGGAAATTCAGTGCCGGTCCGTTCCCGGCCCGGATGGACCCGGCATCTTCAGTTCGCCGTCGGCGCGGAAATGCACGGCGCCGAAGCCGCCGCGGTTGATCTTGCCTTCAAGGTCATACCGGATCTTGTCGGGTACGTTGTCGTTCATCAGCATCCCGAAGGCATTCCAGGCAACCCGCAGCGGGGAAAGCGTGACGTCCACGGTGACCACCTCCGTGCCGAAACGTGGGATCGTCCCGCGCTGGTCCGACACTCCCGTCGCGAAGGTCTTGCCCTGCACGATCAGGCGGACGGACAGGCCGTCGAAATCGATCGGCTGGTCATTGGGGTTCACGACGCGCAGCTTGACCGCCATCCGCAATTCCATCCCCTCGGAAGGCAGCGACTCGATGCCAGCGACCGTCACATCTAGCGGCTCGGTGGGCTGGAGCATGGCGCAGCCGCCGAGGAGCATCGTCAAGAATGCAAAGAAGGTAGATAGGGCGAGCTTCATTCTCAATACTCCTCACTGAAGAGCGATCATCTTATCCTACCGCTGCGCCATGTCCCTCGTCGGTGTTCAACGCCGCCAGTGGCCGAATTTCATCCGGCGCTGCACATGAGTTCCCCCCGAAGTTTCGTCTTCCAAGAGAGTTGGCAGGATGGCGAAATATGAGGAAGGGATGTTGCTGCGGACGGAGCACCCGAGCGACTGCTGCACTCCGAGACCTGCCGCTGGAACACTGAATCAACGAAGGGCGGAATTGGGTCGGAAGTAGGCCTTCAGTAAATGCGCAAAAAGAGTCAATAGTGCTCCCGGGCATCAAACTGAATAAGCCATAGCCAGCAAAAAGGCCTTCATCGAAGGCCTTTTTTCGTGGATGTCCGGTGTGGAATGGCGGGTTCAGCCCTTCACGTGCAGCCCGCATTCCTTCAGTTCCGGCGATTCCCACCACCAGCGGCCGGAGCGGACATCCTCGCCGAGCGAAATCGCCCGCGTGCAGGGCGCGCAGCCAATGCTCGGGTAGAACTTGTCGTGCAGCGCGTTGTAGGGCACGGCGTTCTGCTTGATGTAGGTCCAGACTTCCTTTTCGCTCCAGTCGGCGAGCGGGTTGAATTTTTCCAGCTGGTTGCCTTCGTCGTACTCGCGGGTCGGCAGGCCGGTGCGGGTCGCCGCCTGCTGGGCACGCAGGCCGGTGATCCAGGCCTTCTTGCCGGCCAGCGCGCGTTGCAGCGGCTCGACCTTGCGCATGTAGCAGCAGCCCTTGCGCAGTTCGACGGATTCGTAGAAGGCGTTGATGCCGTTGGCGCGGACGTAGGTTTCGACCGCCTCGCTGTGCGGGAAGTAGACCTTCAATTTGAGCCCGTAATGGGCGTCGACCGCAGCCATCAGGTCGTAGGTTTCGAGCGGCAGGCGGCCGGTGTCGAGGCTGAAGATTTCGATCGGCAGCCCCGATTTGACGATCAGGTCAGTCAGCACCATGTCTTCAGCGCCGAGGCTGTTGGCGAAGGTGACGGGCGACCAGTCGGCGGCGATGTCGGCGAGCAGGGCTTGCGCGGCGGCCGTTTTGGCGGCGACGCTGGCGGTCAGTTCGGGGGTGATGTTGAGCAGGTTGGGCGTCATGGCTGATTTTCAGGCACGGCGTCGGAAATGCGGAATGGGCTGATCGGTCGCGGTTTGGTAGGCTTCGCCGAAGGTCGAAAATCCCTTGTCGATGGCGATGAGCGCATTCTTGCCGTCCTTCAGCGCATAGCTGTCGAAGCCAACGCGGCGCATGTAGAAGAGCTGGTCGTGCAGTACGTCGCCGACCGCGCGCAGTTCGCCCTGGAACTTGTAGCGCTGGCGCAGCAGGCTTGCCGTGGAATAGCCCCGGCCATCAACGAACTTCGGGAAATCGATGGCGATGACGATGAAGTATTCGAGATCGCCGGCAACATCTTCGACCCGGTCGTAACCCTTGAGCAACAGGCCGATGCGTTTGTGCGTGGAGATGATCTCGGTTCTGCGCGCCTGCCAGACGGAGAGCGGGAAGATGACGTCGCCTTCCGGCAATGCAATGCCTTCCGCCGCTTCGCCTTCGGCCAATTCAAGGGTCTTCCAGCTGTCGACCGTAACCGACTTGTTCTTGATCAATTGAGCCATCACGCGGCCTCCTTTTGAGCGACCCTGGCCTTGCCGTGGGCACGGCCTTCGTAAACGCGGTTCTTGAACGGGTCGATGCCGATGCGATCGAAGGTGTCGAGGAAGCGTTCGTCGGGGTGGCGGTTTTCGATATAGACCTTGATGATCTTGTCGACGACGTCGGGCATTTCATCTGCCGCAAAAGAGGGGCCGATCACCTTGCCGAGCCTGGCTTCGTTACCTTGCCGCCCGCCCAGCGTGACCTGGTAGAACTCGGCGTCGTTCTTGTCGACGCCAAGTACGCCGATGTGGCCGACGTGGTGGTGGCCGCAGGCGTTCATGCAGCCGGAGATGTTGAGGTCGATCTCGCCGATGTCGAACAGGTAGTCGAGATCGTCGAAACGGGCCTGGATGGCGTTGGCGATGGGGATCGACTTGGCGTTGGCGAGGTCGCAGAAATCTCCGCCCGGGCAGCAGATGATGCCGGTCAGCAGGCCGATGTTCGGCGTGGCGAGGCCGGCGGCCTTGGCCTTCTGCCAGACGTCGTACAAATCTGATTTCTTCACGTCGGCCAGGATGACGTTCTGCTCGTGGCTGATGCGCAGTTCACCGAAGCTGTACTGGTCGGCCAAATCGGCGACGAGATCCATCTGTTCGGCGGAGATGTCGCCGGGGGCGACGCCGTGTTGTTTGAGCGACAGGGTGACGGCCGTGTAACCGGCAACCTTGTGAGGATGCGTGTTGCGCTCGACCCAGCGGGCGAAGGCCTGGTCGGCGGGCAATGCGCCATCGGTCAGGGTTTCGTAGGCCGGTGCAACGAAATGGTGGGCGACACGGTCGTATTCGGCCTGGGTCAGCGTTGCCGAGCCGTCCTTGAGGTAGGCCCATTCTTCCTCGACCTGCCTGGCGAATTCCTCGACGCCGAGCGCCTGCACGAGAATCTTGATGCGCGCCTTGTAGGCGTTGTCGCGCCGGCCAAAGCGGTTGTAGACGCGCAGGATGGCTTCCGAATAGGTGAGGATGTGCTGCCAGGGCAGGAATTCGCGAACGATCTGGCCGCGGATCGGCGTCCGTCCAAGGCCGCCGCCGACGATGACGCGGAAGCCGATGGTTTTGCCAAATTCGCCGTTCTGTTCCTGCAGATGCAGGCCGATGTCGTGGAACCAGGTGACGGCACGGTCTTCGCGGGTGCCGGAAATGGCGATCTTGAACTTGCGCGGCAAGAAGGCGAATTCGGGGTGGAAGGTGCTCCACTGGCGGAGGATTTCGGCCAGCGGGCGCGGGTCGATGACTTCATCGGCGGCGACGCCGGCGAACTGGTCGGTGGTGACGTTGCGGATGCAGTTGCCGGAGGTCTGGATGCCATGCATCTCGACTTCGGCGAGGTGGTCGAGGATGTCCGGACAGTCCTCGATCCGCGGCCAGTTGAACTGCATGTTGTGGCGCGTCGTGAAGTGGCCGTAGCCCCGGTCGTAGGTGCGCGCGATGAAAGCCAGCTTGCGCAGCTGTGTGGCGCTGAGCATGCCGTAAGGCACGGCGATGCGCAGCATCGGCGCGTGACGCTGGACGTAGAGGCCGTTCTGGAGACGCAGCGGGCGAAACTCGTCGTTGGTCAACTCGCCGGATTTCCAGCGGCCGACCTGGTCGCGGAACTGGGCAGCGCGCTCGCGGACGAGTTGCCGGTCAATCGAATCATAGTGGTACATAAAAGCTCCGATGGGGATCGGTCAAGTGACGGTTCGGGTCTCGGACAGCGCCCGTTCCTGAAAGTTGTAGTTCTCGAAAGTACACGACGGCAGATTAAAGTTTCGGGATCATACAAGCGGGCATTTGAAACAAAAAGAATATTGGGTTAGATTGTTATATCGATCTGTTATTAAGTGCCGCCATGAAGCTTCAGCAACTGCGCTACATCGTCGAAATCCAGCGCCAGGGACTCAACGTCTCGGAGGCGGCAGAAACGCTGTACACCTCGCAGCCCGGTATTTCCAAGCAGGTCAAGCTGCTCGAGGACGAGCTGGGCGTTGCCATCTTCGAACGCAGCGGCAAGCGTTTTACCGGTGTCAGCGAAGCCGGCAAGGCGGTGCTGGAAATTGCGGAGAGAATCCTGCGTGAGGCCGAGAACCTGAAGCGGGCCAGTTCGGAGTTTTCCACCGGCGATACCGGGCGACTGGTACTGGCTGCCACGCACACCCAGGCGCGTTACGCCTTGCCGGTCGTGGTGCGTGATTTCGTCACGCAGCATCCGACGGTCAAGCTGGAGATGCACCAGGGCAGCCCGACCCAGATTGCCGAATGGGTGCTGGCCGGTGAAGCGGATATCGGCATCGCCACCGAGGCGCTCGACCAGTATCCCCAACTGATCACGCTGCCGGTGCGCCAGTGGAGCCATTGCGTGATTGCGCCGGAAGGTCACCCGATCCTCAAGTCCCTGCCGTTGTCGCTGCACGAACTGGCGCGCTGGCCGCTGATCACCTATGACACGGCATTCACCGGCCGCTCGCGCATCAATCGCGCCTTCGAGCGCATCGGCGCCCAGCCGAATGTCGCGTTGACTGCACTCGACGCCGACGTGATCAAGACCTACGTCAGCCTCGGCCTCGGTCTCGGCATCATTTCGGCGCTGGCCTTCGACGCGCAGCGCGACATCGGGCTGGTTGCGGTCGACGCGGCGCACCTGTTCGAATCCAACACCACCCGCCTGGCTCTGCGCCGCGGCACCTATCTGCGCCGCTACGACTACGACCTGATTGCGCTGTTCGCGCCGCATCTGTCGAAGCGCGTGGTCGAAATGGCCATGCACGGCGGCGGCGCCGAATACCAGTTGTAGGCGCCAGGCGCCGGCATGGGCGGTGCGCTTGGCGGAGACGCCTCGGGTTGGGCTACTGCCGCCGGCTGCCGCCGTCGTCGCTCAAATCCGCCGATAACGCCAGCGTCTGAGCCTCCCGCAGTTCCTCGGTGCGCATCGTCCGGACCAGATCATCGCGCTCGTGCATGGCCCCGGGATGGTTGGCGATAGCCGCCCGGTTCAGCCAGACGTAGGCGCGCACGGCATTGCGCGGCAAACCGGTGCCATTGCGATACAGGCGTCCGAGTTCGAACATTCCTTCAGCATGGCCGGTGGCTGCCGCCAATTGCATCCATTTGGCTGCCTGCTCGATATCCTGTGGATGTCCGTCGCCGCTGGCCAGCATTTGCCCAAGCTGGACCATCGCCCAGGCCTGGCCATGGGCAGCGGCCTTCTGCAGCAGTGCGACCTTGTCGACAGGGGCGTCCGGCTCCCGTTTGAGATCAGGCGTCACCTCGCTGGATTGGCCCGGGGTCTTGAGGCCATCCGGACGCCACACCACATTGTCTTCGGTGTTGACCGTCGCGACTGCCTCGACGCGCCCGGCAGCCGGTTCGTCATTGCTGCCCAGCCAGAACTCGACTGCGGTCAGGACGCAGATGCCCAGCGCCACGTAGACGGTGCTGTTGATCAGCGTCCGTTCCAGGGAGGCGCTGGTGGTAGCGAGAAAACGATGAGCGCAGTCTTCACAGCGATACGGCTGAAAGCCGTCATTGCTCAGCCGCTCGTGCTTCGAATGCCATTGCGATTGCCGGCAGCGCGTGCTCCTGCATGCAGTGCACATGATTCCCGCCCCGACGAGTCGCGCGACATCCAGGTATTTCAGCATGACAAACCCCAATTGCAGACGGCCGGGACCCCCCCACGGCGGCGAAATTTTACTCCTTGCGGGCCGCACGGTGCGATCAGTTGGCGGTGTGCGGTGGCTGCATGCGCGGCGCGCTGTCGCGCAGGATCAGCGCCGGCGCCGAGAAAGGTGCCAGGCGCTCGAGGAAGTCAAGCAGTTCGAGCACCGGCGAGTTGCGGAAGAAGCGCGCGGCCGGCGTATCCATCCAGATGCGGTCGGCGTAGGCCAGAAGGTCGTAGGGGCGGTCACCGTAGCCGTCCTGGTCGCCGTCGAAACCCTCGTAGCTGTCCCAATAGTTTCCCCTCCACGTGTCGTTGAGCGGGTCGCCATCGCCGATGACGGTGACCGGCCACAGGTTGCTGCGGAAGGTGTTGCCGAGCGCGATATGGCCACCCTTGGCCCCATAGAAGTAGATACCGGTGATGTTGTGGGCGACCAGGTTGTCGACGAAGACGATGCGGTTGATCGGGTCCATCGGCGAATCGGCCATGATGCCGTGCGCGCAGTGGATGATTTCGTTGCCGATGACCAGCGCCGCCGAGGTCTCCTTGAGCGCGATGCCGGCGCCCGACGGATCCATGGCATGCAGGATGCGGTTGTTGCGGATGATCAGGCCGTCGGAATTGAGCGCGATGATGCCGGTCGAGTTGTTTTCCAGATGGTTGCGGTCGACCAGGGTTCGATGGGCAAAAAGGAAATTGAAGGCACGCCGGCTGTCGCGGATGGTGTTGCCGGTAAAGCGGTTGTGCGTCGAGTTGGTAACCGTGATGTCGCGGATCCGGGCGATGTCGTTGCCTTCGATGCGGTTGCCGGTGCTGTACCAGAGGCGCAGGCCGTCGCCACGATCTGCCGATTCGACCGGGCGCGAGCGGATGCGGTTGCGGCGCACGATGCTGTCGCTGGACTTGTGCAGCGTAATGCCGAACAGCACGTCCTCGATCACGTTGTCTTCGATCAGCAGGTTCTTTCCCTGGGCCATCAGGCCCCCGTCCAGCGCATCGTGCGAATCGCCGCTGGCACGCAGGGTCAGCCCGCGCAGCGTCACCTGGTCGGCGTTGATGGTAAGGACGGTGCCTCGGCCGCCGGCATCGATGATCACCTTGCCGTCGCCCTCGAGGGTGAGCGGCTTGCTGATCACGGCCGGGCCTTGATAGATGCCTGGCGGCAGGCGAATACTGGCGCCGGGCAGGGCGGCATCCAGCCAGGGCTGGAGCGGCAGGGCGGCAAGCGCCGGCAGGGCGTGGCTCAGGAAGAAATAAAAGGCAAGGCGAAAGCGCTTCATCGGACTGGAATTTATCCTTGGAGTCTGCTTCCTGCGCGAACTTGTATCAAGTTTTGCGCCAATACGATATAAAATGCCGGGCTGTCCGCAGTTTTCATGTGGCTTCTCCCTTCCGGGCCATGATTTTCCGTAAATCACCTATGAGCCACGCCGCCCATGCGATTTTTCCGGATCACCTGTTTTTCCTGTCTGAGCCTGCTTTTGGGGGTTCTTTCCGGTAATGCGCATGCGCAAATGCCGGCGGTCAAGGTCGCCGTACTGGTGAATTCACCGCCGCTGGCCTACCGCGATACGGCGGGCAAGCTGACCGGGTTCACCACCAGCATCGTCCAGGCATTGTGTGCCGAGCTCGCCTTGCACTGTGAGCTGGAGCCGGCCCGGCTCGATGCCATGATCGACGGACTGGTGGCCGGGCAATTCGATGTCGCCGCCATCGGCTTGCTCAATACGCCGGAGCGCAGCCAGAAGGTCTTGTTCACCCGGCCAATTTATCGTTCCACCGCCTTGTGGTTTGCGCGGCCCGGCGTTCAACCCGGCGATCCCGATGTGCGGATCTCGACCTTTCGCGGCTCGGCGCAGGAAAACTATCTCAAGTCGCGGCGCTGGCCCATCATCGGCGCGCTGAATTCCGCCGAGATGGTCGACCAGCTGGCCTCGGGCGTCTCCCAGGCGGCCGTCGTGCCCTTGATGAGCAGCTTCAACCTGCAGAAAAACCCCGTGCTCCGCGAACTCGGTATTCAGGCTACCGTGCTGCAGGTTCCCGAGCTTTCCGGCAACGCCTCGTTCGCCATCAATCCGCAGCGCCCCGAGCTCAGGGAAAAATTCGATCAAGCGCTTGAGCACATCAAGCGCAACGGGGTTTATGACCGGATCAATTCGGAATTCATTCCGTTCCGGGTGGAGTGAGCCGGCGGCCGCCATCGCCGGAGAGTTAAAACAAAAATGCCCGCCGAAATTGGCGGGCATTTTCTTTGAAGGCTGACGCGGATCAGTTGACCTTGGCGCTATCGCGCAGCTTCTTGACTTGCTGTTCGACCAGCTGCTGGCTGGCGCGCTGCTGCAGTTGCGGCTTGACCTGGTCGTAGGCTGGCGGGGTCAGCGGACGGGTGTCTTCAAGCTGGATGACGTGGTAGCCGAAGTCGGTCTTGACCGGGGTCTTGGTGGTTTCACCCTTCTTCAGCTTGGTCAGCGCGTCGCTGAACGGCTTGACGAAGCTGCTCGGCGAAGCCCAGCCGAGATCGCCACCGTTGTCCTTGGAGCCCGGATCCTTGGATTGCTTGGCCAGTTCGGAGAACTTCTCGCCCTTGTCGAGCTTGGCGATGATGGCCTTGGCCTCATCTTCGCTCGCGACCAGGATGTGGCGGGCGTGGTACTCGGTGGTGCCGAGGGTGGCCTTGATCGCTTCGTAATCCGCCTTCAATTTTTCTTCGCTGATCGGATTGGCACGCACCAGGTCGGTCAGGTAGGCGCGGATCAGGACAGCCTGCTTGGCCAGTTCGACTTGCCCTTGAACTTCCGGCTTCTTGTCGAGGCCCTTCTTCTTGGCTTCCTGGGCGAGCAGTTCGCGGCGAATCAGCTCTTCCTTGACGGCGTTCTGCAGTTGCGGGGAATCAGGCGCGCCCTGGGCTTTCTGCTCGGCAACGAAGGCGTCGTAGGTGTTTTGCGGAATGGCCTGGCCGTTGACGGTGACGAAGGTCTTGCCCTTGGCGGCGGCAGCGTCGGCAGCAAAGGTCGGGGCGGAAACGAGGGCGCCGGCTACCAGCAATGCGGCCAGACGGGAGAGCTTGATCATTGGGTTTTCCTTGGGTGCGGGTAAAAAAACGGAAAGATTATACTTCTTCGGGCGAAAATGCACGGATGCTCAGCGCATGGATGCGACCGCTCATCAGGTCGCCGGCAGCGTCATAAACGATTCGGTGACGGCCGACCGTATTCTGGCCGGCAAATGCGGCGGCGACTATGGTGATTTTGTAATGGCCGCCGCCATCCCGGGCGCCGGCATGGCCGACATGGCGATGCGACTCATCTTCGATCTCCAGCGCCTGCGGTTGCAGCACGGCCAGGCGCTGGCGCAGCAAATCGACAGTTGCAGCGCTCACGCCGGCAGGACTTTCCTGAACGGCTTGATGGAAACTTCTTCGTAGACGCCGGCAGCGACATAGGGATCGGCGTCGGCCCAGGCCTCGGCATCGGCCAGCGAATCGAATTCGGCGACGATGACGCTGCCGGAAAAGCCGGCCGGGCCGGGGTCGGGCGAGTCGATGGCCGGGCAGGGGCCGGCCAGGATCAGGCGGCCGGCGGCTTGCAGCGCCTGCAGGCGCTCGACATGGGCGGGGCGGGCGGCGAGGCGCTGGGCCAGCGTATCCGGGGCGTCTTCACCGATGATGACGTAGAGCATTATGGCTTTTCCTCGACGTATTTCGACAGCATCAGGCCTTGCCCGAGCACGAACACGAGCAACAGGCCCATGCCGCCGAAGAGTTTGAAATTGACCCAGGTATCGGTCGAAAAGTTGAAAGCGACAACCAGGTTGAGCACACCCATGAACAGGAAGAAGGCGATCCACGACAGCGTGACCTTGTTCCAGACTGCATCGGGCAGCGTCATTTGTTCGCCGAGCATGGCGCGCATCGGGTTCTTCTTGAGCACCAGCAAGGCGAAGGCCATGCTGCCGGCGAACACCCAGTAAAGGATGGTCGGCTTCCACTTGATGAAGGTTTCATCCTGGAAAATCAGGGTCATGCCGCCGAAGACGGTGACCAGCGAAAGACTGACCCAGAGCATCTTGTCCACCTTGCCGTGGCGGAAATGCACCCAGGCGATTTGCGCCACGGTGGCAACGATCACGACGACGGTGGCGAGCAGGATCGGCGCCTGCTTGATGTCCACGGCGCCGCCGAGCAGGGTGTTCATCCAGGCGGCGGCCGCTTCCGGATGCTTCTCGGAATACTTGAACGTAACGAAGAAGAGGATGACGGGGAAAAGGTCGAATAGCAGTTTCATGGCGGCGAATTATATACCCCGGATTTCGGGCAACCCCAGATAGCCTGCGGCGGCCGCAGGATCGCTGCCCGGCAGGTGGGGAACGATGCCCAGCAAGGGGGCGCCCAGGCGTTCCTTCAGTGCGGCGATGTTCTCTGCCTGGCGCGACATGGCCGGGTCGATGCGGTTGGCGACCCAGCCTGCCAGTTGCAGGCCGCGCGCGGCGATGGCCTCGGCGGTGAGCAGCGCATGGTTCAGGCAGCCGAGGCGCAGGCCGACGACGAGGATGACCGGCAGCCCGAGGTCGACGGCGAGATCGGCGCTGTCCCGGTCGACGCCCAAAGGCACGCGAAATCCGCCGACACCTTCGATGATGAGCAGGTCGGCCTGCTGTCGGGCATGTTCGCAGGCAGCGACAATCGGCGCGAAGTTGATGGTCACACCTTCCTCGGCGGCGGCGAGATGGGGTGCGATGGCGGGCTTGAAGCGGTAGGGATTGACGATGTCGAGCGGCAGTTCGATGTTGCTGGCAGCGCGGATGGCTTCGACATCTTCATTGAGCCCGGCGGCGTCGGTGCCGGCGGCGATGGGCTTGAGGCCGACTGCTTTGAGGCCATCAAGCCCGGCGCGGTGGAGCAGGGCGCAGGTGATGAAGGTCTTGCCGATTTCGGTGTCGGTGCCGGTCAGGAAGAAGGCGGGGCTCATTTGCTGGCGTAGAGGTAGATGACGTCGTAGGTCAGCGGCAGGCCGGCCGGGGTGCGCAGCGTTTCGCAGGCGGCTGCGGCGCGGCTGAAGGCGGCGCGGCTCATCAGACTGGTGCGGCGGCCGCTGCCCAGCTGATTGGCACCAATCGCCTTGACTGTCTTGAGCAGTGTCCGGAAATCGGCGTAGTGCGCGATTTCCGTGCCTTTTTTTACGTCGACCGCAGCAAAGCCGAGGTCGGTCGCAAGCCGGCGGGTTTCCTCCGACGTGTGGAAGGCCAGTGTGTGGTGGTAATCGTCTATTCCGGCGAAAGCATGGCGTAGCTCTTGGAAAGTGGCAGGCCCGAGACTGGCCAGCGCCACGCAGCCCCCGGGGCGGAGCACACGCCGGGCTTCGGCCAGCGCGCGAGTCAGGTCGCACCATTGCACGGCGAGGCTGGACCAGTAGAGGTCAATGCTGGCGGCGGCCAGCGGCAGGTGTTCGAGATCGCCAGCGAGGCGGGAGCAGCGGACGGCGACGCGCTGCAGCATGCCCGGCGCGAGGTCGAGCGCAATCGCCTGGGCAGCGGGAAACCGGGACTGTAAAAGGGGCTGGGCAAAGCCGGTGCCACAGCCGGCGTCGAGCAGGCGGTCCACCGGCGGCATGGCCGGTAGCCGATCTGCGAGGTGGTTGCAGATGCGGCGCTGGATGTCGGCGGCGCTGTCGTAGGTCGGCGCGGCGCGCTCGAAGGACTGGCGGATGCGAGCCTTGGACGGTTTAGTCATTCAGGAATTGCTGCACGGCGGCGACGAAATCGTCCGGCCGGGAGATGAATGGGGCGTGGGCGCAGTCGGCGAAAACGGCCAGTTGGGCGCCGGGGATCAGCGCGGCGAGCGCTTCGGCGGCAGCGAGCGGCATGAGCGGATCGGCAGCGCCGTGAATGAGGAGCGTCGGCGCCTTGACCAGCGGGGCGAGATCGCGCAGGTCGATGTCGCGCAGCCAGTTGAGGCCGGTGGCCAGCACCTCGCCGGCCGGGCGCGGGTCGGCGAGCTTGAGCAGTTCGAGCGTCACGGCCTTGGCGCGGGCGTCGCCGCGGTTGAAGCCGCCGACGAAGCGCGGCAGCATGGCTTCGATATCGGCCGCGACGCCGGCGGCGAAGTCGGCCAGCATGGCCGGCGGCATGGCGTGCGGCCAGCCGTCGCGCTGGACGAAGGAGGTCGTGCCGGCGACGAGCACGAGCTTGCCGACCTTGTCCGGATGGCGGGCGGCGACGGCGAGCGCGAGTTGCGCGCCGAGCGACCAGCCGGCCAGCGTCGTGCCAGGTTGCAGGCGGGCGGCGATGTCATCGGCCGCAGCATCGAAATCCGAAATCAGCGGCGCGCTGCCGTAGCCGGGCAAATCGAAAATCTGGCCATTTATCCGGTTGACCGTGGCATTGAGCGGGCCGCGACCCACGCACCAGCCGGGCAGAAAAATGAGGGGAGCGCTCATGCCAGTTCCTTGAGGGCGGTGATGAGTTGATCGATGTCGGCTTCGGTGTGGGCGGCGGAAACGGAAATGCGCAGGCGCGCTGTGCCTTTCGGCACCGTCGGCGGGCGGATGGCCGGCACCCACAGGCCGCGTTCCCACAAGGCTTTCGAGAGCGCGACGGCAGCGTCGTTGTCGCCGACGATGAGCGGCTGGATGGCGGTCGGCGAGGGCAGCAGCTTGAGCGGCGAGCCGGCCAGCCCGTCGCGCAACTGGCCGATGCGGGCCATGAGGTTGGCGCGCAGGGGGTCGCCGTTTTCGATCAGTTGCAGGCTCTTGGCCAGCGCGCAGGCGATGGCCGGCGGCTGGGCCGTCGTGAAAATGTAGCTGCGCCCCTTTTGCAGCAGGTATTCGATGGCCGTGTCCGAACCAGCGACGAAGGCGCCGCCGACCCCGGCCGCCTTGCCCAGCGTGCCCATGAGCAAAATGCGCGGCGAGGCCGGCAGGTTGAAGTGGGCGAGGCTGCCGTGGCCGTGCGGACCGAGGACGCCGAAGCCATGCGCGTCGTCGATAACCAGCCAGGCGTCGTAACGCTCGGCCAGCGCGAAGATCAGCGGCAGCGGCGCGAGGTCGCCGTCCATGCTGAACACGGCGTCGGTGACGACGAGCTTGGTACCGGCGGTGCTGGCAGCGAGCAGCTTTTCCAGCGCCGCGACATCGTTGTGCGCATAGCGCTGGACGTCGGCGCCGTTGGCCTTGGCCTGCTGCATGGCGTCGATCAGCGAGGCGTGGTTGAGCTTGTCGGCGAACACCGCATCGCCGCGGCCGGCCAGGGTCGGCGTCACGGCGAGGTTGGCGAGGTAGCCGGTCGAGAAGGTCAGGGCGCGGGGAAAGCCGGTGAAGGCGGCGATTTCCTTTTCCAGCGCTTCGTGCGGCGCGAGGTGGCCGCTGACCAGATGCGAGGCGCCGGCGCCGGCGCCCCAGTGCAACGCGCCATCGGCCATTGCTTCGGCGATTTCCCTGTTGCCGGCGAGGCCCAGGTAATCGTTGCTGGCGAAATTGAGCAAATTTTTGCCGTCGACCCCGGCAAGCCGTCCGCAGGGGGATTCCAGCACGCGGCGCTGGCGCCGCTGGCCGGCGGCACTGATTTCTTGGAGCTCGGCCTTGAGGCGGGCGTCGAGGTGGGGAGGCGTGGACTCAGGCATGGCGCCGGCAGGAAATTGCATGGGTGGTCGGACCCGGCGGTGGCCGGGGCAAAACGCGGATTCTAACGGATTGCCGGTGGGCAGGCCGTTCTCGGTGAAGTTGGCAGCGGCTGCAGGTTAGGCTGCGAGATGATGAAGCGCTTGTCGATGCCGCCGGCGATTGCGCCGATAACTTGTCTTTTCGGCTTTTCAGGCGCTGTGCAGGCGCGTCCACGCGAGCAGCAATAGCGTTGCCGCGGCGACCCAGGCAAGCGTCGCGGTGATCAGCGTCGGTGCCAGTGCCAGCCGGGCGCTCAGCCAGTACACGGCGAGCAGGTAGACAGCGTAGGGAATCAGTGACCACAGGCCGAACAGCGCGGTGGTGCGCAGGTCGGCCGTGCCGCGCTCGGCGCCGACGATGGCGTGGGCGATCAGCGCGAAGGTCGGGAAGAGCGGCACCAGGCCGGCGACGTAGAAACTCTTCGAGCGCGAGAGCAGGGCGATGATCAGCACGGCAGCGGCGCCGAGCAGCGATTTGAGGAAAAGGCCGGTCATTGCAGGGCAATTTCCAGGGCCTGCCCCGCGACCTGGCCGAGCAGCGTGATGTCGTTGTCACCGACGATATAGGGCGGCATCAGGTAGACCGTGTTGCCGATTGGCCGAAGCAAAGCCTCGCGTTCCAGCGCGGCGCGGTAGAACTTGCGGGAAAAGTGCGGGTCGGCGGTTTCGACGTCGAAGGCGGCGATCATGCCGCGCTGGCGCAGGTGTTTTACCTGCGGATGGTCGGCCAGCGGGGCGAGGGCGGCGCTGATTTTGGCCGCTTTTTGACGGTTGACCGCAACCACGTCGTCCTGCGCGAAGATGTCCAGCGTCGCCAGTGCGGCGCGGCAGGCGAGCGGGTTGCCGGTGTAGGAATGCGAGTGCAGGAGGGCGCGGGCGACCGAGTCGTCGAGAAAGGCTTCGTAGATGGTGTCGCTGGAAAGCACAATCGAGAGCGGCAGGTAGCCGCCGGAGATGCCTTTCGACAGGCACATCAGGTCGGGGCGGATTTTCGCCTGTTCGTGGGCGAAAAAGGTGCCGGTGCGGCCGCAGCCGACGGCGATTTCGTCGCAGATCAGGTGCACCTCGTAGCGGTCGCAGAGGGCGCGGGCGTGGCGCAGGTATTCCGGGTCGTACATGGCCATGCCGGCGGCGCCCTGAACCAGCGGTTCGACGATCAACGCGGCGACGTTCCTGCCGTGTTGTTCGAGGTGGCTTTCCAGCGCGGCGGCGGCGCGGCGGGCGACATCGGCGGGGGTTTCGCCGGCTTCGGCCAGGCGGAAATCGGGCGAGGGAACGACGGTCGCCGCGCGTACCAGCGGCGCGTAGGCGTCCTTGAAGATGGCGACATCGGTGACGGCCAGCGCGCCGACCGTTTCGCCATGGTAACTGCCGGCGAGGCAGAGGAATTCGGCCTTCTCGGGGCGGCCGACATTGCGCCAGTAGTGGAAACTCATCTTCAGCGCGATTTCGGTGGCCGAGGCGCCATCCGAGGCGTAGAAGGCGTGGCCCAGCGCGCCGCCGGTCAACGCCGATAAACGCTCGGAAAGCTCGACCACCGGCTGGTGCGTGAAGCCGGCCAGCATGACGTGCTCGAGCGTTTCCAGTTGTTCCTTCAAGGCCGCGTTGATGCGCGGATTGGCGTGGCCGAAAAGGTTGGTCCACCACGAACTGATGCCGTCGAGGTAGCGCTTGCCGTCGAAGTCGTAGAGCCAGGCGCCGCTGCCACGGGCGATGGGCACCAGCGGCAGGTGGGCCGGAGAACCGGCGTCTGCGTGGTGCTGCATCTGCGTGCACGGGTGCCAGACGGCGGCCTGGCTGCGTGCCAGCCAGTCCTGGTTCGCCGACTGTGTTTTCACGTCAATGCAGCGCCTGTGAGTTGGCGGCGGCCTGTTCCGGCATTTCGGCGTGCACCAGTTCGGCTTCGGCGTTGGGGTAGAGCGGGGCGCCGCAGTCGTCGCAGAATTCCATCGGGAAGTGATGGTCGAGGAAGACCACGTCCTTGACCCCGGCTTCGCGCAGCACGGCTTCGATTTCGCTGGCGGCGTCGGTCGCTTCGTCCTCGGCGCCGAGCAGCGGCCAGACGATGCCGTGGTAGGTCTCGTCCTTGTCCTTGGGGCCGAGGCCGACGCGGTATTCCTCCATGCGGCGGTCGTAGCAGGGGCCGACGACGGCGCGGATGTCGGCCGGCATCAGGCTCAGCATGGTTTGCAGGAAGGCAACCGAGGCTTTCAGCGAATACGGGCGCGACAGGCGGTCGGCGTTGCGGCAGGAGGCATGGTAGGCGTCCGGCAGCAGCGGCTGCCAAGCGCAGCCGGTGAGCAGCGATTCGAGGTTGGGGCTGCCCTGCTTGATCCATTCCTTGAGCGCGGCGTCCTTGTTGCCGTCCTTCTCGTTCCAGCGGAACAGCGGCTTGCCGCGTGGCACGGCGATGCTGCCGACCAGGTAGCGCACGTCGGAAAGAAAGCGGTTGGTTTCGGCCATGCCGTTGGTGTCGACCGCGAGATGCTGGCCGGCCAGTGTCGCCTGGCCCAGCGCCTGCGTCAGTTGCCAGGTGTCGCAGAAGCTGCGCGGCAACTGGTCGGGGCTGAACAGGAAATCGGCAAGCGCGACGCGGGTATCGGCGCCGAAGACGTGGGCGCCGAGATGGACAGCGAGCGCCTCGACCGTGCTTTTCGGCAACGGGCTGGCGGGGATGGAGAAGCGCGACCAGGCGAGGATGGGTGCGGCGAACAGCTGGATGTCGAATTCCTGGCCATGGACCTCCATGAGGTTGGTTTCAGCACGCGATTCGACCATGTCGGCCAGCTCGTCGTGGGCGCGCGGGTTGGCTTCGAACAGGCGGTCGAGCGCGGTGTTGATGTCGTCTTCGGCGCCGTTCTTGAGCAGG
>Ga0209202_1000112_pt1 | contig 92356 bp, 109 predicted proteins | sample AD_UKC032_MetaG_FD_184416 | JGI IMG/M metagenome (GOLD analysis project Ga0209202, IMG submission 184416) | Active sludge microbial communities of municipal wastewater-treating anaerobic digesters from USA - AD_UKC032_MetaG (SPAdes) (version 2) | ecosystem: Engineered > Bioreactor > Anaerobic >... | reverse complement strand
CCGACATTGTGCCGCGTATTTTTATATTTTTCTCCCGGATTACCGAGACCGATTATTAGTTTCATAACATTTTATTTGCAAGTTATTTTTTATTAATAATTTTCTACTTTGTGATACAAATAATATTTTTAATGACAAATTACCAATGACAAATTTCAAATTAAATCCTAAATCCAAATGACAAATTTTTGGTATTTGAGCTTTGACATTGACTGGTCATTTGAAATTAGTCATTTGTCATTAACTCCTGATTGTCTTCTGCATTCTGCAAATCTTGCATGCTGTCTTCTTCGTATTTATAAACATCAATGAGATCCTTGCCGATTGTTATTACTATATCATAATCAGACGAATCCGCTATTTCTGGTGCTTGAGTGGAAAGCGAGGCGGGGATTTTTTTGATAAGTTCATCTAGCGTGAAAAGTTTTGCTCCACTAGAATTATCAAGAGCAGTTGTTTTTTCGGAAATATTGGAAGCTGGGGAATAAACAATGCGCGCATCTTTTATTCCCAATTTATCTTTAATCAGCGATTGGATTTTATAAGTTAGCTGGCTGTCTCCGCTTTGGTTTATTATGCCAACCTTGGCTTCTTCAGCAGCAATAGCTTCCTGGCGTTTCTTTATTTTATTGAGATCAAAAATATTTTCCGACAGATCTTGGATTTCGCTGTAATTTCCGACGCGCGGAACCAGAATAAACATCATAGCATTGGCTGTCGGCACGTGCGAAACTTTCAGCAAGCTGTCTTTTTTCCAGGCATCAACAACCACATTGGTAATATTTTGCATATCCACTTCCTGGCTAAGATTTATGAAATCATCAATTTCTTCAAATGATATGTCCGTCCGGACACTGTTGCCGAGAGTGGTCAGAAGATCATTCAGGGTCATTACATTCAGAAAAGTTTTAGCGGAAAAAATTTTATTCTTAACGGCCTGAATGACTTGCTGCTGGCGTTTGGCTCTCCCGAAATCGCCTTCAGGATCATTATGCCTTTCGCGGACATATTTCAAAGCTGTCTCACCATCGAGAGTATGAAAACCCTTGGCCAGAGAAAAAGTTTCGTAGCTGTAATTCGGTCCGGGATAGCGCGGATCATAAATGTCGCGCTCATTAGTGATATTGATGCCGCCAATATCATTGATGACTTTTTTGAAGCCTTCAAAATCCAGCACCAAATAATAATTGATTTCTTCGTCTAGGATTTCCGACACAGCCGATTTAATAAGATTAATTCCGTCATCCTGCTTCAGGCCGATCGGATACAAGGTATTTATTTTTGCGTATGACTCAGAATCGGGCCCGCCTCGCGTCGACGTAGCGTCTTCGCGAGTCGAGGCGGGAATTCTGGCGTAGAAATCTCTGGGTAAAGACAAAAGCGCAACTTTTTTGTTTTTTGTGTCAATGCTCATAACCATGATCGTGTCAGTCAGGTTGCCGCCCGGTTTTTTTTCTCCGGCCGCGCCCAGAAGAAGAATATTAATCCTTTCTGCCTGCTCGCCGCGCAGCGGTTGTTTTTCGTCTGGAATTATCGGGGATATGATTGTGCGGGTATAGCTGGTCAAACTTATCGGTTTGGTCGTAGATTCCGACACTAAACTTATTTTTTTGAATGTGCCGTAAGTTTTGCAAAAAAAGAAAACCGCGTATGACAATATAACTGCGGCCGCAATAACTATCAGGATAAAAATAATTTTTTTTATCAACCGGCCTTGCTGAAATTTTTTTTCGTACTTTTCCGCAAATTCATTATCGTCTTGTTCGCTATCTTCCGCGGAAACAAAAAGTTCCTCTCCGTAGGGAGTATAGGGATCGGATAATTTTTTCTGAAATGGCGCTTCGGCTTCGCGGGGTTTTTCAGCAACCCTTCTTTTTATGCTATCCATCCTTATATAATAACCCCAAAAAGGCTAAAATGTCAAAAAAAGGCTTTTTTAAGCTTAAATCTCACTATTGCATACAGGAAAAATGCGTGGTAATATTAAACACGAACATCATAAAAATATGGAAGAAAAAATAAGCGAAAACAAAGAAAATAAGCCCGATTTTGAAAAAGAAAGCTATTATGGCATTGGTGGTTTTTTATGGGAAGTTATCAAGGTTTTTTTGTGGGCGATAGTAATTATCGTGCCGATAAGGATGTTTCTTTTTCAGCCTTTTTTTGTGCAGGGAGCCAGCATGGAGCCCAATTTCAAGGACGGTGATTATTTGATTATTAATGAATTCGGATACAAACAAACGGATATAAATATTGCCGGCAAACATTTTTTTTCATTCAATTCTTTTAAGGATCTTCAGCGGCTGGATACTATAGTATTTCGCTATCCTAAAAATCCAAAACAATTTTTCATAAAACGCATAGTTGGTCTTCCGGGAGAAAAAGTTAAAATTGAAAATGGCAAAGTTAAAATTTATAACGAGCAAAATCCGGACGGGCTCGTTCTCGATGAAAGCGAATATCTTGCGAAAAATGTAATTACCAGCGGGAGTTTGGATATAAATTTAGGGGAAAATCAGTATTTCGTTCTCGGCGATAACCGAAGCGCAAGCTATGATTCTCGCGGTTGGGGAGTGCTTCCGCAAGAAGATATTATCGGAAAGGTTTTTGTGAGGGCCTGGCCTTTTTCAGCAGCGGGGGTTTTTTAGAAAATTTTTAATTTTTATTTTTTAATTTTATAAATAGCTCATGTTTTTAATTTTTTGAATATTGAAAATTATTTAAAAATTATAAAATTCTATAAAGTTATGGCTAAAGGTAAAAAAATTTCCAAAAAGAAATCTGTAAAAAAAACCAACAAAAAATTAGCCGTGAAGAAAAAAACAAAAGTTATAAACAAGGCTAATAAGGAAAAATACAAAGAACCGCAAGAGGAAATTCTTTTGCAGCCGCCGCGAGGAATGCGCGATCTGCTTCCGTCTGATCAGCCATATTGGAACCAAATCAGACGGGTTATCACCCGCATAGCCCTGGAATACGGCTTTGGCAGAATTGATACTCCGGTTTTGGAATACGCCAATCTTTTTATCCGTTCAATCGGAGAAGGAACAGATATTGTCGACAAAGAGATGTATATTTTCAACACTAAGGGCGGAGATCGCGTTTCTCTCCGGCCGGAACTTACGGCTGGCATCGGACGAGCCTACATCCAACACGGAATGAATGTGCTGGCCAAACCAGTGAAGCTTTTTTCTACTGGTCCGGTCTACAGATATGATCGTCCGCAGGAAGGCAGATATCGCGAACATTTCCAGGCTAATTTTGATGTTTTTGGCGAGCAGGATCCAATTTTGGACGCGCAGCTTATCCAAATGGCTCACCGCGTGGTGACCAGTCTCGGAGTTAAAAATATCCAGTTCCAGGTTAACTCAATAGGCTGTCCAAAATGCCGCAAAAGCTATCAGGAACTTTTAGTTGCGTATTTTGAATCAAAAAAACAAAAGCTCTGTCAGAACTGCAAGAAGCGATTAGAATCTAATCCAATGCGAATTTTGGACTGCAAAGAAGATAAATGCATTCAGGTGGCAGCGACGGCGCCGCAATCAGTTGATCGTCTTTGCCCGGAATGCCACACGCACTTCAAGCACATTTTGGAATATTTGGATGAATTAAATTTACCATACGCAATCAATCCGCATCTGGTGAGAGGCCTTAGCTATTACACAAAAACCGTTTTTGAAATTTGGTCCAATGATGAAGAAGGGAAGAAATATTCACTGGGCGGCGGCGGACGTTATGACTATCTGATTGAACAGCTGGGAGGAGAACATACTCCTGCCATCGGTTTCGGACTGGGAATGGACAGATTGGTCGCGGAAATGAAAAGAGTGCACGCCAAAATGTATATCGAACCCAAGCCTCGCGTGTTTTTAGCGCAGCTGGGAGACTTGGCCAAGAAAAAAAGTTTAAATATTTTTGCTGAACTGCAAAAAAACGGAATTTTGACGGCGGAAAGTTTCGGACGCGGCAGCCTCAAATCACAACTCAGAGTTGCTGATCGCATCGGTGTAGAAATCACTCTAATTGTCGGACAAAAAGAAGCACTTGATGAAACCGTGATTATCAAAGACATGGTCAGCGGCACGCAGGAAACAGTGACAAGCGAGAAGCTTATCAATGCAGTCAAAAAAATCCTGAAAAATAATGTAGTGGTGTCGCACGAAGGAGGAGAATAATGACAAATGACAAATTTCCAATGTCAAATCAATGTCAAAGCTCAAATTTCAAATAAATAATTAACAATTGTATTTTTTGTCATTTGGATTTAGGATTTGATTTGTCATTAGTTATTGGGAATTTGACATTGTCTGGCCTTGTTGACTTATTTGAAATTATCCGTATAATATGGTAGGTTATAAATATATCAGTATTTAGTATTTTGTATTTCGTATTCGGTATTTATACTGCATACCAGATACTTTATACCAGATACCACTTAGAAAGGAGGCTTTTTATGATTGAAGTCAGAAAAAAAGACAAGGAAACAACCGAAAGTTTAATGCGAAGATTTTCCCGCCGGATTCAACAGAGCGGTGTTTTGGTGCGTGCCCGCCGAACTCGCTTTAAGAATGAAGAAAAAAGCAAGACGGAAAAACGCCAAGAAGCTATCTATAAAGTAAAAATCCGCAAAGAAATTGACAAGCTGAAAAAAATCGGCAAATTTGACGAAGAAGCTTTGAAAAGAATTAAACTTAAACTAAACGCCTAAGAGCATGAGTTTAAAAGAAAAAATAACAGCAGATCTTAAAGATGCTATGAAGTCGGGTGATGCCAAAAAAAGGGACACCCTGCGTCTTTTAGATAGCGCCATAAAAAATACCGAAATCGAGAAGAAAAAAAGAGAAACAGGACTGAGCGATGAAGAAATCATTGAAGTAGTGGCGCGTTCAATTAAACAGAGGAAAGACAGTGTTGCTCAATATGAAGCGGGCGGCCGTCCAGAACTGGCTGAAAATGAAAAAGCGGAGATTGAAATTTTGTCAGTCTACATGCCGGAGCAGATGAGCGAAGAAAAAATTCGGGAAGCTGTCAAAGAAATTATTGCCGCGACTGGCATGACATCAAAAGCTGACATGGGCAAAGTCATGGGGCAGGCTATGGGCAAGCTGAAGGGTCAGGCGGATGGCAATGTGGTGAAAAAAATCGTGGAAGAAGAATTGCAATAATATAGCTACACAAACTTTAAAAAACACCCTGCTCACGCGGGTTGTTTTTTGTATTTGCATTTCTAAAACTTTTTTGGTATTATGAATAACCTCATTCGGTAAATATCGGATAAAAAGTAGTTTAAAATAATAAATAACAATAGATATGCTTTTGAAAGGAGTGTGTTGCTATGAAGAGAAAACCCAATTTGATTAAGCCTCATAAACCACGGAAAGAGTATCCTCCTAGAAAGATTCAATTTGGCGGGATTTATATCGGAATTAAAAACGAAGGGGATGCGAACACAAACGAAATTTTGTACAGAGCTCTTACGGATGCAAGTTTATCCACAGAACATGAACGCAAAGAATACAAAGGTAAACCCGTTAACGTATGGAAGGTATCTTCATCCTTCGTGAAAATGTTGTATAAAAAGCAGCATGATTTTAATCTCCTGTTTGTTGTTTATGAGGAGATAAACTTCACGCTTCAGCTTTTTAAATTTTTAGATCCGATTGTACGGAAAAAAGCTAAAAATGAATGTGACAATGTAGTAAAGGAATTAAGAAAAATAAAAAGCTTTGTTCAAGAAAATCCTAATTGAAAAATATCAGAATTGAGTATAGACAGGGGCGCGCCAAACGGCGACGCCCCTTAAAATTGCCCAAAGCTGGATTTCGGCGTAAAATTTAGATATCGTTTGTATTAAATCATGCCTGCCCGCCTCTGGAGGGCTACGTAATAAAAAAATTAAAAAACTATATGAAAACATTAGTCGTGTTTTATTCCCGTACAGGGACCACAAAAAAAGTAGCACTGGAAATCGCTAATAAACTAGGGGCAGAAATTGAGGAAATCAAAGACACAGTTAATCGCAGCGGCGTTAAAGGCTATCTTGTTTCCGGACGGGATGCCATGAAAAAACGGCTGACAACCTTGGAATTGACCACTAAAAATCCGGCGGATTTTGATTTGGTGATTATCGGCACCCCGATTTGGGGCTGGAATATGTCAGTGCCAGTGCGGACATACATAACGGAAAAGAAAAACAATTTTAAAAAAGTGGCTTTTTTCTGCACGATGGGCGGAACGGGGGACGACAAAACTTTCGCAGAAATGGAACAAATTGTCGGCCAAAAACCAGCGGCCACGCTGGCACTTCTGACCAGAGATGTTGCAAAAAATGATTTCGCCGAAAAACTGGAAAAATTTACGGATGCACTATCGGCCTAAAGCGAATTAAAAATAGAAGCTTCTATAGAGGCCTCTAAAATGATTGTCGGATTGCATTTAATATAATCCAGGAATTACGCATTTGTTTTTCTGCTTCACTGCTCGGCGCTGTAAATCTTTCTGTAATTTATCGAAACGGCAGCCTAGTCAAATATTTTCAACTTAACGCTTGGCTAGCGCCTGCGAAAAGTTCCGCAAAAAAACAAACGCGTAATCCCTGTAATCTATATATGAAAATTGATCTGGAAATAAATAATACAACGAACAGTCCGATCGAAAGCGGATTTTTTGAGATGATGGCTGAAAAGACCTTTGCTGAATTAAAATATGATTTTTTAAAAGATAAAAAAGTGGGAATCAGCCTGGCTTTGGTTTCGCCGGATGAAATAAAAAAACTCAACAAAGAATATCGGCAACAGGACAGCGTGACTGATATTTTGTCTTTTCCGGAGCACGCAAGCATTGAAGAATTGAAAAAAGCTGTCCTTAAAAACTCGGAAGAGGAATTGTTTTTGGGAGAGCTTATTTTGTGTTATAATGATATCAATGAATATGCTAAAAAGGAGGGATTAAATTTGGAAAAAGAATTGGCCAAGGTTTTTTCTCACGGAATTTTGCATCTTTTGGGATTTTCGCATGGAGATGAGATGTTTGCCTTGCAAGATGTTGTTGCGGGCAGAGTATCCAAATTTTAAATATTAAAAATAAATTCACCCTGTTAAATAATCTTAAATTTTAATAAAAATTTAAGATTAAGATTTGCGCTAAGATAGCTGAAAACAAAGTGAATAAAAATAAAAATTAATCTAGAAATAAGTTGCATCTCCAATTGGGGTTCAAATCTTATTTAATAGGGAAAATGAAAGTGGAACAAGAATTAGAAAAAGAAACCGGACGTTTTAAGCGAAGTTTGCACCATGCTTTAGATGGCATCAAATATGCGCTTCTCCATGAAAGGAATTTTCGTATCGAAATACTGGTTGCGTTTTTGGTAATCTTTCTAATCTTTTTTTTCAAAGTGAAAAACTGGGAAGCGATCTTGCTGATTTTGATGATAATGTGGGTTCTTATTTTTGAACTTGTAAACACGGTTTTGGAAAGGGTTGTCGATATTTTGAAACCAAGAATCCATCCGTACGCGCGTCTCATCAAAGATCTGATGGCTGCAGCCGTTCTCATCACTTCCGTTGTTTCTGTGATTGTGGGAATAATAATTTTCTATCCATACGTTCGGGAGCTGGCTCTGCTGATATGTTTCTACTAAGCGATAAATCAGCCCTTTTGCAAGAGAAGGTAAAATTGTATATAATAAATTGAAAGCAAAAAAATATAAACAAAGATAAAATTATCAAGACGGCATACAATAAATGCTTGATTTGGGATTATGTCAAAAAACAACAAAGATATAATTGTAGGAATAGACGTCGGCTCATCAAATGTGCGCACAATAATCGCACAGCAGCTTCGTGAAGAACAGCAGCCGCGTATTATTGGAATTAGCTCCGTGCCTTCTTTCGGGATTAGGCGCGGGGTGATTATTGACGTGGAAGACGTGACAAAATCAATCAGCGAATCTTTAGAGTTGGCCGAACGAATGGCAGGCGTAAGCGTTAAAAATGCCGTGCTGAATATCGGAGGCTGTGATATTGAATTTCAAAATTCAAAAGGCGTCATAGCGGTCGGACGCGCGGACGGAGAAGTGACGGAAGATGACATTAATCGGGTTATCACGGAGGCGCAGGCCGTGCCGTTGCCCATGAATAAAGAAATTGTTCATGTTATTGTGCGCAAATACAGGCTTGATGACAAAGATAACATAAAAGATCCGCTGGACATGAAAGGCGTGCGCCTGGAAGCGGAAACCCTTCTTATTGAAAGCGCCAATACGAATATTAAAAATATAAGCAAATGTTTATATCAGACCAATATTGAAATAGATGATTTAGTTTTAGAACCCTTGGCGGCAGCCAAATCCACTTTAAGCAAAAAGCAAAAGGAATTGGGCGTGGTCTTGATAAATATTGGCGGAGGCACAACTTCACTGGCTGTTTATGAAGAAGGCGACCTGGTTCATACGGCAATTCTTCCGGTGGGTGCTGGACATGTTACAAATGATATTGCTATCGGCCTTCGAACCTCAGTCGAGGTGGCAGAAAAAATAAAACTGGAATATGGCAGCGCGCTTTCCAAGGAGGTAGATAAAAAAGAGGGCATTGATCTTTCTCAAATAGATTCACAGGAAGAAGGAATAGTGTCGCGTCATCATGTTGCGGAAATTATAGAAGCCAGACTTGAAGAAATATTTTCATTGGTCAGGAAAGAGCTCAAAGAAATCGGCAAAGATCAATTGCTTCCATCCGGAGCGGTTTTGGTTGGAGGCGGAGCGAAACTGGTGCATCTTCCGGAGCTGGCCAAAGAAATTTTAGGACTGCCGGTTCAGATCGGTTTTCCACTGGGACTTGGAGGAGTTATGGATAAAGTGGACGATCCATCTTTTGCGACGGTGGCAGGCCTTGTTTTATGGGAGCAAGAAAAATATGTTTCACAAAAAGACGGGTTCATGGGATTTAAATCATTTAATTCCTTGGCGCGTCCGGCCGGAGATACAGTAAGTAAAATGGGCAGTTGGCTGAAAAAATTCTTACCATAGCATAATGTTGCTTAGCTAAAGCCTGAATTAATCCTGTTGACATATAAGCTTAAGGTGTGATAGATTGAGTTACTGGAGAAGTAATGTTTTTAAGCAAAGTCTACTGTTTGGGTAGGAATTTGCAAAACCAAACCCTTCTTCACTAAAATTTGCAGAAGGGTAAAACAAAAAAATAAAAACAAAAGGGTGCAATTTCGGAATAAACTAATTTATATATCTGATCATTGTTTGCAAAACATTGATCATTGAAAAAATATGGCAGAAATAAAGCCCGAGATAGAAACATTTGCTAGAATCAAAGTCGTAGGCGTTGGAGGTTCCGGAAATAACGCGATCAGCCGCATGATCGACTCTAAAATAAAAGGAGTTGAATTTGTTGCGATCAATACTGATGCTCAAGCCTTGCATCATTCCAAAGCATCGGAAAAAGTGCATATTGGAAAAAATCTCACCAAAGGTTTAGGTGCCGGAATGAATCCGGAAATTGGCAGACAAGCTGCGGAAGAAAACAGAGATGAAATTCAAGAAGTGCTCAAGGGTGCCGATATGGTTTTTGTAACTTGCGGTCTCGGCGGAGGCACAGGCACAGGAGCTGCTCCAGTTGTAGCGGAAACTGCTAAAGAACTTGGCGCATTGACAGTAGCTGTTGTCACCAGACCATTTGCTTTTGAAGGAGCCCAAAGAAGAATGCTTGGCGAAGAGGGATTGCAAAATCTAAAAGATAGAGTTGATACTTTGATCACTATTCCAAACGATAAGCTTCTTTCAATTATCGATCGAAAAACAACCCTTATAAATGCCTTTCGCATCGTTGATGATGTTCTAAGACAAGGCGTGCAGGGTATTTCCGATCTTATTACTAAGCCGGGAATTGTTAATGTTGACTTTGCCGATGTTCGGGCGATTATGCAGGATTCCGGCAGTGCTCTGATGGGAATTGGCGTGGCTAGCGGAGACAACCGAGCTTCTGAAGCAGCCCGCACCGCTATCAACAGCCCACTTCTGGAACTTTCTATTGACGGAGCTAAAGGTGTGCTTTTCAATATTTCAGGTTCAAGCGATTTGGGAATGTTGGAAATAAACGAAGCTGCTAATATTATCACGGAAAGCATCGATCCAAACGCCAAGGTTATTTTCGGAGCGGTAGTGGATGATCAAATCAAGAAAGGCGAAATCGTGGTGACAGTAGTCGCAACCGGATTTGATGCCGAAAGAGCTTCAACAGAAGGCTCTATCATAAACCGATTAGTCGCGAACAAAGCTGCCGAATTGAATAAAAAACAGAAAGAAGAAACCAAGAAAGATGAGATTGAAGACAGAGTGACTTTTCCGACTAAGAAAATTTTTGAACCGAAAATGATTATCGAGGAAAAAATTCAACCTAGAGCTATAAATCCAATTTCCAACAGCAGGGATGATGAAAAAGAAGATGAATTGGAAATCCCGGCTTTCATAAGAAGAAAGATGGAAAAATAATCGCATCAACATATATCTACAAAAAATACCCCAATTTATCGGGGTATTTTTTTATCGGCTGGAATTTTATTGGAGTTAGGCAGTAGTAATGTTTAGGTGTATAATATAAATATGATTTCAATAGAATTTCTAAGACAATTTCGTGTTGGACCGTTTGCTATTTTTGATTTCGTAGTGAGCTACGGAGGGCTGCTTTTGTTGTCGCCGATCATCATAAAAATTCTGCAAAAAGTTCACGTCCAAATGACGTGGGTCAATATTATGTGGCTGGTCTTGCCACTATCAATTATTGCGCATGTTCTTTCGGGCCATCACACTCCGTTAACTAAGATGTTTTTGAATCCTTCAGACTATTACTTTTTGAAAATATTGATAGTATTTATGGTTTATATGGGTTTTCGGAAAGTCATTTGGTAGTGCGTGAGATAAATTTTTTAAAAAGATGAAAGGGGAATCATCAAAAGGGGATGATTCTTTTTGTTTATAATAATATATCTCTATTTGCAGCGTGTTCATTGGATGCAAATTTGAGCTGCCCGCAGCGTGGTCGCCAAAGGCGACTTTACGCTGTGGATAACTCTGGAAAAGCCCTAAAAATGGACTCTTGGCAAATATTTGACTTGTGGTATAATAGAGCTTACATACACAAGATATAGTGGTTTTAGCAGAAAAAGTGAAAGTTGTGAATATTAAAATTGTAATATTGTCAAGTGGTTTTAGTAATCAGTAATCAGTAATCAGTAACTAGTTACCAGTTACGAGTTACTAATGACTAGTGATATGATTTGCCCATTTTGCGGACACAACGAAACAAAAGTTGTTGATTCGCGTGATACTAATGATGGAAAAGCCATCCGTCGGCGCAGGGAGTGCGAAAAATGCCAAGCGCGTTTTAGCACCTATGAAGAGATGGAAATTATGAAACTGGCTGTGATTAAGCGCGATGGCAGCCGGCAGGACTATGATCGCCAAAAGATTGAAATTGGAATCCGCAAAGCTTTGGAAAAGAGACCGGTCAGTGAAGAAAAAATCGGCAAAGTGATCGGAGACATAGAATATGAAATTCAGTCGAAAGAATCCAATGAAATAACCAGCAAAGATATTGGCAAGATAGTTCTGGACAAGATAAAGGAAATTGATGATGTGGGGTATCTCCGGTTTGCCAGCGTTTACAAGTCATTCAAAAGTGCGGACAGTTTTCGAAAAGAAGTAGAGAAAATGTCTGTCCAAGACGGATCTGCCTAGAGCGAAGAATCAAATAATTAACAAATTATAATTTCTGGGGGATAAATAATTAAATTAAAGAAAAAGGGGCCAATCAAAAAGGATATGAAAAAACAAAAAAAATCAAAAAAATCGACAGTAGCCGTAGCAAAACCAAAAAAACCGAAAGTAAAGAATTTGATCAGAAAAATCGTGAAACGCAGCGGAACCGTTGTTTCTTTTGACAAAAAGAAAATAATAATTGCCATAACCAAAGCTTTTGCGGCTACGGGAGAAGGAAGTGCCAAAGATGCCAGAAAAGTTACCGAAAAAGTTTTGCAGCTTTTAAATAAAAATTATAAAAAAGGAGAAACTCCCAGTGTAGAACAGGTTCAGGATGTGATTGAGAGAGTTTTGATGGTTCTTGATTTTGAAGAAACTGCCAAAGCCTACATTTTGTACCGCGAACAACATAGAAAAATTCGTGAAACCGAAGAATCTTTGGATGAAGCCGTAAGCTTGGTGGATAAATATATTCAGGAAATAGACTGGAAAGTCAAAGAAAATGCCAACATGGCTTATTCTCTGCAGGGTCTCAATAATTACGTTGCTTCCATTGTTAGCAGCAAATATTGGATGAATCGGGTTTACACCAAAGAAATTCGGGAGGCTCATGAAGGCGGAGATTTTCATATTCATGATCTGCAGCTTATTGCCGCGTATTGTTGCGGTTGGGACTTGCAGGACCTGATTCGCCGCGGATTTACTGGCGTTGTGGGCAAAGTTTCTTGCAAGCCAGCCAAACACTTAGGATCAATTCTTGGGCAGATGGTTAATTTCATCTATACGCTTCAGGGCGAAGTGGCCGGGGCGCAGGCTTTTTCTAATTTTGATACGCTGCTGGCTCCCTTCGTACGCCATGATAAACTGTCATATGCTCAAGTCAAACAGGAAATTCAATCTTTTGTTTTTAATATGAATGTTTCTACGCGTGTGGGTTTTCAAACTCCTTTTTCAAATATAACGATGGATATAACGCCGCCAAAAACACTTGCAAAGGAGGCCGCTGTTATCGGGGGAATTCCGCAAAAAGAAACATACGCTGATTTTCAAGAAGAGATGAATATGATCAATCGGGCCTTTGCCGAGGTTATGACCGAGGGAGACGCTAACGGAAGAATTTTTACTTTTCCAATTCCTACTTATAATATTGCCAAAAATTTCGATTGGAATGACAACAGATTTGACGCAATTTGGGAAATGACCGCTAAATATGGCATTCCGTATTTTGCAAATTTCGTAAACTCGGATATGGATCCGGATGATGCGCGTTCAATGTGCTGTCGGCTCAGATTAGACAATCGGGAACTCCACAAACGCGGCGGCGGTCTTTTTGGCGCTAACCCGCTGACAGGTTCGGTCGGGGTGGTCACTATTAATATGCCGAGACTTGGATTTATTTCCAAAAACAAACAGGAATTTTTCAAGAAGCTGGATGGCCTGATGGATTTGGCTAAAACGAGCCTGGAAACCAAAAGGAAATTGGTTGAAGGACTTACTGAGCAGGGACTTTATCCATACACTAAATTTTATCTGGATGCTATCAAAATGCGTCGCGGAGAATATTGGGCTAATCATTTTTCAACGATTGGATTGGTTGGCATGAATGAAGCGCTTATGAATCTGATTGGAAAAGACGTCTCAACCGCAGAAGGCCAAAAATTGGCTGAAGAAATTTTGGTGCACATGCGCGAAAGAATTACCGGCTATCAAGAAGAAACCGGCAACTTGTACAATTTGGAAGCTACTCCGGCTGAAGGCACAGCCTATCGTTTGGCCAGAATGGATAAGATGAAATATCCCAAGATTATTTTTGCCAATGATAACGCGGTCAAAGTTGAAAATGCCGAACCATATTATACCAACTCTTCGCAGCTTCCGGTTTATTTCACCGAGGATATTTTCGAAGCCCTGGACCTTCAGGAAAAGTTGCAGACAAAATATACGGGCGGTACGGTTTTGCATGGATTTTTAGGGGAGAGAATCTGGGATATAAATATGGTGAAGAATCTGGTCAGGAAAATTGCGGAAAATTATGCCTTGCCGTATTTCACTCTTTCACCAACATTCAGCATCTGCCCGGTGCACGGCTATTTAGCCGGAGAACAGCCTATCTGTCCGAAATGCGTGATTGAACAAAAAACAGAAATATATTCCAGAGTGGTGGGCTATATCCGTCCGGTCCAGCAATGGAACAAAGGCAAGCAAGAAGAATTCAAGGACCGAAAAACTTTCGCGGTTGCTGCTCCTGCAGGTGCCGGCAAAAAGAAAAAATAATCAAATTTAGATAATTAAAAAAACAAAAACAAAAATATGGAAAAATTAATATGCCATGATTGTGGCAAAGCTATCCAAAATGACGAAGAATATATGCCCTATAAAGTTGGCAGTGAGATATATATTAAATGCAAAGCTTGTCATCAAACCGATCCGGTTCTTAGAAATTTCAGAAAGACGGAAGTTTATTCCAGGGTGGTGGGCTATATCCGTCCGATCCAACAATGGAATAAGGGCAAGCGGGCTGAATTTGCTGATAGAAAAGAATTTATAGTCAATCAGCCAGCCTGTTGCTAAAAAAAGTTAAAAGAAAAAGATAGGGGCAATAATCTTTTAAGGGTTATTGCCCTGAATTTTCAAAAAATATGAGAATTGGTGGCTACCAAAAATTAACCCTAATTGATTATCCGGGAGTTATTGCTACGACGGTTTTTACGGTTGGTTGCAGTTTTCGCTGTCCGTTCTGTCATAATCCGGAATTAGTTCTTCGTTCGCAATTTATGGTTAATGGAAAGCAAGAGGAAGAATTTTTTGCGCACTTGGCCAAACGGCAAGGAAAACTGGAAGGTGTCTGCATAACCGGCGGAGAGCCGACAATTCAGCCGGATATTATTGAATTTATAAAAAAAGTGAAAGCAATGGGTTTTTTAGTAAAGCTGGACACAAATGGCACGCGTCCGGATGTGCTCAAAAAACTTCTGGATCAGAAACTCTTGGATTTTGTAGCGATGGATATCAAGAATCAACTGAAAAATTATGACAAAACAACAGGGGTAAAAGGTCCCGCCTCGACTCGCGGAAACGACCGCTCGTCGACGCGAGGCGGGGATAAAAAAAGGATAAAATTGAGTGTTGGTTTAATCATGAATTCTGAACTACCCTATGAATTCAGGACGACAGTTGTGCCGGGAATACATGAGGAAAAAGATTTTTTGGAAATCGCGAAATGGCTCAAGGGTGCAGAAACATATTATTTGCAGGAATATAGGGAGAAAATAATTTTGGATCCGAAATTAAAAAAGAAAACCAAAGGCAAAACTTTGGACCTTAAAAAAATCAAAAAATCCATCGAAAATAATTTTAAAAAAGTAGACATCAGATATAATAATTAGACAGTATGAGAATTTATATTAAAGTAACTCCGCGTGCATCAAAAAACGAAGTTACGAAAATATCCGAAGGGGAATACAAGGTTAAACTCACGGCGCCGCCGGTTGACGGTCAAGCCAATAAAGCCCTATTGGAAATTTTAGCCAAACACTTTAATGTTGCCAAAAGTAATATTAATATTGTCGGGGGAAAAACTGCCAAAACAAAAATAGTGGACATCGGATAGGGGAATACATGAAAAATATTTGATATAATAGACGCATGAGTAAATCACGCGTCTTTTTTATTATTTTGGTCGCTTTTATCACTGGAGTTTTTGCCCGCTCTTTTTTTGAGCTGGGCAATAACTTGTATTTTTTTCTTCTGATTTTTTCACTGATATTTCTGGCGGTTTTTTATAAAAATAAAAAAATTATTGTCGCATTTTCTTTTTTGCTATTTTTTATTTTCGGAGCCTGGCTGACCGGTTCTAAAATAGAAGAAACTCGGAATTTGCCATATGCCGGCAGAGCAATCCAGGCAAAAGCGGTGGTGCAAAAAGCTTCCGGGGTAACTTTCGGACAGAATATAATAGTAAGAGATGATCAAAAGAAGAACATTCTTGTGCAGGTTCCAAAATATCCGGAACATAATTATGGCGATTTATTGGATATTAATTGTATCTTGAAACCCATAGAAAATAGAGATGCGGATTTTGACTACAAAATGTACATGGCTAAAGACGGAGTGCTATATCAGTGCGACAAAGAAGAAATAAAATTAGTGGCTAAAAACAAAGGCAATTTTTGGCTGGACAAGATTTTTCATGTCCGAAATTTATTGCAAGAAAATATCCGTAAAGTTATTCCTGAGCCGGAAGGCGCTTTGGCCAGTGGCATCTTGTTCGGTGGCAGCAATGAACTTTCCAAAGAAATTCAGAATGAATTTTCCCAAACCGGCATGACGCATATCGTGGCAGTTTCCGGCTATAACGTGACGATCATTGCGGAATATTTGATTATTATCGGCATTTGGATAGGACTTTGGCGGAAGAAAGCGGTTTGGTTTGCGATTGTCGGTGTAGTTTTGTTTGTGATTATGATTGGACTTCCGTCATCTGCAGTGCGGGCGGGCGTGATGGGAACGCTTTTGCTCTGGGCGATGAAAAATGGACGCTTGGCCAACAGTGAAAACGCGATAATTTTCGCAGCGGCAGCTATGCTATTTTTTAATCCGCTGCTCCTTCGCTGGGACATCGGATTTCAGCTTTCATTTTTGGCAACACTGGGAATCGTTTTTTCTTCGCCAATTTGGGAAAAAAGTTTCGTAAAAAAGAACAAGGCGCTGGGAATTTCAGAGATAATCGCCTTGTCGCTCAGCGCCCAGATTTTCGTTCTTCCAATTATTGCCTATAATTTTCATATAGTTTCCTTGATTTCACTTCTGGCTAATGTGCTTATTTTGCCGGTCGTTCCTCTCTCTATGCTTTTGGTCTTTTTGGCAGCGCTTAGCGGATTTGTTTTTGCGCCGCTTTCAATGGTTCTGGCTTGGCTGGCTTTTGTGCCGCTAACTTATGAAATAAAAATTATTCATACTTTGGCGCAGTTTCCGTGGGCCAGCATTGAAATGAAAAAATTCGGTGTTTGGTGGATTATAATATACTATAGTATCTTAGCGGGAGGAATATGTTTGTTGGGGAAAAAGAATTTCAAATTTCAAATGACAAATTACAAATCAAATCCTAAATCCAAATGACAAAATTTTTGATATTTGAGCTTTGACATTGATTTTACATTTGTCATTGTTAATTGGTCATTATTATTTTATGTCTAATCGAAAACTAATCTATCCTATTCTGATTTTACTTTTAATTCTAGCTGCTATTATTTTCAGTATAGTCTTTTTTGTGCGTAAGGATTATCTCAATATCTATTTTCTCAATGTCGGGCAAGGTGATTCAATTTTAGTTTCCCAAGGATCAAATCAGTTGCTGATTGACGGCGGCAAAGACGGCAAATTGATGTTGCAGAAACTGGGAAAATACATTCCATTTTGGGATCGCAAAATTGAAATAGTTGTGTCCACGCATCCGGATCAGGATCATATTGGCGGACTAGTGGATGTTTTTAAGGCGTATAATATCGGAACAGTTATCAAAACCAACGCCAAAAGCGATTCGGAGGTCTACAAAAAATTGGAAGAAGAAATTGCGGCTGAAAACGCGCAGGCAGTTGAAGCGAAAAAAGATGTTAGCATAAAATTTGCCAACGGCGCAATCGCTGACATTTTGTTTCCAATAAATTCCATCCCGGAAGCTGTTGATGATGCCAGCAATGGCAATAGTGTTGTTATTAAATTAACTTACGGTGAAAATTCATTTCTGCTGACCGGCGACCTGCCGGACGCGCAAGAAACAAATCTTACCCGCGACGCATTAGCTAAAAATTCGTTAAATTCGCAAATCCTCAAAGTTTCTCACCACGGTTCTAAATATGCCAGCAGCGATGAATTTTTGGCGGCCGTGAAACCTGCTGATGCAATTATTTCTGTCGGCAAAAATTCCTATGGCCATCCCAATCAGGAAACTTTAGACAGGCTGATCAAAAAAGGAATAAAAATTTTTAGAACCGATGAAATTGGGGATATTATATACCAATGTCAAAATCTAAATGACAAATGTCAAATGCAAAGTTTATAGGGTTGTCCCGCACTAACCTTGCACAAGCGCAAAGCGCTAATTGGTAAGTCAGTGCAAAGTTAGTGCGGGAGTTGCATGATTCATATTTTTTGGTATACTGAATTTATCGACAGCCTGTCGATTTTTAATTAATATTGATAAAATAATCCTATGAAGTACGAAAAAGAGTTTCCGCTTTTTAAAATTAAAGTGGAAGGTGTAACTAAGAAATTTAACCTTTCTGACGTGGCAGATAGAAAAGAATATTTTGAGTCCAAGGTTGGCGAAGAGATCAAAAAACTGAAAGAGTATTTTAATGAGAACAAAACTTTTATTGTTTATTTGCTCGGCAAGAAAAATGCAGGTAAGGGAACCTACACAAAGTTGATGATGGAAATTTTTGGCAAAGAAAAAATTGCGCATATTTCAGTTGGCGATGTAGTTCGCGATGTGCATACGGCTATGGAAGATGAAAATGAGAAAAAAGCTCTTTTAGAATATTTGAAAAATAATTATCGGGGATATATTTCCCCAGAGGATGGGATCAATGCTCTCCTAAGTCGTGATCAAAAAACTCTTTTGCCAAACGAATTTATCATGGCTTTGGTCAAAAGAGAAATTGATAAAACCGGCAAGAAAAGCTTGTTTCTGGATGGTTTCCCAAGAAATCTTGATCAGGTTTCCTACTCATTGTTTTTCAAAGAGCTGATTGACTATCGTCAGGATCCGGATATTTTCGCGGCTATTGATATTCCGGAAGCTGTTATTGATGAGCGCATGAAATACAGAGTTGTTTGTCCGATTTGTCACACTCCGAGAAATTTGAAATTGTTGGCGACTCAAAAAGTTGGATACGATGAAGAAAAGAAAGAATTCTATTTGATGTGTGACAATGCTGAATGTAATGGTGCCAAAATGGGTGGTAAGGAAGGGGATAATATGGGAATTGAATCAATTCGAGATCGGTTGGAAATGGATGGACAGCTCATCGACAAGGTTTTCAGCGGACTGCATGGAGTTTCCAAAATCTTTTTACGCAACGCTGTTCCGGTTGATCAGGCTAAAGAGTTGGTTGATGATTATGAAATAACGCCAGCCTATAGTTATGAACTTGATGAGGCAAATAAAACTATCAAAACTATAGAGTCTCCTTTTGTGGTTAAAGATGATGAAGGAGCGGAAGTTTATAGTTTGCTGGCACCTCCGGTTGTAGTCTCACTGATTAAAGGATTAGTAAAAGTGCTGGGATTATAATAAAAACATATTAGCCCCGATAGTTCGGGGCTTTTTTTATTGTCGCAATTTTGCTATGCTACTTATATAATCATAAAAACTAAAAACATATGCGGCAACGAGCAGCGGGAATCATTATTAAAGACGGAAAAATTCTTCTGATGCATAGGCGAAAGCCCAAGCGAGACTATTACGTAATACCAGGAGGTGATATAGAAGAAAATGAAACGCCAGAGATTGCCGTGCTGCGCGAGACAAAAGAAGAAACAAATCTCGATGTAGAAATCGACTACCTGCTGTTTGAATTTGAAAGTGATGTTTTCAAAAGACACGAGAGTTTTTTTGTGATGAAAAACATCAAAGGAGAAGAAAAAATCGGCGAACCGGAAATCAGCTGGGAGAACGAGGATAATCATTATGCGCTGGTATGGACTCCGCTTGAAAAACTTTTCGAGATTGATTTGCTGCCGACGGAAATAAAAAAAATAATTTTGGAAAAATATTGTTAGTATGCTCAAAACATGGCTAAAAAAGATATCTATTATAGTGCTTGAACTTGCGGTTGTCGCAGGATTGCTTTGGTTTATAGCTCAAAAAAAAGGCATTAACAATCTCGCTCAAATTGCACCGGGAATCGAGCAAACTGTGCAAAATGCCAAGCAAAAATTTATTCCTTTTCCGGAACTCAGCCAGTCGGTCGTAAAAAAATTCCAGTGGGAATATAAAGGAAAGAAATATAGTTTAGAAAAAACATTGCATCAATCGGTTTATGATTACTATAAATCCAAGCCTAAGGAATATTCATATTCAGCGGAGTTGCCGGCAAATTGGGAAGAAGAATATTATGCGATGTTTTTGAAAAGCGATCCGGCTGACCCGACAATAGCGGAACTGGTAAATCAAATAAAAGAACTTGGAAAAAAGAATAATCTTAGCGATGATCAGATTGTGGAACTTGCGATAGGCTTTGTTCAAACGATTCCATATGACGATGCTAAGGCCGCTAACATTTTGCAGGAAACAGGCAATGAAGAAATGCTCTATCCCTATGAAGTTTTGTGGGACCAATCCGGAGTCTGCAGCGACAAAAGTCTTTTGGCGTATGCATTGCTGAGAGAAATGGGTTATGGCGTCGCGCTTTTTGAATTCGAGCAGGAAAAACACATGGCGGCGGCGGTTGAGTGTCCGCAAAATTATTCAAATTATGACAGCGGGTATTGCTTTGTCGAAACAACAAGCACCGGGAACAAAATTGGAATTATCCCGGATTTTGATATGGGCAGCGGCAAAGCGGCGGAAGTTAAACAGCTTACTGATTATGATTCCGTTTCGACGCAAACAACCAGAATAAAAGAATTAGGACAGGTAAAAATAATTTTGCCCAAAGAAGGAAAGGAATATGCAGGGATAATTCAGACACAGAAAATTGCAAATCAGATTGTGCAGCTTAAAAAAGACATGCAAGCCCTTTCATATAAAATTGGTTCATTGAAAAATGTGATCGATGGGGAAGTAGAAGATTTGGAAGACATGCAGGATGATCTGAAAAAATACAAAAAAGAGGGAAACATTGAAAAATACAACACCGTTGTTGAAAAATACAATAATTTGCTTGAGGAATACAAAAAAGATCTGGAAAAATACAACAGCAGCGTTACGCTTTACAACGCAGATGTTAAAAAGTATAATACTTTGATTAAACAATAGCATGAATTTTCTCACATTAGACAATATAATTGATTTTTGTCAATATATGACCATTACCAAAAAGATAACTCTCAAAAACGAGAGAATTGAATATTCCGTGCGCAAGCACAGAAAAGCCAAGCGGCTGAAAATAGCCATTTCTTGCGATGGAAACTGCATGGTGACTTTGCCGTGGCGCATGAGCCTGTGGGACGCGGAAAAATTTATCCAGCAAAATTCCCAGTGGGTTTTGGACAAGATGAAAGCTATGAAAAAGATTGGCCGCAAAAGCCTGTTTTCTCGGAACAACAGGCAAGAATATTTGCGCCTCAGGGAATATGCCCGGGACTTTGTGACCAGGCGTCTGGAAAAATACAGCGAATTTTACGGATTTGAATATAAAAGCGTGGCCATTCGCAATCAAAAAACCCGTTGGGGCAGTTGTAGTTCCAAAAGCAATCTGAATTTCAACTACAAAATTATGCTCTTGCCGCAGCGGCATGCCGACTATATCATTGTGCACGAACTTTGCCATCTTAAAGAGTTCAATCATTCCAAGCGTTTCTGGAACTTGGTGTCTCAGACCATTCCGGAATACGAAAAAATAATCAAACAATTAAAAGTTCTCTAATGCTTTTGGTATTTTCACTTTTCCAATTTTTTTGCTATAATAGTCTCATAAAAACCAAACAAAAAATAAACTATCATGCAAAAAATCAAAACGCGTCTGCTGATGAAGCAGGGTTCAATCCTAGCCTATTCTCTCATAGTCGTTTCGGTCATGATTGTTATTGCTACCTCAATCTCGGCTGTCACGGTTATAGAAAAGAAAGGGGCTGTTTCCACAGACTCATCGGTCCAGGCCTACCAAACTGCCGACAGCGGGGTGCAGTTGGCAATTAAGAAAATAAACAAAAAAATATCACTACAAGAAGAAGGCGATCACATATCAAGTATATTTACTTGTGGAAATTATAAATTTCAAGATGCAGGTGCTGGGGAATACGAACTTTCCTTTTTTTCTGATGAAGAAGGAACCGCTCAGATAACTGATTGCAATAATACAAATATAAATCAGATACAGAGTATAAAATCAGTTGGAGAATACAAAGACACAGTGAGAGCTGTGCAGGTGTCAATTGCTGGACCTTGCCCAATTTGCAGCGAAGACTGTAACTATAATGGTGATACATATCCTACTGTTCTAATCGGCACTCAATGTTGGTTTGCAGAAAATTTAAGAACTACCAAAGATCCGAATGGAAATCCTACTACAAACCCAAGAATTTGTTATGATGATGGGTTGTTACACCGAGATACTAATTGCAACGAAACAAAAACGGTAAACGGTATAACTATGACTTATGGCGGAATATATGACTGGGCTACAGCCATGAATCTTCCAGCGGCATGTAATACAACAGTTTGTCAAGGTTCAAATCCAAACCCGACCCCGGCAGAATTGCAAGGAATTTGCCCCAGGGGCTGGCACATTCCGCGCAGATCAGAATGGCAAACTTTGGCTAACTTAGGTACTGTCCCATCAGCCTTTGGCAGAATTTTAGCCGGCTACTACAACAGCAACGGCTTTCCCCGTTTTTCCCTCCGCGACTCAGATGGATTCTTTTTGTCCAGCGATGAGTTTAGTGATATTGGCAATTTTTACGCCATCCTGAAAAGCGATTTTACGGTCGACAATAGATTACAATACTCTAAGACGATGGGTTCTTCGGTGCGTTGTCTTAAAAATAATTAGTTCTAACGGAATATTTATCTGCCCAAGTGAATAATTCTATGAGGCAAATATGATATTTATTAATTAGATAAGAAATTTTTTGAGCAAAGCTCATTCGAATTTCTACTACTGAAATGCACAAATTATTTCTCGACATTGAAACATTGCCGGCGGCAGAGAAGGATCAAAAAACTTTAAAAATGCTTTTCGACAAAAAGCACGATGAATTTGATCAGGAAAAATTTGATGAATTTTTGTCCAAGACCAGTTTTGACGGCGCTTTTGGACAGATACTTTGCATCGGTTATGCGGTTGACGATGATCCGGTTCAGCATTTTTATAACGAAAACAATGAGAAAAAAACGCTCGAACAATTTTGGGATCTGGTTCAGGCGCTCAGCATTGCGCCGCGCAATCAGCAATATCCGGACTACGGCCTGCTTTTTGTAGGGCACAACGTGATGGATTTTGATTTGAGATTTATCTATCAGCGTTCAATTATTTTGGGAGTGAAACCGGCCTACGAAATCAGTTTTGCTAGATATCGGAACTATCCGATTTTTGACACCATGAAAGAATGGATGAAATGGGCTAATAGCGGGGTAGGTTTGGAATATCTGGCGCTGGCGCTCGGAATCCCATCGCCGAAAGACGGCATTGACGGATCGCAGGTGGCTGAATTTCACAAAAAAGGCAAAGACAAAGAAATCTGCGAATATTGCCAGCGCGATGTCGCAACCACGCGGGATGTCTATCGCAAAATGGTATTTGAAAATTCTCCCGGCCGTTTGTTTTAATCTTGCTGATATATAAACCAAAATTGTCATAAATAATCCGCTCCATTGTAGTAATTTCATATAGATATTTAATCTAGATGGAGGTGGTTTTTATGAAACAATTAACAATACTTGACTGGGTTGCCTTGGTGCTTGTTATCGTTGGTGCCATCAACTGGGGGCTGGTGGGGCTGTTTAGTTTTGATCTGGTGGCTGCAATTTTCAGCAGCATGTCGGTTATCTCCAGAATAGTTTATGATTTAGTAGGTTTGGCCGGGCTATATTTGATTTTTGTCGTGGGGATGATCCAGCGGAAGTAAAAATTCTTTCAAGCCTTTTATGAAAACAAAAAATCCCCGCTGATTTAGCAGGGGATTTTTTCAAGGAATGCAATTATTTATTTTCCGTTTTCAGGCATTTAGAGCAAACTTTGACTTTCTTGCCTTTGACTTTCTTGCTCTGCAGGTTAATGGAAAATTTTCTTTTGGAAGCAATGTTTGAATGGCTGCGGGAATTGCCTGAAGTTGTTCCACGACCGCACACGCTACATGTTCGACTCATATATTTATAAGACATTGATTTATTACAGATTTTATTGTATCATGCTTATCAGGTTTTGGCAAGAGTAGGCAGTTAAAAGTTAAAAGTGAAAAGTTAAAAGTTTAGTAATTCGCTTTGCTCATATTTATCAAAAAATTGTCGCATAGCGACTCCATAATTTTGAACTTTGAATTTTACATTTTGAATTATTTTATATGGACCTAAATTCAATCATCCTTATCGGTTTTTATATCGCAATCCTCGTTTACACCATCATCATTCATGAGGTGGCGCATGGTTTTGTGGCGCTTTGGCTTGGCGATCCGACGGCTAAATATTCCGGCCGGCTTAATTTTAATCCGATCAGCCATATAGACATCTGGGGTTCGATTATTGTGCCAATTGCCATGATTTTGACAACAGGTTTTGCTTTTGGTTGGGCCAAACCGGTTCCATATAATCCGTATAATCTCAAAAATCAAAAATGGGGGCCGCTCTTGGTTGCGCTCGGTGGTCCGGGTTCCAATATTCTTATTGCAATTTTGGCCGCGGTTATTGCAAAAATTATTCCCATTTCGGGCGCAGTTAAAAGCGCGATTATTATCGGTGTTGCGGGAAATTCATGGCAACAAGTTTCTGAGGCGGTTTCAAGTTCACTCGGTTCCATATTTTTTGCTCTGCTTATGATTGTGATTTTTTGGAATGTGCTTCTGGCCTTTTTTAATCTTATTCCGTTCCCGCCGCTGGACGGATCAAAAGTGCTTTTCACATTTTTGCCGATCAGCACGGAGAAAATGATTGCTATGGAACAATACGGATTCATCTTTCTGCTGCTTTTCATTATGATTTTTTCAACTCCACTCGGAATTTTCCTGAACTTCATGCTGAACATTTTCTTCAGGTTAGCCTTGTAAGACCCATAGGGGACCAGAAAGCTGACAGCTAGAAGCTAAAAGCTGGCTGCGGGGTTTGACACATTTTCAAATATCGTTTATTATGATTTTGCTATTCAAATAGCCGTTTTTATTAAAAATCCGTGAGAGTTGCACGGTTGGTTGTTTGTTATAAGAAAATAATTATTATAAGAAGCGAGTAATATGCCAACAATAAATCAGTTAGTGAAAAAGAATCGGAAATCTACCAAAAAGAAAACGAAGTCACCTGCTATGATGATGACTTTTAACACGCTCAAAAATCGTCCTAAAAATACGACCAACCCTTTCAAACGCGGAGTGTGCACCAAAGTCGGAACGACAACTCCAAAAAAACCTAACTCGGCTCTTCGAAAAATTGCCCGTGTTCGCCTGACCAACGGAATGGAAGTTACCGCCTATATCCCAGGCATCGGACATAATTTGCAGGAACACTCAATCGTGATGATTCGCGGAGGACGCGTGAAAGATCTTTCCGGTGTGCGCTACCACGTAGTGCGCGGAGTTTTGGACAGCGCCGGCACAGACAAACGAAACAGAAGCCGCAGCAAATACGGAACCAAGAAACCGAAAGCAAAAGCAGAATAATAATAAATGTAAAAATCAAAAATCAAAATGGAAAATTAAAGAATTCGCTTCGCTCATGATTTTTATAAAATAACGTTACGAAGCAACACAATAACTTTGCATTTTGAGATTTAAACTTTGAATTAAAAATATATTATGGCACGAAGAAAAAGAATATATAAAAAACAATGGAAAGCTGACTCAAGATATGGAAACATGTTGGTTGGAAGGCTTATTGGCAATGTCATGAAAAATGGCAAGCGCAGCGTGGCGGAAAAAATTATCTATGATTGCTTTGACATCATTCATGAAAGAACCAAAAAAGGGGGACTCAATGTTTTTGAACAAGCTATCAAAAATGTTTCACCTCTTTTGGAACTCAAATCAAAAAGAGTCGGAGGAGCAAACTATCAAGTTCCGATTCAGGTCAGCGGAGAAAGAAGGCAAACTTTGGCAATCCGTTGGATTTTGGTTGCTATTCGCAGCCGCAAAGGCAAGAAAATGGCAGAAAAAATGGCTGACGAACTTATTGATGCTTCAAACAAAACCGGAAGTTCAATCAAGAAACGAGACGATGTGCACCGAATGGCAGAAGCCAACAAAGCATTCGCACACTTTGCGTAATCTTAAATATATAAAAGCTTTCTTGTGCTATATGGGAAAGTTTTTGTACTTATTTTAATAATTCAAAAAGTAAAAGTAATTTTCAATTTTCAGTTTTCAATTTTCAATCAATTTTCAATGTTTCAATTTTAAAATTTTGAAATTAGAAATTGTTTAGAAATTAGAAATTAGAAATTAGAAATTGATTAACTATGGCCACAGACATTTCAAAATTACGTAATATCGGCATTATCGCTCACATTGATGGCGGCAAAACAACCACCACTGAGCGTATTTTGTTTTACACCGGAATCACTCACAAGATCGGGGAAGTGCACGAAGGTGAAGCGACTATGGACTGGATGGAACAGGAACAAGAACGCGGAATCACCATCACCAGCGCCGCGACAACTTGTTTTTGGAAAGAACACCAAATCAACATCATCGACACTCCAGGACATGTGGATTTTACGGTTGAAGTTGAAAGATCTCTCCGCGTGCTGGATGGCGCTGTGGTTATTTTTGACGGCAAAGAAGGAGTGGAACCGCAATCGGAAACAGTCTGGCGGCAAGCTGACAAATATCACGTGCCTCGCATGTGTTTTGTAAATAAAATCGACAAGGAAGGCGCGGATTTCAATTTTGTTTTGAGTTCAATTTGGAATCGTTTGACTCCGAACGCTGTGGCAATTCAAATTCCAATCGGGGAACGCAATGAATTTTCCGGAGTTGTGGATCTTATCAAAATGAAAGCCTATTCTTTCGAGGGAGCTATGGGCGAGAAAGTCGTAGAAAGCGAAGTGCCAGCCGAACTTTTAGACAAGGCTAAAGAGATGCGCGAGAAAATGGTTGAGAAAATTTCCGAAACCGATGACGCTCTCACAGAAAAATATTTGAATGGCGAAGAAATTTCTATCGATGAATTGAAAGTGGCTCTTAGAAAAGCAGTGATTGCTGTGAAAATTGTGCCAGTCATGACGGGCACAGCTCTTCGAAATAAAGGAGTGCAATTAGTTTTGGACGCCGTAACTGAATATCTGCCATCACCGATTGATATTCCTCCGGTCAAAGGAATTAATCCTGCAAATGGAGAAGAAGTCGAAAGAAAAGCTGATAACAATGAACCGTTTTCAGCGCTAGCCTTCAAGGTTGCCACTGATCCTTTTGTGGGACAGCTGACATTTTTCCGGGTTTATTCCGGAACATTAAAAGCCGGTTCCTATGTGGTCAACGCTACAAACGGCGAAAGGGAAAGAATCGGACGCATTTTGCAGATGCATGCTAATCACCGAGAAGAAATCCAAGAAATTTCCGCTGGTGGAATTGGCGCGTTGGTCGGACTCAAAAGCACGACAACCGGAGACACTCTTTGCGATGAAACAAATCAAATTCAACTTGAAAATATTGTTTTTCCCGAACCGGTTATTGACATTGCCGTGGAACCGAAAACAAAAGCTGATCAGGAAAAAATGGGAGTTGCTCTTCGCAAACTGGCGGGAGAAGATCCAACCCTGCGCCTGCGAACTGATGAAGAAAGCGGACAGACAATCATCTCCGGAATGGGCGAACTGCATTTGGATATTATTATTGATCGCATGAAACGCGAATTCAATGTGGAAGCCAACATCGGCCAGCCGCAAGTGGCTTATCGCGAAACGATTAAGACGAAAGCTCAGGCTGAAGGAAAATATATCCGTCAATCAGGCGGACGCGGACAATACGGACATTGCTGGCTCAAAGTTGAACCGCAGGAAGAAAAAGGCAAAGGCTATGAATTTGTTGACGAAATCAAAGGCGGAGTTATTCCGCAGGAATATATTAAACCGGTTAATGTGGGTGCCAGAGAAGCTTTGGAAAACGGCGTAGTCGCCGGCTATCCGATGGTGGATGTGAAAGTGACTCTCTATGATGGATCTTTCCATGATGTTGACTCATCCGAAGCGGCTTTCAAAATTGCCGGATCTTTAGCTGTGCAAGAAGCGGTGAAAAGAGCCGATCCTGTTTTACTCGAACCGATCATGAAAGTGGTGGTCACGACTCCTGAACAATTCATGGGCGATGTTGTGGGCGATATCAATTCACGTCGTGGTATAATCAAAGAAATTAATGATCGCGGAGAAGGCAATGCGCGCGTCAAGGAAATTGAATCAGAAGTGCCGCTGGCCAATATGTTCGGCTATGCCACCCAGATGAGAAGCATGACGCAAGGACGAGCCAGCTACGTGATGGAATTTAGTCACTACAACGAAGTGCCGAAGAATGTGGCGGAAACGATCATTGCGAAGAAATAATAAAAACAGCTTTTTAGGCTTCAGCTTCTTAGCTTATTAGAAAATTCAGAATACTTTTTATAAAAAACAGCTTCGCAAGAGGCTGTTTTTTTATGCCAATTTTTATGGTATAATATCAACAAGTTTGATTTAGCTAAAAAATAAAAAATATCTTAGTTAAATTTTGTTTCTAGCAAGATTTAACGAGGCAAAAAAATGAGCGAAGAAAATTTTTCTACAAGCCAGCCTGTTTTGGAACCACAACCGGTTTTAGAACCGCAAGAACCTAAAAAGCACAATATGGTTCTGATTGTAATCATTGTTGCAATTGTGGCCATAACCGCCGGTGTTATCGGCTATCTGTTTGCTAAAAAAACCCAAACTCCGACAGGACAACCAACGAATCAACCACAGCAAACGACTCAGCAACAAGTTCAAATTGCAGAAACCCAGGAACTCGCGCAAACAGCTGTGCCTAGCAGCCAGGTTCCAAAAAATTATGCAGATGATAATGTCAGCTGGCACTCTCAGCCGAAAGAAGTCGCAAATATCAAGCTTTTCAAAGGAGACAATACTCCCGCTTACAAAATATGGGAAACGGGAAAAGTAAAAAATGGCACATACGCGGGAAGCAGAATCTTGTTAGCCATTGTGGAACCCTCCGCAACTTATTATCATGGCATATATCGCTTTGTGCAAAAGGATGGTGAACAGGAGCTTGCTCTCCTGAAAGAATATTCCAGCAGTGATATATATGCCGATTTTAAATTAGCATCAGAAGATGGAAGGCTGAATCAAAAAACATTTCCATATCAAAATTATACATATGAACTAAAAATATCCTCATTAGATTATCCGGGGATTATCAGCGGAGCCAGCGGACAATTGATTACTAAAGAAGTGGACTATCCTTTTGCTGGAGTTTATGAAGACGGAAAAGTAACTGATAAGTATTGGAATGGAGGATTTTTTGACACAAGTTTACTGAAATTTTCATTTTCAGATCCAATGTACGGCAATGTATACATGACAGATTTGAATAAAAAAACAGAAGAAAATAAAGGAAGCATTTATATGCAAAATGGTTTTTATATCAAGGCTTCAGACGGAACATTCAAGGTATATTCCGCTGAGATAGATTTAGGAGGAGATGTTCCCAGCATAACCTGGAATGATGGAACACAAAATAAATCAGCTTACGTGTACGAAGCTGAAAGCGGTTGTGGTTCCAGTGGGTATGCTGATGTAGTCACTGATTTAACTGAGGCTGATTTTGTGGAAGCCGGCAAAGCCGGTAATGGAGACGTTGTCTATAAACTGGCCGATAAAAATCACAAAATGCTGACAGACTACTACGCAGCCGATTTAAAATTAGCCAAGGGCAATGGACCTGAATTTGAAGGTAAAAAGTTTAATGCCGGCATGTCCTATGAGGATTTTCTGGATCTTCACCCGATGTTTTTTTGGAAAGATTCATTTGGCAGATGGATACGCGTCAAAAATAAAGAAGTGATCCCGTCGGGAGGTGGTTGTGGCAAGCCGGTTATCTATCTCTATCCGGAGCAAACTCAAAATGTTTCAGTCAAGGTAACCCCAACTGCCGGCATGACGGTTTCTGAGCCTGCCTATAATGGCGGCTGGAATGTTGTGGCGGATCCCGAGAGCAACATTCGCAATCTTGCCGACAACAAAACATACCCTTATCTTTTTTGGGAAGGATCCGGCAAAGATATATACACAATGCCACAGAGAGGTTTTGTAACCGCAAAAGAAAATCTGGACAGCTTTTTCAATGAAAAGCTAGCCCAATCAGGCTTGATTCAAAAAGAAATCAATGACTTCAAAGAATTTTGGATTCCTAAAATGCTTGAGACGAACAAACCCTACTATTTCATAACGTTTGTTGATCGGGCTACTATTGATAAGCTGGCTCCTCTGGATGTAAATCCTAAGCCGGATACGACAATCCGCGTTCTTATGGACTATAAAGGATTAGACAACCCAATGAATGTTCGAGAATTTAACATTGAAACTCCCAAGCGCCTAGGATTTACAGCAGTTGAATGGGGCGGCGTATTGAAATAGATTTCCAAGAACTTCAAAAAAGCAGCTTCGCAAGAGGCTGTTTTTTTATGCCTTGACAATAATCACAGAAGATATATTATTCTTTATTGTTCTTTAAAGCAATAAATCTATACCAGGAGGTGCGAAAAGCGAATAAAAATCTTCATTGTTTTTTAGGGCAATAATCTTGCATATGGAGGTATCGTAAAATGGAGAAAAGAGTTTCTTTTGAAAAGGTTGTTAAAAAAGTCGGTTTATCAAATGCATATGTGATGTTTGAAGGCAAACTTCCCCAGGAGGAAACAGACAAGTTTACTTTTGAAAACTGGTATCGCATTTACCAGAGAGTGCATCTGGATTGCCTATCAGGCAAAAACAAAGAAGCAGAGTTTGCTCTGAATGTTGTTGTGGGAAAAATGTTGGAAAAAGCTGAAGGTATCGAAGAGCTTCTTCACGTCTATCAACTAACCAAAGACGATAGCCCGGAAGAAAAAATCGCGTTGCAGAAACTTTCTCAGTTTGAATATCCTGAAAAATGGCTCGAGATGTTCGAGAACAAGAGCGATCTGCCTATTTATGGGAAAGCTCTCGCATATTTCAAGGATAAAATAGAAAAACTCGTGGATCTTCAGTAACAACCGGCCGCAGGCTTGGTGACAATTGTGTCGCCAAGCCTGTTTTCTTTTGGCTTGAAAGGGAGGGGCGGAATTAATATAAAAAAGCAGGAGTTATGCACAGCTTTTAATGGTCAAATAATTAAAACAGTGGTATAATATCACTATAATAATTTTAAAATCAAAAAAATGAAAAAGGAAGTCATTATCTATCAAGGCAAATCGGGCGCCATAGAACTAAAGGGCGATTTTAAGCGTGAGACAATTTGGGCAAGTCTTGATCAAATTGCCGATGTTTTTGAACGCGATAAATCTGTAATTTCTCGTCATTTAAAAAATATTTATAAAGAAAAAGAATTAGACGTATTTTCAACTGTTGCAAAAAATGCAACAGTTCAAATAGAGGGTAAGCGCAAGGTTGAACGTGTTATAGAGTACTATAATTTAGACGCCATCATTTCTGTTGGTTACAGAGTTAATTCAAAAAGGGCAACGGAATTCAGAAAATGGGCGACCAAAACTTTACGTCAGCACATTATTCAGGGTTACACAATCAATCGAAAGCAAATAGGAAAAAATTATGATGCTTTTTTGAAAGCGGTTGAGGATGTCAAAAAACTTTTGCCATCCGGCGGCCAAGTCGGAGCGGGAGATGCTCTGGAACTTATGAAAGCGTTTGCTTCAACGTGGTTTTCTCTGGAAGCCTATGACAAAGAATCTTTGCCTAAGAAAGGAGCGACCAAAAAACAAATCAAAATAACAGCTAATGAAATTTCGAAAACCCTGCTTAGTTTCAGGGCAGAGCTTATTGCCAAAAAAGAAGCCGGGGATCTGTTTGGAATTGAAAGGACAAAAGAAAGCGTGGCTGGAATTGTGGGAAATGTTTTCCAGACATTCGGCAAAAAAGAATTATACCCAACTCTCGAGGATAAGGCTGCCCATCTCCTATACTTTATGGTCAAGAATCATCCATTTGTGGATGGCAACAAAAGAAGCGGCGCTTTTGCTTTTGTGTGGTTTTTGAAAAAAGCCAGGATTTTAGACATGAGAAAAATTACGCCGGAAGCTTTGACCGCACTGACGCTGCTTGTCGCGGAAAGCAACCCAAAAGACAAAGACCGCATGATTGGAATAATCCTGTTATTGCTGAAATAATGAATATACCAAGGAATAAAACTTGTAAACATAACTATAAGAATGCGATTCAGGTAGGCAATGTCGATTATATGTGTCCGCTTTGTAAAAAATTACTTGATCCACTGGAATGGTTTTTAATGAATAATTTCAAATTTGTTGATGTTGAGGGCAAAATTGTGAAAAAGAAAAAGATCGTGGATAACGGTAATTATTTAAATTCAAAAAGAGTAATAAATAAGCCGAAAGACAGGAAAAAATAATTTCTTTGCGCGATTCTTTGCGCGATTATTGCGCGATGGGCAGAGGTCAGTAAAGGATAATTGGTGTCAAAACCGTGAAAATATAGTGTTTTTTCATGCTTTTTCACGGTTATATTGACAAAAACGTGAAAAAAGCCGTAATTGAAGTAGTCGGCAGCGCAGGTGTTTCTACTGCTATTGTCTTTTATACAGACGATAATAATGTTACAAAAGCATTATTGGCTGCTATGGAAGCCGGAGCTTCCTCATCTTTCAAAGTCTAAATAAAATTTAGAAAATTCAAAAAAGCCGAAAGCCTGAATTCAGGTCGTAGGCTTTTTTTATTTCCAAAAATTTCAATAAAAAAAGCAGCTTCGCGAGAGGCTGTTTTTTGTGACTTCTCTTGACGATAAATAAAATAAATGATACTCTACAAGGCTGGAAAATTTTGAATAAAAAGGAGGAAGAATGAAAGTTAAAGTGATAACGGTGATTGTTTTTCTGTTTCCTGTTGTTCTTTTTACCAATCCAGCCTTAGCTAGCAATGATTTGGCTAAGATGGTAGTGGTAATTGATGCAGGACACGGGGGAAAGGATCCTGGAGCGAGCGGATACTTTGGTGATGACAAGAAGTATAGCGCGACTGAGAGCGCATATTGCTACGATGTAGCTTTGCGTTTGGAAAGGATTCTGAAAAAGAAGGGCGCAGTGGTGATTATGACAACCGAGAATAACTCTTGGAAAATCCCAATTGCCAACAAACCAAACGAAGTGATTCCCGCAAATACGAGAGCGGTTTTCACTTTAGACGATTCTCCGGTTAGCGCAGGCTCAAAAGCCATTAGCCGAAGAGTTGAGATTGCCAACAGCGCACTCAAAAAGCCTGGCATGCTGCGAGCAGTCTTTATCTCCATCCACTTCGATGTTCTGGGAAATGGGACATTGGAAGGCACTCGGATCATAGCTGGAGAAAACGCTAATGATCTGAGTATCCTCTTAGAGGATGAGTTCAAGAATGAAAGTCGCGTTAGCAATAGTGGCAATTCTGTCTTGAAGAATGGAGACAGGTCTCACGGAATAAAGCATCTTCACATTCTTGGAAGTACCAATAGAGTTAAACAAAAAGCTTTAATTGAATTGGGAAACTTTAGAAACGCGAAGGATCTTTGGAGAATCCGTGATTACCGAGTGCGTGAAAATTACGCACAAATAGTGGTCAGGGCATTAATCAGGCTTAATGCTCAACCTATCAAGCGTCAGAAATGACGCTTTTTTTATGCCTTGAAAGGGAGGGGGAATGGGGGTATTATGGAGAAGTAATAGTAAAAGTGTTCAGTAACATGTTCAGTAACAAAAATATGGAAATTAGAAAAGCTAACAAAAAAGATATTGAAAAAATTGTGGAACTAAATGCACAATTATTTAACTATCATGCCAAGATTGATAAATATTACAAATCAGATAAAGAAGGCATCAATAGTTTTAAAAAACATCTTAAAGAAATTATCAGCAAAAGAAACTATCGTATAATTGTTGCGGAAGATAAGGGAAAGACAGTTGGATTTTTAGTTGGTCGTGTTGATAAGCCAAGGCCTTATGCTAAACCGAAAAAAATCGGCATGTTGAGCACAGCTTTTGTCTGCAAAAATTGCCGCAGATCAGGAATTGGCAAGCTAATGTTCAATGATTTTTTGGAATGGTGTCGGAAAAATAAAGTAAAAAATATAGAACTCTCGGTTGATTCCAGAAATGAAATCGGAAACGGTGCTTGGAAAAAATTCGGCTTTAAGGATTTTATGAAAAGAATGAGACTGGATTTATAAATAATTTTTAAACTATATGGAAATAAAAAATAAAAACGTGCGGAAGCTGACAAGAATGGGGAGGGCGGGCTCAAGCATTGGGCTCACGATTCCCAAAGAGCTGGCAACTTCTCTTGGCTGGCGTGAACGCCAGAAAGTAACTGTTAAGAAAATTAACGGAGCCTTGGTCATCAGAGACGCCAAAAGCAAAAAATAATTTCAAAAAACAGGCTTTAAGCCTGTTTTTTTATGGCCGTGGCACGAGGTTCATTAGGAACTTTTCGTGCCTTGAATTAAAGGAAAAAGGGGATTATACTGGAAACGTAAGAATAACTTAAACATCGACCAAAATTGCTAAGGCATTTAAGGTTGGTTTTGATGATTTAATTAAATAAAAAATATGGCTATATTCAAACAGGATAAAAACAAGTTGGTTACTATTAAAGAACTAAAAATTGATTTAGAAAAAGATTTACAGAAAGTTACTGAAGAAAACCTTGAAGAGGTTTTTGGTTTAAAATTTATAAGTACGGAATTTTCACTTCATGGTTTTCGTATTGATACGTTAGCTTTTGATGAAGAGGCTAGGTCCTTTGTGATAATAGAATTCAAAAGGGATAGAAGCTTTAGCGTAATTGATCAGGGGTTTGCTTACCTTTCTTTAATGTTAAACAATAAAGCTGATTTTATTCTTGAGTATAATGAAAAAAGTGGAGATAGTATAAAAAGAGAAGATGTCGATTGGTCACAATCAAGGGTATTGTTTTTAGCTAATTCTTTCACTTCCTATCAGCAGAACGCTATTAATTTTAAAGATCTTCCTATCGAATTGTGGGAAATTAAAAAATATGATAATCAGACAATTTTGTATAACCAATTAAAATCAGCTGACAAAAGCGAGTCAATAAATAAAATTTCAAAAAGCAAAACAATTGAAAGCGTGAGCAGGGAAATTAAGGAATATTCAGCCGAAGACCATATTAAAACTGACTGGAATGATACAAGGGAGTTGTTTTATGATGTGAAGGAGAAAATTTTAAGCTTAGATCCAAGAATTGAAGAAAGCCCAATGAAACATTATATTGGATACAAAATAGGCGGAGCATTATTGGTTGTGTTAAGGCCACAAAAAGCGAAAGTTATTCTAGAATTATTAAGGGTGGAACCAAAAGATTTAAAAGATCCAGAAAAAAAGGTTTCATATAAGGAAAATAGTTATAAATGGTATCATAAGCATGTTAGTATTTTTGATATTGAAGAGAGTCAAGATATTGTTTATGCAATGTTTTTAGTTAAGCAAGTTTACGATAAATTTTATAAATAATTAGGCTTGCCCCGTAGTGAGCTCTGCTTTAATTGGGGATTATAAAAGTAAAAAATAAAGTTATCCACATAGACAGAATTTATTGTTGGTGATATAATATCACTATTGTTTATAAAAACTGTAAACATTAATTCCAAAAAATAATATGGAAGATACTCTTGATAAAAAAGAAGCAATAAGATCAATTGTTCATGCGTCAGTCGAATCTTTTGCAGTTGGCTTTCAGGGAAGGCATGAGGGTGAGTTAGAAGATCCTGAGGGAACTTTAAATATGAAAATTCATAATGTATTCATTGCTGTTCTTGGTCCAGAAATACAATATTATACAGCACTTGTTCGTTCACTTGATAGCTCGTTAGGAAATATGTTGGAAAAAATGGCAATTAATATTGCGAAATTATTTTACGATGTTAAGCAAAATGTTGAGGGGCCTCTTAGTTTAAAGCAAACCCAAGATGTAGCGGAACTATTGGAAAAATATAAAAGAAGAGAAATAGCACCGCCTGCAGAAGAAGATTATCAATTTTTACGAACTAAACCAGAAGAGCAATCTCTTGTAATGAAAAGACATGATAGCGATTATTATTTAATTGACAGGGAGACGGGAGAAAATTTTTTAATTGAACTAAAAATTGGTGGCGATTTAGATAATAAAAAAGCTAGATCTGAGAAGGAGGCCTTACTAGAACAGTTTGCAATTTTATCAAATACATTAACAAATGACGCAAAAATAAAATTATTTTTTGCAACTGCTTATAATCGTTTTGGAGAGGGCAAGCCATGGAAGCAAGAGCGCGTTCGTCAATTTTTTGCAGAGGATGAACTTTTGATCGGAAAAGATTTTTGGGATTTTGTTTGCAAATCTGATGATGGATATAATATTGTTCTGGATGCTTATAAGGAAAAAGCTGACATGATTAAGCGTTCATTAGATTCGATAAAGAAAACTTATTTAGGATAATATATATGCAGCCACTTATTAAATGGCCCGGGGGAAAATCAAGAGAATTTGAATATATTAAAGATATTATTCCTCAATATGATCGTTATATTGAGCCATTTTTTGGTGGCGGAGCTGTTTTTTTTCATTTGAAGCCAAAAAGGGCAATTGTTAATGATATCTGTGAAGAACTGGTTTATTTTTATAAATTTATAAAAAATAAAGAAAAGAAGAATGATTTTAAGAAAGCATTATATGATTATGCGGATAATTGGGAGAAGATACCAAAATATATAAATGTTTTTGAAAATAAATTAATTGATTTATATTCTGACTATAAAAAAAATAAAATTAATAAGAATGAGCTCAGTAGTATCGTAAATGATTATCTAAAATTAGAAGAAAAGAAATTCAATGGATTATTTCATAATGATTTTTGTCTTGATGACAAAAATCTATTGAAGCAAATTAGTTCAAATCTAACCTCAAAGCTTAGTAGGGTGAAAAAAATTGAAAAAGAGAGAGGAAGTATTAGCGAAGATGATCTTCATAAAAATATCGAGACAGCTTTTAGAAGTGGATTTTATATGCATTTTAGAGATGTAATGAATTTTAATGGTAATAGATATAAAACTTCTCTAGCTAAAAAAATAGCAAATTATTATTTTATAAGAGAATTTTGCTACGCTTCTATGTTTCGTTTTAATTCCGATGGTCATTTTAATATACCTTATGGTGGAATTGCCTATAACTCTAAAAACTTTAGGGATAAAATTGATTATGTTTTGAGTAGCAAAGTTAGTAATTTATTCAGAGGTACTAAAATTGAGAATGTTGACTTTGCAGATATATTTAAAAAAAATAGTTTGACATCAAAAGATTTTATTTTTCTTGATCCCCCATATGATACAGATTTTAGTGATTACGAGAAAGCATCTTTTGATAAAAAAGATCAAGAGCGATTAGCTAAATGTTTGTATGCAACAAAAGCAAAATTTATTTTGATAATTAAAAGCACCCCATTTATTTTAAAATTATATAAAAATAAACCTAAGATTAAGATATCAAGTTTTGATAAAACTTACTTATATAATGTTAAAGGAAGAAATAATAGAGAAGTTGAACATTTAATTATAAAAAATTTTTAATTATGATTTATACCGAAAGTGATTTAACAATGCCGGTTTTAATATATATTTCTTCAAAAAAAGAAGGCGTTACGACTTCTGAATTAATAAAATATTTATCAGAAACGTTAAAACCTACAGGAAAAGACCTAAAGATTTTAAAGAATAGGAAAGATAATCACTTCAGCCAAAAAGTTAGAAACATTGTTTCTCATAAAAAAACTAAAAAAGGAATATTTTTTAAAAAATTTGCTAAATATAAAAAGATTAATGGAAATGGCTTATTTAAAATAACACCTTACGGATTGAAATACATCGAAAAAAACATAGACGTATTTGATTTTGTCGAATCTAATGGTTTTTCAGAAAAAGAAAGAGAAAAGATTATTAATAATGACTTCGCTAATTTAATTATTGAAGAAGGATATATAAAATCAAATGATATCAAAGCCAGACAGCGATCAAGAAAGCTCATAGAAATAGCAAAAGATCATTTTAAGATCAAGGATAAAATTTATTGCAAAGCTTGTGATTTTAATTTTGAAGACTTTTATGGTGAAAGTGGAAAGAATTTTATTGAAATACATCACCTGAAACCAATTTTCTCTTATGAAGAAAAATTTAAGCAATCGCTGGAAAGGGCACTTAGAAATGTTGTACCAATTTGTTCTAACTGTCACAGAATAATTCACAGAAAAAAGGCAAACTTTTTGAATGTTGAAAAACTAAAAAAAATTATTGCAAAACAAAAATGTTTGCTTAAAAAATAAATATGAAAAACTATTTAAATAAGATAGTTCATGGCGATTGTGTAGAAGTATTAAAAAGACTTCCTGATAATTCTATCGATTTAATTTTTGCTGACCCACCATACTATTTACAATTGCCGAAAGGAAAAAGATTGAAGCGTGCTAACGGAACAGAAATAATACCAGTAGACGATGCATGGGATCAATTTGATGGATATGAAGATTATGATCGTTTTACAACAGAATGGCTGAAAGAATGCCAAAGAGTTTTAAAACAAACTGGAACTTTTTGGACAATTGGTATGTATCACAATCTTTTTAGAGTTGGAAAAATAATGCAAGATATGGGCTTTTGGTTTTTAAATGATATTATTTGGGTTAAAATAGGAGCACTTCCTAATTTAATTTGCAGGAGATTTACAAATAATCATGAAACATTGATTTGGGCTGTAAAAAATAAAAATAGCAAGGGATATACTTTTAATTATAAATTAATGAAACAAATGAATGGTGATAAACAGATGAAAGACACAGATTGGATTTTTGGTCTATGCAAAGGAAAAGAAAGATTAAGGGGCGAAGATGGTATAAAATCACATCCCACACAAAAACCACTTAAACTTATTCAACAAGTTTTACTTTCTTCTAGCAAAAAAGGAGATCTTATTTTAGATCCATTTATGGGAAGCGGAACAACAGCAATTGTTGCAAAGGCACTTGGCAGAAACTGGATAGGAATCGAGAAAGAGAAGAAATATGTTGACTTAGCAAATCATAGAATAAAAAATTTTGTATTAGAAAAATAATTTTGTTCAGTAACGTGTTCAGTAACAAAAACAAATGTTATTAACCATATTGAAAATAATAGTATCGTTTTTGTTAGCTTATTGGTTAGCCGCTGCGGTTCTTGCAGTAGTTGGTTTTTTTGTTTTTAAAAAAAATTCTCCTAAAAGTTGCAATATTTTTATATGGATTTTAATTTCTGCCATAATTTTAAGTTTAGTATTTCATTCAACTCGCTATTTTAATGCTTACGCAGCATTGATTGCTGCAATCATACAAACGTATAAAGTAATAATTAAAGATAATAAATTTTACATTGGTGCTCTGGCATTTTTTCTGGGCTGGTTTTTAACATTTATTGTGTTACTTTATTTCAAATAATTTATGTCTTAATACTACAAGACATGCATAACATTAAAATTTATTCAGTAACCCCCCCACTCTCCAGGGGCGGAATTGTAAAGCAGTGGGGAAAGTGGAGAAATAATTTTGTAAAATTTATTTTTCATTATGTATCTAAGAAGAAAAATTATTAAATGCCCTTTCTGCAAAAAGTTTTTAGGTCATTTTGTCTGCTTAAGTGATAATAATTTTCACGAAAATAAGTCATCTGATAAATTCAAGATGGCCTCAGACGGATGTGATTGGGCAATGGAAACTTTCGATCAAGACAATTTTGTGATGTGTTCAGAATGTCAAAATGTTTTCAACAGTGAAACAGGGGATAATGGAGAAACCACTGTTTATTATGCAGATAATAATAGAATTCATAAAATAAGTTTTTTCAAAAAAATTATTAGCAAAATTTTTTCTTCAGATTATGTTGAAGATGAAGATGAATCCAGCAAAAAAGATGTTATAGTTGATGGACTCGAACTGCACAAAAAAGCTTTACAGTTGGTAGGGAGGGGTGAGAAAGAAAGATATTCTATACTCTTAAAATATATTTGGGAAATTGAGCGTTTAGATAAAGATGAAAAATCATTATATTCGAATGATTATAAAGAAGCACTTTCGGAAATACTTGAGATACTGGAAAAGGAAGAAGATGAAGAAAATCCCAGAAGCACAAGCATGGATAATACCATGATATTGGCGTGGGATGAAAGTACTAATGAAATGGGACATTTGCTTGAGAAAGAAAATTCTATTAAGAAAAAACATTATAATCTTGTTGATGCGACAGAGTTATTATTGAAAGCGGAATTTTACAGAAGAAAGAAGATGTTTGATCGTGCCATTGAAGTTTTAAATGAAAATAGCTATGCTTTTTTTGAAAACTATGAAAAACTTGCCGATGAAATGATACTTCATTCTAAAAACAAAAATTCGGAGTTGTTTTATATAGAAGTTGATAATCCAAATCGTAATGAATAAATAATGTATTGAAAATTGTTTACCTTGCTTTTCCCAGTTTAGGGTAGTACAATAGAATCACAATTGAATAGTTAATTTATCCAGAGTGTGGCGAGAGCAACTGGCTCAATGACCCACCAGCAACCCTTGAAAGATGACTCTTTCAAGAAGGTGCTAATTCCAGCCCGAAAGGGAAAGATAATTGGTCGATTTTATCTTTCCTCAAGGGAAAGATTTTTTAATTTGTTAAAGAAAAAATATATGGAAAATCAAATTAGCGAAAATGATAAACAAAAAATTAAAGAAAACAAGGGTCAATTCACTTGGTTCGGTTTTGTTCCACATCGATTGGAAATTAAAGATTTGCCGAAATATGACAATTTCCCTTTCAACATTTTATTTGTCAGCTATGCCAATATCAATGGAGTGGACACGTCAGGAAGTGCTGTTTATAATCCAGACCTTTCCACATTTCAAGAGGACGGAGAAAAACAATCGATGACCTATTATAATCAATATGATGATGACCGCAATTGGACGGTAGTTATTGACTATGACAAGCAAAAAGGATCTTGGGAGGGCACAAAATACTGCAAAGGTGAATTTATGGGTGGCGGAGGTGGAGCTGAATGGAATATGGCCTTTACTCATCTAACAGCCATTGGGGTAGCAGAGGGTGAGCGGGTAAAATTTGAAAAGATGTAAATATTGATAAATAGGGGTATAATTAAAACATGATTTATACAGAAAAAATCAGAAAGGCGATTAAGTTTGCCGCTAAAACGCATAATCAGTATCAGCAACAGACTCGCAAGGGCAAGATTATCCCATATATCACGCATCCTTTGACGGTGGGTATTATTCTTTCGCAGGCAGGAGCTTCAGAAGACGTGATTGTGGCTGGAATTTTGCATGATACGATTGAAGACTCTACTGAAGAAAAGAAAGTGTCTTTTGAGATGCTGAGAGAAAGATTCGGCGAAAAAGTGGCGGAGGGAGTTTTGAGTGTTACGGAAAATGACAAAAGTCTGCCGTGGGAAGAAAGGAAGAAAGAAGCCTTAGGACATATTGAAAAATTTTCACAGGATGCTTTGCTTGTGAAATCGGCTGATATTATTGCAAACGTATCCGAATTGCTAGATGATTATAATCGTTATCAAGAAAAAGTTTTTTCCAGATTTAACGCTTCAAAAGTTAAAATTATAAAACATCAGATAGAAGCTATTGGTTTAATTTTACAGAAATGGCCGGGCAATCCATTGGCAGAGGATTTAATCTCCTTAGCTTCTCAGTTGCAAATGATCGGTGCTACTAAATTTATGTCACAAAATCCAGCTAAGGTTATTGAATATAAAAAATATAATGAAAATATAGAACTGGAATGTCCTATTTGTCATTGGAAAGGAACTCCAAAAAAAAGTGGCGTAATAGAATCGGGGGATTATTGTTTGGATGTCTCTTGTCCAATTTGCGGCAAAATGCTTTTGGTAGCTGATTTTCCAAAAGCTTAAATTTACCCATGTCTTTTATTAAGATTATAATTAATAATCATATGAAAAAATTTTTACATAAAAACATTCTTATTGCTGGTCGGACAGGATCCGGAAAGTCAAATTTCCTGCATAATTTTATAGTGGATCTATTGGAAGAAAATAGTCCTGTAGAGGTGAGGCTTGTGCTCATAGAGCCTAAGAGGATTGAATTTGCTCAATATAATGGAATAAGCCATCTTTTAGCTGAGGTGATATATGATTCAGATAAAGCGAGGAGTGCTTTAAAATGGACTTGGGGTGAATCATTGAGACGCTTAAAAATTATTGAGGAGGCTGATAGTACTTCAATATATAAATATAATAAAATTAAATATAAGAAAAATAAGCTTCCGGAGATATATATTATTATTGATGAGTTTTCCGATTTAATGGCAGCTGATAGTAAATTTCTTGAGGAGTATTTTGAAAAAATAACCGCACTTTCAAAAATGACGGGCGTGTATTTGTTGGTTGCTAGTGCAAAAGTGATACCAGTTGTATTTACAAAAAGAATAAACAGCTGCTTTGTTGATAGAATTTGTTTTAAAACTTTTGATGAAAATGATTCATTACTTTTGCTGGGTGAAAAAGGTGCAGAAAAGCTATCAAATCCGGGAAGTTGTTTGGTAAAAAATTTAGTAGAATTTAAGATTAAAAATAAGCAGATGCCGTGTATCAGTGATGAAGAGATAGCTGAAAAAATAAAAGTTATAAAAAATAAATATAAAGACTTTAAATTTTCGGAAGCACCCGACGAAGAAGATCCTGATAAATTGTATGAAAAGGCAAAAGGTATTGTAATAGAAAGTGGTAAAGCCTCAGTATCTCTTTTGCAGAGAAAATTGAGAATTGGCTATTCCAGAGCTGCACGTCTGATTGATATGCTCGAGGAGAATGGTATTGTTGGCCCAGCGAAAGGAATAGAGCCAAGGGAAGTGTTAATAAAAAAATAATGAACATCTATCTCGACATTGATGGGGTGCTTCTAGCTAACGAAAAAAATCCAGCAAAGCATGCTGATGAGTTTATTAAATATGTTGTAAAAAATTATCCAACCTACTGGCTCACAACTCATTGTAACGCAGAAAACGATCATGCCGCAGAGCTCCTTAGCGATTATTTTTCGGATGAGACAATGAAATATATCCGAAAAATAAAGTCTACGGATTGGCGAACATGGAAGACTGAAGCGATTGACTTTACCCAGCCTTTCTTGTGGTTTGATGATGACCTTTTTGAAAAAGAAAGAGAGGAATTAAAAAGGCATGGCGCTCTGGATAACTGGATAGAAGTTGACCTTAGGAAAAATGAAGATGCACTTGGTCGGTTTCTTTCAAGCTTCCCAATTCCCAATTGATATATTAATTTGTTAATTTTTGATAATCTGGAAAAATAAGTAATTAATTACGTAAATAAAAACTATGCCGAAGGTTGATGTAAATAAAAAAAGAGGATATGAGGCTAGTGTTCCTGTTGAAAAAATATGGAGCAAACTTGAAAGTGGTGAAATTGATAAAAATTGTTGCATTCCTCTCGGGCAGAATGAGAAAAAAGAAGATAGAAGTATTGATTTAAAACGTAGCATGCATATTTTGGCAAGTGGCGGAGCACTTTCAGGAGTTGGCATGTTTAGACGTGTAACGCTAGCAACATTGTTAAAGTTTAATAAACCAGAAGATTTGAAATTTATTCTAATCGATCCGCTTAAAATATCATTGTTTCATTTTAAAAACATAGATAAATATTTAGTTTTTCCAATAATTACAGAAAATGAAAAAGCCTTTGAGGCACTTGAATGGGCAAGGCAGGAAGTTGAAAGAAGGTATCAACTATTGTCCGAGAGTAATTCCAGAAATATTTCGGTGCATAATGAAAAAAATAATACTAAAAAAATTCCAAGAATTGTCATAATGATTACAGAATTGGGCGAACTTATGAATTTTGACGGAAAGAAAACAGAAGGTCTTATAATTCGCATAGCGCAAATGACGAAAGCTTTGGGGATTCATTTTATAATAACCACTCAAAGACCATCTCCATTAGTGCTGACTCCGCTAATAAAAACAAACATGCCATCAAGGATTGCATTTAAAACTGGAAATGAAGAAGGCTCATTAGCAATATTAGATATGGTAGGTGCAGAAAAATTGCTTGGACAAGGCGATATGCTAGTTTCTGATTGTTATAATGATTATGAAAAAGTAGAAAGAATGCAGGGGTATTGCTTGGAAGAGGAAGAAGTTGAAAAGATAAATTTTGTTCAGTAACACGTTCAGTAACACTTTAAAGGCAGGCAAAATAAGCAGAAATAATCGCAAGAAGGCAAAACCTTGAAAATCCTAGGTTTTTAGGGGGTGGTTATTGGCTAAAACAAGAGAAAAGCGGCTAATGGATAAGGAGCCTTGACCCCGCACCAAATTGGCACCGCGCCAAAGGCGCAAAAACAAGCCCAAATAAATATCGTTATTATGAGATTTTGTAGGTATGCTTAGCGACTGTGGATAAGCCAAAAGTGCCAAATTGGTGCGGGGCTTGACACATTTTTATAATCGTGTAGAATAGACAAGTATTGAATTTTCAGAAAAGAAATTCCAAGGAGGAATTTTTGGGTTTGCCTTAAAAAGCAATTTAGTGTATAGTAAAAAAATACAATTTTTTATAATAAATTATCTTAATTAATCGCGTGGTGCCGGGGTTTCAGGACCTTCGGCCGCGAAAAAAAATCAATATGGCAGCAGAAAAATTTGAACGTTCCAAGCCGCATGTAAACGTCGGCACAATCGGACATGTTGACCACGGCAAAACAACTTTGACCGCGGCTATTTTGCATTGTCTGAGTCTCAAGGGTTTCGCCAAAGAAAAAGGCGTAAATGAAATCGACAACGCTCCGGAAGAAAAAGAGCGCGGAATCACTATCGCAACTTCACACTGCGAATATGAATCTGACACTCGCCACTATGCACACGTTGACTGTCCTGGACATGCCGACTACATCAAAAACATGATTACCGGCGCCGCTCAAATGGACGGAGCAATTTTGGTTGTGAGCGCAACTGACGGTCCTATGCCTCAAACTCGCGAACACATCCTTTTGGCTAAGCAAGTAGGTGTGCCTGCGATCGTTGTTTTCATCAACAAAGTTGATATGGTTGATGATCCTGAACTTATCGATTTGGTTGAAACTGAAGTTCGCGAACTGCTTTCCAAATATGAATTTGATGGCGACAATGCCGCTGTTGTCCGCGGATCAGCCGTTAAAGCTTTGGAAGTTAAAGCAGCTGAAGATGCTGATGCCAAGCCTATCTATGATTTGATTGCCGCTTTGGATGAAAAAATTCCTGAACCGGTTCGTGAAACTGACAAGCCGCTTCTGATGCCGATTGAAGACATTTTCTCAATTGAAGGACGCGGAACTGTTGTAACCGGAAGAATCGAACGCGGAACTGTTAATGTGAATGAAGAAGTTGAAATCGTGGGTCTTAAGCCAACCACTAAGACGGTTGTAACCGGAATTGAAATGTTCAACAAATCTTTGGACAAAGGACAAGCTGGAGACAACGCGGGACTTTTGCTGAGAGGCGTTAAGAAAGAAGATGTTGAACGCGGACAAGTTTTGGCTAAACCGGGTTCAATCACACCGCACACTGAATTTGAAGGAGAAGTTTATATTTTGACCAAAGAAGAAGGCGGCAGACACACTCCATTTTTCAAAGGATACAAACCGCAATTCTATATTAGAACAACCGATGTTACCGGCGAAGTTATTCTGCCGGAAGGAACTGAAATGGTTATGCCTGGAGACACTGTGCACATCAATATCAAATTGATCGCACCGGTAGCTATGGAAGAAGGAATGCGCTTCGCGATCCGCGAAGGCGGCAAGACAGTCGGTGCTGGTACAGCTACTAAAATCATCAAATAGTTCGAATTTACTACGCAGACACAAAATAAAGATTGTGTCTGCCTGTGTTCTAACGAACAAATAAAATATAAGTTATTTATTATCCATACACCAAGATGGCAGCGAAAAAAACAGACTCAGAACAATTATCCACAAGAATCAGGATTAAGATTAAGGCATATGACAACAAAGTCATAGATCAATCAGCCAGAAAAATTGTGGAAACAGTGGAGCGATCAGGATCAAAAATCACCGGTCCGGTTCCTCTTCCTACGGAAATTCACAAAGTGACTGTCAATAAATCGACATTTGTTTATAAGAATTCCCGGGATCAATATGAGATGAGAATTCACAAGCGACTCATTGATATCTGGAATCCTAATCCGAAAACGATTGAAAATTTGACGAGTTTGGATTTGCCAGCCGGAGTGGATGTTGAAATAAAAATGTAGCTGAAATTTCAATAATAGGACTAGTTAAAGTCATGTCGCTCGTGATTGACGTGATACTCAACTAGCAAAATCCCGATAGATCGGGATGATGCTGGCTGAGAGCCAGTATTTTTTATACCCCTACTAATATACAAATTTGCTACAAATATACAAATATTAAATACGAAGAAATTTATTTGTAGATTTGTAAGAGATTTGTAGATTTGTGGGTCAAATGATCAGAATAAAAACAATGAATAAATTTATACTCGGGAAAAAATTAGGAATGACAACGCTGTATGACAAAGAACGCGGTGCTTTGAATGTGACTTTGATTGAATGCGAACCAAACACTGTTTCAATGGTTAGAAGCGAAGAAAAAGATGGCTACCCAGCATTGCAGCTTGAAATTGTAAAAACCAAAAATAAGATGCATCGTAAAGAATTTCGCTTGGAAAAAGATGCTGAAGCGGAAGTCGGAAGCAAAATAACAGTTGAAAGTTTTCAAATAGGAGATGTTGTCAAAGTTAGCGGAATCGGAAAAGCCAAAGGATTCCAGGGCGTGGTCAAGAGACATGGGTTCAAAGGCTCACCCAAGAGTCATGGACACAAGCATGATCTTCGGGCACCGGGATCAATTGGAGCTCAGCAACCGCAGCATGTTATTAAGGGCAAGAAAATGGCCGGACGCATGGGAGGAAAAAGAGTAACTGCAAAAAATATGAAAGTTGTATATATCAATCCTGAAAAGAACGTGTTGGCGGTCTTGGGCGGAGTCCCAGGCGTAGTGGGAAGAATAGTTGAAGTTCGGACAGTTAAGTAGTTAAAAGTGAAAAGTTAAAAGTTTAGGAATTCGCTTCGCTCATATTTATCAAATAAATGTCGCATAGCGACTCTATAATTTTGAACTTTGAATTTTGCATTTTGAATTAATATTATGGCTACAATTGCAATACATAATCAAGAAGGTAAAAAATTGGAAGATCTGAAAGTTTCAGATGCTGTTTTTGGAGCAAAAGCAAACAATGAACTTGTTAAACAGGTTTACATGGTTATCGCCGGCAATCAGAGAAATCCGATCGCGCATGTTAAAGGCAAAGGAGACGTGGCTGGTAGTGGAAAAAAACCATTCAAACAGAAAGGAACCGGCAATGCCCGACAAGGACAAAAACGAAATCCTGTTATGAAAGGCGGAGGTGTTTCTTTCGGACCAAAAAGCGACAGAAATTTCAAGAGAGATTTGAATAAAAAAATGAAACAGAAAGCCGTGTTGATTGCAATCAGTGAAAAATTGCGGGATGGAAAGCTTATAGCTGTTGATTCATTGATGCTGGAAAAACCAAAAACCAAGACATTTGCGCAGATTTTGAATAATTTGAAGATTAAGGGCAAGACATTGGTGGCTTTTTCCGAAAAAGAAAAGGCGATGACAGTGGCCAGCCGAAATATAGTAAACATCGCAAATACGGAAATAAAGGATTTGAACGTGATGGATCTGCTGAACAATAAATATATGATTTTTTCCAAGCAGTCGATAGAATATCTGGAAAAGAAATATAAAACAGTTAAAAGTTAAAAGTGAAAAGTTAAAAGTTTAGGAATTCGCTTCGCTCATATTTTTAAAAAATGTTTTGCGAAGTAAAACTCTATAATTTTGAATTTTGAGATTTACATTTTAAACTAAGATTATGGCAATAGTTGAACAGAAAAAAGAAGACAAGAAGACAAAGAAAGTTATCAAAAAAGATAATGCTGTGATTGTTGTTGCTGATAATGTTGAAGTAGCTTGCAATGTTCTGGTTGAACCATGGATTACGGAAAAAACTCACCGAGCGGCAGCTGACAATAAATATACTTTCAAGGTTTCTGGCAATGCGACCAAGAAACAAGTAAAATTAGCGATTGAAGGAATGTATAAAGTCCATGTTGAAAAGATAGCTACGGTAAATGTTTTGGCAAAGAAAAAAGCCTACGGGAGATACATGGGAATGAAGTCTGCAATCAGAAAGGCGACAGTAACTCTTAAAAAAGGAGATAAGATAGAATTGTTTAAAACAGCGTAAAAGTTAAAAGTTAGAATTATGGCAATCAAGATATATAGAAAAAATACAGCCGGAAGACGAAACATGTCTATTGTAAAACCGGATAACCTAACCGATAAAAAACCGGAGAAATCTTTGCTGGCTTCAATGAAACAAAAAGCTGGCAGATCAAACGGAAAAATTTCAGTCAGGCATCAAGGCGGCGGACACAAGAGACGCTACAGACTAGTTGATTTCAAACAACAGAGACTTGATATTCCCGGAAAAATCATAGCTATTGAAAAAGATCCGAATAGGAGCGCGCTGATTGCTTTGATTTCCTACAAAGACGGAGACAAAAGTTATGTTTTGGCATCTGACGGCATGCGCGTTGGTGTGGAAATCATGGCTTCTCCAAAAGCGCCGATAAAAGAAGGCAACAGAACTTTGCTTAAAAACATACCTTACGGAACTATCATTTCAAACATTGAATTATTTCCAGGCAAGGGCGGACAAGTTACCAGAAGCGCCGGCAGCGGAGCAACCCTTATGGCTATTGACGGACAAATGGCGCAGCTCAAAATGTCGTCCGGTGAAATCAGATTGGCCAGCGAAAATTGTTACGCAACAATCGGCAGAGTCAGCAATTTTGAACATAGTGCTGAAAGGATCGGAAAAGCGGGAAGAAACAGATGGAAAGGCAACAGGCCGGCAGTTCGTGGAAGCGTGATGAACCCTATCGACCATCCGCACGGAGGCGGTGAAGGTTGTCAGGGAATCGGTCTTAAATATCCGAAAACTCCATGGGGCAAGCCAGCGTTGGGCAAGAAAACAAGGAAAAAGAAAAGATATAGCGATAAATTTATAGTTAAACGAAGAGTTAAAAAGTAGATTGTTACCCCCAGCACCAATTCCGAAGACAGATTTTTGTAAAGTTCAAATTGGTGCGCGGAAACGCCTACGGCTCAGTAGTAAGATAATTTAAAGAATAATTAAAGAATTGGTGCGGGGTTGCTCATTTGTAGCTGCTCGCTCCACTCGCAGACAAATGGCAAGAAGCCTAAAAAAAGGACCATATGTAGACCCAAGAGTGCTCAAGAAAGTTATTGATGCTAAGCCTGGCGCAGGAACCATCAAAACATGGTCAAGAGCCTGCACTATTTCTCCTGAAATGATCGGATTTACTTTTGGTGTGCATAACGGAAAAGAATTTATAAATGTTTATGTAACTGAAGAAATGGTTGGTCACAGGTTTGGAGAATTTTCTCCGACGCGCAAATTCGTAAGGCACGGAGGCAAGATTCAGAAAGAAATAGAAACAGCGGAGAAGAAGAAAGAACAAGATGCAGCCAAAGCAGCCAAGGCCGAAGAAACAAGCAAAACTACTGTAAAAAAATAATTGGAAAAATGATTAAAATTTAAAACTTGTCCCGCACCAAATTCCGAATAAAGTTTTTAATAAAAGATTGAAAACTTTTCACGGAATTCGCCTGCGGCTCGATAAGATAAAAGATTAAGCTTAAATAGAAAATTGGTGCGGGATGCTCATTTTGTAGCTACTCGCTCCGCTCATAGACAAAATGGCAAAGGTAACAGCAACACTGAAAAATTTAAGAATGTCTCCTCGCAAAGTACGTCTAGTCACGGACAGTATTGTTGGTATGGATGTTAATGCGGCTTTTGTGCAGCTTGATCATGTTGTGAAAAAAACCAGCGGAGTTATGGAAAAATTGCTGAGCAGCGCTTTGGCCAATGCGGAAAACAATTTCGGCATGGACAGAGACAATATGTTTATCAGCAGCATTCTCGTGGGAGAAGGTGCCAGACTTAAAAGATGGCTCCCGCGCGCCCAAGGAAGAGCGACTCAGATTTTGAAACGCACATCGCACATCAAGCTGGAATTGGAAGAAAAAGTTGAAGGTAAAAATAGAAAATCGAAGCAGGAGTTGGAAAAAGAGCGAGCTAAAAGACAGGCTGAAAAAGAAAAAATGATAAAGGAAGCCACCAAAGAGCTTGAAGAGGCGGAAAAAGAAGAGAAAGAAGAAGCAGATGCTCAGAAAGCTTCAGCTAAGAAAGTTTCAGTTCAAAAAGAAACTGCGAAAAAGGGACAAGATAGTGGATTTTTGAAAAAAGTTTTTCAACGCAAGTCAGCGTAGTCTCTACGAATTACGAATCAATACGAATATACTAATGTGAGACTAATATAATTAAGAGAATAACTAAGATTTTAATAGACACAATTAAATACGAGATATGGATTTGTATATTAGTACAAATTCGTAGTTCGTAGAGAAATACATGGGACACAAAGTAAACCCAACAGGACTGCGAATCGGAATTACCACCAATTGGAAATCAAGATGGTTTGCAGGAAAAAATTATGCCAAGAAACTTAAGGATGATGTTCAGATCCGCGCTTTTGTCATGAAAAAATGGAAAACAGCCGCTATTGCTGATGTGGAAATCGAAGGCAACGCAAACACCTTGAAACTGATAATCAAGACATCCCGTCCGGGAGTTCTTATCGGCAGAGGAGGAACAGGAATCACCGATATGAGCGACGCCATAAAAAAGAAATTTTTTGCCGGTAAAAAGATAGATTTGAAAATTGAAGCTCAGGAAATCAGACAATTTGAAGAGAATGCGTCTCTGGTTGCTCAGAATGTTGCGGAACAGCTTGAAAAACGCATGCCTTTCAGAAGGATTTTGAAATCAACTCTGGATCAGGTTGAAAAAAACAGGAATATCAAAGGAGCAAAAGTTGAAGTAGCCGGAAGATTAGGCGGCGCGGAAATGTCCAGAAGAGAGTGGTTATCCAGAGGCACTGTTCCTCTGCACACGCTTAGAGCTGATATCGATTTTGCGAGAGCCAATGCCTACACGACTTATGGAATCATCGGGGTTAAAGTTTGGATTTATAAAGGGGAAGTGTTTAATGAAGTTAAAAATTAAAAGATTTTGAACTTTGAGTTTTAAATTTTGAATTTAGCGAAACGCATATGTTGATGCCAAGAAAAGTAAAACATAGAAAGATCCATCGCGGCGGAGCAATCCGCGGAGTTGCGACGAAAGGAACCGCAGTAAGTTTCGGCAGTTTTGGATTGAAAGCCACAACCTCCGGACTCATTTCTGCTCGTCAGATTGAAGCAGCTCGTCGGGCGATGACCAGATATGTGAAACGTGGCGGTAAAATTTGGATCAGAATTTTTCCGGATAAGCCTATGACAAAGAAAGGCGATGAAACTCCGATGGGTAAAGGAAAGGGTAGCGTTGATCATTTCGTAGCTAAAATTAAACAAGGAAGAGTTTTATTTGAAATGGATGGAATAACCGAGGTGGTTGCCAGAGAAGCAATGCGGTTGGCTGCTCATAAGCTTTGCGTTAAGACGAAATTTGTAGTTAAAGAACAATAGTTATGAAGACACAAGAATTCAGAAATATGAATATCGAACAGCTTAAAAAGCTTGTCCAGGAAAAAAGGACACAAGCGGTTAAGCTTAAATTTGATGTTGCAACCAAACAGGCCAAGAATCATAGGCAGTATAGAGATATTAAAAAAGATATAGCTAAAGCATTAACTTTAATCAAGGAATCTGAAAAATAATCAGAAATAAATTAGGATATTTATCCCGCACCAAATTCCGAATAAAGTTTTTAATAAAAGATTGAAAACTTTTCACGGAATTCGCCTGCGGCTCAATAAGATAAAAGATTAAGTTTAAATAAAGAATTGGTGCGGGATGCTCATAATTATAGCTTCTCGTTCCACTCGAAGATAATTATGGCAAAAAAGTTAGCCAAGAAAAAAGGAATAGTCGTCAGTGATAAAATGGACAAAACTATTGTAGTTGCCGTCCAGACTTTAAAGACGCATCCGAAATATCTGAAAAAATATCTGTCTACCAAGAAATACAAGGTGCATGACGGAGAGAATAAATTCAAAAAAGGAGATAAGGTGGAATTCGTACAGTGCAAGCCGATGAGTAAAGGAAAAAATCACACCGTAGCGTAGTCTACACCCATAATCAAGAGAATAATTAAGATTTTAATAGATACAATTGAATACGGGATATGAATTCGTATATTAGTACAAATTCGTAGTTCGTAGAGAAATACATGATTCAGGCAGAAACAAGATTAAGAGCAGCTGACAATTCTGGAGCAAAAACCATAGAATGCTTCAAGGTTCTTGGAGGCAGCCGCAGACGCTATGCCGCTATTGGCGACATCATAGTTTGCAGTGTCAAAACAGCCGAACCGAGAGGTGTCGTGAAAAAAGGAGACAAAATTAGAGCCGTGATTGTCCGCCAGAAAAAAGCTTTCCGGAGAAAAGACGGATCATACATACGATTTGATGAAAATGCTGCTGTAATTTTGGAAGGCAAAGAGCCGAAGGGAACGAGAATTTTCGGACCGGTTACCAGAGAGCTCAGAGAAAAAGGATATACTAAAATAATTTCATTAGCACCGGAAGTACTATAAATAGCTTATTAGCTTTCAGCTTTCTAGCTTATTAGGAAAATCAAAATCCTTTTAAAGCTAAGAAGCTAAGAAGCTAAGAAGCTAAGAAGCTAAAATTATGAGGATCAAAAAAGGAGACACAATTAAAAAGATCGCAGGCAAGGACAAGGGGAAAGAGGGCGAAGTACTCCGAACTATTCCGAGCGAAGGAAAAATTGTTGTCGAAAAAATGAATATCGTCAAAAGACATAAGAAAGCGCGCCGAGAGGGCGAGAAGGGCCAGCGCGTTGAAGTTCCGGCTGCGTTTGATGCATCCAATGCTATGCTTGTCTGTCCAGGATGTGGAAAAACAACCAGAATTGGTTATGCCTTTGTTAAAGAAAAGAAAATGCGTATCTGCAAAAAGTGCAAAAAAGAATTTTAGTGGTCTCTACGAATTACTAATTAATACGAATATACTAATGCGAGACTAATAAAATTAAAAATTAATAACTAAGATTTGATTTAAATAGGAAAACAATTGAATACGGAATACAAATTCGTACATTGGTACAGATTCGTAGTTCGTAGAGAAATACATGAACATAATTTCAACAAAAGAAAAATACGCTAAAGTAGCCGCTCCGGAATTAAAGAAAAAATTCGGCTATAAAAGCATAATGGCTGTGCCTCGGATCAAGAAGGCTGTTGTTAATGTTGGAATTGGAAAAATTATCAAAGAAGGAGATAAAATTGATGAAGTTGTAAATTCAATCACGGCCATTACCGGCCAAAAACCTTTGAAAACCAAAGCGCGAAAAGCTATTTCCGGTTTCAAAGTTAGAGAAGGAATGGAAGTTGGTGTCAAAGTAACGCTTCGCGGCAAAAGAATGTGGCAGTTCATCGACAGATTCATCAACGCAACTTTGCCAAGAACCAGAGATTTCCAGGGAATTGACAGAAAATCAGTAGACAAAGGAGGAAGTATAAATATCGGTATCAAGGAGCATATGATTTTTCCGGAAATTTCCCCCGAGAGAGTAAAACATGCATTTGGACTCCAGGTTACGATTTCTACCGATGCGAATTCGCAAGAAGAGGGACTGGAATTATTTAAACTATTAGGATTTCCAATAAAAAGCGAATAATAAAATTATAAAGTGATGGCTATCCCGCACCAAATTCCGAATAAAGTTTTTAATAAAAGATTGAAAACTTTTCACGGAATTCGCCTGCGGCTTAGTAAAATTATAGATAACGATTAAATTAAAGAATTGGTGCGGGATGCTCATTTTTGTAGCTACTCGCTCCGCTCATAGACAAAAATGGCAAAGACATCTACACAAGCTAGAGCAGAAAAGAAACCCAAGTTTTCAAGCCGCATAGTGCGCCGCTGTTGGCGTTGCGGAAGGAAGCATGGTTATATTCGGGCTTTTGATATCTGCCGGATTTGTTTCAGAGAATTGGCTAGCAAAGGAGAATTGCCGGGAGTAAAGAAAAGCAGCTGGTAATAAATAAGTTAAAAATTAAAAGTTCAAAATTAAAAGTTAGGGTATCGCTTCGCGATTTGTAAAAATAATTTGTGAGCGTAGCGAACACCAAAATTTTACACTTTACACTTTGAACTTTAAACTGAATATATATGTTAGATCCAATAGCAGACATGCTTACAAGAATTCGAAACGCGCAAAGAGCAGGGCACAAAGAAGTGTCAGTGCCGTTTTCGAAATTGAAACTGTCTATTGCCAAAATTTTAGAGCAGAGACATTTCATTGAATCGGTCAAGGAAGAAACCGAAGGTGATTTTTCTGTGATAAAAATAGCTCTAAGATATGATATTGTTTCCAATACTGAAAAGAATCCGGCTATCAGAGAGATCAAGAGAATAAGCCGTCAGGGCCAGCGCATTTATGCTAAAAAGACTGACATGAAAAGAGTGAAAAACGGCTACGGAATTTCCATAGTGTCAACATCTAAAGGTATTATGCCGGGAGATAAAGCTCAGAAAATGGGCATCGGCGGCGAAGTAATTTGTGAAGTTTGGTAGTCTCTACGAATTACGAATCAATACGAATATACTAATGTGAGACTAATATAATTAAAAGAATAACTAAGATTTTAATAGATACAATTGAATACGGGATATGAATTCGTATATTAGTACAAATTCGTAGTTCGTAGAGAAATACATGAGCAGAATAGGAAAAAAACCAGTAAGTGTTCCACAAGGAGTGACTATTACTACAGATAAAAATGTGGTTACTGTTAAAGGTGCCAAAGGAACAATTGCATTTGAACATCACTTTGATGTGGCAATTAAGATTGCTGAAAATGAAGTTGTGGTTGAAAAAAAGGGTAGAGGAAAAGACGCGCCGGCTATTTGGGGAACAACGGCTCGCATTATAGAAAACATGATTGAAGGAGTTACTAACGGATTTCAGAAAAAACTGGAACTTAATGGCGTTGGTTTTCGTATGTCAGTGGCTGGTAAAAAAATAAATCTAGCCCTGGGCTTCTCTCATCCTGTTGTTGTGGATGTGCCGGAAGATCTGCAAGTTACGATTGAAGCTAATATTATGACGGTTTCCGGAATTGATAAATATAAAGTTGGTCAATTTGCCGCTAATATCCGCGCCTTGAAACCGGTAGAACCGTACAAGGGCAAGGGATTTAAATATGTCGGAGAATATGTCCGCAGAAAAGAAGGCAAGAAATCAGCGAAATAAAAATATTTAGGATAATTAATAGATTGGAATTATAATTTTATGGCGAAAGTAAGCAATAACAATTCAAGAGTTAAGCGGAAAAAGAGAGTCCGCGCAAAGATTTCAGGAGACACTAGTCGTCCGCGTTTGACTGTGTACAAAAGTTTACGCGGCATTTATGCTCAGGTTATCGATGATTCAACTGGAAAAACTCTTGCAGCTGCTAATCTGGCCGAAATAAAGAAAGCCAAAAATACCGCTGAAGGCGCAAAAGAATTGGGCAAACTGATTGCTAAAAAATGTGTTGAACTCAAGATAAAAACCGTAAAATATGACAGGGCTGGCTATAAATATCATGGAAAAATAAAATCATTAGCGGAAGGCGCCAGAGAAGGCGGACTTATATTCTAAATGTAAATTGTAAAAATCAAAATTAAAAATTACTGAATTCGCTGCGCTCATGATTATTTTTAAAAAATGTCGCGAAGCGACTCTATAATTTTCCATTTTGAGATTTAAATTTTAAAGTATATATGAATAAACGATCAGATAGAAAAAATATGCGTCGGGAAAAGCCGGAGTTTGACCAGAAACTTTTGGATTTGGCTCGCGTTACCCGCGTGGTCAAAGGCGGAAGACGTTTTCGTTTTCGCGCGACTTTAGTTATTGGCGATCGCAAAGGCAGAGTCGGAGTTGGTGTTGCGAAAGGTTCGGATGTTTCTGATGCGATTCAAAAAGCTTTCAATGATGCAAAAAAATCAATGATCACAGTAAAACTTTCAGGCAATACTATTTCGCATGATGTGCATATGAAATTGGGCAGCGCGAAAGTTATTCTCAAACCGGCGCAAGAAGGACGCGGAGTTATTGCTGGCGGAGCTGTGCGCGCAGTGGTTGATTTGGTTGGCATCAGAGATATTGTTTCAAAATCATTGGGAACTTCAAATAAGCTTAATGTGGCCAGAGCAACAGTAGCCGCTTTGAAAAGCTTGAAAGCTCCGAGAGAAAGAAAGGTTAAAGAAGAAACTAAGTAGTCTCTACGAATTACTAATCAATACGAATATACCAATGTGAGACTAATATAATTAAAAGAGAATAATTAAGATTTTAATAGATACAATTGAATACGGGATATGAATTCGTATATTAGTACAAATTCGTAGTTCGTAGAGAAATACATGCAGATTCATCAACTTAAAACTAAAAAACGCAAAGCCAGAAAAACAGTTGGCCGTGGCGGAAAACGCGGAACATATTCCGGCAAGGGAAACAAGGGACAAAAAGCCAGATCCGGAGCAAAAATTGATCCTCTTTTTGAAGGCGGACGCTCTTCTCTTATCATGCGTCTTAAAAAAGTGCGAGGTTTTAAAGCGTTTAGCGCCAAAAAGAATGTGGTGAAGTTGGAAACATTAGAGAAAAAATTCAAAGACGGCGATACTATTTCAATGGAAACTCTTGTTGCGGCTAATCTGGTGAAAAAAACTGAAGCCAAGAATGGCGCAAAAATATTAGCTACCGGTAAACTTAGCAAAAAATTTACGGTCGCCAAAAATATCCTTCTTTCAAAGTCCGCCAAAGATGCTATTATTAAGGCAGGTGGAAAAATAACAGAATAGCTTTTCAGGCTTCAGCTTCCTAGCTTTTCAGGAAATGAAAATTTTCTTACTAATGAAGCTGAGAAGCTAAAAAGCTAACGCCTAAGAAGCTAAACACATGTTAAAAAAATTTACACAAATTTTTAAAGTCAGAGAACTTCGCAACAAAATCCTCTTTATTTTGGGGATTCTTGTTGTTTTTAGGATTGCTGCCAATGTTCCGGTTCCGGGCGTGGATGTGGAACAGCTCAAAAGATTGTTTGAGGGCAACCAGTTCCTGGGAATGCTCAATGTTTTTTCTGGCGGCGGTCTTTCTAACATTTCCATTGTGATGCTCGGAGTCGGTCCATACATTACATCTTCCATTATTATGCAGCTGATGACTATGATTGTTCCCCGCATTGAGCAGCTTTACAAAGAAGAGGGAGAAGCTGGACGGCAGAAATTCAATATGATAACCAGATGGCTGACTGTGCCGCTGGCGGCGCTGCAAACATTCAGCATGATAGCCTTGCTGCGTTCGCAAAATGTTTTGCAAGTTGCTTCCGTTCTGGACACAATAGTTATTGTTATTGTCGCGACAGCCGGAACAATCGCACTTATGTGGTTGGGTGAGCTTATCACGGAAAAGGGAATCGGCAATGGAGTTTCACTCATAATCTTTGCCGGTATTGTCAGCGGTCTGCCTTCAGGCCTTTCACAGATGATGTCAACTTTTGATTCCACGCAAATTTTCACTTACGGCGCGCTTTTAGTTTTGACTCTAGTTACGATCGCCGGTGTTGTGCTGGTTTCTGAGGGACAAAGAAAAATAGCCGTTTCCTATGCGAAAAAAGTGCGTGGAAACACAACCTTTGGCGGAGCGCAATCAATCTTGCCGCTGAAAGTTAATCAGGCTGGTGTTATTCCGATCATCTTCGCAATGTCCATTATGCTTTTCCCGGGAATGATCGCGGGTTTTCTGATGGGCGCCAGCAATCAGGCAGTTGCTCATGCGGCCGCGGTTGTCAATAATCTTTTTCAAAATCAATGGTTCTACGGCAGCCTCTATTTTATTCTGGTAGTCCTCTTCACATATTTTTACACAGCTGTAGTTTTTGATCCGAATAAGATTTCAGAAAATCTGCAAAAGCAGGGTGGTTATGTTCCGGGCATTCGTCCTGGCAAAACAACTGCCGATTTTCTCTACAAAATTATGAATCGGATCACTCTTTCGGGAGCCATATTTCTTGGAGTCATTGCGGTTCTCCCTTTTATAGTTCAGGGAATGACCAACATTCAATCTTTGACAATCGGAGGCACAAGCATCCTGATTGTTGTTTCAGTAGTCATTGAAACGATCAAACAGATCGAAAGCCAGTTGGTTATGCGCGATTATGAGGGCTTCTAAAGGACTCGCTGCGCTCGAATTTTTAATTTACAATTTTTAATTTTTATTGAATTTTTATTTGATAAATTTTTAATTTAATCATTTTGATTTGATTTTAAATTTAAAATTTTAAATTTCAAATTTAATAGATGAACCTGTTAATTTTTGGTCCGCAGGGATGCGGCAAAGGAACACAAGCAGATAAGCTTTCCGAGAAACACAATCTTGTGCATGTTGAAACCGGCTATATTTTTAGAAAAATTGGAGAGAAAGATACGCCGTTAGGCAAAAAAATTAAGGAAATCAACGAAAAAAAAGAAATGATTCCGGATGATATAATGGTTGATATTTTGAAAAGTGAACTGGAAAAAATTCCAGCTGAAAAAGGTTTGATAATTGATAGCGCGCCAAGACTTACAAGCCAGATTGAAATCATAGAAAAAATGCTCGCGAATCTGGGCCGGTCGGTGGACAAGGCGATTTCCATAACTCTGCCGCGCGAAGAATCTATTGATCGCATCAGTAAGCGCTATATCTGCCCAGCCTGCAACAAACAGTTTGTTTTAGGCGAGAACATCCAAAGTAAAAATGATCCTTGTCCGGAATGCGGCGGCCCAATCAGGCAACGCTTGGATGATACTCCGGACGGAATTACGAAGCGTCTGAATACTTTTCAGGAAGTTACCGTGCCGGTCATCGAACATTATCGCCAGAGAGAAATGCTTATTGAGGTAGATGGCCGAAAGAGAGTAGATGAAGTTTTTGAAGATATAAACAGTAAACTGTAATAATCAAGAAACAAGAAACAAGAAACAAAAAATAACCAATAATCAAATTCAAAATTACAAACTTTCGGTTATTGATAATTGTTGTTTGAAATTTGTTTGGAATTTGCATCTTGTATCTTATGTCTTAAACATTTATCTTTGTTATTGTATCTTTAATATTGAAATATTATGTTTGTTTCCATTAAAACTGAAAAAGAAATAGAAAAGATGCGCCAGGCCGGCCAGATTTTGAAGGAAATTATGCAGGAAATTGGAAAAGAAGTGCGGCCGGGAGTTGACACTTTGCAACTGGACAAGCTCGCCGAAGAGCTTGTTTTTGCCCGTGGCGGCAAACCTTTGTTCAAAGGTTATGGCGGCGGCAAGAATCCTTTTCCGGGCACAATCTGCGCTTCCATCAATGATGAAGTGGTGCATGGCATTCCCGGTACCGAACGTGTTTTGAATGAGGGAGACATTTTGAAAATTGACATCGGCATAGAAGTTGACGGCTATTGCTCCGATATGGCCAGAACTTTTCCAATTGGAAAAATTTCAGCGGAAGCGCAAAAACTGATGGAGATCACGGAAAAATCTTTTTGGAAAGGCGTTGGCAAAATGAAAGAAGGGTCAATGCTCAGTGAATATTCCAAAGCGGTGCAAAAAACTGCCGAGGACGCGGGATTTTCAGTGGTCAGAAATTTGGTAGGACATGGCATCGGACAAAAACTCCACGAAGATCCGCAAATTTTGAATTATTATGAAAGAAGTTTTCCGGATTTGAGACTGCAAGCAGGCATGACTTTGGCGCTGGAGCCGATGATAAATCAGGGAGATTTTAGGACGGTCATTGGCAAGGATGGTTGGGTTTTCAAAACCGCGGACGGATCTTTGTCCGCGCATTATGAAAATACGATTTTGGTCACAAAAAAAGGAATTGAAGTTTTGACAATGTAATTTTTATTCTCCACTTTTCTTTTTAAAAAGAAAAGTGGAAGAAAAGAAAATCGCACACGGATGAATTTCTGTGGCAAATTCTAAGCTCGTTCGCTAAATTTTCTATTTTGGGCTCAGAGAAAATTTTTAACGCTCCCTCGCTTGAATTTGCTTACGAAATTCATAGTGTGCATTATGAATACGAAATACGAAATGCATTTTGAATTTCATAGGCGCCATATGAAGTACGTAGGCGAAGCGCGAGTGATGAGTGTTAAAAAATTTTGTGAGGAGCGAAGCGGAATTGAAATTTTAGCGAAGAACGAAGCGCTTGCCCCAGTATCTTCATCAGGCGCGACTTTCCTTGCCCCGTAGCGAGCTTTGCTCTGCTTCTGGGGTTTTGTAACTTTTCTTATCCTAGAAAGAAAAGTTAATATATATTGTATTTTGGGATAAAAAAATCCCCGACGTAGCATTGTGCTAGCCGGGGGAAGCAGGGAGTCTTTAACTCTACCTGCTAGAAATAACGAATTCTTTCGGATCCAACTTTTCATTGGAAAAAATTAGCTTATTGCATCCGCCGTCGACTCCGTCATATCTATGAAAATTTAAATATTCTGTCCATGAGAACCATTTGTCATTTTTGATTCTGTAAGCGTACTTGAATTCTGTTTTCCACTTGGGGCTATTCATCAGGTAGATAACCGAATCCATTGGGTTTAGACTGTTACTATTATAAACCTTTTCAGGAGTAACATTCAGCCCAACCAGCGTTGCAAAAGGTCTTTTTTCTGCCGTAATATCTCTGTAAGCTCCAAGCATAACCAAAGCTATAAAGATTACGGCAATAATACTAACGATAATAGCTGCTTTCGTTTCTGTTCTCATTTTTTTTATTCTCCTTTTTAAGTAACAAGTATTTTTATTTTTTTACTAACATTTAATGATAGCACAAATTTATGGAAAAGTCAATAGGTAGCCTAAATGAGGCTGAAATAAAGGGAATTTTAGGCATAGATTTTGGTAAAGCCAAAATCGGATTGGCGCTGGCCGACAGCGAGACGCGGATGGCGTTTGCTTTTGACACGCTTCCAAATGACAAAGATTTTTTCAATAAACTTAGAAATATTATCCAAGACAGGGATGTCAAAGAAATCGTTGTGGGCATAACCAAGCACGAAAACGATCCAAAAAGCGCCCAGGAAAAAGATGAATTTGTGAAAATGATTGAAAAAGAAACCGGAATTGTTCCGGCTCTTCAGGATGAAATGTTTACGACCAAAATGGCGCAGGCCAACATCAAACAGCGCGGAGGCAGAAATATTGCCAGCAAAGATGACCAAGAAGCGGCTAGGATAATACTTCAATCTTGGCTTGACGGTCAAGATTGAAAAATTTATAATTAACAATTTCTAATTTCTAAACAATGTCTAATATGCCAATGTTGAATTTTTTTAAGTCATTTATAAATTGGTATTTGATTAGGAATTAGATATTAGAAATTAGTAATTTATAACAATTGGTCAATTGTTATCGTTGTGTTATAATAAAGTTAGCCTGATAGCGGGCAGTTTAAGCGTAAAATTAATAAATCATAATAATAAAAAAAATGGAAAATCAGCCTTATTTGTCGATCGTAGTTCCTGCGTACAAAGAAGGGGAACGCATCGGACAAAATCTTTTGGAAATCGGGAAGTTCTTATCAGACAAAAATTACACGCACGAAATTATCGTGGTTGTGGACGGTTCGCCGGACAACACGGCTGAAGTCGCGCAAAATTACGGCAGCCAAGTAAGCAACCTCCGCGTTATCAATAATAAAGAAAATCATGGCAAGGGTTATGTTGTGCGGCAGGGACTTTTGGAATCCAAAGGAAAATATGTTGTTTTTTTGGATGCTGACGGTTCGACTTCGATTACGCACGTGGAAAAATTTTTGCCGGAGCTGGAAAAAGGCAATGATGTGATCATTGGTTCCAGAAAAATAGAAGGTTCTTTCATCCAGATTCATCAGCCAAAATATAGGGAAGTCATGGGCGAGGGCGGCAATTGGCTGATCAGAATTGTTTTGGGGCTTTGGAGTTTTCCGGACACTCAATGCGGATTCAAAATGCTGACCGGACAAGCGGCGCATGAAATTGCCAAGCGTATGGTGGTTGACCGTTTCGGTTTTGATTTCGAACTTATTATTTTAGCGTTCAAACTTGGTTTCAAAGTAAAACAAATGCCGGTGCGCTGGATGAATGAAGAAGGATCAACTGTGAGCCTGACCGGACCAAATGGATTCATCCAGGTCTTGATTGATTTGTTCAAAACCAAAGGCAGATTAATAACCGGCGCTTACAAAATCGAGAAGGTAAAAAAATAAAAAATTCGTAGCGATACGAACTAATACGAATTTAATGCGAATAATACAAATAAATTCGTAGCATTCGTATCCATTCGTAGATTAGTATCGGTTATGGAAAACGAAAAAAAAGAAAAAGAAACAAAAAAAGAAATGGTTTCGGAACTTAGACAAGATCTTATTTCCGGAGATTGGGTTGTGATTGCGACGGGCCGCGCTAAGCGTCCGGATGATTTTGCCAATTTCCGGCGCATTCAAGATGACAAAGGAATTGAAGACTGTCTTTTTGAAGATCCGGTAGCATCGGGTCAGGAAAAAGATGTGCTTTTATATCATAGATCAGATGGGGAATGGACGCTTCGGGTTTTTCCGAACAAGTATCCGTTTTTTTCCGGAAAAAAGTTAAGTCAAATTTTGGCAGAAGGTCCATATTTCGCTATGCCGGGAGCAGGCTATCACGAAATTGTGGTTACAAGGGATCACTACAGACAGCTGGCGATGATGGATGTTATGGAGGTTGCGGAAGTTTTTGATGCCTATCAGGACAGATATATTGATCTTATGAATAAGAAAAATATAAATTATATTTCAATTTTTCATAATCATGGAAAAGAGGCCGGCGCATCGCTGGCTCATCCGCATTCGCAAATTGTGGCAATACCAGTCATATCTCCATACGTAAAACTAGAACTTGACGGAGCGGAGCTTTACCATAAAAGCAATAAGCATTGCGTCTATTGCGTCATGGCGGAGCATGAAAGCGCGGAGAAAAAAAGAGTTGTTTTTGAAAATGATGAATTTATTGCATTTTGTCCGTTTGCCAGTCGAAGCGCATTTGAAGTTTGGGTTATGCCGAAAAAGCATAATCCGTATTTTGAAAGAATTACGGATGAGAAAAAAGTAAAATTAGCGGAAGTTTTCAGTAAGGGTTTGAACTCTATATATAAGGCGCTCAACGATCCTCCGTATAATTTTTATATTCATACTTCGCCCTGCGACGGAAAAGATTATCCTCATTATCATTGGCACATTGAAATTTTGCCTCATACTGCGACTTGGGCGGGGTTCGAGTTGGAAACCGGCATAGAAGTCTCCACAATTCAGCCGGAAGCCGCCGCGGAATTTCTGCGCAAACAGCTATAGCTGTTTGCAATTTTCAATGATCAGTTTTCAATTTTCATTGAATTTCTTAATTTTCAATTTTTCAAACATTGGCAATTGTGACATTGAACATTGATTGGAAATTGGAAATTTTTAATTGGAAATTTAAAAAATAGTATTTGTTTCATAAATATTTTTTTGTTAAGTTTTATAATGTTATGCACGAAATGATAGTGAACTTTTTTAGTGGTTTTCCCAGAGAATTGGCAACATTCTTGATTGCTTTTATTCCGGTGACAGAACTTAGAGTTTCGATACCCTTGGCTATTAAAGTTTATGGATTGACGCCGCTAGCCGCTTGGTTCTATTCGGTGGCTGGCACCTATTTTGTGATGGTTATGATTGTTCTGCTACTGGATCCTATTTCAAAATTTCTTTCAAAAATTATTCCGCTTTTCGGCAGATTTTTTGAATGGCTTTTCGAGCATACGCGCAAAAAAGCCGACAAGAAAATGGAAAAATACGGGAGTTGGGCAATTCTAATTTTAGCCGCCACTCCAATTCCGCTTTTGGGTGGAATGACCGGAGCGCTGGCCGCTTTTATTTTCGGCGTGCCGCTCAAAAAATCTTTGCCGCTATTGCTTTTCGGAACTATGATTTCCGGAGCAATTGTGGTGGCGATAACGTTGTATTTCTGATAAATATATAATCCAACTATTAACTTTATGCAAAAGATAATTATCGCCAATTTAAAAATGAATCTTCTGACATTGGCTGAACGCGAACGCTACATTGAATCCTTCAAAAAAGAATTGAAAAACAAAAATCTTGCCAATTCCCAGATTGTTTTGTGTCCGCCAGCAGTGCATGTTGAATATTTTTCCAAAAGTCTTAAGGCAAAAAATGTTTCAATCGGAGCGCAAAATATTTTTTCCGAAGAAAGAGGGTCGTATACCGGAGAAATTTCAGCACCAATGGTAAAAAGCGTCGGAGCCAAATATGTGGTTATCGGCCACAGCGAACGCAAGAAATATTTTTTTGAAAATAACCAAACTGCGAATGCAAAAATTAAAATAGCCCTCAAAAACGGACTGGTGCCAGTTTTCTGCGTTGGAGAAACAAAAGAAGAACGCTTGTCCGGCAGTGCGGCGGATGTGATTATGAAGCAAATAGTTGAAGGTCTGGCGGATGTTTCCTCGGCAAAAATACAATCAGTAGTGATTGTGTACGAACCGGTCTGGGCGGTCGGCAGCGATGAAACTCCGACTGGCAATGAAATTTTGGAAGCTAAAATACTGCTCAGGAAATTATTCTCCCATGCCTGTGGTCCGGAAGTTGCCAATAAAATAAAAATTTTATATGGAGGCAGTGTCAAAGCCAAGACAGTGGGTCAGGTTTGTTTGGAGCCGGGCATGGACGGAGTTTTGGTCGGACGGGAAAGTCTTATTCCGTCGGAATTTTTGAAAATCGCGGAAACACTAGATAGTTAAAAGTGCAAAGTGCAAAGTTAAAAGTTTAGGAGTCGCTTCGCGACCTATTAATAAAAAATGCGACAAAGTCGCTCCATAATTTTTAACTTTTAATTTTGAATTTTAAATTAATATTATGATAGTACCAGTCATTGATATTCTCAAAAAAGCCAGAGAGGAAGGCTATGCGGTCGGCGCTTTCAATACGACCAATTTGGAAACGACGCGGGCCATCGTCGATGCCGCCAAAGAAATGCGCAGCCCCGTCATTATTCAGATAACGGAAAGAACTATGGAATATGCCGGCGGCAGGGCTATCTTTAACTTGGTGAAAAATTGTGCTGAATTTTATGCGCCGGAGATCCCGATAGGGATCCATCTTGATCATGGAAAAAGTTTTGAAATTATTGAGCGCTGCGCTAATATTGGTTTTCCTTCAATTATGTATGATGGTTCCCGGCATATCTATGAAGACAATGTTATGATAACCCGCAAAGTTGTGGAATTTTGCCATGCAAAAGGCATGAGCGTGCAAGGAGAACTGGGCAGCGTTCCGTATATTGGTGAAACCAGCATGATGGGAGAAATTAACTGGGATAAATATATGACTGATCCGGATCAAGCCGAAGATTTTGTGTGTAAAACCGGCATTGACACACTGGCAGTGGCTATCGGCAATGCCCATGGATTTTTTAAAGAAAGAAAAGAACCGGACTATGATCGTTTGGAAGCAATTCACAAAAAAGTTTCTATCCCTCTTATTTTGCACGGCGCTTCCGATTGGGAGAATGGGCGGGTTAAAGAAGTTATTGCGCGGGGAATTTGTTGCTTTAATGTTGACACGGCGACGCGCTTGGCGTTTGTGAACAGCTTGGTAAAATCCGTGCGCGATCAGAGTGAAGTTTCTTTTGATATCCGTAAACTTTTGGATGGCGCGCGCGAAGCGGTCAAGAAAGTTGTCAAAGAGAAGATACGTTATTTTGGCAGCGCGGGAAAAGTGGAAACTGAAAAGACAGAATGCGTTTACGATCCGGTCAAAAAAACCGAAAAATAATCTTTGTTTATAAAAAACAAAAAACAAGCATGGAATCGGCTGAAACAAAAACAAAAAAACCGCGAATTGCTATTGTAAACTTGGCATCCTGTGAAGGATGTCAATTGGCCTTGCTTGATTTGGGAGAAAAGTTCATCAATTTTGCCAATAATGTCGAATTGGTTGATTTAAAATTTCTGGAAGATGAAAAGAATAGCAGGGAAAAAATCGATATGGCCTTTGTTGAAGGCAGCCCGATGTCGGAAGCTGAGAAAAAAACTCTGTTGCAGCTGCGTGAAAAAAGCAAATTATTGATTGTGCTGGGCAACTGCGCGGCTATGGGAGGAGTTCCGGAAATAAGCAATTACCGCGAGCAAAAACAAACAGCCAAGCATACGTACAGATATATTCATGGAATTAAAAATGAGCCGATTCAGGAAGTAGATAATTTTGTGAAAGTTGATTTTACTTTTCCCGGTTGTCCGATTTCGGCCGAAGAATTCATGGAATATTTTCCCATGCTTTGGGAGAGCCTTGAAGATGGCCAAGACTTGCCGAAAATTCCTGACAAATCAGTTTGCGTTGAATGCAAGGAAAAGGGCATCCGATGTTATCTTTTAGATGGAAAACCATGTTTTGGTTCAATGATTTTGGGCGGTTGCTCTGCAGTTTGCCCAAGCGCCGGCCTGATGTGCCAAGGCTGCCGGGGACTGCGTCCGGGCGCCAATGTCAAAAACATTTCAAAGGGACTCAAGAACATGATGACCGAAGAAGAATTTGAAAATGTGGCGGAAATTTATGGGCTCAGAGACGATATTGAGGCCAAAGAAAAAATAATGCCATTATGAACAACATAAACATAAATCACATTAGAAGGATCGAGGGACACACTGGTTTTTTAGCTAGCGTGATTAATGGCGACGTAAAATCTGCCAAAATGGCGATGCGGGGCAGAGGCCGGCTCATAGAGGGGGTTTTGATAGGCAGGCATTACCAGGATATGCCGGTAATTGCAGAAAGAATTTGCGGCATTTGCAGCGTAGCGCACAACATTGCTTCCATAAAAGCCGTGGAAGATGCGATGCAGATCAAAGTCAGCGAAGAAACAGGCAAACTGCGAAAAGCTATGATGTGCGGGCATTTTATCAATTCACATGCCATGCATTTATTTTTTATTACTTTGAGCGATCTTCTGGATATTGAAAATGATTTGAAATTGGCGGAAGAATATTCTGAGGAAACGGCGATGGCTTTGAAGATTCGGGAATATGGAATGGAAATTATAAAAACGATTGGGGGGCGCGCCATTCATCCAATTGCCAATGAAGTTGGGGGATTCAAAAAGGTTCCTTCGGAAGAAGAAATAAAAAACCTGATAATGCAAGGCGAGGAACTTTTGCCGATGGCCTTAAAATTATCTGAATTTTTGAAAAAAATAAAAATGCCTGATTTTAGCCGTCCGACGGAATATATTTGTCTTGAGAAAAAAGGGGAATATCTGGCCTGTGACGGAGACGTGGTTTCCAACAAAGGCTTGCATGTCCATGCGGATAATTTAAAAAATAAATTTCATGAGTTTCAGCGTCCGAAAGAAATATTAAAAAGAACCGAGGGAGATGGGAAAAGCAGCTATATGGTCGGAGCGATTGCCAGGATAAACAATCAGAGCGATAAACTGTCTATGTGCGCCCGCAAATATTTGGAATCTTTGAATTTTAAATTGCCGGATTACAATCCTTTTCACAATATTTTGTATCAGATGGTGGAAATTATCCATTGCATTGAAACTTCCGTAAAATTAATGAAAGAATTGGCGCATGCTGACATGCAAAATGCTCTGACAAAAGAGTTTGTTTTCCAGGAAGGCTCGGTTAATGTTGCAGTTGAATCTCCTCGCGGAACGTTGTATTATTGGGTTGATGTCGATGGGCAAGGTTTCATTAAAAACGTGAACATCATCACTCCGACAGCTCAGTTTCTGACGCATATGGAAGATGATGTTGCGGCTTTTGTTTCGGGAACTGCAGAAAAGGACAAAAAACAGATGGAAAAGAAAATGCGGGCATTTATTCGTGCCTATGACCCATGCGTCAATTGCGCAGCCCATTAATTTGTATAAAGTATTTAGTATCATGTATAATGTATAAATTAAAATTCATACATAATTCATAATAAATAAAACAATATGCTGAAAATAGCAATCAATGGATTCGGAAGAATCGGCAGGCCTTCACTCAAAATCGCTTTTGAAAAAGAAAACATAGAAGTCGTGGCTATCAATGACCTGACTGACATTGAAACAGTGGCGCATCTTCTTAAACACGATTCATCCTATGGAGCTTATAATAAAGAAGTAATCGCCGACAAAGAAAACAGCGAGCTGATCGTGGAGGGCACCAGAATAAAATATTTGTCCGAAAAAGATCCGGCCAATTTGCCTTGGAAAGAATTGGATGTGGATGTTGTTTTGGATTGCACGGGCATTTTCTTGGATCAAGTTTCGGCTCAGAAACACATTGATGCCGGCGCTAAAAAAGTTGTCATGTCAGCGCCGCCGAAAGATGATACGCCGGTATATCTCCTGGGAGTCAATGAAAAAGATTATCAGGGCGAGGCGATTGTTTCCAATGGATCTTGCACTACCAATTGTTTGGCGCCGATGATTAAAGTTCTGGATGATTTGTGCGAAGTGGAGCAGGGTTTTATGACGACCACGCATTCCTATACAAATGATCAGAACCTTTTGGATCTCCCGCATCGCGATATACGGCGAGCCCGCGCGGCCGCGCTTTCAATTATTCCAACCACGACCGGAGCCGCCAAAACTGTCGGCAAAGTTATTCCGCATCTCAAGGGCAAGCTGGATGGCATATCTCTTAGAGTACCGACGCCGGTGGTTTCCATTGTTGATTTTATCTGCACCGTGAAAAATCCAAAGAGCATAGAAGAAATAAATGCCGCTTTTGCGGAAGAAGCCAAAGGTGATCTTAAAGGAATATTGGCCGCCACAAACGAGGAGTTGGTTTCCATGGATTACAAGATGGATCCGCACAGCGCGATTGTGGATATGCCGCTCACAATGGCTCAGAACAATATGGTCAAGATTGTCGGTTGGTATGATAATGAATGGGGCTATTCCAACAGGCTGGTGGAACTGGCAGAATATATATCTAAATAAATTTTCAATTCACAATTTTCAATTTACAATAAATTTTAAATTTTATAATTTAAAAATTCATCAAATTCTATCCGAATTTTTCCCTTATTTAAGCCAAAACTTTGCGTTTTGGCTTTTTTGGCTTGACAAAATCAATATAAAGTGCTAAAATAGACGGTTATTGTAAATAAAAAAAAGAAGAAAGGAGGGATGAAAAATGTTTTCATCCGGAACACCACCCATACGTTAGCCCCACTCTAGTTTTTAGTAATAGAGTGGGGCTAACCCAAGCTTTTCTGGCGGAAATCAGGCAGAGCGCACCGTGCGAGTCATCAAAAAGATTCGCAGCCCGGACAGCCACGCAGCCATCTCCGTCAGAAAATTTAAAAAACAACCCCCTTGTGGTAATTAGCCATAAGGGGGTTTAAATTTTGACAAGAAAAAACGGTGTGCTATAATTCAAGTAGAAGTAAATAGTTCTTAAAAACACAAACGGCTTGGCGGCTATGTCAATAGGTGCGATCGCTGTTTTTATAAGCTTTCGCGTAACAAAAAACAGTCAATAATTCTTTACTCAATTCAACTCAGTTCACCCCGATAAGTGTTGTTGGTAGTTGTAGTTTTTTGTGTTAACAAATAGTCGCCAGCCGTTCCAAAACATAGTTGCAGGAGTATTGGAGTTTGTTTATTTATCAAAATAAACGCTTACTTCTCTCTCACATCCCACTTTACTCCTCCTTGCTCCTGCAACAATTTACAAAGACATCTATGATCCTATAGATGTTTTTTTCTTTTCCGGAAACATTTTAGGTAGGGTTTTAAAATAATATAAAGTGTGATAAAATACAATAAGTTATAAAGCTAATAAAGTTACAAGTCCATAAAGTCAAGGATGGATTTTGTTTGTGTTTTACTTTATAAACTTTATAAACTTTTAACTTTTGACTTGCGCGAAGCGCCATGTATCTCAAAAAAGTCGAAATAGCTGGATTTAAATCGTTTGCCAATAAGACCACGCTGGAATTTTTACCGGCGGGGAATTTTAATGATGCCGGAACTAGAGGCATAACGGCGATTGTTGGGCCGAACGGATCAGGAAAATCCAATGTTTCCGATGCGATCAAATGGGCGATGGGTGAGCAATCCATGAAAACCCTGCGCGGTAAAAAGACCGAAGACGTTATTTTTGCCGGCTCCGGAACCAAGTCCCGTCTTTCCAGCGCGCATGTTTCCCTCTGCTTCGATAATTCTGACAAAAGAATTCCGGTTGAATTTTCCGAAGTTGAAATAACCAGAAAAGTTTTTCGCAGCGGCGAATCGGAATATCTCATTAATGGAAGCCGGACGCGCCTTTTGGATGTCACAGATCTTTTGGCCAGAGCGGGAATCGGACGGGAAAGTTATTGCGTCATCAATCAGGGAATGTCCGATGCGTTTTTGAATTCGACTCCGGCAGAACGGCGCATAGTTTTGGAAGATGCGGCCGGCGTGAAGCAATATCAAATCAAAAAAGAAAGAGCCCTGCGAAAACTGGATTCTACTCGGGAAAATATGGAAAGAGTGGGCGGGCTTATCAAAGAAATTGAACCGCATCTCAAAATGCTAAAGCGCCAGGCGGAAAAGGCCCAGCAGGGCAAAGAAATTGCGGAAAAACTCAAGGAAAAACAAACCAGGCTGTTTTCGTTCTTATGGCATCAATTTCAGTTTGATCGCGAACAATTTTCCAAAGAAAAAGAAACACTAGGCGCGAGCATGATGAACATGCAGCGCAAGGTGGACGAGATGAACGACGAACTTAATCAGGAATCAGGCAAAGCTCAGGATTCCAGCGCGCAGCAGGCGCTGGAAAAAAAGCGGGATCAAATAAAACAGCAGCTCAATGAAGTTGAAAGAGAGATTATCATTTCTGAAGGGCGCGCGGTTATTGAAAAAGAAAAATTGGCCAATCAGAAGGTCATGGAGATTATTCCAGTGGATCTTAAATATGTCCAGGAAAAACTTAAAAATATTCGGGAGGCTCAGGAACGCCTGATCGGGCAAGTTGAAAAAGCGGAAAAAATTGAGGATTTGCAGGAAATCAAAGAAGCCGCTAGAGCGATCCAGCAGCAACTGCACGATCTTTATGAAGAATCCGGCCAAGGCGAGGTCGCCGTCAAAAAAGACAATTCAAAAGAGGTTGATGAAATTCAGAAAAGAATTGAAGACTTTGAAAACAAAAAGAAAAATGCGCTGGTCAAAGAAGAACAACTCAGAAAAGAGCTGGAAAAAACGGAAAAAGAAATCAATGTTGAAGCCCAGCGAATTATGCAGTCCAGAAAAAGATTTTTTGAGCTGGAAAAAGAGGCGCGTGTCAAACAAGAACAGTTGAATGTTCTCAAGGATCAATTTAATGAAGCGAAAATAAAATTGGCTCGCGTGGAAGTGCGCGAAGAAGATCTGACAAACGAAATTAGGGAAGCTCTCAAATGTGAAGCAGATGCTTTGAAACATGACGGAGAAGAAATTGATCAGCAGCAATTGGAAAAAGAAATAGGCCGGCTCAAAGTGCAAACAGAGCAGATTGGCGGCATCGATCCAATGATTGTGGAAGAATATAACGAAACAAACACCCGCTTCGATTTTCTTACGCAGGAACTCAAAGATCTTGCCGACGCTCTGGTTTCATTGGAATCAATCATAAAAGAAATGGATCAGCGCATCAGCGTCGAATTCGAAAAAGCTTTTGAAGAAATAAACAAGGAGTTTATGAAATATTTCCGCATAATTTTCGACGGAGGCACCGCGCACCTGACAAAAGTCAAAATTAAAACCAGAAAAAACAAGGAAGTCGAAGAAGAGGGAGCGGAAATTGAACCGGAAAATCAGGAAGAAGAATCCGACAAGCGGGAAGAAATCGGCATTGAAGTCTTTGCCTGTCCGCCCGGAAAAAAGATTGCCAGTCTGTCCATGCTTTCCGGAGGCGAAAGATCTCTCACTGCTTTGGCACTTTTGTTTTCAATTATTTCCCATAATCCGCCGCCATTTGCAATTTTGGACGAAGTGGAGTCTGCCTTGGATGAAGCCAATTCCCGAAGATTCGGCAAGATACTTCAAGATTTGTCAGACACAACGCAGTTTGTCGCCATCACCCACAATCGCGAAACTATGCGCCAGGCTTCTTTGCTCTACGGCGTGACAATGAATGAAGACGGAATTTCCAAACTTTTGTCGGTGCGCCTTGATCAGGTCAGCCAGAGCGGAAAAATTATTGCGAATTAGTAACATAAAAACGGAGTTTCGGCTCCGTTTTTTAAATCAATTTTTTGTGATATAATAAACACAAACAGCAAAGGGGATATTTATAAAAAATATGAATCAAAATGTTATCGCGTATTTAAAAGAAAACAAAGATAAATATTCGCAAGAAGCTTTATTCGATCAGCTCAAGAAAGCTGGCTATTCAGAGCAAGATATTCAAGATGGTGTTTCCTTTGTATATAATGACAGTGTTATTGTCACAGCATCTTCCAAAGAATCAAAACAGCCTGTAGATTTTTGGGATTTTAAAACTCCCAAAATATACGCGAAATCCTCCGAAAAATGGGCGGATTTTTTATTTGGTCTTTTCGCTCCCTGGGTAGTCGGTTTTGTTAGCAGTTTTATTACGCTAATTGGACCTTTTATAGCACTAATATTTTACATTACAGCTTTAATTTATTTGTTTAATAGAAGACGATTTATTTTCTATGGTTTGCTTGTAGAAATGATCGTGATTCTAATGATTATTTTTATAGTGCTTACAGTTAGTTTTGGGGGTTATTTTTCTACTTTTTAATTTATAAAACAAAAAAAATATGCCAGAAGAAAACACAAACAAGATAGAAGAAAGTCTGAATTTAATCCAGCAAGCTGTCCTGACGCTCGACAAAAAAATCGAAGTGCAGGGAAAACGCATTGAACAATTGGAAAATCAGGCGCGCATAGAGGCGCCGGCGCAAAATTTTCAGCAGCCTGATTTTTCAAGCTTAGCTCCGCCACCGCCACCACCAGCAGCTGTGCAGGAACAGACTCAGACAATTTTTCCTGCAGAAAGTCCCGCAAAAAGCCAGGACTCTTTGGAGGAAAACATCGGCGGCAAGTGGTTTGCTAGAATCGGAATCACAGCTCTTGTTTTGGGAGTTTCATTTTTCCTTAAATACGCTTTTGACAATGATTGGATCGGTGAAACCGGACGCATCATAATCGGCATTATTATCGGCTTGGCCCTACTGGGAGCCGGGGAAAAAACTATCCGCAAATATTTTGTGTACGGCCAAATAATCAGCGGCGGCGGTATCGCAGTTCTCTATCTTTCTATTTTTTGCGCGTTTAATTTTTATCAATTGATCGGTTCGCTGACAGCCTTTTTTATTATGATAATTATTACTGCCGTAGGCATAGCACTGAGCCTCCGATATGACGCTTTAGCACTTGTGATAGTAGCGATTGTGGGCGGCTTTGCTACGCCCCTGATGGCTTCGAGCGGCGTGAATAATCAAATTGGGCTGCTCTCCTATTTGGTCTTGCTGGATCTGGCAATTTTGGCGGTGGCAATATTTAAAAAATGGAATTGGCTAAACGTAATTGGATTTTTAGGTACAGCACTTTTGTTTTCATTGTGGGGCGCAGAATATTACACCAGGCAGGATTTGGGGACAACTATGTATTTCCTGACGCTGTTCTTTTTAATTTTTTCCATTTCATCGTTGATATACAATCTGGTTAAAAAAGAAAAATCAACGGGCGTGGAGCAATTGCTTACTTGGGCTTCCGCTCTGGTTTATTTCGGGGCGAGTTTTGGATTGCTTGATGATGATTACCATATTTTTATGGGATTTTTCGCGCTGGTTTTGGCGGTATATTATTTTATCTGGGCCTATTTGGTGCGAAGCTTGACACCGGAAGATGAAAATCTGTACGGCTTTCTGGCTTTTTTAACGGTCGGCTTTGTGACCTTGGCGATTCCGCTTCAGTTTGAACAAAATGTCATCACTATAGCTTGGGTAATCGAAGCAGTCTTGCTGATGTTAATCGGTGCCAGGCTTAATAAAAAAGCCATAATTTTATTTTCTCTTTTCGTGTCGGGCCTGGCGATTTACAGATATTTTCTGTTGGATATTGCGGAGTATAATAAAGACAGTTTGCTAATATTTAACAATGTTTTTTTGACAGCCTGCATAATTATCGCTGGGGCTTATCTTATGGCATTCTTGGTTTATGCATTTTCAAAAGATGACAATTTAAAAACGGGCCAAGCAAAAATAAGCAAGGGATCCCTGGTTGCAATGTTTGTCATAGTGGCTAATTTTATGACAATATTTTCCATTAGCCATGAAATTGTTAAATCATATGACCGCGATATAAATGTCATACGCGAGCAACAATCGAAAGCCATAAGCAGCTTTAATGCGCCGAAGAAAATGGGCGCCTATGACAACGACTATTATGATTCCAATGAATATAAATTAGGTCGGGAAAAAATAGAAAAACTGGAAAACAGAAGCAGCATAGCTCTTTCGATTTTTTGGCTCATCTATTCAATCATTTTGTTGGCAGTCGGAATTATCGGCAAATACAAAGGGGTTAGATTGGGTGGATTAGCATTGTTGATTCTGGCGATTTTGAAATTGTTCTTTTATGATTTATGGAGTTTGGGCACGCTGTATCGCATCATCTCATCCATAAGCTTAGGCGCAGTCTTGCTGGCAATTTCGTTCGTTTATCAAAAATATAAAAATACAATTAAAGAAATTATATGATTAAAAAAATATTTTTAGTTTCCTGCTTATTTGGTGCGGCGGCGTTTGTCGCGCAAGCTGATTTTTCAGCCCAGAATTGGCAATACAAAAAATCACTGCTTGGCACCAGCAGTGGCTTGGTGGAGGTTTTTTTGGATAACGAAGTTTTTGCCGGCGCGGCTAAAAATTTGGCCGATATTCGAGTGGTGGACAGTTCCAAACAAGAAGTTCCATACAAGCTGATTACAGTCAAAAACGAGGAAGGCAGAAAAAACTATAGTCCTAAAATGATCAATAATTCAGTTGTATCCGGCAAATATTCTTCCGTGATTTTGGATTTAGGCCAGCGGGGAATCATCACTAACTCGCTGACAATCCAGACTTCTTCAGAAAATTTTCAGCGCAACGTGACTGTTTTTGGCAGCGACAATCAGACTGGCTGGAACATTTTGAAAGCCAATGTCTATGTTTATGACTACACCGACAAGCGGGGCGGCATGAAATCCCAGGACACTTCCGTGTCTTTTCCGGACAGCGTGTTTCAATTTTTAAAAATTGAAATTTCCGACAGCGACAATAATCCGGTGGTCATAAACTCAGTCAGCGTCAATCAATATGCGCAAAAAAATGCCGAGCAATTTTCCATAGCGTCCGAACTTGAGGCGATTCAAGACACATCCAAAAAAACAACAACTTTGATTGCCGACATAGGCCAAAGCGGAATTCCGGCCAATAAGATATCCTTGCTTTCTAGTGGTGAAAATTTCAACAGGGGTGTGGCTGCCTATTCGGCTAATGACAAAAATTCAGCCGATTGGAAATATGTTGGCCAAGGCTATATTTTCCGGTACAATACTCCGAAATTTGTCGGAGAGAACACTACTTTGGACATAAATGAAACAACAGACAGATATATAAAAATCATTGTTTATAACAATGATAATGCGCCACTTGATTTTTCCGGAGCCAAGATTTTTGCGACGCAGCGGGAGCTGATATTTCAAGCGCAAGCCGACAAGAAATATGAATTGTATTATGGCAACGCGAAAGCTGTTTCTCCGAAATATGATTTGGATCAGTATCTCAAGTATTTTGATTTGAGCAGCGCGCAAAAAATTTCACTCGGACCGCAAACTTCCAATTCTGATTTTGTCTTGCCGCAAGAACCCGAGAAACCTTTTACCGAAAGAATGCCATATTTCTTGCCGGTAGGACTAACTACCTTGGGACTTATCCTGCTGCTGTTAGTGTATAAATTTTTAAAAAAGTAGCACGCCTATTTCTTAAAAGTATGCCAAAAAAAACTAAAATTACAATCGGAGAGAATGACATAAAACAAAAAGACGTTGATATGGTTAATGTTTTAATGAAGCAGCTTAATCCGGAATCCAAAACAGCAAGCCTAAAAGATATGAAGGCAGTAATGAAGTCAGGAACTATTGTCACGCTCCGAAAAGATGGCATTTTGATTGGCATGGGAACATTGATCCCAATCAGGAAATTATTTGCTTTTTGCGGAAACATTGAAGATTTGGTAGTGGAAGAAAAATATAGAGGCAGGGGACTGGGTAAAAAAATATTGCAGACAATGATCAAAAAAAGCAAAAAGCTTGGCATGAAATTTGTTAATTTTACAAGCAATCCCAAACGTAAAAAAGCCAATGAGCTGTATGCAACAATTGGATTTAAACCATGGAAAACTAATCTCTACGGAAGGAAAAATTAGTGCGGGGTTGACAAGAAATGAAAAGGGCTATTGGAAACCTTTTAAAAATGGTGTATAATTGAAATATGCATGAGCCACATGCAGTATTAATATTTAATAATAAATTAATTTGTTTTCAGCGATCGCTTAAGAATAAAAAATATTTCTTCGGCTCCGCTCGAAAATAAAAAAACAACTATGGCAAAAATGACGAAGTCACAGATCGTGACAGCTATGTCTGAAAAAACAGGCTTGGCAAAAAAAGATGTAAGCGGATTTTTTGACGAAATCGCAACACTAGCTTACAAGGAAGTAAAGGGCAAAGGAGAATTCGTATTGCCAGGTTTTGGAAAGATGGTTAAAGCAAGACGCAAAGCTCGAATGGGTGTTAATCCTGCAACCGGAGCAAAAATCAAAATTGCTGCCAAAACAGTTGTAAAATTTCGCCTAGCCAAAGCTGCCAAAGAAGCAGTTCTTTAGGACTTGAATTTTTCGATATAACGCATGAAACCCCGATTTAGCGGGGTTTTTGCGTTTCAAAAACTTTCTGCACATGAAAATATTGACAAATATTCTTTGTCATGTATAATGAACAAGTACTGAAATTTAGGCTTATAAAGGCTAAAAACAGGGTATAACAAATATCCTCTATTATTTATTTAACGAAAAAAGAAATTATGTTGGCTATTAGATTCGCAAGAACAGGCAGAAAAAACGCACCTCAATTCAAGGTAGTTTTGCAGGAACACACAGTAGCTCCAGGAGGACGCCATGTGGCTGTTTTGGGCAGTTATGATCCAAAGAGGAAGGTGGCAGTTTTAAAAGCTGACAAAATCAAGGAATGGATTGCAAAAGGAGCGCAGGCTTCTGATAGCGCCTATAATCTGTTTGTCAGAGAAGGAATTATTGACGGCAAGAAACGCGCGATAAAGATGGAAAAGCCAAAAGCTAAACCTGCCAGCAATGCTTCGCAAAGCGATGCAGGCGGGGAAATTCCTGCTGAACCTGTAAAAACTGAAACAGTAGCTGAGGCTAAAACCGAACCTGCCCACATTGCTACACAAAGTGTTGCAGGCGGGGAACCGAAAACTGAAGATATTAAAACCGAGGAAGTCAAACCCGAAGAAGTTAAAGCAGAAGAGCCGAAAGCCGAAGCCGTCTAAAGCCGAGCTAGATAATAATGAAATTGGGAAAATTTAATATAAGCCACGCAAGTGGTAAATCCGCAGACAGTGGGGATGCATCACGTGAGGGATCACGTGAGGCAGTAACTCCCACCTAGGAATCTAAAACATTTTTAATGTTTTTTGATGACAAAGGTCGATCTGCGGAAACGCAGATTTTTATTTATTTCTACGAACTACGAATCATTACGAATATACAAACTCCCCCTTTGTAAAAGGGGGATTAAGGGGGATTTGAATAATTTTCAAAAATCCTTCTGTCCTTCGGACATCTCCCTTTTAAAAAGGGAGAAAACTGGAATTAGTATATTAGTATGAATTAGTAATTCGTAGAGAAAAACTCATGTTAACAAAACAACAGAAAATTGAACTCGTAAAAATTTTGACGGAAAAAATCAAAGCGGCCAAGTCAGCAGTTTTTGTTGATTACAAAGGTCTCGACGTTCAAGGTTCAACCGAGCTTAAAAAAGCTTTGCGGGCTGAAGGTGTTGAATATACAGTTGCTCGTAAGACGCTTCTGGATATCGCTTTCAAAAATGCCGGCGTTGAAGGGCTGAACATAAAAAAGATGGAAGGACAGATCGCTTTGTCGCTTTCAAACACAGACGAAGTTGCCGGAGCCAAAATCATCGACACATTTTCCAAGAAAAACGAAAATATCAAAATGATCGGCGGCGTTCTGGGCAAAGACATTATGGACGGAGCCCAAGTAAAAGCTTTGGCTAAGATTCCATCCAAGCAAGAGCTTTTGGCCAAACTGGTCGGAACTCTCAATGCGCCTGTGTCTGGGTTCGTCAATGTTTTGGCAGGCAATTTGCGCGGATTGGTGCAAGTGCTGAAGGCTGTGGGCGAATCAAAAACTAATTAATTGTTTCTAAAATAATTTAAGTAATCATCTCTACGAACTACGAATCTATACGAATATACAAATGTCAAAATTTCGTAATTCGTATATTAGTAAAAAATTAGTAATTAGTAGAGAAAAACATATGACTGATGAAAAAAAAGAAGTAGTGGTTCCTGCCAAGTTTGAAAAACTGGTTGCAGAAATCGAAAAAATGAGCGTGTTAGATCTTTCCGAACTGGTGAAAGTTCTGGAAGAAAAATTCGGAGTTAGCGCAGCTGCTCCAATGATGATGGGTGCTATGCCAGCTGCTGCTGCAGAAGCTGTTGAAGAAAAATCTGAATTCGATGTAGAATTGACTTCAGCCGGACAGCAAAAAATCAATGTGATCAAAGCTGTTCGCGAAATCACCGGTCAGGGTCTCAAAGAAGCCAAGGACTTGGTTGATGCCGCTCCAAAAGTTATCAAAGAAAAAATTGCCAAAGCGCAAGCTGAAGAAATCAAGAAGAAACTTGAAGATGCAGGCGCAACAGTAGTTTTGAAATAATCTATCAGCGAAAAAACTGATTTTAAAGAAAACCCTACCGTATGGCGGGGTTTTCTTGTTTTTATGCAAAATAAAAACGCCTTTGCTCCCACAATAGGGAACAAAGGCGTTTAATCTCTCTTTATAAAATTCCATCTTTTTTGTAAAGGGTCCCCAAAAAGGATGCTTTCTGCATTTCTACTTCGCCTTTGTAGTTTTTTTCAATAAAAACAAAGGCGGCATGAATCCAGAAGCTTGTCTGAATAAAGTTGTTTCCAATTTTAGACGCAGATTTTCCGAAAATTTCCGCCAATTCCGGATTATTTAACATTTCCGGAATTATCTCACCCGGTTTTCCTCCGAGTGATTCAGCTTCTTTCTTCATTCTGCGAACTTCTTCTCCTAATAGGCGCTGATACTTTTCTTTACCAATAAGAATCATCAGCCTGTTTTGAAAAGAATGGGCTGCCAACTCTTCGAAACAGTACTCTATTTCGTTTTGTTCTTCATAAGGTTCACGTAGATAGCTTACCATGTGGAAACCTTCATGAAGCATAATAATGGCTTTGCTTTTTGGACTAAAGTCATTATTTTTCAGGACTATCGTCCTGATTTCAGGCAGAAAGTGGGCGGCCGCATTAACATCAAGCAGGCTTCTCCACTGTTTTCCTATTCCTCTATCCTTTTCAAATAGAGGCATAAGGGCAACCCAATTGTTGCCTTTGGAATCTTCAAGGAGCCGTACGCCTTCTTTATCTGGCTCTGCCAAAATGGCATTGTCCTGCAAAAAAAAGGCAATTTGCAGGGCCTGCGGATCCTTGATTTCCCAGACTAAATCTTCCAAATTTTTAAGCCAATGCGACTTTTCCTTAGCTCGCATCCCTTCGCTGCCATCGCAGGCAACCAACAAAAAAATAAGAAAAATAACAACAAAACTTTTTTTCTTCAACATAAACGCCCCCTCCGGTTGAATTTATTGTTTTTAAATAACCATTCTGTCTCTCTTAGTCTCCTATAACAATGAAAAATAGCATATAAATGCCATTTTGTCAATAGCTCTTCCGGCTTTCTTTACGGAAAAAACCTGAGTGCTATACTTAGACTAATGTTATTTTCCGGACAATTTTTTCCGGAATTCCCGGAATAAGCCATGGGGGATTCTTGAATTTTAAATAAAAAAGATGATATTCTCTTTGCTAAAAAATAAATTTGCAGAGCAGGGCGTGTTTGTCAAACACAGCTTGATTTTGTTTTCCGGCACTATTTTGGTGAATTTTTTCAACTATATCTTTCATTTTGTGATCGGAAGAATGGTGGATGTTGAAATTTACGGGGAGGCCGAATCCTTGATTTCCTTGATTGCCATAATTTCAGTTTTTTCAGCGACTCTCGCTATGATAGCGACAAAATATTCCGCCGCTTGCAAAGCTGAAAATGACAAAGAAGGTGGCCGCCAAATCCGCAGCTATCTTAACGGAAAAATTCTCAAATTCGGCTTGCCAATATTTTTTGTCTCTGTTCTTCTGACGCCTATTGTCGGCAATTTTCTCAACATCGAAAACAACTTTGCTTTGGTTTTGATTTGGATCACAATGCTCCTGTCCTTTTTTTCCTCAATCAACTCAGGAACTTTGAGCGGCTGGCAGAAATTCAGATACATAAGCCTTAACGGAATATTGGGGGCGGCTGTCAAATTGATTTCGGGAATAATTCTGGTCAAAATCGGATTTGCCCTGAATGGAATCGTTGGCAGTTTTGTTTTGGGATCGCTTGTCACATATCTCGCATCCGTAGCTGTGATTAGGCTGGTGGTTCTCAAGAAAAAAAATACGGACATAATCGCGGAAAACAAACCGGCCACTTTTGATTTTGGAGAAATCAAGAAATTTATCCTGCCAGTTTTTGTCGGCAACCTGGCCATAACACTAATGTGCAACATGGATATGGTTTTAGCGAAACATAATCTGGATGCCATAGCCGCGGGGCAATATGGCGCGCTGAATGTGGCTTCCAAAATAATCTATTTTGTGACCGGAATTGTTGCCAGCGTGCTTTTTTCAATGTCATCCGAAAGCAACCACAAGGGCGATTCCGCAAAACCAATCATGAAAATAGGGCTGGCGCTGGTTTTTTTCGCCGGAGCTGTTGCAACAATAATTTATTTCCTCTATCCGGAATTGATTCTCAGCATTCTTTATGGAAACAAATATCAGGGAGCGGCGTCTTATTTGGGTTGGTTTGCAATCGCAGTGGCTCTATTCTCCGTAGCCAATGTTATTTTTCAGTATCTTTTGTCAATCCATAAGACAAAAATATCCTATGCTTTCATTGTAATCGCCGTAGCGTCGTCAGGGCTGATTTTTCTTTACGGAAGCAGTATATCTGCTATAATAAACATAGTGATCTTAATGCAGTTTGTTGCCATTTTATCTGGCCTTTTTTTCGTATCTAGAGGTAAATTAAACGAAAAAGTATGAAACTTATTTCAATCATTATTCCTGTTTATAACGAAGAAAAAAATATTCCTTTGATCCACGGCGAACTCAGGAAGATTTTTGCCAATCTGCAAAACTATGATTTTGAAATAATTTTTGTCAATGACGGAAGCCAGGACAAATCTATTGAGGAAATCAGAAAACTATCCGAAGCGGATCAGAATGTAAAATATATTGATTTTTCACGCAATTTTGGCAAAGAAATCGCCACGACAGCCGGCATCAACAATTGTCAGGGAGATGCTTGCATCATGCTTGATGCCGATCTCCAGCACCCGCCGTCAGTCATTCCTGAATTTTTAGCCAAATGGGAAAATGGAGCGGAAGTTGTGGTTGGGGTTAGGAAAAAAAATCACAGAGAATCATTGATAAAAAGTGCAGGCTCTTGGTTTTACTACAAAATTATCAACAATATTTCCGAAACATCCATCGTGCCTGACGCGACGGATTTCAGGCTTTTGGATCGGATTGTCATTGATGAATTCAACAAGTTCAGTGAAAGGAATCGTATGACGCGCGCGCTCATTGCCTGGCTGGGTTTTCGTCGGGAATATATGCTGTTTGATTCTCCGGCCAGGGCGCACGGAAAAGCCGCCTACAGCACGGCAAAACTTATTAAACTGGCTCTCAGCAGTTTTGTTTCAATGAGTCTTTTGCCTCTGAAACTGGCCGGCTATCTGGGCATCATGGTCACAATCCTTTCCGGTCTTTTGGGCCTTTTCATTTTTTTTGACAAATATATTTGGGGTGATCCTTTTGGTTTTTCCTTTTCCGGTCCGGCCTCCATGGCAGTCCTCAACACTTTTTTCATTGGCATTGTTCTGAGTTGTCTGGGGCTTATTGCTCTCTATATTGCCAATATTCATGGAGAAGTTATTAATAGGCCAATGTACGTTATCCGGAAGAGAAAGTTGTAATTTTTCTAACTTTCTAACTTTCCGAATCCGACACGAAAATTGCTTTATTTCAGGCCTAATTTTCTCAAGAAAAAGGGGATTATCCATTGTAATATCAAAATTTGACAAAAAAATGATACTATGATATCATTTTTGATATAAAAAATGATAATAAAAACATGATTAATAGACAATTGCAAGTTAAATTGGAGAAAAAGCTTTTTCAACAAAAAGTAGTTATTCTTTATGGCGCGCGCCAAGTCGGAAAAACAACTCTAGTTAAAAATCTTTTGTCTTCTTTTGGCAAAGATTCAAAATATTTGAGCTGCGATCAAATATCAGTCCAAAAAGGTTTGGAATCAAAAGACATCGAGCAAATAAAAATTTTTTTAGGAAATTACAAATTGATCGCCCTGGATGAAGCTCAAAACGTTAATGAAGTTGGGAAAATACTCAAACTGATTGTTGATTTTTTTCCCGAAGTCCAAATCATCGCGACTGGCTCATCGAGCTTTGACTTGGCGGATAAAGTTTCAGAACCTTTGACGGGAAGAAATTTTACTTTTCTTCTATATCCGCTTTCAGTTTCAGAAATAGTGCAAAACAGTGATCAAGCAAGAACTAAAGCGGAATTAGAATCTTTTCTGCGCTTTGGTATGTATCCCGAAGTTTACACATTGCAAAGCGAAGAAGAAAAAATCGAAAGATTGAATGAAATAGCTTCCGACTATCTTTATAAAGATGTTCTAAAATTCGAAAGAATCAGGAAATCAGACATTGTCAAAAGGCTGATTGAACTTTTGGCTTTACAGTTGGGGCAGGAAGTTTCTTCCACTGAACTGGCCACCCAATTGGGGATAAACAGGATTACAGTGGAAAAATATCTTGATATCCTGGAAAAAAGCTTCATTATTTTTAAACTGCGTTCATTTTCAAGAAACAAAAGAAAAGAAATTTCCAAATCATTCAAAGTTTATTTTTTCGATCTGGGCATCCGCAACAGCATTATTCAGAATTTCAATGCGCCGGATTTGCGGACAGACACTGGAGCCCTTTGGGAAAACTTTTGCATTTTAGAAAGAAGGAAATATTTGGAGCAAAAGGGAGAAAGCAAGCTGGCCTATTTTTGGCGGACTTATGATCAAAAAGAATTGGATTATGTTGAAGAATCAGCAGGAAAAATAACCGGCTATGAATTCAAGTGGAATGCCAAAAAAACATTCAAGGAACCGGAAGAATTCAAAAAGCGATATGGCGCAGAAATTGAAAAAATAGACCCAGAAAATTTTTGGAGTTTTATTGGAATAAAATAAAAAAGATTGGAACTTTCTAACTTTATAAACTTGATAACTTGATTACTTGATAACTTGATAAACTTGATAACTTTATAAACTTTATGAACTTACTCTGGTTTACATGGAAGGATATAAAAAATCCCTATGCCGGCGGAGCGGAAGTTGTCAATGATGAATTGGCAACAAGGTTGGCCAAAGAAGGGCATGAGGTTGTTTTTTTAACGCGCAGTTTTGCCAAAGCCGAAAAAGAAGAAATGATTAATGGCTACAAAGTCATCAGGGTTGGAAATTACCGCACGGTTTACTTTGAAGCATATAAATATTACAAAAAAAATCTGAAAGGTTGGGCAGACCTGGTGATTGAAGAAGTGAACACGGTACCTTTTTTTTGCAATTTATATGTAAAAGAAAAAAGCATACTCTTTTTCCATCAGCTTTGCCGGGAAATTTGGTTTTATGAGATGAACATCATCAAAGGTTTGATCGGATATGTTGCGGAAACGTTCTATTTATTTTTGCTTGGCAACAGGGATGTCATTACGGTTTCCGAAAGCACTAAAAAAGATCTAAACAGATTCGGTTTCAGACGGGATAAAATCAAAATAATCAGCGAAGGAACGCACCTTGATCCAATCACAGATTTAAATATTGAAAAATTTGAAAAACCCACGATACTCAGCCTTGGAGCATTAAGATCTATGAAACGGGCTGATCAAATCATTGCAGCTTTTGAAATCGCAAAAAATAAAATTTCTGATTTGCAGCTTATTATAGCAGGGGATACAACCGGAAATTTTGCCAAAAAAATTATTGGAATGATCGCAGCATCGAAACATAAGGATTCAATTCAATGTTTAGGCAAGATTAGCGGAGAAAAAAAGATTGAACTGATGCAAAAATCCCATCTCATTGCTGTCACTTCTGTCAAAGAAGGCTGGGGGCTTGTTGTCACGGAAGCCAACTCGCAGGGAACTCCGGCGGTTGTCTATGATGTTGATGGTCTCAGGGATAGCGTCAGAAATGGGGAAACGGGGATAATTTGCGAAAAAAACAATCCGGAGAATCTTAGTCAAAAGATTGTGAAAATTTTGGAAGATAAAGTTGAATATGAAAGATTGCGGCAAAATGCCTGGAATTGGAGCAAGGAAATAACATTTGAAAAAAGCTATGAGGATTTCAAGAAAGCAATCGGCCTGAATTACGAATAAAAGATGTCTTCCTTTTAATTTTTTTGACTAATTGAAGAATGCTTATAATTAATAATAAATAAAATTCATGAAAAAAAGAGTGATAACCTATGGTACATACGATTTATTGCACATAGGACATATAAAACTTTTAAAAAGAGCAAAGGCTTTGGGAGATTACTTAATAGTGGGATTATCTACAGATGATTTTAATCGCCTAAAGCACAAAGATTGTTTTTTGCCGTACGAACAAAGAAAAGCTGTTCTAGAATCTATCAGATATGTGGATAAAGTCATACCGGAAGAAAATTGGGAACAGAAAATAAAAGATATCAAAAAACATAAAGTGGATGTCTTTGTTATGGGTAATGATTGGGAAGGAAAATTTGATGAATTGAAAAAATATTGCAAGGTTGTATATTTACAAAGAACTGAAAATATTTCCACTACAATGTTAAAAACGGATATTTTGAAAAAAAATGGTCTTAAATAATTTTTTGTTATCAAATTAAAAAAATGATTAAAAAAATAAAAACATTTTTCTGGGAATTGTTCAGGCCCATGCCTCTGGATAATAATTTTGAAAATTATGATGAGTATTGGCAAAGTCGTGGCTTTCATGCTCCATCTCTCAATAGAGCAAAAATAATCTCAAAACACATAAAGATTAAAGCTAAAATATTAGATATTGGTTGCGGAGATGGTACGATTATTGATTATTTAAGCAAAAATAATGAGCCGCAGGAAATTATTGGTATTGATGTTTCTCAAAAAGCTGTTGATTATGTTAAAGCAAAAGGATATAAGGCTTTTAAAATAGATGTATTTTCTGATGAATTCGTTGATTTTATTAAAGACAAAAAATTCGACTACATCATAATTACGGAAGTTTTAGAGCATGTCCAAGATCCGGAGAAGATAATGTTATCAGTTAAAAATTATTTTACTGAATCGATTTTTATATCAATTCCCAATGCTGGCTTTTTTGTTAATAGGTTGAGACTACTTTTTGGGCGATTTCCACTTGTTATGATTCAACAAAATATCAAAGAACATATCCGTTTTTGGACCTCAAAAGATTTTATTTATTGGTGCAATTATCTCGGATTTAAAATCGATAATACTTTTGTTTCTGCTGGTCTCTATTTTAAACCACTCGAATTTTTGGAGAAACTCTATCCATCACTATTTGCACAACAAATTATTTATAAAATAAAAAATGAAAAAGAATAACTTATTTTTTTCTTTTGTTATAAAAATTATTTTTTTTCCACTTCATCTGATTGGTTTTTTAATACCAAAAAATAATAATCTTTGGGTTTTTGGGTCGTGGAAAGGTGAAAAATTTAGCGATAATCCTAGAGCCTTATTTGAATTTGTTAATGAAAAAAAAGACATAAGAGCTGTTTGGCTTACAAAAAGTGACAAGGTTTATAACGACTTAATAAAAAGAGGATATGAATGTCATAAATTCTATTCTTTGAAAGGAATATGCTTATGTTTGATTGCAAAAGTTGCTGTTGTTGCAGTCTCTTATTTCGATGTGTCTCCTTTTATATACCTATTTCCTTGGAAATTAAAGATAATTCAGCTATGGCACGGAACTCCGCTAAAAAATTTGAATAATAAATATGTTTCAAAAGGAGAATTGTTTTTAACTGAATTATTTTTAATGTATTTGACTAGGCCAATGGACTTAATTTTTTCAGCAACAGACTTAAATAAAAAAATTTATTCAGAATTATTTAAGATAAAAGAGGAAAAAATTAAAATAACAGGACAGCCGAGAAATGATTTAATGCTTGCCAAAAGAAGCTCCGAAGAGGAAATTGATACAGATAAACAGAAAACAATATTGTATTTGCCCACATGGAGAGAATATGATTCTAATCATGATTTATTTTTTCAATATGGATTTGATATTCAAATGATGAACGAATTTTTAAAAAAAATAAATGCGAAACTGTTAATCAAATTTCACGCAATTGATTCTATGAAGAATAAAATTTTAGGAGTTGCAGAAAAGGAAGAAAGAATAAGATTTATAGATATTGATGATGTTTATGAAATTCTTGGTGAAGTAGATGTTCTGATAACAGATTATTCTAGCGTGTATTTCGATTTTTTATTACTGGATCGGCCTATTGTATTTGCTTCCTTCGATCTTGATATGTATGAAAAAGAGCGAGGGTTTTATTATGATTACAAAACAGTTGCACCGGGGCTAAAGGCACAGACATGGCCGGATATTATATTGCAGATTGAGCAATCAATTTCTAAGGATATGTTCAAAGAAGAAAGAGAGAAAACTAATAAAATATTTAACCATTGGCAAGATGGAAAAAGTTCTGAGCGGGTTTATGATGAAATAGTAAAAATAATCAATTAGAATGATGAATAGATTAAAGAATGTTTATGAGAAAATAAAAAAATATGAGAATAAAATATGGCTGTTATTATTACTGGTAATTGCGGTTATTTCTCATTGGGAGTGGTTTCATTTTGGAAATGTTTTATCTTTTGAAGATACATGGTTTCAGAGCCAGGAAACACTAAAAGAAGCATTTTTTACAAATACTTGGGTAGGAAATAGTGAATTCGGGATGCCAAACATTCAGTTATATAAATTACTTTTTTTTGCCCTGCACTCTTTTTTAGCTAAAGTTGGCTTACAATTTACTGAGGTAGCCCGAATAACACATTTTATTCCGATAGCAATTGTGGGGTTTTTAGCTCCTTTTATTTTGATTAAACACCTAACAAAAGAAAAATCAATTGCTTTTGTCGTAGCTATTTTTTATGGATCAACCACGCCATTTATTATGAGACAATATCTAGGTCATTCATCAATTGCTTTCATAATCGCGATAGCTCCATTTATTCTTTATATTTTTTCGCTAGCTTTAGAAAAGAACACCATGCGACAATGGATTATATTTGTTCTTTTATATTGGACTGGCACATGTTATGAGCCGCGTATTATGTATGTAGTAACAATTGTTTTAGGACTATATTTTTTATTTTTTGGCGTAACATCATTTAAAAAATATTTTTCAAAGATATTTTTAAGCCTCATTTTATTTATTTGCTTAAGTGCTTTCTGGATTTTACCTATTATATTGGGCAGCTTTTCTGAAGCAATAGGGGATGTTGCTGGACGAGATCTTTTTGGTAATGCTCACTATTCAATATTAAAATCGCTAGCATTATTTCATGATAATTGGACAGGGGTTAAACCACTCGTATTCAGTTTTCAGCCAATCCCGTGGTATTTTTGGTTAATTCCTGCGCTTACTGTTTTGTTCTTTATTTTTCGACCAAATAAAAAAGATAAAAAAATAATATCATTTTTTGGAGTAGCTTTGCTCATAGGATTGTTTCTTACAAAGCAAGCTGGTCCTCCGCTTCCTGATGCTTTTCAATGGCTTAGAGAGAATGTTCCCGGATTTTTAGCATTTAGATCTGGGTCAAAGTTTTGGTTTGTGTTATCTCTTGGGTATATGGGTCTTCTGAGTTTTGGATTGCTTTGGCTTAAAAAAAGATGGCATGAAAAATCAAAAAGAGTAATCTTTATTTGCGTCTGTGTAATTATTGCAACTCTTTCCCTATGGAATTTGAAACCTCTTATTACCGGAGAATTCGGAGGAATGTTTGAAAAAAGAGTCATTTCTAATGACTATCTTTTACTTAAAAATTTTCTTATCCAAAGAAGAGATTTTTCTAGGACTTTTTGGACCCCTGCTAATTCTAGATGGAGTTTCTATCTTAATGAAAAACCGGCTATTAGTAATATTGCCATTAGTGAAGCTGATTGGAAAAATTTTTCTAAATATGAACAGAACAATAAAAAACCTCCTATTCAAGATAGAATTACTGATATATTAAGTCAGTCATTTTCCGATCAGCTATTTGATGTTTCTTCTATCAAATATATAATTGTTCCCATTCAAGACATCGCAAACGATGATGATTTTTTTGTTTCTTATGGAGGGGAAGAAAATCCAAAAATCAGAGAATGGTATATTACGCAACTAGACAAAATCGATTGGTTGAAAAAAATTGATATTGGGACAGGGGAGTTGGTGGTTTATGAAAACGAAAATTATCGGCCGCATATTTATACTACAAAAGAAGAAGAAACGATTCACTGGGAAGTTCCTTTTGAAAAAGTTGATTTTGTTCAAAAAAATCCGACAGAATATAAAATTAGTTTGAAAAATTTAAGCAAAAAAACTTATTTGAATTTTTCTGAAAGCTTTCATCCGGACTGGAAACTCCGAGCAGGGGAGTTTGGCTGGTTTAGCGTTTTGATTCATAAGGATTATTTTCTGCCCGATGAATTCCATATTAAAAATAATGCCAATCTCAGCACATTCAAAATTGATCCTGAATTTATCAAAAAAAATTATCCCAACTCCTATACGGAAAATCCCGATGGGAGCATCAATGTTAATTTGACGTTATTTTTCAAACCTCAAAGCTATTTCTATCTCGGGCTGTTGATATCCAGCGAAACACTTTTGATTTGTCTGCTGTATTTGGGTTATTGTTTCTTATTCAAAATCTCCCAAAAAGAAGAAGAAAAATTAATCAAAAAAGATGGAACAACTATTAAAAAAATACAATAAGATTATTTTTGCATTGGTTGCGATTATTTTGCTGTATCCGACTTTTCAAAGTGGGTATATTTTTCTTTTGGATTGGCCGGTGAGGCCGGACCTTTCTTTGGCTGACATAGATTGGAAAGTTGATTCTATAGTAAGGATTATAAATTACGGTTTAGCTTCGGTTTTTTCCTTTGGTGTTTTTCAGCGGATTTATTTGTTTGCTATCATCTTTTTTTTGGGACTGGCGGGATTCCGCTTGGCGAAAAAAACAAACAACATTTTTGCGCGCTATTTTGCCGGAATTTTTTTGATTTTCAATCCCTTCATCTATGCCCGTTTGGTTGAACAACCCGGCATCGCGCTGGGGTCATTATTTTTCTTTTGGTTTTTGATCTATTTTCTGGAATATCTGGCAGAAAAAGAAAAAAGCAAAAAAATATGGGCAGCTTCAATTTTTGCTGGATTGGCAATCGCAGCTTTTGCCCATAGCGCTTTTTTTGTCGCAACTTCCACACTTGTTCTTTTGACTTTTAATTTTTTCAAAAATAGGGATTATAGGATCGTTTTAAAAACTGTGCTCATCATTGGAATAGTAGTAATTCTGTTGAATAGCAATTGGCTTTTTTCCTTTGCGAGTGGAACAAGTGGCGGTGTGGGCGGAATGCGAAATTTTTCCCTGGATGACGCCAAAGCCTTTCAGACGAAAACATTCGGTGGCCATTCAATCTACTATACCGTGCTTACGCTGCAGGGATATTGGGGGGAATATGAAGATCGATTTGTTTCAATCAGCGAAAATCCGGCATGGTTTTTGGCTTTTCTGCTGATTTTTCTGTTATCTTTTTTCGGATTTTTAAAGCTGTGGAAATCAAACATCTTTGACAAGCCGTTGTTGGTTTTATTTGTGATCGCCTACGTTTTAGCCATCGGAATTGCTTCGCCGATTTTCGCGCCTTTTGTGAATTTTTTGTATGATCATTTTCCTCTGTATATCGGCCTTCGCGAATCTCAGAAGTGGGTGGCTGTTTTGGTTTTTGTGTATGCGTATTTTGGGAGCTGGGGAATAAAGTTTCTCTGGGAAACAAATAAGTTGAAAGAATATCGATTGGAAATAGGACTGCTGGCTATTCTTCTGCCGGTCATCTTTTCATTTTCAATGATCAGGGGAATGCATGAGCATTTTGCTCCGCATGAGTTTCCGGTTGAATGGCAGGAAGCCAAAGAATATTTGAACAAAAATTTTTCAGCAGGGAAAATCCTGTTTTTGCCATGGCACCTATATATGGAATTTGATTTTGCAGGAAAAAACGTGGCGACTCCTGCCAAAGGCTTTTTTGGCAAAAACATTATTCAAGGCAATAATACTGAAACTGGCAAAGTATATTCGCATTCTGTGGACGAACAAACGATGAAAATTGAAAAATATATTGCCCGGAAAGACAATCCTGCCGAAAATATAAATTATAAGAATTTTTCCGAAGATATGGAAAAATTGGGAATCCGAATGATTATGCTGACCAAAACTGAAAACTGGCAAGAATATTCTTGGCTTGATAGAATAGGCCTGGGGAAGGTTTTGGAAAATGACAAGTTGATTATTTATAAATTGCAATGAATCCCGCACTAAATTTCGAATTTTGGAATCGCGATTTGTGTTAAGTGAAAGGCGGGCGGGGATTAATTTTTTTAATTTTTTTACATTGTTTTTTTTGCAAGACAATGTCGAAAATTAGTGCGGGATGAAAGACATTAATTTTGAAATCAAAATCCCGAAATTGAATCTGGAATTTTCGGACCAAAAAAAATTCCGTCTCAAGGTCGGATTGTCTTTGGCAATCATTGCTGCCGCTTTTGGGGCCAAGTATAGTTTTGACTTTACCTTTTTTGGCACCCTGATTTTGATCTATTTCGGAATGGCAATCGTTTGGAAGCTGACAAGCCGCATTGCCGCTGGTTTGGCGCTATTTTTTCTGGCCAGCTGTCCGGTTTTATTGATTTTCAAAAATGAAAGTTTGGCGGAAACATTTGCAATCTATGCCTATTATTTTTTGGTTATCACGGTTGTTGGTGAAATTCTTTCGCTGAAAAGGGGAGATAGCTCAGATTGTGCGTAACTGTGCATAACTTTCATTGACAGGGTTGCTTGACATTCAAAAATTTGTTATAATATATGTGAAATGTTGGCCGATGCATTTTACAACTAGCTAGTTGGTTTTTAATTCGTTTTAAACACAAATATAAAATGAATAAAACACGAGTAGTTTCTTTGTTTTTGGCTGTTGGATTTTTGGGTCTGACCTGTTCAACAGCGTTAGCAAGCTATGAAGTATCAAAGTACGCTTTTAAGGGCTATGTCAAAGAAAAAAGCACTTTGAATCCTTTAGCGGGAGCCAAGGTAAAAATTTATAAGAATAGTAAACTCAAGGATAGTGACAAAACTTCCTGGAGGGGGGCTTATAAATTTAAAAAACTTGCAAAAGGAACATACAAGATTAAAGCTTCATTGGACGGATATAGAAATCCGAAAAATGTGAAGAAAAACACCGTATCCAAGACTGTCAAAGTCAAATCGGGTGCCAAGAAAAACTTGTATATGGTAGCCTTATAGCATTATCAACTCAAAACCCCGATTCGTCGGGGTTTTTGATTAACCCGGTAAACCACCACGCGAAGCGTGGTGTGTGCCTTTAAAGCGTAGCTCTTGGGTTACAATAAAATCACCAACCTAGAAGGAGGTGATTTTATGTTGACCAAACTCTATAAACTGGAGCAT
>Ga0209202_1000107_pt1 | contig 96313 bp, 174 predicted proteins | sample AD_UKC032_MetaG_FD_184416 | JGI IMG/M metagenome (GOLD analysis project Ga0209202, IMG submission 184416) | Active sludge microbial communities of municipal wastewater-treating anaerobic digesters from USA - AD_UKC032_MetaG (SPAdes) (version 2) | ecosystem: Engineered > Bioreactor > Anaerobic >... | reverse complement strand
TGGGGCAGTGAGAATCTCGTTAGCTCTGCCGGGGGCAAGGAGACCCGCGCTTTCAAGCTGCTGCACGCCAATACTTGTGTCAGGACGGGAGAGGTCGATGAACGTCGCCGCGTTCACGTCATCGAGGTATACACGGATCGGAACGTTCGTTTCCGCCGCCGTGTATAGCGCCACCTTCTCTGCCTGAGTGAACCGGTTCCGAAAGGCGAGCTTAGTGATGATCGTAGTCGGGGGAGGCTCGACAGGCGGAACTTCCTCCTGCACAGGAGGAACCAGCTCGGTCCCTGTCCACGTCCAGCCGATTCCAGCAGTATCTGACGCCAGAAGCAGGGACTCAGGAAACAGCGACTGCATCTCCTGAAGGTCTCCGAGAAGCGTGTTGACTACAAGATTCGTCGTCGTGTCTATCTGTGCTAGTCTCATTTTATTCATTCCACTCGATCAGCATGTAGCCCTGATTCCCTGCCTCTGCGTCCTCACTGCCAGTACCGCTGCCCCAGAATGCGCCCCGACCCCCACATCCGTAGCCGGGTGGATAGCTTATCCCGCCGTACGCCGCGTCAGGAGCATCATCGAAACTGAGCCCATGATAGCCGCCCGTTTCGCCCAGCGTCCCCCCGGGGCCGCCAGAATCCCCCCCGATCCCCGGTTCTTCTGTAAGTGTAAAGGCTCCTCCGTCTCCCCCCAACAGAGATAACAGCGCACCGAAAGAAGTAGTCCCGCCAACTCCGCCAGAGCTAACCCCAGCGTTCAAAGTAGAGCTTGTGCCCGCTGTGCCACCCGCGCCTATCGTGATCGTGTATCCAGTAGATGCGGTTACAGTGAGCTTCTTTCTGTAAACAGAGTCTCCCCCACCACCGCCACCAGCGGACCCCGGAATGGGGTTGTTCATCAGCTTAGTTCCACCTCCCCCACCACCGCCTGCACATGCAGTAACCCAGCACTCGCTGTTCGTTAGACCTGCGGGCGCCGTCCATGTGCCAGAGGTGAGAAACTCCTGCTTGCGCATTACTCATTCCACTCGATCAGCATGTAGCCCTGATTCCCGGCCCTTGCTGTGCTACCTGCACCGGTACCCCGCCAGTACGATCCCCGACCGCCTGCCCCGTAGCCACCGGGAAAACTCGTTCCACCATATGCGATTCTTGGATACGGGTCGTAAGTCGCAACGCGGTACCCACCAGTCATTCCTACCGTGCCTCCCGGTCCTCCGGGACTTCCCCCATTCCCCGGGACGTCACTTACAGTCCTAGCTCCGCCCACCCCGCCGGAAAGAGACAGCAACGCACCGAAAGAGGTAGTCCCGCCAGTCTCGCCTGCCGTGACCGACGACGACGTTGCGGAGACAACCCCAGCAGCACCACCCGCGCCTATCGTGATCGTGTATGCAGTAGATGCGGTTACAGTGAGCTTCTTTCTGTAAACAGAGTCTCCCCCACCACCGCCACCAGAACATGAAGTAGTAACACTTGTTGAGTTACCGCCCCCACCGCCACCACCAGCACATGCAGTAACCCAGACCTCAGTTACGCCGGCCGGTGATGTCCACGTACCAGATACGAGGAACTCTTGCGCTCGGAAAGACCCACCTACGGGGCCAGTGACCCCCGAATAGCCGGACATTCCGGAGTATCCAGAGAAGCCGGAAGTACCAGTTCCTCCCGTTCCTCCCGTGAGACCCGAATAGCCAGACCTACCAGAGTAACCCGAGAAGCCGGAAGTACCAGTTCCTCCCGTTCCTCCCGTGAGACCCGAATAGCCAGACCTACCAGAGTAACCCGAGAAGCCGGAAGTACCAGTTCCTCCCGTTCCTCCCGTGAGACCCGAATAGCCAGACCTACCAGAGTAACCCGAGAAGCCGGAAGTACCAGTTCCTCCCGTTCCTCCCGTGAGACCCGAATAGCCAGACCTACCAGAGTAACCCGAGAAGCCGGAAGTACCAGTTCCTCCCGTTCCTCCCGTGAGACCCGAATAGCCAGACCTACCAGAGTAACCCGAGAAGCCGGAAGTCCCTGTAGCGCCGGTCAGCCCTGAATAACCCGAGATGCCCTGAATTCCCTGACCACCAGTGAAGCCAGAGAAGCCGGAGACTCCAGAGAATCCACTATGTCCCGAGAAGCCGGAGACTCCAGAGTGACCTGAATACCCAGACCAACCCATCCACAAGACCCATGTTCCATCGTAGATGTACCAGAGACTTTCATCGGCCACGAAGACAGACATGCCGGTCTTGGGGGCCACGAAGAACCAGTTGGCTCCTTCGTACTCAGCGATCTTGTTGATCTGCCCGGTCCACAGGCCCGAAGGCGTGGCCACGATCAGGTACCGGTCCCCCTTAGCCACCACACCCGGAGGGGACGTGTAGCCCTTACTGATGACAGGCTTCTGCCACTCGAAGGTGTCAAGTACAGGAACCCGGTAATTCGTCATGCCCTACCCTCTAGACAGCTCCGATGATGAGGCACTGGTACGTAGAGTCGTAGGAGGCACCCGGCCCGGAGAAGCCCGACCACCCTGAGATCCCCGACCATCCTGAGATCCCCGACCAGCCAGAGACGCCGGACCAGCCGGAGTAACCGGAGCGACCCGAAGCCCCGGACCACCCTGAGATTCCCGACCATCCTGAGATCCCCGACCAGCCAGAGACGCCGGACCAGCCGGAGTAACCGGAGCGACCCGAAGCCCCGGACCACCCAGAGACGCCTGAGCCCGAGTAGCCGGACCGGCCTGACCACCCAGATACGCCGGAGAAGCCGCTGATGCCGGACCAGCCGGAGATCCCAGACCACCCGGAGATCCCAGACCACCCCGAGTAGCCAGAGGTACCCGTCGAACCGGTCGGCCCCTGAATGCCCTGCACGGACATGTCCACGACGTACTGGTAGACCGAGCCGTCCCACAGGTAGAGCCGACCGTTGTCCGCATCTTCCGGAGCAGCCGTGATGATGAGCGCGAACTCGCCGGTCAGGATACCAACGGGGGATGTGTCCGCAAGGAGCGCAGCGACCGTTGCGTAGGTCTTGGAGATCTTGAACCCAAGACCCTTCTCACCCGAGAAGCCAGACCACCCCGACACGCCAGACCCAGAGAACCCGGAACGACCCGAGAAGCCCGAGATACCAGACCACCCTGAGAAGCCGCTGATGCCCGACCACCCCGAGAAGCCCGAGATGCCCGACCACCCCGAGAAGCCCGAGATGCCCGACCACCCCGAAGCTCCAGACACGCCCGAATACCCGGACCTGCCGGAGAACCCCGAGACGCCGGAGTACCCGCTGACACCGGAGAAGCCCGAAAACCCGCTAACCCCAGAAAATCCGGAGTACCCTGCCTGAAGCGAGTTCCAGATAGCTCCATCAAAGTACCAGAACTGATTCAGGTCAACGCGCCACGTCTGCCACCCCTCAACAGGGGAGTCGAAGAGCCACTGCGCCGCCACTCCGGCTCCACCGACGGCACAGGTGGCAATGCAGTTTTCCGAAACCGCAGGCTGGCCCGCAAAGGCTGTCCACGTGCCCGGAGTTGCGCCGATGATCCAGCGATCCCCCTTGTTGTTGACCCCAGCAGGCGCTGCGGCGCTGTCCGCTGCTTTTCCGAGCACAGGGGGTTGCCAGCTAAACCGTTCGATGACTGGAACTCTGTAGTTCGCCATGTTGTGCCTCTCTATGCCTGCTCGATGAGATACGCCCCGAAGGCGTCATCCCATGTAAGAGCCTTTTGAAACCCTGTGTGCCCAGCTACCTCGTAGCCAAGATTCGACAAAGCAGAATGGTCCGAGGCAGAAGCCCCGCTATACCCGGAGTAACCAGACGCCCCTTCTCCAGACCACCCACTGTAGCCCGACACTCCGTCAGCACCGCTGCTACCCGACATCCCACTGTACCCGGAGATACCAGACCAGCCGGAAATTCCCCGGAACCCCATGTCACCCGACCAACCGGAGAATCCGCTGAACCCTGAAGTTCCTGTCTCACCCGACCAGCCTGAGATGCCCGACCCAGACCAACCAGAAAGACCCGACCAGCCAGAAATCCCCGATTCACCGGCAACGCCAGAGTACCCGGATTCACCAGCCATCCCGCTGTACCCGGACAGCCCGTGTCCAGAGTATCCAGAGATGCCCTGTTCTCCCGTGAGTCCCGAGTACCCCGACACCCCGGAGTAGCCTGACCACCCCGAGTAGCCCGACAGCGACGGATGCGTGTGCCCCGAGAGGGCGTACGTCGCTGGCAGGTCTTCGTTCAGGGTCTTGGCGGTCAGGGGAGCGATGATCCGGTAGACGCGGCCTCCGATGTTGTGCGGGACCGCGCTCGTACCCTCCTGCCCCCGAACGACTGTCAGGGTGTCCCCGGTGATGTCCGTGACCCTGACGATCTCGCGGAGCGAGTCGTCTGACGGGTCAGAGTAGTCCGTGTAGTTCCAGATGACCGCGTTGAACGGGACCGCCGGGAACCTCGCGCCCTTGCCTACCTCGACAGGGATCGACACATCGGCAGCCCCGATGGGTGCGCCGAGGTTCGAGGAAGCGAAGTTCTTGAAGGCATCCAGCATCAAACGACATCCACGACAGGAGCTTCGAGCACGATCTGAGCCCCCGACTTGATAGTGGCCAGAGCGGGGCCTTCGACCTCAGCCGTCGTACCCGCCTTGGCACTGAAGGCGGCGACAGCTTCCTCGGCGATGTTGGCCGTGACCGTGATCGTGCTGCCATCCGTGGAACTCGTCTTGACCTCGTTCGCGGCGACCCGAACGAAGGAACCGTCCTGATCTTGAGACTTCACGGTGCCGATGTTCAGGGCCACGTAGTCCACCCCGTCGTCGGGTGTTCCCGCGTTGAGAGAGACCGCAGCCCCGTCGCCCTTGATGCTGCCCGCCCCACCTGCCAGCATGACGCCGCCCCCGGCAGTATCCGTGTCCCCGAGGTTGGCCTTGGCCCCCACGAGTCCACACCCGCTCGCGGAGTTCGCCGGAAGCGTCGTCCCGGCCATGACCATGCCCACCCCGTCCATCGTCAGGTTGGCCCCGTGGCTCCCCTTCTGGTCGTTGATGGCCATGTCGTCCCACGCCACGTCCCCGGAGATCGTGGACTCGTGGACGTCCAGAACCGACCCCAGACCCTCCGCGTCCCCGTTGAAGGTGTCCATCGTCGTGTCATGGTGGGCAGAATCGAGCTGGAGGGCCATAGGAGCCGTCACCGCCCCGCCCCGGGTGATGGCCTTGACCGACGTGAAGGAGTAGCCCACAGCCGCTCCCTGCACCGCCGCGCACCCGTCCAGAAGGACACGGTCCAACCCCGCCCCACGGCCCTCAGCCGTGACCCCGTTGTCCGACCCTTGGATCGAGGCACAGGACCGGGCCTCGAAGTCGGGGTTCGTGAGGTTCAGCCCGTCCCCACCTCCCCCCTGAATGGACTGGACCTTCGTGATCCGGATGACCCCGTCGGTCCCGCAGATCCCGTGCCCCGAAGCCCCGAGAATCGTGGTGACCGTCTTGACCTCCACGAAGGCCCCGTCCGAGAGGATGCCGTCCCCGGCCGAACCCTGAAGGGTCTCCACATCCGAAACATGCAGAGCCCCACCTCCGGTGATCGTGACCCCGTTCCCGGCACTTCCGGTAACGGTCTGGCACCGGGCAATCTGGACAGAACAGCCGTCCTCTGCGTTGACCCCGTCCCCAGCCGCCCCGGTGACGTTCGTGTTCGCGTGGAGAAGGATGCTGGAGGCCCCGGAGAGCTTCGCACCATGCCCGGCCTGACCGATGAGGTTCGTGGTCTTCTTGATGATGGCCTTGGAGGCACCAGAGAGGTTGACCCCGTGCCCGGCCTGACCGGTGATGTTGACCACGGAGTGGGAGTCCACCTTGGAGGCCCCGTCCGCGTTGACCCCATGCCCGCCCTGCCCGAGGACGTCCGTCACGTCCCCGAAGGACACCCGGGATTCCCCGGAGAGGTTGGCCCCGTGACCACCCACACCCTGTACGGTCGTGCAGCGGAGGAAGCTGGCCTTGGACTTCCCGGAGAGGTTGGCCCCGTGCCTACCCAGCCCCTTGACCGTCCCGACCGATACCACCTCGACCACGGACTCGGAAAGGGCTTCGACCGCGTCCTTGGCGTCCGACTGGAACAGGAGCCCGTCCGCCACGTAGGCGTAGTTCTTCGACAGGCACTTGATTCCGGAGTCCCCCTGTCCCTTGAGGGTCTGAAACGACCGGATGTCCGCCCGGGATTCGCCGTCGAGGAGGATGGCCGAGGAGCCCTGCCCAAGGATCGTCTGGCACTTGTTGAAGAGGAGGAAGCCCTTGCCTTCCCCCTTCCCTGCCTGAGTCGCCCCCTTGACGGTCAGGCAGTTGTGGCACTCGATCCGGCCCGAGCCCTCCACCTTCGTGGCCACGGCTCCCGTGCCCTCCACGAGGTTGCACTCCACCGCCTCGATAACGGAACGGTCCAGCGCCCACAGGGCGGCCACGGCCCCCTGCACGAGGGAGCACTTCGAGAGAAGGGCATACGAGCCGGTGTCCGCCTTCACGGCGGAAGTCCCGTGCCCCGAGAACGTGCATCGGGTCGCCCTTGCCTGCGACCCTTCCTTCAGGTCCATGGCGATGGCCGACCCCGAGAACTGGGAGTTGTCCGGGCGAAGGTAGGACTTCTGCTTGAGGGTCCACTTCCCCGTGGCGATGCAGTTGAAGAACTCGCCGTCCGACTCCGTGAGGGTGGCGTCCCCCGTGAAGTTCACCCCCCGCCCGGCGATCTTCGTCAGCCCGGCCGTGATCGTTCCACACTGACCGTTCTCGATGAAGATGCCATTCTTGCCGTTGCAAGTCAGCGAGGTAATCGAACACCCATAAAACCTGACATGCACACCTTCCGGTACTACGGCGCTACCCTCTTTTCCGGAGATCACAAAGGAGTGCAGGTAGCGCCCCGCCTTCGTCTTGACGTTGAAGTCAATGGCCTCCTGAATGCCGGACATCAGCGTCCTCCCATGAATTCGGCCTCGGTTTGTGTCTGCTTCCGCCAGTTACATGGGGGGCACGCTACCCGGAGGTTTCCCACAGCATGGGCTCCTCCACGGGCCAAGGGGGTGGCATGGTCAACGTGGCGAGCCCCGGGAGGGGTATCCGCTGAGCAGTAGGCGCACGGAATCGCTTCAGCCACTTGCACCCACAGGTAGAACTTTCTCAGCGGGAGAGGCTCCCCTACCCCATTCTGGAGCTTTCGCGTGCGTCGAGCCTGCTGATTGTTCCGCTGCCACGCTTTCGCTGCTGGCGTCTTGACGTAGTTCCGGTACCACTCCCGAATGGCCCCCCCTTGAGGCGACCGGCGTTTTGCACGCGCAGCCTCAAGACGGGGCTCCCGGTGTGCGAGGTAGCACTTCCGATTGTAGGCGTGGGTCTTCTCGCGATTCTCTTTCTGCCACACCTTGAGCCGGGCTGCGGTTCGAGCCCTCTCAGCATCGGCATGGGCCTCTCGCCATGCTCGTTGCCGGGCCTGAGTGCAGATTCGGCACGTTGTCCCACCTTTCCCAGACGGAACCCGGTTTTCCGGGGTGAGGGGATGTCCGCGTTTGCAGGCGGTTCTCAAGGCGGGCATTTTACTTCTCGCCTCCGGTCAGACGCCCGGAGACGACATGGTCACCGGTCACGATCGTGTCTCCATCCACGAGAAGATCGCCCCTCACCGTCATCCGGCCCGAAATCTCGACGTTTGAAGCCACGATCCGGACTGTCACGTCCCCGGAGATCTCCACGTACTTGGCCGCCGCGTCCACGATGATCCGGGCTCCCGAGTCTCCGCTGGAAGATGTCGTGATGGCGACCCGCTTGGACCCAGCGTCCAGCTCGACAGCGATCCCGTTCTTGTGCCCGGCGTACCCGGCCGAGTCCTCCTCGACCGGCCGGGACACGAGGCGCACCCGCTCCGACCCCTTGTGGGCGTGGAGGGTGAGAGCTTGGCCTCCGGCGTCCACGAGGAGCACCCGGGTCTCGTTGGCGATCGTGTCCCCCGGGATCGAAATCGGGGACTTCCCACGGTTGAGGTTCCGCGCCCGCCGCTGTTTAGCGTTCTTGAGGTTGGCCCCCTTCGTGACCTCGGCCTCGAAGAAGAGCCCCTGCCCGGCCCGGTCGATGAGCGCCGTGGACTCCCGCTCGTCCTTGTCGTCCATGACGAGAGCCGCGCCCTTGACGGTCTTGACCGGGATCGTGATCTCGGGCGAGCTGTGAAGCATCTCCAGAGCTTCGAGGGGCACTTCCGGCCCCTTGTCCCCCGTCCAGACGTCTGTCGCTCCGACCATGGAGATCTCGGCCTTCGGCTGCCCCATGGCCCGGAGGTAGGTGTCGGGCTCCTTGTTGATGGCGAAGTACCCACCGAGGTAAACGTACTGGTCGGGCTCTCCTCCCGCAGCCATGACCCAAACCGTGGACCCCACAGCGGGAACCATGAAAGACCCGAAGCCCTGCCCACCGGAAAACGGGAAACAAGGGAGTGCCCACGGAAGGTCGTCGGTCTTGACCTCCTTCTTGATGTTCGTCCCCTGCGGGCCATGGAGAGCGTAGAACCGGATCTTGACCCGTCCCCGCTGCTCAGGATCACAGTTGTACTCTACGGTGGCCCGAAAGGCACCGCTCAGCGTGTCGGACTGAAGTTCAGACTTCGTGGCATTCGGACCCCGAGTGAACAGCCCCTTCCGCAGACGGGCCATCAGCCACCTGCCAGTTTGGGGTTCGCGATCTCCCCGGTTTCTCCGTCAGAGCGCCAGAGCCCGAGCGTCGTGGTGTAGGTACCGCCCTCGATCTTGTGGTCGATGCCGTGGCACCAGTAGAGCCCCGATGTCCAGTGCAGGCCCCCGGTCTTCTTGTGGACCTGAACCTCGTACTTCTCCCAAGGCTTGACCGAAGGGTCGCCAACAATCTCCAACTCCCCCTCGAAAGCTGCCATCCACGCAGCCCGGTACCACCAGAACTTAGCTGCGTTCTGCGCCATGTACTTGTCATTCCAGTCGCTGATACCCCGGGCCTGAGCCGCGAACTCCTCCTGTGTCTCAGGTTTCCGAGTCATGTTTCGCGCAGGGTCCGTCGAGGAGCCCTTGCCCGACCCCTTATCCACGCTCTGAGGGTTGGGCTTGGTCTCCGAATTCTCGGCATCCTGAGACGGCATGGCCGTCATACCCCCGGTAAAAAGGGTGGCCAGCATGTTCCCCTGATAGCTGGGTGAGAACCGGATGACCTCGGTCATCTTGTCCCGCCAGACGAATGTGCGAACCGGCCCCTTCTCATACCTCGGGGGATGGAAGTGCAAGGTCTTCGTGTCCGCGTCCACGTACATCACGTAGCCACCTGCGTCGTCCTTCTCCCGAACCGCCTGCTTCTGGAGCTTGGTCAGGAGAAACTGCCAGTCCGACCCATGCTGGTTCCACTTCTTGTTCTTGAGGTCGGTTTCTTCCAGCTCCTCGCGGAACTCCACCTTCTTCGTATCGTCTACGTCGGCCTTGAACCCGTTGTCGGCCGCGATCTCGCGCACGATGTCCGAGATCTTCTTGTCCGGCCACGCCCGGGTCTTCTGAGCCTTGGCGAAGGTCAGGGCTTCCAGAGTGCCACGGAGGTGAATACGAATGCCGTCGTACAGGAATTCCGGAACGTATTCGAGAATCTTACCGGTGTAGAGGGGGCTTTCGTTTCCGTGGGTGTACCCGAACTTGAAGGTGCATTCCCCCTTGGACTTTGCCACCTGCTCTTCGATGAAGTCGTAGTCCGGATCAAAAAGCTGGAAGTCGAAGTTCCCCAGCTCCTCCAGATCAAAATGACAAGAAAACGCTTCGAGATGCCGGGGCCGCCCGGTCAGGTCATCCACCGTGATGGGGGTTCCCCCGATCCACAGCCACGCGAAAGCGATCGAAGGGTTACGCACATAAAAAGAAGGAGAAAGCATCAGAGGGTCTTCCTCGGCCCGCTGTGCTTGTCGGCGTAGCTCAGCAGATCCTTGAAGTTGAGGCCAATCCAGATGACCGGGACTTCCCCCTTCGGCTTGACGAGCTTGGACGCCGCCCAGCGGTGGTGTCCGTCGAGAAGGTACCAGTCCTTGCTCACGAGAAGGGGCTTCAACGGGAACTCCCCGGCCGCCATTTTCTGCGCGATCCCCACGGCGTGAGACGGGTCATGGCCCCGCTGCGAGGGCTTGATGTTCGTGACGGGAGCGTTCACCCGGTGAACCGGGATGCCGTCAGACTTCAGGTCGGCCAGCAGCATGTCCAGATTCGCCTTCGGGAACTGGGGCATACTCGCCCGGTCGATCCCGAGGTCTTCGAGGATGCGGAGCTGGTACTTCATCGGACCAGCCCGAGAGACGTGATCGTCGTGTAGGAGGGAATCCGGAGAACCATGCCAACCACCACGTCCTCCGGGACGAAAAAGAGGTTGTTGGCCTCCGCGATGACCCACCAGAGTTCAGGTGACCGGTAGTACCTGTAGGCGATCAGATCGAGGCGTCCCTCCATGGCTTCCGTGACCGTATAGTAGGAATCTGCCGGATGAGCAGGAAGGCTGATGGGCTCCCACGTGCCCCAGAATTTCGTCCCACCCTCAAAGAAGAGGTTCTGCCCGAAAAACCGGGAGAACGGATGAACCGCCTCGGACCCCCGGGGAAGGGGGGTCAGCTCGGACGTTGTCTTAGCCATTTCCACCCCGAACGTCGTAGACATCAACCGGAACGTCCTTGACCTCCTCGAAGGACAGGGAGACCTCGGCACCATGGACGAGCCCGGGACCAAGATCCCACGGGATGCCCTTGCGGTACGTGACCGAGGCCGCCGTGCAGACGGCGATGAGAGAGACGTTCTCCCCGATCTGCACGAAGCACCTGTGTGGAGGCATGATCCCGGCGCTGTAATCGGGGTAGGGCAGGGACATGAGCCAGTCCACCTTGGTCTTGATCTCTCCCGGGGTGGGACTCGGGTTCTCCTGATGGGGGGAGGCGAAGAAGACCGCCGTGAATTCGATCGTCCGGGACGGCCCATTCTGGTAGCCCTTCAACGGAGAGGACCGGCCCAAGATGACGTAGTCCGTGAAGTTCGCCCGCTTGGAATCCGTGATCGTGTCGGGCATGAACTGGAGCTTCATGGACCCGCCGCCGTCCATGTCCGTGATGATGGCGTTGTCCAGCGCGGAGTACGACACTAGCCCATCCCCCCACCCACAATCTCATTGAACATCGGAGATGCAGGATTCGGGTTCCGTCCGGGGCGATTCGTGGCAGATGCCAGTTGCGCGAGGATGGCGTTTCCTCTCCGAATCTCGGCTACCACCGACTGATCCCCCTTCGTCGCCCCCGTGAACGGTTCCGGAGCCGTCTGTACCGGGGTAGCCATGCTGGCCATCTGCTGCGGGGGAGTCATCGACTGGCTCGCCATAACCCCGAGAGGCGGGGTGACGGGCTCAGCCGTGGTCCGCCCCATGGCCTGCGAGAGAGGCATGTTCGAGGCGAATCCGCTCTTCGCGATGGCGTTCTTGTAGGCCGCCGTGTTGTTCTCGGACGGAGGCGCGTACTTCTCGATGAGCTGCCCGACGGACAGCCCCCGCTTGGCGTCGATCCCGAGCTGGCGATCCAGTCCCTTGAACCCCGCCTCGGGCGAGGAGAACTTCAGGAACCCGCTCTTCGGGTCGTACCCCTCCGCTCCCTGCTTCTTGGCCCGGCGCATGGCCTCGGCCGGGTCCATGGCCTTCTTCCAGCCGTAGACCCGGATGTTCCCGGGGTTGTTGTTGCGCTGCCCGTGATTCGGGGCCTTCCCCTTGGCGTAGTAGCCCTCCTGCTTGGCGATGGCCTGCCCCAGAGACGTGGGGCCGCCCCCGGTGGCCTCACCCCCTCCAGACGAGACCTGAGCCGTCGCCGGATTCTGCCGGGCCTCGTACGCCCGGGACTGCGAACCCGCCCGGCCCGGTTCGGATTCGACGACGGTCGAGGGAGAAGTGCTGCCGGTCGAGGGGGAAGTCCGAGTTTCCCCAGCCCCACGAAGGCCGCTGGCGATCCGGGCGGCGTAGATCGCCGCCTGCGACATGTAGTCCCGGACGTCCTTCGCCGAATCCGTTGTCTTCTCCGTGCTCTCCTCGGTCGCTGTGGCCATGGCCTCCACGGTGTTGGCCACGGCCTTGTCCTGCGCCGACATGCCCGCTGCCTTGGCGGTCTCCCCCATCTTCATGGGGGTCTCCGGGACGGGGGCCAGCGCTGCCGGGCCGCTCGCCCGGGTGCCGAACTCCTTCGACATCTGCTCCCGGAGCTTCTTGACCTTGGCCGCATCCCCGAGTTCCTCGGCCTTGGATACCTGCTTCTTGTAGAGCTGGAGCTTCTGGTACTTGGCCTGAGCCTCGGAGTCGTAAGCCTCAGCTTCGGCTTCCTTCTTCCCGACCCACGCCACGAGCAGCTTCTTCGTGGCATTCCCGAGTTCGTAGCCGACCTGAGCCGGAAGTGCCACCTTGCTGGCAACCCGTCCGACTGCCCCCAGCCCGGGGATCTTGGACCCGACAGCGGCGACCCGGCCCGCAACCCCCTTGGCTGCGAGGGCCGCGCGCCCGCCCCACCCGGGGATCTGACTCGCCAGAGCACCGGCCCGGCCCACCAGACTTCCGGCCTTGGCTCCCCACCCCGGGAGACGGCTCGCGAGCCCGCCGACGACCCTCTCGGACCCGGAGGTCAGCCCCGCCCGAGCGATTCCAGTCCCGGAGCGAGCGAGCGTCCCGAGGTCGTTGGCGATGAACCGGCCCGCCCGGCCCACCAGACCCCCGGCCTTGGACCCCCACCCCGGGAGGCGGCCCGCAACGCCCCCGAGGAGACGTTCCGAGCCCAGCGTCAGGCCCGCCCGGGTCCGGGCGAGGATGCCGCCCACTCGTCCAGCCTGCCCAGCCGCCCCAGCAGCCTGCCCGGCGGCCCCTGCGGCCTCTCCAGCGACTCCTGCGGCCCCTGCGGCCTCTCCGGCCACCCCGGCGACCCCAGCCCCCTTGCTGCCAATGTTGAGGACGGCCTTGGCCCCCTGCCAGAGCACCTTGCCGCCGTAGGCCATGGCCCCGAGCTGCGCTGCGCCCCCGAGGAGGTTGGTCCCGGCCGACCCCAGCCGCCCGGTCACCCCCTCTAGCTGCTGCGCGGCCTTCATGAAGAGCTTGGACGCCTGAATCTCCAGCTCGTAGATCCCCTGCTGGGAGAGCGCCGTGGCCCCGGCGGCGGACTCATACCCCCGCTGCCGGAGTTCGCTCGCCGTGGCGATGTCTTCCGTGGCCTGCGCCCGCTGCTTCTTGGCCTCCTCGGATCTCGGGTTCTTGATGAACTCCTCGACCGGACCCTTCATCTCCCCCTTGGCGTAGGCTGCCTGCTTCTGGAGTTCTTCGACGTCCCCGAGGCCCATGGTCGTCGCCATGGTGTTCGCCATGGCATTCCCTCGTGCCCCGCCCCCGCTCATCTTCTTGAGCCGGGCGTACGCCTGACCCTTCGCCTTGGCGATCTCAGCCGTGGCCCCCTTGTCGCCGCGAGCTTCGGCATCGAGAAGATCCTGAGCCTCCTTGACAGTCTTCCCACCCATGACGAGGGCCTTGATGTTCTTGGTGTACTCGTCGATCCCACCCGTCATCCGGCCCTTGACGTCCTTCAGGATGTCCTTCGAGGAAATCCCGTACTTCCCCATCTCCGCAGCGGCCTCGGCCACCGTGTTGGCCAGCCGCTTCGCGGATTCCACGTTCCCATCGAGAGCGAACCGGGTGAACTTCAGCTCGTCGTAGATCTGTGCGAACTCGTCCGCCGAGACTCCCGAGAGCTTGGACAGGACCGTGATCTTCGTCGAGACCTCGTCGGCCGCTGCCCCCGACATCTTGTACATCTGCCGGAGGTTGAGGTTGAACTTCGCGGCCTCGTCCACGCCCATCCCGGTCGTCCGGGAGAGCTTCATGGCCGCCGTTCCGACCTCCTTGAAGGACTGCGGGCCGAGGTGCGCCATCTTGGCGAACTCGGAGTTGATGGCCGCGAGTTCCTGAATGTTGGCCCCGGTGGCCATCCGGGTATTCGAGATCTCCCGGTACCGATCCTTGACGAGGTCTTTGCCCCCCATGGAGACCTGAGCTGCGTTCCGCGCCGTCCCGTAAGTCTCCTCGGCCCGGCCCCGCATGTAGTGCGAGGCCCCCATGGCGATGGCCCCGGCCGCCGTGTCTCCAGCAGAGAGCCCCTTGAGCCGGGTGATGACGTCGGCCATCCGGCCGATCTTTCCCTGCTGGAGCTTGCCGTTGATCCGGTCGATCGCGGCCTCGGCCTTGGCCAGCTCCAGTGGAACAGCCTCTCCGTACTTCTTGTACTGGGCGATGGTCCCCTTGATGGCCTCCGTGTTGTCGTGAAGAAAGACTGCCGCCGCCTTCTTAGCCTTGTCCCCCGTGGCGTCCAGTACCGCCCCGAGCTTCTGGGCCATGGCCGTGCCGCGACGGCTGATAAGATCGAACGGAGCCGGGTCAGTGAGTCCCGCGATGTTCTCGGTGAACATCTTCGCGGCCTTCTCGGTGCTGACCCCGACCTTCGCGAGGTCGTCTGAGAAATTCTTCAGGCTCTCCGCGTAGTTGTTCCCGAACTTCTCGAAGCTCGCGACAGCTTTGGCCGTGGCGGCGTAGGCGGTCTGGGCCATCCCCCTGACCGCCTTGCCGACCCGTTCCGAACCTTCTTCAGTGGCGTCAGCCGCTTCCTCAGAAGCGTCCCCGATCTCCTCGAAGTTGCCCTCGATACGGGTGGCATACCGAGCGACGTTGGCGTCGAGATCCTTGAGAACCTTGGAGACGTTTTCCCGAGCCTCGATGATGAATCGAAGCATCTGGGCTTCGATCGCGCCCCCTACGCTACCCCCGCCCCCTCCGCCCCCTGTACCCGTGTCCGCCATGCCGCTACCTCACCTTGATAGTCCCTCGGTTACATCCCCCCTGCGATCTCTGCCTTGGCCTTCCTTTCCATCTCCAGTTGCTCGTGGAGCCGTCGGTAGTACCACTTCCTCCAGTACGTCGGCATCCCGTCTACGACGTCATGATCCCATCCCCCCTTGCCGTAGTAGCAGAGGGTGAAATACTCCTCACGCAGGGCTTCCAGACCTTCTGGTGTGAGTACGAAAAAAGCCCGCCGTGAAGGGCATGTCTGTCTTGAAATGCACCTTGCACTTCTTGCAGTCCACGCCCAGCTCGGTATTCACCCCGGAGATGTGGTCGTCGATGGCGTTCGAGAAGGCGGAGGCATCCCCGGCGAGGAGGTTCTCGTACCAGCGCATGGCCGCGCCGATGTTCTCGGGCTTCTGGCCGTTGATCTCGACGATGTGCTTGGCCATGCGGTAGACGTAAGAGGGGTCACCCACGGTCGGGATGTCCTTCTCCATCTCGCGATTCCGCCACTTCAGGACTTCCTTGTCGTCCCGACCCCGGAGAAGTCGGAACTTCACCCGGTCCTTCGACACCGGCAGCTCGGTCTCGAAGGGTTCGTTGCCGTCACCCTTGTGGGTGAGCAGCTCGAAATCCGTGGGCACTTCGCAGGACCGGTGCTGGAAGAGGCCGCACTGCGGGCACCGCACCCGGAACTCGTAGTGGGAACCGTAGCTGTTGGCCCGGAGAACGAGGACGAGGTAGAACTTGTCCGTGGAGAGCATGTCGTCCGGGTCGAGGGAGGTCTTCAGGCACCGCCGAAGCAGGATGTCGAAGACCTCGGCGATGTCCCCCGACTCCATCCCCGCCACGAGGGCCTCTTCCTTCCCCGTCATCGGGAACATCTCCACGAGCCCATCCGGGCACGTGTTGCCGTAGAAGAGCCCCTTGGAGGGAAGCTCCACGGTCGCCGAGATCCGGGTATCCTTGGGGGCACCCGGGGCAAAGTGGGGCACCTGCGCGGGAGCGGGAGCCGGGGTCGGAGCAACCGGAGCCGGTGTGGGAGCCGGAGCCGGGGCTGCCGGACGGGCAACCGGGGTGGGCGAATACGGGTTCTGCATTGGTGTCCTCCTCTTTCTTCCCATGTTCGTGAACCTCCCGAGCCTCCTGCCGGAAGGGAAAGCGTCATACCGGGAGAGAGGAGGAAGCGTCTTTACCGAATCAGGGCCGGGTGAGCAGTCTACCCCACCCGGCCCCGATGACGAAAGGAGCCGTCAGGCCACACGCGCCAGATACGCGATGGCGGAATTCAGGAGAGCCGGATCATCTTTCAGGAGCCCGATGGCCGTGTTGCAGGCGGAACAGAGAAGGCCCCTGATCGCCCCCGTTCCGTGGACATGATCGACCGAGAGGTGCTTCCGCGTTTTGTGCCGGGGGTGGGTCTGGGTCTCGGCCCCTTTGCAGATCGCGCAGACCCCGCCCTGAGCTGCGAGGAGCTTCTGGTACTCCTCCTTCGACATCCCGTAGAGATAGGCCACCCTCTTCTCCCGGACCTTCTCGGGGTTCTTGTAGTACCACCGAAGGGCGATGTCGGCCGCCCGGGACTTCTCAGCGGGGCTCTGCCGAGCCGCACGGCGCTGAAGAGTCCGCCGTTTCCGGACAGCTTCTGTCCGGGGCAGGGTCTTCGGGAAGAGAAGGTTAGTTGAGATCATGCTTCAGAAAAGTGGGATTGCCTTGTCGCAGCTCAGGGTGATGTTGATCTTGAAGAGATTCGAGTCCATGTTCGAGACCTGATCCGCCTTGACCTCCTGCGGCCAGATCCCGATCATCTTGTACCGCTTCTCCGCCGAACCGTCCGGTCCGATGAGAACCAGCTCGCCCTGCTTCTTGTAGGTGCTCGCGAGACCGGTGTTCCCGGTCTCCGGGTCGTGAACCTGCTTCTTCCACTGCATGATGCTGGAGAAGACCGGCTGATCCACCATGTCCCGGACGACGATCGAACCCGTGCCCCACTTCGCCTGTCCGGCCACCTTGACGACCTCGTTGAGGTAGCCCAGCTCGATCGGATCGTTCGTGGCAGCGGGCGGGTCGAACGACTCGCACGAGAGCTTGATGACTTCCTGCCCCGGAACCCCGTAGAGTTCCAGCTCGAAGTCGTACTTCCGCTGGGGTTCGTAGCCACCCCCCTGCGGGGCGAGATGCGCGGCTCCCATTCTGCTCAAGACAGCCTCCTATTTCTTCAAGGACTTAGCTACGTGCTGAGCCCTAAGATGCGCGAACCTTTTCAAAAGATTGCAGTTGGCACAAAGAACTTGAAGCCGAGGACTTTCTGGAAACCCATTCCGAAGGCACCAGCGAAGGAGGCCATCGCCAGACTTGAGCCCAAGACTACGGCGGTGTTCAGCCCCATCATCGTCCACATGATCGAGCTGGAGAAACTCTATCTCCCGTTCGCCACACGCAGCGCACTGCATGTTGCCCCCGGAGTAGTGGCCCAGCACCTTGAGCCGCCGCGCGAGATACTGCGCCTGCCCCGGGGTGGTCGCCAGCCAAGGGCCACGAATGTGCTGACAAGTTCCTCGATCGCGCTTCGAGGCGTTGCAGTTCGCGCAGAGAATCTGGAAACCTTCCGGCATCCCATTTTTCCGCACCCACTCGTACAGCATCCGATTCGACCCGCCAAGGGCAGTCCGATAAGATTCCCGACCTCCGCCAGAAACGTGATCGAGCGTCAGGGCGTCAAACTCCCCGAAGCCGCAACAGCCGCAAGTCATCTGCCCCTGTGAGTAGTGGTAGACCAGAGTTCTCTTCAGTTGAAGACGAGCTTCTCGCCGCTGAAGGTTGACCCCAGTTCTGCACGCCCCAATGCGGGAGGTGTTCCGGACCTTGTTACGGCAGTCGCGACAGGACGAATTCCACCCCGACCCACCCCGAAGCTGTCGCCGCCCAAAGAACTCTTCCGTCAGCGGTTTCTCGACACCACACTGGGTGCAGCGAAGCACGTGAGGAAGCTCCGTGTTCTTGAGGTGGGGCCGGGACATGGTTCAGCTCCTTCTCCTGATAGTGCCGAGGCTCCGCCCTCTACTGCACCTGCTCCAGAACGACGTTGATGGTCTCTCCGGCCGCCGGGACGAACGAGACGATCCGCGCCCGGGTGTAGGGGGCGTTGTCGAGGACGTACATCTCTCCCGACGTGGTCGGGTTCGTGATCGTCGCCATGATCTCCCAGCCCACCTCGTCGATGGACTGCTCCAGCACGACCACCGCCGCCGTCGCGTTCCCACCCACTGCGTAGACGTGGACACGAACCTGCGGGTACGACCTCGTGATGAGAGCATCCGAGACCTTCAGGCCGATGGCGTTCTTGATGAAGTAGTGGACCCAATCGGTGAATTCACCCATGACGTGGCTCTCCTTCTCCGTCTGATAGTGCGTGAGCCCTACCGCACCCGCACGAGGTGATAGACCGCCGGTACTTCGTTCGGGTCTTCCGTGTGGTACAGGTGCAGTTCCACGGGACTTCCCGGCGGGCACCCGAACGGAAGCATGTCGATCCCGCACGGGAGCTTTCCACCCACGGGGGGCAGAGCCGTCAAGAACGGCATGGGCCGGAGCCGGATCAGCGGAGTCTGTGGACACGCACCCGCAGTCGGAACCGGAGTCGGCGGTCTGGGGGTTGGCGTCGGTGCTCCCGGTGCCAACGTAGGGGTGGGCGTCGGGGTCTGCGGTACCGGCGTCGGTGGCCTCGGGGTGGGCGTCGGTAGCGGTGGCTGAGTCGGATACGGCGTAGGCGTCGCCCGCACTACGGTCGGCCTCGGGGTTGGCCTCGGGGTCCACTGGGCCACCGCCGCATGGGGCGAAAAGAGAGGCACTGGCCGAGGCCCCAGAAGAGCCCCGGCCAGCACCACAGCCGCCAGAAACAGGAGGCTTCTCTTCACCGGACTAAGCGCCGCTCGGTCCCCCGTGGATGCCGAACTGCGCCTCAAGGAACGACTGAACCGTCGTCCCGGCGTAGCTCTCCCGCGTCTTCTTCGTCTGGCCGAAGCTCGCTGCGTCCGAAGCCGGGGTCTGGATGAGGTTCGTCAGAAGAGCGAAGCCCGCGAACTCCGGGTCGAGCAGGGCATACGGCTCGAAGTCCTTCGGGTCCGTCGAGGTCTGGAGCTTCGTGATCTCCGCCCAGACGGCGTCCTCGTCCGAAGACCGCTTCTGGTCCCCCGCCCAGTCCACGCAGTAGACCGCCCGCTTGAGGGCCTCCGCCACGTCCGGGCTGGTCATCTTGATGCCGAAGCCGTAGCGGGGCTCGACGGGGTCGGGGCGCTTGAAAGCGTAGAGACCCCCGGTCTGAGAAACGGGGGCCGGGGAAGCCGAGATCTTGGCCTTGATCTCCTGAATCTCCTTGGCCATGGCTTCCTGATTCACGAGGATCTTGGTCAGAAGGTCGGCGTAAGGATCGCTGGACATGTCGTTCTCCTTTTGGCCATTCGGCCGGTTAGTCTGGGGTTCAGGTTACTCCACCTTGCGGAACCGGGTGCCACCCGAGCCGCGCATGAGGACTCGAAAGGTGCCTGCCGTTCGGGTGACCTTGACGCGAACGTACGGCATCGTGTTCGTGAGCGCCACTGCCGTCGGGAGCGTTGAACCCGTAGAAAGGGTGAACCACACCGCCGTCCCCGCCTTGACCGTGGCCTCTGCGTCGAGGGTACCCTCCACGGTGTAGTCCCCAGTGATGCCCGTGCCCGTCACGTGAAACCAGACCGCCTCTCCAGCAGCCGAGGAGATGACGGCGTAGGCATCGGACGTGGCCGTGGTCGCCTGAGCAGCGAAGACGACGACGGGGGACTGGTCGCGGGGGTCCGTCTGAGCGGAAGCCACCCCCGAGAGGAGCCCGAGGATCAGGGTCAGGATGACGACGAACTTCTTCATTTCGTACTCCCGTCAGAGATAGTTACGGTTCCGGGCTTCTTCTCCAGCTCACCCCGCTGGTAGGCGTCCGCGACGGGGCAGTATACGTCTCGGATAGGACAAACAGCGTCCTTCCCGTCATGCCCGGGAGGAGCCTGTGCCTTCTCCAGAGCCTTGATCGCAGCCTCGATGACCGGATCAGACTTGGGACGGTCGGCCCGGGACATCACATCCCGGTACACCTTGCCCTGCGGCGTCAGGAGTCCCGGAGCCGGGGAGTGGAGCTTGTAGTACAAGGCGAGCCCATCACAGACCGCCGACCCCAGCATCATGAAGATGTCGGTCGTCAGGTTCACGTTCTCGGCTGAACCCCCGTCCGCCGCGATCACACCCTTCAAGGCGAGCCCTTTGAGCACGAGGCTGATGACGAGGCTGACGATTGTGCGGTAGCCGGAGAGGTCGATGCGCTTCATGCTTCATCCCTTCACTTCCACTGGCTTCGGCGGAGTGGGCTTGGGCAGGTAGAACGGTCCCTGATTTTCGATGTGAGGCCAGTCCTTGAAGTCCCCGGGGAAGTCGGACCCATGGATCAACCCGTACTTGTGGGCCAGTTCCCGGAGCGGCTTGTAGAGGGGAATGTCCTTGGAGTCCCCGAGGTACTTCCCGTTGATGACAACCCCGAAATCAACCGCCCGTGCGAGGGGGGTCTTCTCGTCGATGATGTGCTTGGACTTCTTCCGGAAGCCGTCCAGCGTGGTGACCATTTTCCCCCGGGTTTCCTTCACGACCACCCAGCCCCCATTCGGCCCCACCCCCGTCGTGCCGGAACTCTTTCTGAGGATGCGGCCGATCTTGAACAGCTCCCACTGCTCGACAGCGGTCCGGGCCACGCTGATGACGATCAGGTTGCGGTTCGGAAACATGATCTTGTAGTCCGCGATGATCTTCGGAACGGCTTCCCGCAGTTCCGGGATGGCTTCGCGCAAATCTCGACTGGACATCTCAGACCCCCGGCTTCTTGGCCAGCTCTGCGTTCTCCTCTTCGGCGTCCTTCAGGGCGTTCTTGGCCGCCTGAAGGGCCACTTCCGATTCCCCGTACTTCCGAAGCAGCTCGAAGTACCGGGTCTTCCAGTCGTCCAGCTCCTTCCGAAGTACCCCGATCTCACTCCTCAGAGCTTCCTTTTCCTGTCTCAGCTCTTCACGCAACCGGGCCTCCATGTCTGCCAGCCGGTCCTGCACCCGCTGCTTGGACCCGAAGTGACGGTCGAGAAGTTTTGTGAGGACACCCCCACTGAGCGCAGCGAGGATCGCTTGCCACCACCCGGAATTCGGGTCCGGAAGCTGAGGGGGATTCAGCATCAAGGTCTCCCCAATTTGATGTAGGCCATGGCATTCCCGACTGCAAAAGCAATGAACGAAGCGACTGCACTCGGGTGTCCGATTTTCCCGTACTGAGCATCCACAATCTGGTGGTTCCACAGAACGGCTGCCACGAAAGTCCAGAAGAGCATGGCCCCGAACGCTCCTGCCCGGCGGCCCCGAAAGTCGTCCCGGTAGACACTGACGAGTTGCCCCCCTGCCCCGAGAAGAACGGAGATCCGGAACACGATGTCCGGCCACATGGGAGGAATCGTCAGATAGGTGTGTGCGTCGTGGTCGGACATCAGCGCCACGAACCCGATCCCGGCGAACCCGGAAGCAGCTTCGAGGATGTCCGTGTCATCGGCCATGACCCGCTGGAAGAAGAGCGTGAGGTGATTCCGGAACTTCTTCACGTCCGTACTCCCAGCCGCAGGTAGGTCAGGATCGACATGACGGCGCAGAGGGGGATGGCCACGATTCCGATGGCCGGGTGGAAGTCCGCGAAGAGGAAGTAGGAGATCAGGGTCCACAGCATGACCCCTCCCATGGACACCAGCCGACGGATCTTGTAGTCGTCGAGCCAGTACGCCCAGTACCCGAGAAGCCCGTACAGGAAGAGCAGCCCTCCCCACATGTTCTCGTGCGCGAGGATGGCCATCCGGGCGTAGACGAGACTGCTCTCCAGCGACCGGGGGAAGAAGAAAAGGATCAGACCCCAGACGAAGGCATAGGTGAGGTAGGTCAGCTCCTGAAGTTCGGCATTGGGGCTGAGCAGCCTATGAAACACCCGATGGGTAAACCGTCCAGCTTTCGTCGCGAGCCACTGCACCATCGGGTACCTCTCCCCCTGATAGTGCGTCCTCTGGAAAAGGGAAAAGCCGCCGTGGTGTGACCCACGACGGCTCGACTTCCGGGACCGGGAAGTGCTTACTTGGGCTCGGGGGCTCCGGCCGTCACGACGAGGGCAGCCGCCTCGGAGGCGACGATCTCGACGTCGAACGTTCCGATGATCTCGCGGAGACCCTCGCCGAGGTCGGCATCGACCTTGACGGAGATCTGCGCGGTACCCACGGGACCGGTGGCGACGACGTAGGCGGAGAGCCCGTCCTCGGCCGGGACCACGGTGGCCACCAGCTCGTCGCTGGAAGCCCACGCGGGGACGCCGTCCACCGGGGCCGGGTTACCGGCCGCCGAGACGGGGTTGATGGTCAGGGCGACCTTCTGGATGTCCTGAAGCAGAAACATGAGCGTTCTCCTTTTCGTCCGGGGATAGTTACTTGTTGGACACAGGTCCGATTTTCCATTCGATGCGCGGTGTCTGGATGGGGGGCAACGGGGACAGGGGCCGAGCCCCACGCAGGAGCCAGCCCACGATCATCCCGACAGCCACCCCGAAAAGTCCGACGGCTATGGTCACTGACAGATTCTACTCCTCGTTCAGGGGGACGAAGCCGAACCGGTCCACCATGTGGGCGACCCCGTTCGTGACGACGACGTCCCCGACGGACATGGACGTGTGGTGGAGACCGAGCGAGGAGATCAGCTCCCGGGCCTCGCCCTCGGGGGACCAGAACTCCCCCTGCATCATCATGAAGACCTTCTCCGGGTTGACCTCGGGGACCGTCCCGAGCAGCTCGTGGGTGGCTCCGAGGTTCTCGACGCTCGGAAGGCCGCCGTGCTCCTTGGCGAACTTGTGACCCATGCTCCCGGTGCGCCAGTAGCTGGGCTTCATGTACCAGACCTCGGTCGGGGCGGCGGGGCGGAAGGGGGAGGCGGGCCAGCTCGTTCTCATGGCTGTATCTTATGTCTATGAGCTTGTCTTGTCAAGCCCTAGTCCCAGTAGGCCACTCCGAGCTTCTCGGGGACGCGCCCCTCGGCCCGGTCGATGTACTCGCGGTAGAAGTCACTCCCGGCCGGGATGCTGACCCCCTGTCCGTGGACAGCGTCGATGTTGAGGAGCTTGGCCAGCTCGACCCGAGCGGCCTCGGGCATGTACCAGCCCTCCATCTTCGAGGGCGGGACGGTGATCGTGAGCCAGCCGTACCCCGTGCCCCGACCCCCCGTGACGCTCCAGCTCTTGCCGCTGCGCTTCTTGAGGGCGGTCTTGATCTTGGCGATGGCTTCAGCGCGGGTGAGGAACTCGGTGGACTCGGCGTTCTTCATGACCCGTATGTTATCGAGACTAGCTTGTCTTGTCAAGAAGAAACTTGACCCGCTGCCTTCTTCCTGTCATACATCCGAGCCAGCGACTCCAGATCCGCATCCGGAATCTGCTCGATGGGCCAGCTCTCCGTGCCCCCCGTCTTGGGGTTGCGGTGGAGCATCCGACGGACCCCGTCCGCACCCTTGCCTTTGTAGTCCCGGTGCTGGGCCGCCCACGCCTTCCGCTCCAGCTCCTTGCGGGCCGGGCCGGTGGACACGTGGCCGTCTTCCCGAAGGAGAGCCTCCACGAGGGCCTCGGAGAGCCTCACGACCCCAGCTCCACCTTGAGCTTGTGGACCTCGGTGGCGAGCTTCAGGGCGGCCATGTGGACCCCGGAGAGCTGGGAGGTGACCTCGGGCTTGGTGGACATCCCCTCGGCCTTCCTGAAGGCTTCGATGACCGTGGCGAGGTCATTCACGACGGCCACGAGGACCGCCCGGGAGGTGTTCAGGGTCTTGAGCTGGTTCCCGGTCTCGTGGAGGCCCGGGAGGAGGGGCTGGGCCTCCTGCTCCTCGGGGGGAGCCTCGGCCTCCTGCTCCGGGTTGGGAGCCGCCGAAGCCACCTGCGGGAACTCGTCGGCCGCCATGGCCTCCTGAAGCTGTTTCCAGATTCGCATCGTCATCCCCTTACGAAGGATAGTCCGGCTTGCTGGTGAGCTTGGTGGTGACCTTCATTTCGCCTCCCTACGCCACCGGGACGGAGGCGATGAACTTGTTGAGCTTGGCCACGACATCGTCGGAACTGGTGACACGGGTCTTCCGGAACCGGAGTTTGCTCCCCGAGATCTGCTCCAGCGTCCCATCGTTGCCGAGGTGCATGTTCATGTACCGGGAATTCTGGAGGATACCGTTGTGCCACGATTCTTTCGGATCGAGGCTGATGGTCATCATGATCGACACCCTGTCCGCGCCGCCGAGAGTGCTTTTGTCCGCCCGCACGACCGGGGCATGAACCCCGCTCTTGATGTGGGTGATCCACTGCTCAGCCGTGTGGACATCGAAGACTCCCTCGCGGAGAATGGCCTCGATGAGTTTGGTGGTGACTCTCATGCCTTGCCTTTTCTATCCGATCCCGTAGTCGCCCGCTGCGCGGGGCCACGTCTCGGGCTTGAACACGTTCCCCCGGGGGAAGTTCAGAGCCGGGGCCTTCCAGCCCGCAGCCTTCAGGAGGTTCCCGTTCGTCGCGTCCACGAAGCCGTAGACGTAGCGGCTGCTGCCGGGCGCTCTGTTGCAGACGATCCGTATGTACTTGCGGCCGACGTCGAGCGTGAACGTGGGGCGGGACAGCTCGGAGAGGGTCTTCTCGTACCGCTCGTCCACACGCCCCTTGACGAAGTTCAGGAAGGAATGCAGGGCAGTCGAGAAGTCCACAGATCCAGCCGGAGGGGTGGGGACGGTCTCGGTGGCTTTTTCCATGCCCATATCTTGCCTGCTAAGACTTGACTTGTCAAGTTATTTCTTCGGGGGGACGTAGAGGTCGATGTCCGAGGAGCCGCACTTCGAGCACTTCCGGGCCGTCTCGGGAAGGGTCTTCCCGCACTCCTGACACTGGAAGTAGGGGGGCTTGGCCTCGCTGAGCCGGGACTCCCCGAGCTGCTTGAGCCGATCGTCGATGGCCTTGAGCTTCGCCGTCGTCTGCCCGTGGTCGATCTCGTAGTTCGATGACCCCCAGCCCACCGTGGTTCCCCGTTCCAGCCGTTCCAGCTTGTCGGTAGCGATCTTCCGGAGGGACCGGAGAGTGGTGGCGTCGGCCTTCTGGATCTGGGCCAGCTCGTAGGACGGCACAGCCCACGTCTTCTCGGAGAGGAGAGCTTCGGCGATCTGCTCGGAGAGTCGCATCAAACTACCTGTAGGCCGATCCGCCGGGCTGCTTCCCAGTCTTCGGGAGGTGCTCAGCAACAAGATGGTCCACGATCCCCTGATGCCCGTCGAGGGACGTGAACTGGTAATGAACCGGCTGCCCCTCACGGTCGATGGGGAAAGAGTTCTTGAGCCTCTGGATGAACTGGGCAGCGGTGAACGAACCGGTATACGAGCCCTGATTGCCGTACTTTCCAGACAGGGTCTTTCCGAACGACTCGCACTTGATCTTGAGCTGGAACGGCTCCTCCTCAAGAAGAGACTCCGTGACGGACTCGACGACATCCGCGTTCTTCTTGCACTTCGGGCAGATGATGGACCCGTCGTGCTGGATCGCTTTCCCGGAGACGGTGAACGGGGTCTTGCAGTTCTTACACTTCCCCGAGACCAGTCCCCCGGGAGGAAGCGGACCCGTGTGATGCACGAGATCCTTGGACTCCTGAACGTGCTTGACGACCACGGACCCCATCTTCCCGAGGTTTTTCTGCGCCGAACGCTCGGCCTCTCCGGCAGTCGTGTAGGTGAAGGAGCTTCCGAACCCCATGCCGTCGTCCCGGACCGCGTGCCACTTGTAGTAGCCGCCCTTCCCGGTGACAGTGGCGACGAAGTGCCGCTCGGTCAGGAGGGCCTCGACGATGCGCTTGGCGTGCCGGGCCGCCGTGCCCTCCGTGACCGGGACGGTCGCCGGGAGCCCGGCCCACTTGAGCAGGAGCTTGTCGGGAAAAGACGAGAAGATCACTGGCCCCGGCCCCATGCCCGGTTTCGGAGGCAGCACCGCTTGCTGGCCGTTGACCGTCGTCCGAAACCGAGCAGGGATCTTCTCCCACGCCTTCTTTTCCAGCTCGTCGCGAGTCATCAGTACCACCCCATCTCGGAGTTCCGGGCGTGCATGTTCTCCATGGACCACTTGTGCCAGCAATCGGCGCAGTAGACCTTCTTGGTGCGAGGGTTCCAGCCGACCTTGTCACCGACCTTGACCGTGTGTCCGGGCTTGCAGTCCGCCGGACCAGCCCGCTTCGCCGTGAGAGGAACGTAGTTCGAGAAGTTGCTGCTGTCCCCGTATTCCGTCAGAACTGCTTCGGAAACCGATTCCGTTTCCGTGGCCAGCCGACGAAGCGCGCACTTCTGACAGACGGGTTCCTTGTCATGGAAATAGTACCGCTCTCCCGCACTGAATCTCTTACCACAACTAGAGCACCCCGCCCCTCCAGTGTTAGAGGCCGGGGTCACCTTCGACGGTAACGAAGACAGAGACCGCTCTGCAAGAAGAGCTTCAGTGATTCGTCCCGAAGACGTGACCTTGGCCTCTCCATGAACTTCCGTAGACAGTGACTTCTGCTGCATGGCGTGAATCAGGGCCTCGGCCGCCTTGGTTCCACCCTTGGTGTCGTAGATGTTGTGACTGCGCCCCGACTGCCCCGGAAAATCCTTCCCGGCCATTCGGTTGAATTCAACTTCACCGAGAGGCGTCTTGACGGAGAACTCCCCGAACCCCATGTGGTTGACCTCGTACCCGTGCCCGAGGCTGCTCACGCTCTGGAGGAACCCGGAGTCGGCATAGAGCTTCCCACCCATGTGCGCGTGGTGCCCGTTGCTCTCGTCGAGAAGGGCCTCGGTGATTCGCGTAACCTCCCCCGGCCCCATTTTCGACTCCACTTTCGTGTAGGCCATCACGTCCTTACCAAGTTTGTCGTACTTGGCATACGCGGCGTCGATGTACTGGTCCATCACATGGTCCGGAGTGTCCAGAGGAAATTTCTTCAGTTCAAGGGTCTGGCCATGGCTTTTGATGCGGACCACCTGATGCTTCATTACCTGCTCCTGACGTTGAGAAGTCCGTTCGGGCCTGCCGAGATCTCCTTGACGATCTTCCCAGCGTCCGTCTTCACGAAGATGGTCTTGCCGTTGGAGTTCCGGGCGAGCTGTTCGGCGGCCTTCTGGGCTGACCCGAGGGTCTCGAACGTCTGGTTCCCCACGACGAACGATCCGCTCAGGAGAGATTCCACGATCTGGTCGGCATGGGCCATGGTGATTCCTTCCGAGACGACGGTATCCGCTGGCCACTTCCTCAGCTTCAGAAGTTCGGCATTCGACATGGTGTGCAGCTCGGTCATGTCGGCGTAGCGGTTTGCTGAGGGGCTGTGCTTCACGTAGAAGCGTATGTTCCCGTGATCGTCCTTCTCGACGTGCCGAAGGTTGGGCTGAACGGAGTACCACGCCTGCTGCTCCAGCGTCTTGCGGGTGACCCGCAAGTTCTTGACCGGTCGGTCTACGATTCGGAGCTTCTTCGGTTCAGCCATCATCCTGCCCTTCATCCTGAAAGGAGGTGGCCCCCGTTAGGGGACCACCCCCCTCAGAACTCTGGATCAGTAGGTGAGTTCCTCGAAGTTGGCACCCTGATTGACGACCGCGAACTTCACCTCGATGAACTCGGCCGACTTCGTGGGCTTGAGGGCGACGACACCGTGCATCTCGTTGCGGTCCATGGCGTCGGGCGGGTTGGTCGAGGAGTCGCAGATGACCTTGTAGTCGATGACTCCGCGCCGCTGCTTGACCGACTCCATGTACGGCTCGACGAGGTTGACGAACGTGGCCCACGTGATCGGGTCGTTCGGCTCGAAGGTGAGGTACTTGACCGCCGTCGCGATGACCTTCCGGAGGTACAGAACGAGGCGGACGACGTTGACCCGGTCGAGGGCCGAGGGCTTGCGCTGGAGGGACCGCTGGCCCCAGATCGTGATGCCGTCCTTGCGGAAGTTCACGATCGGGTTGACGGCGTTCTGGTTGCCGTAGAGGAGATCCCGCTCACCGAGGTCGGCCGAGTGCTCGACCCGGAGGGGCTGGATGAGGTGGCCCCGGTTCAGACCAGCCGGAGCGAACCACGTCTCGGTGGTGTAGTCGGTGTAGGCGTAGACGCCCGCCACGAGGCCGCTGGGCGGAACCCAGACCTTCTGCTTGTTGGTGGCGTCGTAGATCTCCAGCCACGGCCAGTAGAGGGCACCGTAGAGGCTGTTGAACGCCTGATGGTCCGAGTAGGCCCCGTACCCGTTGTGCCAGTCGGTGACCTGCTGGACCGAGAGGCCGAACGGCGGGTCGATGATCGCCATGCAGTCGCCGCGCACGGAGCAGAGGAGCAGCTCCTCGTTGATGACCGCAGCGGACGAGATGCCCGGGACCATGAGGATGTTCAGGTCGAGATCCTCGGCGTTGGCGAAGAGCTGGAGGCCCGTCTTCCCGCCGGGGGTCACGACCCCGATGTAGTCGGCGTCCGTGATGTCGGTGATGCCGTCGTTGCCACCGGCCATCACGTTGACCACACCGAAGGCCGGGAAGTTCACGGTTCCCGCGTCATCGGCGACCGTGATCCACGTCGAGGCGTCGTTGATCTTGGTCTCGACGAAGTTCACGCTGAGGGGGTCTTTGTTCAGGTTGTCCCACGCATCGACGGCAGCCTCGCCGTCGTAGACGGTGAGCTTGAAGGTTCCCGGGTTCTGCCCGGCCGAGGCGACGACCGAGAGGGCGTTGCCGTGGGTGCCCTTGGTGCGGGCCGACACCGTGAGGGAAGTCGTGGCCGCCGTGCCGGTCCCATTCACCGCCGCCGTGGAGAGGTTGAGGGCGTACTGGCCCGAGCCCCCCGGGTCGCACTGGACGGACGCCGTCGTTCCGACCGTGAGCGAGGAGATCTTTACCTTGCCATCCGCCGTGACGGAGGCCACACCCTCGTTGTACCCGTCGGTACCGACGACCGCGTTGATGATGGTCGCGATGGCCGTGGCGGAGCTGAGCCCCGAGGGGAGCCCGATGCTGCGGACCGCGCCACCGTTGAACTTGAGGTGGAGGGTGTTGTTCGACCCGAAGGTGAACGGACCCGCGATGGAAGCCGTGGCCGAGGCCGCCGTGGCCGCCGCACCCCGGTGCAGGAGGGCATCGAGCCCGAGAGTCGTGGCTGCCGAACCGGCCGTCACGATGATCGAGCTGGTCGCCCCCGTGGCCGTGGAGGTGATCCGAACGACATCGTTCCCGCCGTCGGTGACACCTACCGCCGTGGCGAGCCCGGTGGCGTTGATGTCGATCTCGGACTGGATGGCAGCCGCGATGTCGGTATGGGTCTGCGAGCCGACAGGGAGGGTCGCCGTGATCGGAGCCGCGCCGTCGATCGAGAAGGTCAGGGAGTCGTTGTCCCCGAGGATGATCGTGTACGGACCGGTGACGTTGTCCCCGGTGATGACGCCGGAAGTGGCCGCCACCCCGTCCGAAGTCACGCCGCCGGACGCGAACCCGAAGACCGAGTTGGCCGTGGAACCGTTGGCGACGGAGTCGATGATGATGTGCGACGGGGCGCCGAGGGTCGTCGAGGTGATGCTGAACGTCCCGTTCGGCAGAGCCGTCACGGCGACGTCCACGTTCCCGCCGCCGCCCGCGATGGCCCCGGCGATCTCGGAGGCGACAGCCGCCGTCGTCCGGACACCCTTGGTCAGGGTGATGACGAGGAAGTCGGCATCGTCGTTCACCTTGAGGCGGAGGACGTTGTTGTCCGTCCCGAGGACCATGTACGGTCCCGCGACCCCGGCCGTGATGCTGGCTGCCGTGGTGGCCTCCAGCATGTTCACGGAGGCGGCAGCGGCCGAAGGCCCGGCCACGCGCACGTAGTAGAACTGGCGACCGTACCGAAGGAACTGGAGGGCCGCGTACGGACCCATGTAGTTCGGGTTCGGCTGCCCGAAGTTCGTGACGAACGAGAGGACGTTCGACACGTAGGTGGGCTCGTTCAGCGGACCCTTGCTCGCCATCCCGACGGCACCCGCGATCGTGGTGCTGAGGTTCGGGATGTAGAGGCTGAGGTCCAGAATGGTCGTGTATACGCCGGGCGACACGTAGACTGCCATGTAAATCGTCTCCTATCAGTGATTTGCAGCGTCTTTACTGTCAGATGCACTGACACGGAACTTAGGCTCGACGAGCCTAGAACCCTTCTTTTTGTTGCAGCGGCCACAAGCCGGAAGCACGTTCTCGAACGTGTCACTTCCACCTTTCGAAATCGGGATGATGTGGTCAGCCGTGAGCTGGACTTCCGGGTCCATCAACCACAGACACCCGGTGAGCTGGTAGGCGCACCGGTTCCCACTCAACCGGAGGATTTCGACGAAGTCATAGGGCGCCCGAGGCACCGCGTACAGCCTCGCCCGCCGGGTGTGGTTCCGACGGTACTCGATGGCCTTCACCCTCTCCGGGTTCTTGGCCTGCCAGACGGCCTTCCCAGCCTTGGCCACTTCCCCACGATCCCACGCGCGTCGAACCTCAACCCCCTTGGGGGTCTTCCGCCACCGATCGCACAGCTCTCGAAACCGTTTCGGGTGCGCGGCCTTCCACTTCTGGGTCTGAGCAGCACAGTACCCCGGATTGGCTTTCCGCCACTCCCGGGCATAGGCTGCCCGAGCGGCTCGCTCTTCCGGTGTCAAACGGGCCTGCCGAATCTGGCCCTGTTTCTTGACCCTATCCGGATGACGAAGACAATATCGTGCCCGTGCCCGAGCATTCGGGGTTCGGGTGTCCACTTCGGTCCGGATCAGGTTGGCTGCAATCACGACTTCTTTCCACCCGATAGTGCCGACTTCGCCAGCCTCATGAAGAGGGAGTCCTTGGAACCGCCCGAGGCTTTCGCTTTCCGGGCGGTCTCAAGATCATCTTTCGCTTTCTGCGCGTTCGAGATGACCCCATCCAGATACCCGGTGAGCTTCGAGATCGAAACCGTGACCTGTTTCTGGTTGGGGTCAGCCACTTCAGACTCCGATCTTCCCGGGGGTCGTCACGACGACGTAGCCCCGGGCTTCCTTGTCCACGATGTCCTGCGACATCTCCGAAGCCGCGATGTCGCGGAAGCCGCGCATCGGGAGAATCCAGCTCCGGAGCTGACCCTTCCCGTCCTTCAGGAGAATGGGAAGTCCCTGCCGGAGCTTGTTGGTGATCCTGATTGTGGTCTCGGCCATGATGTTCTCCTCTTTCAAGTCCCGAGTTGCCTCCCCGGGTTACTTCTTCGGCCTTCCCCCGGCTGCCTCCAGCGCCTTCCGGAGTTCGTTGCTGTTGTGATAGAGGTTCGCGATGCACCCGTGACCGTTGTAGTAGTCGGTCATCATGGAGTGTGCGGCCTGATGCACCTTGTCCGTGGGGCTTCCGGCAGCCGGGAAAGTCTTCAGGAACTCCATGTGGGCCACGAATTTCTGGAGAGTCTCGGCATCCGCCTTCAAAGTCCGCATGAAAGAGTCCATGCTCTCCATGGACTCGGCGATCTGGGCCTCCCGAATCTGGAACTTCCCGGGCTGGCCCCCGAACTCTTCGAGGAACGCCGTGAGGTGGGGAAGTCGCTGGTGGGACTCCGGCACCCGGTTCGGAGCCCCGGTCAGACTGATCCCGGTCTCGGCCGTCTCCTCGGGGGTGGGCTTGTCCTCGGGGTCCACCTTGAAACCCATGGGCACCGTGGCGATGTCGGCTGCCGTCGTCATCTCCTGCACAGAGTCATCCATGTTTCCGAACTCAGGATGGGCCTTCTCGCACGGAGGGCACATGTCCCCCTCGTGCTTGATCCGGACGTCCGGGGTGTGGCACTTCGGACAGGTGAGGACCGGCCCGGCCTCGGTGAGAGCCCGGGTCATCTGCGAGTAGACGCTCTCGGTCTTCTGCATCGAGTTGGTGGGCTTGCCGAGGAAGTCCCTCGGGCCGGAAGTCACGTCCATGTCGTCCTCCGTCACGTCCGGGCTGCCGGGGAACGCCTTGACTCCCAGCAGGTCTTTCGGGATGGACGTGTCGTCCTCGGTCTCAGGCTTGTCGAGAAGGATCTTCTCGTCCATGTCAGCGTCGAAACTGGCCATCTACTTCTCCTCCAGAACGACGCTACCGATCTCTGCGTCGATCCCCCGGGCATCGTCGAACCACATGATCTGCGTGTCCGCTAGAACCTTCCGGACCGTCCGGACATCCGTGGGCGGCAGGGGCATCCACGCTTCGAGGTTCAGGTCGATCGTCATCCGGACTTCCCGATCCCCGTCCTCGGATTCCAGCTCGGTGTTGTCCACCACGCTGGTGATCCCAAGGAAGACCTTCTTGACCCCCCACGGATGCCCGAGGTCCACCTGAAGACTCGCCATCCGACGAGGGAACTTGATGATGACCGCACTCGTCAGAATGTTCGCGTCATCCCGGTACTTCGTCCAGATGTCGAGCTGGTAGGCGATGTCGTAGGCGATCGGGTGCTGGGCCTGCGTCACGAGGTTCAGGTCATCCGACCACCGGATCTTCCGGTGCCGGGTGTAGTTCATCCTGTTCTCGGCGAGGGTCCAGTTGAGCCGCTGGACGACCATGCTCGGGAGCTTGACCGTCTTGCTCCCATGAACCGGGACATCCCCGGCCTCCATGGGGTTCATCTCTTCCTGCGTCCCGAACTCGCGGCGGGGCGTGGCAAAGCCCATGGGGATCTTCTCCCCGTTTATGGAGGCCCGAAGGAACTCCATCACCGCTGAGTCGTAGCGTCGGAGAATGGGAGCCTCCTTACACCTTGTGGGCCGTGGTCCGAAGTGTGGTCAAAGCCACCCCAAGCTGAGTCCGGGCGGTCTTGAGACCGGGAAGGATCTGCGCCCCGTGAATGGTGCGCTCCTCGATGTCATGTTCCAGCCACTTGATCTCGTGCTCGATCTGGCCGATGGCGTCCCGAAGAGAGTGGATGACGGTGTTGGCTTCGTGGGCGGCCTCTTCGCTCCGGTCTTTCAGAGGTGCGACGGCTTCGGTCAGGGCCTCAGCGAGCTGTTCGGCGATTCTCACGGTGCGTCCCATTCCCTTCCTCCCGCCTTGGCGGCAGCTTCGAGCTTCTTGAACCGGGTGCCCATGTCCGTGACCTGCGACTCGAAGCGGTGCCACGCGGGCATGACAACCTTGAGGAGGATGGAGTCGTGCTCCGTCTTCCCGGCCCCCGCATTCTTGAGCCCGGCGATCTGCTTCTCCGCGCTCTTCAACCCGTCCTTCAGCATCCCCAACTCGTGTTCGAGGTGGGCCGCGATGTACCGGTCGATGTCGGACAGGATGCGGTCCACCACGAGGAGGGCGGAGTCGTCCATCTCGGTGACGGTCTGCTCGGTCAGGCTCTGGGCGAGCTGTTCGGCGATCCTCATGCTTGATGCCTTTCTGCTTCCTTGACCCGTTGATCCAGCTCGGCGTAGAGCTGATGGATCTCCATGCTCTTCGCCCCCAGTTCATGCCAGAGCGTCTTCGCCAGCCCGGGATTGAGTTTCTCCACCTTCGGAACGAGAGCGATGAACCGTTCTACTTCCCGTTCCAGAGACTTCAGGACCGTCATGTACGGAGCATCCCATGCCCCCTCGTGGAGGGGCAGAAGAGCCCGGAAGATCAGAAGATCCGCGATGGCCTCGACGAGGTTGTTCCGTCGCGGACCCCGGCCTTCGGCCATGTCAGACCCCGAGCCCGTGGACGGTCGGGTTGTGCTCCCCGGAATGAGCGGCCGAGTCGTACCCGCTGTACTCCGTCGGGGGCTTGTAGGAGTTCGCCTTCCCCACCGCTGCCTTGGCCGCCGTGACGAAGTTGACGAGCCCCACCCGGGCCGTGTCGAGCTTGGACTTCAGGTTCCCCACAACCTCACCCGGAAGATGCCCCCAGACGTCCGGCTTGACGACCTGAAGGGCCGCGTAGATGTGCTGGAAGTCCGACCCGGACATGACCCGCTCGAAGCCGTCGATGGACGACATGAGACCGTGGACGTCCCCCTCAGTGAGGGAGCCTTCTCCGAGAAGGGACTCGACGATGGCTTCCGGTTTCTGATCCATGATGTCCTCTCGTTCAGATAGTTCAGCGTACTGCGAACGCTCGAAGTTTCTGCCGCAACTCGAACCCGATGACGTTCTTGAGCCGGAGCCCATAGTCCCTACGGTGGGCCTTCCAGTACCGCATCATTGGCCGCCATATCGGACGGGCGGGCATCCTAGACCCCATCTTTCCGTACTTCTGCTTCCCGGTTTTCGTCATCCCGCGTTTCTTCCGGGTGCCGTATTCGAGCCACCGCTGGAGAAGATGGTACGAGAGCTTCCGGGTCTTCTTCCCCCGCTGGTCGATCCGGAAGGCCCGAGTTATCCCGATCATGCCGCCGTAGGGAGTCTTTATGAACCCGATAGCCTTGACGTACTTCTTGTAGGCGATGAGGGTTCTTTTATCGAGACCCTTACGCTTCTTCATGGCGAGGTACTGGGCGGTCAACGGGGCCATCTTGAACCGTTGCCGGTAAAAAGCATCCCGCATCTCCTGAGCCATCTCCTGTGCGATCTTCCGGCAGGTGCCTTGGATGGCGAGGAGAAGAGACCCGGGCTTGCGGTTGTCCCCGAACGTGTTCACGAGGACGTAGGAAGCCCGCTTGGCGGGCTTCTTGATCTGCGTTTTCACCCGGACAGCCACGGCCCCATCCTACTTCTTCTGGAAGTCCCCACCGAACTGGCTCGCCGGGTAGATGTCGTCCGCCTCGGCCGGGCGGGGCCGGGCCTTGATGGACTCGGGACGGACACGCTGGAGATCCACGGAGTGGGTCAACACCTTCTGGGTGTTCCCGAAGTAGTCCTTCGGGTTGTCCTGCATGACCTTGTAGAGTTCTCCCTCCACCCGGAGACGGTCACCCACCCGGGGAGGGGCCACCCCCAGCTCGGCGAACGAGTCGATGAAGAAGTACGCCTTGATGGGACGGGCCTCGTCCAGCCCGTGCTTCATGAGCTTCAGCTTCCACTCGGGAAGTTCCTCGAAGAACGCTTCGACCTCGTAGGAGGGCTTGGACGTAGCCTCGTTGAAGCTCAGGTCGAGGGCCTCCCCGTACAGGGGATCTTTCATCTGCCTGTCGTAGAGGTAGACCTCGACCTTCTTCAGAAAAGTGCGATATACTTCCCTATTGATACGCTTCCAGAAGCTCAAATCCCTTTCACTCTGAAACAGGAGACTAGCCATGCCCACACCCCCTGAAGTCTGGAAAACGGTTCCGAACTTCACCTACTACATCGTGTCCTCGTTGGGTCGGTTCTGCCACAGCAATGGCAGACCGCTCAACCCGCACCGACGACCAGACGGGTACCTGTACGTCGCGCTGTCGCACCTTGGCTGGCGGACGACTCGCTTGGCTCACCGTCTGGTTGCTGAAGCGTTTCTGGGGCCGTCTGACCTTCCGGTCAATCACAAGAATTTCGACCGAATGGACAACCGGGCTGTGAACTTGGAATACCTCTCTATCGGAGACAACGTGCGCCATGCAGCCAAGCATGGGCGGCTGGCCCGAAAACTCGTGAAGGAACAAGTGCTTGAAATGGAGGAGCTGTACCGTACTGGCGCGTGGACGAAACGAGCACTGGCCCTGAAATTTGGAGTAACCGACGGCATGATCGGACACATCCTTCAAGGTCATGCGTGGAAGCACACCCTTCAAGGCCCCCCAGAGACCTCCCGTTACATCAGGGGCGAGGTCTGCAAGCACGCCAAACTTACTGAAGCTCAAGTTCGGGAAATCCGTCTTCGTTACGCGGAAGGCACAATCAGCCAAGCCGAACTGGCCCGCACCTATGGTGTGGGACAGATGACCATAAGCTGGATCGTGCGCGGCGTCACATGGAAGCATGTTCAGGGACTCAGCTCACGTACGCCGTGATCTCGTACTTCCCGGACCCCATCTTGTGCCATGAGAACGAGAGCCAGCAGTTCGAGACCTCATCGTGGCCCATGAACGGGTCCGTACCCTCCGGGTGCTCCTTGTGGATCGGGAGGTTCTTGTGCCCGTCATCCCTGCCCATGTAGTCGGACGATGCCATGATGAAGTAACCCACCGGCTTCATGGCATGGTTGATTACCTCGATGGCCGCCGCAAGACTGTTGAAATACTTGTTCAACGTCGCCGAGTAGATACCCCTGTTGATCTGCGACCGATCACCGGGAGAGAGCTTGACGGTCTTGCCCGAGCCCCCGAATCCCTCTCCGAGCAGAGCCTCAACGATCTTCGTGGTGGTCTTCATATTCTTCTCCTCGTGCATCTCGTGGAAAACGTGCTTCAAGAGCTGCTGAATCTGGACTTCGCCGCACATGGCGATGCGCTTCTCCCGGGGGAACCTCTCCGGGACCATGGCGTCCAGCACGTGGATGGCGTTGTCCACCGTCCGCTTCAGGTGGGCCTTCCACTTCCCACCCGCCGGGAACGAGTACCACTTCGCGTTTGTGTGGATCGTCATCTCTCCCACGTGCTCGGCACGGACATCCCCATCGAGGTAACGGTTCTGGACGGACGACCCCCGGTACTGGATGTAGCCTGCGAACGGCAGCTCGGCCGTGACCTCGTACAGGGAGAGCTTGTCTCCGAAAGCGATGTCCTTGTCCAGCGCCGAGAGGATGAACGAGGCCATCCCCCCGATGTTCGCCGCGTTCTTGTTGTCCAGCGAGGCCGCGACGTTGTGGCCCAACCGGAGAACGAGGAAGGTTTTCGTGCTCACTTCACCGTCCACACCGGAGGGGTCTCACCCTTCCAGATGAAGCCAGCCTCAGATCCATCCCGGGACTTGTGGGTGAAGTGGACCACGGGCTTGTTCCCGTCGCCGCCGTGAGGTTCGAGCAGGCCACGGATCTGGATCTTGTCCCCGGGCTGAACCGGCGCACGAGGGGCTGCGTCGAGAGAGTGGTCCACCTCGACGGTGGGACTTCCCGGCCGCTCCCCCATCTGGACGAGGAACCGCTGGTGCTTGGCGTTGCTGATCTTGCTGAAGACGTCCGGCAGCAGCTTCTTCACGATGGCCTTGAACTTCACCCAGCCATGCTGAAGCATTCCCTCTTCGAGAGCTTCGAGGGTCTGCATGTCCGGGACGAGGAGATCTTCCACGATCGAGTCCACGTCCTCCTCGATCTGGGAAGTTGACGTTGATCTCAGAACCCAGTACGCCATCTCAATCCTCAGTACGAGGGGTCTTTCATGTACGATGTGGCCACCGGACGACCACCCTTGAACTGCGTCGTCTTCTGCCCGATGACCTTCCCGTGAAGAAGGATCTGCCTCACGAACGAGAGGCCAGAGGGAACGTCCCTTCGTGCCGCTCCGGAGGGGAGGTGCGCGAGAAACACGTCCCACTCCGCCTGTGAGCAGGGGCGCAGGGCGTGGATGTCTTCCAGCAGGGAACCTACCAACATGCTTCGGATCTTCATTTTCTTCAACCCCAAGACGGACTCAAGTGAGTCCGCGCCTTCTCGATCTTCTCTTCCAGCTTCTCGATCTCGGCCTTACCCTCTTCCTTGAGTTCCTTCCCGTTCAGAGTGATTTCCTTGTTCGCCCCGAGGATCGAGTTGAACTTGGATCTCTTCTCCCCGAGGACCAGCTTGCACTGGGCAAGCACATACTTCCGGAGCCAGATCTGGTCGTGGCTCGGGATCGTCGCGGGACTCACGTGGTCGAGGGTCAGGGTCGCCGTGACTTTCGTTTCCCGCCCCGGGGAGTAGATCCAGATCGTCGTCCCGTCGTCGGAGAGGTGGTAGTCCTGCTCGGACGACAGTTCCCGTGAGGCCACCTTCACCCACTGGCGGAGGTACTCGTAGTACCGGAGGTCCATCTTGGGGGCCGCGACCCCGTAGTAGGTGTACGACCCGGACATGAGTTGGGACTCGATGTTCGGGCTGGAGAGCCCGTCCGTGACCCCCATCATCTCGATGTGGTAGACCCCCCGCACCCCGGGGTACTTCAGCTTGTACGGGGTGACCCCCTGAGCCACGATGAAGGCTTCCGTGACCCGCTGGGGCTTGTACTTGGAGTAGAAGGCCAGCGCCTCCTTCATGGCGTCCTTGACGTTGTCCTTGGACAGCTCCACCTCGACGTCCGGATGTCCGAGCTGGCGGAGCACCCAGTCGTAGTATTCCTCCTCGTCGAACTTCTCAGTATGACGCTCAGGATAGGTGGTGACCTCGGACATGAAGACTCCCTACTTCTTCGCAGCCACGGACTTCCCGGCCAGCGGCTGGATGCGGGACGCGAGCTGGGCACGGGAACCGTCCGTCCGCATCCCCAGCTTCGTGGCGAGAAAGATCAGCTCCGACTTCGACATCGTCTGGAGGCTGGCGTTGGACGGGACCGTGATGTTGTTCCCGCCGTACTTCAGATCGTAGGACGGGGGCTTCGGCTCGGGCTCAGAGGCCGGTGTCCCGGGCTGCCCGATCAGCTCCTCGTAAAGGGCGGAAACCTCTTCCTCGACCTCGACCTTCGCCGGGACCGGAACAAGGATTTCCGGGACCGGGGCCTTGACAGGAGTCTCGTAGACGATCGGCCCGGCGAAGGTCGGGGCCACCCGGTTGAGGGTCTTGTTGTCGATGTACTGCTCGAACCCGGGGCCTGCCACTCCCGCCCCGGCCCGCAGATGGATGTGGTTCCCCTCGGGGGTCCGGATCAGGACCGAGTACCCCGAGAGATTCGCCAGAACTGGTTCCTGCACGTTGCCTCCTCCTGCCTGCCTCTACATGTACCGGCCGTAGCTGGCTTCGCTACCACCGGTCCTCTCCATGTAGGTCATGAACTTGATGACCGCATCCCGGAAGATCTCTTGCACCCTTTCCACCGCATCCCGGAAGGACTCGGGAATCTCGAACTTCCGGACAAGCCCCGTGTCCTTCAGGATCTGCCGGGTGAGTTCGTTCGAGAGAGCGTCGTACTTGATCCTCTTCCCGAGACTCCCGGGAGGCACCTGCGCGACGAGTTTGCTGGGGTTGTTCACGTCCCCGGTGTGGATACCCTGCACGAAGACCTTGACCACGGCCGGGTACTCCGACCCGTCCATGGCCATCTCCCCCAAGAGAGCTTCGGTGAGCCGGGTCCGGACGCGCAAGTCAGGATCTCCCGTACTTCGTGAAGTAGTTACGGTCTCGGGAAGGGCCAGCCATCCCCGGAAAGCCCGTCTTGTCCATCATCCGGAGATCGGAAGCTAGTTCCGACTGAACCTGAGCTTGGCTCGCACAGTGCCGCACCTTGAAGATCGGAATCCCCGTGCGGATGTCCACCACAGCGGCGTTCCAACCACCCCCGGCAGCCGGGCGAACCACAGCCGTGTACCCGTGCGACCCCCGAGCGATTTCCTTCGCGTTGGGCTTCATCACCGGCTTCTCAGGGTCGTTTTCCTGAAGAAGGGCTGAGACGATCTGTTCGGCGATTCGCATACGTGTTCTCCACACGATAGTGCAAGGCCCCGGTCGGGTGACCGGGGCCAGTTTCCGGGGAGGATGTTACGCCGGGGAACCCGGCGATGCCTCAGAGGGGGAACCCGTCGTCGTCCACCTCGTCCGGCCGGAGAGGCCGGTCGTCCGGGTTGGCCAGCCACTCCTCGGACCCCGGCTCCGGATCGGGCACCGGGCCGAAGACGGGGACGACCTCTTCGGTGGCCTCCCACTCGGCGAGGGTGTCGGGATGGGGGAGCCGGACCCCGGCCCCGCAGGTCCAAGTGAAGGCGGCGGAGGGACCGGAGAGGAAGTTGAGCAGGGCTTCGTTCATGTCCGTCCTTTCAGGCCACCGAGGCGAAGAAGGAGAGGGAGGGGACGGAGACGTAGTTCGGACCCTCGTCCCCGAAGCGGCCGACGACCTCGGTGCGCCCGGCACGGGGGTGGGAGTAGACATCCACCTCGGTCCCCTCGTAGAGGGCGTACCCGAGGAAGAGGCACTCCTCGCAGTCGTGGGTGAACCGGGGGGAGGTGCCGGGGACGAAGGAGAGGAAGGGGGTGGGCATGTCAGTCTCCTCTTTCTCAGCGGGGGGTCTTGTGGAAGGTGTTGCGGCCCCAGTTGTGGAGGAGCTTCCAGCCAGCGTCCTCGATCTCGTCGAACTCGGCGACGACCTCGTCGAGGGTCTCGTCGTTCTCGATGTCGGGGAGGAGGTTCTCGTCCATTCCGTTTCCTTTCTTCGGGGCTCTCATGCCCACAAAGAAAGGATAGACGAATTAGCTTGAACTGTCAAGATAAATGTGTAGTGTTCGCCGGGGGTTCCGGTGTCTGCCCCATTCCGGACCCCCCGGCTTCGCTTCACCCGTGGCAGACGGGCTATACGATGTGGGGAGTCTAGCAGAAAGTGAGTGGCCCCGGAGCTGTGTGCTTCCGGGGCCGCTCTGGTTCAACGCTCTGCCCTCTCGGGGCAGGCAGGTTGTTTCACTGGGATAGTGCAACCTTCACCCGAGGCCCGAGCTTCTTCCCGAGCTTGGCGAGCCGGATCTTCTCCCGGGTTTCGGGGGAACGTTTCTGCCCCGTGTTCGCCACCCGGATCTTCTCCCTCCACTCCGGAGTCTGGCGCGAGGCGTTGAGCCGGGCGATGTCTTCCGGGGTCAGCTTCCGGCCGGGTTTTCCCTTCTTGGCCGCCGACATCCTCGCCCGAGTCTCCTCCGACGGGTTCCACCCCAGCCGTGCCTCCGAGCAATGCCTCCGATGTTCTTCGGTGAGGGGCCTCCCCAGACGGGGGGCCACCCGGGCAGCGATGTGCTCGGGGCTCTGCTTGATACCGAGCTTGGCCTCGGAGATCGCCAGCTTGTGCGCAGGCGACAGAGTTCTCCCGGACAGGGCAAGGGAGATCTTGTCACCCAACTCGACTTTCTTAGCCAGACGCCCCGCCTCCTCCGCAGCCACTTCAGCTTCCAGCTTGAGAAGATCCCTTGGGGTCAGTTTCTCGGCTTCCTCCTGTCGCTCCTGTTTCCACAGATCCAGCTTCGACAGCACGTCGTTCCCGCCACTCATGCCAGTACCTCCTTTTCGCCTCAGACATTTTTTGACGAGCTTCTACAGACTGTGAACCTCGCCGTACACCAAGATGCAGTTCCCGTAGCCGTTGTTTAGTTGCCTCCGTGTGTGGAACTCCCCGATGCGTTTTGCCCTGCATGGCCGCACTGATCTTCTGCTTCGTCTCCTCAGAATGCCGATACCCCACCCGACCAGAGATCACCTTCTCCCGGAAAGCAGGATCAGTCCAGTTCTTGCGACTGGCTTCTCCGATCGCCCTGCGCTGAGCCTCTCCTTTCGGGTAAGCACCACCTTGGCCACCCTCAGCACGGTTGAGCAGGTCACACCCCGCATCCCGCAGCTTCTTGATCCAGAACCGCTCTGCGTGCTGCCACAGGTGGTCTCCCACCTCGTCTACCACCCTCAGTGTGGGCGGTCCGGAGAGCTGTTCAGCCCACCACCTGACCACCCCTCTGGTCTTGAGATGGACCTTCAGCCTTTGCTCCGGGTCTTTCGCCTTGCCCACGTACCGGATCTGACCGGCAGGGTCCATGAGGATGTAGATGCTGACCATGGGGGAAATGTATATTAGACTGTGATTGGTGTCAAGTCTAATAGGCCGGTCAGACATAAAAAAGAGAGGGGCCGCCCGAAGGCGGCCCCGCACTTGACTTTAGGCCCCCAACTAGGTTAGACTTAGTTAGGTGAGCCTCAACTTTGCATAGAAGAGCCCGTTGATCGGCTTCTTCGCGTAGCTGGTGAAGAGCCCCTTGCGGCCGACGAAGTCGTCGAGGTAGATGGTCGGGGTGGCGTAGAAGGGAACCCACGGCGCGTAGACGTAGCCGCTGTCGAGGAACGACCCGCCCTTGTAGCCGAGGATGGCCTCGTCCGCGTTCATGTACGGGTCGAGGTAGACCTTCCACTGGCCCTTCAGGGTGCCGATGAACTGGACGCCGGAACCCTGATAGTCGCCACCGGCCGGGACGAACTGCTCGCCCTCCTGACCCTGAATGATCGAGCAGACGTTCGTGCCGCCGATGAGCCACGTGGCTCCGTGGCGACGGGTCGCCTGAAAGATCTTGTTCGAGGCTTCGATGAGCGAGTAGATGAAGCTCTGGCGGTGCAGGTAGAGGCTGATGTTCGAAGGCGCGGCCTTGGCGAACGTCGTCTCGGTGATCGTGCCAGAGGTGTTGTTGGAGTTGGCGAGGGTGATGAGGTCGTAGATGATCTCGCGATCGACCTCGATCCGCATCTCGTTGGCCATGTCGGTCATCAGCTCGACCTCGGCCTCGTCACCGTGGACCGCCTTGAGCTGGGCCGCCGCCTCGATGCTCCACCGAGCGCGGAGCTTCCTCGGGCGAGCCACGACGGGCGTGCTCGTGAGGATGAGGTCGATCTGCGGGATGTCCCCGTAGCCCTCGGAGTTGTAGTCGTACGTGGCCGTGAAGGCCCCGGCCGCCGGGTCTTTCCCGGTGTCGAAGGTGATGACGTAGGCACCCGTGCCGTAGTCGATCGTGTTCGTCCCGGCCAGCTCACCGGCCGCGCCGATGAGGCCGCCCGCGCCGTCGTCGGTGAGGGTCGCAGCGGTCCCGGCGGTCTTGAGGTAGGAGATCACCAGCCCGCCCGGACGGAGGGGGTGGTAGGCGAGGTTGCCCGTGAAGGACACGCCCGTGCCCGTGGACATCTCGATCTCTTCGTTCTCGACGACCTCGGAGGTGTAGTTGAACCCGGAGGCGTTGTTCCAGCCGGTGCGCGCACTGAAGAGCGGATCACCCGCCTTCACCGCGCCCTTGTTGGAGCCGAACCGGGTGTCGCGGTAGAACACGAGGGAGGTCGGAGCCTCCATCGGCTGCACCGAGACGAGATCCTGCGCGACGAGGTTCGGGTAGACCGCACGGATCATCGGGAAGACGAACTTCTCGAACGACCCGATGGAGGCCACACGGGTCTCCTCGTCGAGCTGGCTCATCCACGTGAGCTGGTTCTCGCAGAGCCGGGCGATGAAGGGCCGCTTGGCCTCGGGCACCTTGGCGGCTTCGAGGAACCTGCGCCACTTGGACGCGGCCAGAGCGTTGTTGACCCGCTCCGAGGTTCCCATCTTGAACGTTGCTTCGTTGAGTTCCATCTTTCAGATCTCCTTCGCTTCTCGCTCTGCGGTTAGACCCGACCGATCCGGGCGGCCACGCGGGCACCCAGCTCAGCCTGACTTTCGAGGATCGACTTCTCGGTCTTGCGTCCGGCCGTGGCGGCCTCGTTCAGGCGGGCGACGTTGCCCACCTTGGCGAACGACGGAACGCCGAACGGACCCTCGGAGATGCTGCCCGGGTCGGGCGAACCGGCGGACTCCGTGACCTTGCCGCCGGAGGTCTTCTTCAGCTCCTTGTAGCGGCGGACGAGGGACTCGATGACCGACCCGGCCACCTTGACCGGGATCTTCTGGCCACCGGCCACGATGAAGGCCGGGGCGGACGGGCGGGCCGCCTCGGTGGCGCGGACCCTGCGGGTGAGCTTGGCGATGGCCTTGGCCGCGATGGCCTCGGTGACCCTCGCCTCGTAGCGCATCCGGCGGTTCTCGCGGACGAGCTTGCGGTAGGTCTTGACGATCTTCGCCTCCATCGGGGGGAGGGGCTGACCGTCGTCGTCCGTGGGCTCGGTCTCGGCCTCCTCCTTGGGAGGGGCCGGGATGTCGATGCTGTCGTCGTCGCTCTCGGAGAACCGGCGGAGGGCGGAGGGCCGCCTGCGCTTGGACTCCTTGGCGTCGATCTTGGCCTGAATCTCGGGCGGCGGGCCGTTCTCGTCCTCGCCGAACTGGTTCTCGTCGTCGTCGGACGCCGTGAGGGTCGGGACGTCGTCCTCGTCACCGTCCTCGGACTCGCCGATCTCTTCCTCGCCCTTGGGCTCGGCGGGCTCGTAGGAGTCGGGCATGAGGTTCGCGCCGTCCCCCTCCATGACCTTCCGGGCGGCCTTGAGGAGCCGGGACTCGCACTTCTGCGCCGCCTCCTGTGCCGCGAGGGCGGTCTCGTCCTCGCTCTCGTCGGTGGCGATCTGATCCAGCTCGTCCTCGGCTTCACGGATCGCCGACCGGAGGGCCTTGCTCATGGAATTCTTCTTCGCGGCCTCGGCCATCTTGGCTTCCTCCTTGCGGGTCTTTTCGGTCTTGGACTCACCCACGGCCTTCGGGTCCGCGCCGGGGATGAGGGGGAGAGAGTCGGGTTCCACCGTCGCGGGGAGGGCCTCGACGCTTCCGGCCTCACCGGCCTTGGCCGTGTTGGTCGCCGCGAGGAGCTTGTCCACGAGCCCCGGGTGGTAGTTGCCGCCGTCGTTCTCGCCCAGACGGACGAAAGGACGACGAGCGGTGTTCAGTTCGGAGAGAAGTCCGATGAACAGGGGCTTCATGTCCCCCGCCGACTCGGACAGCTTGGAGAGCTTGACCATCGTCTCGGTCGCCTGACGCTCGACGAGGGGCCGCATGGCGGCGGACACCTCCGAGGGCTTCAGGTTCACGAGTTCGAGGACGGACCTCTCCAGTGCCTTGAACTCTTCCATCAGATCCATCATTCGATCTCCTGTCCTTCGGGCCAGAAGATGCTCGAAGACGGGGTTGGGATAGGCCCCCTGAGTCGAGGGGTTGTGGACGAAGTCGAATGCCTGAAGTTCAAAGTTCTCCTGAACGATGTCACCAGACTCGGTCTTCAGGAGATCCCCTTCCCCACGCGAAGAGATGCCGATCTTGGCCTTCGAGCGGAAAAGGGCTTCGAGGATCTTCCCCGCCGGGGTCGGGAGGATCTCCGCCTCACCGTACACGGCCCAGTCGGGACGCATCTCCAGTCGCGTGGTCAGTCCGGCCACACGCTGAAGAAGAGTCCGGCCATCGTCCGGGTGGTCGAGTTCGCTGAAGAAGTTCCGGGACTTGATTCGTCCCATGGCCTCGGAACTCTCAGAGAGAACCTTCCTCCAGACGCTGTCCGGGTAGATCCGTCCGTTCTCGTTCTTGACATTCGCCCGCCCGAACACACCCCGCACGATCAGGGGCTTGGCCCCCTCGCCCGAGCCTTCGAGGATCTCGTAACCCTCAAAGTAAGATGCTTCGAGAAGTCTCATCACTGTCCCAGTGCGGTCATGATGGCGGCCACCCGAGGAGCCTGAACCCCGCTGGTGACCGTCAACGCTTCCGCCGTGTTCTCGTCGATGACGACGATGGTTTCCTTCTTGAGGTCGATCAGGACGTTCCGGAAGTTGTAGACGTAGTCAAGAAACTTCTGACGGTCGAGAGGGTCATCCCCGACGAACTTCAGGACACGGAACAGATTCGCCTTGGGGGTGCATGGACCCGCCCACTGGTAATCCTTCCCGGGAGAGTTCTTGACGGTCCGTGCCCGGAGGACCGTACCTTCCTCGTCGATGCTGACCAGCATGAGATCCCCGAGCTTCTCCACCGGGAAGTCGTAGGGGCTCTTCTCAGAGGAGCCGACCTTGAGTTCAAACTCCTTGACGTTCCGAAGCGCAGCCTCGGCCATCTGCCTGAGAAAGCCCCCCGACCCGAACGGGGAGAAGACTTGGGTCACCCGGTTCAGCATCGAAGGTTACGCCTTGACGAGAACCTTGAGCTGGGCGAGGGCGGCGGTGAGAGCGACCTGAGCGGCGTCCACGGCGGCCTCGTAGGGGGTCCGAGTGGCCTCGGTCCAGTCCTCCGAGAGGGTGTAGTGCCCCGCGCCGTCGGCCTTGGTGGCCTGAAGAAGGGAGTTGATGGTCTGCGCCATGGCCCACGCGGACTGGAGATTCCGCGAGGTCGGCCCCTTGGCGTCGAGCCGGTCGAGCTTCTTGGCGAGGTTCTGGATATCGAAGGCGATTGATGCCATTTTGAACAGTCCTCCTAGTTTGTCTGAGTTGTGCTCAGACTGGTGAATGACTCTGGATAGGAAGCCCGCCACTCGGCCTCTTCCCTATCCCAACGTTTCTGCGCGTTCAGGCGGCCCTGCTCCCGGCGTTCCGGAGTAGCCCACATGGCTTTCCGCTTCGCACACAGCTCAGGAGATGCCTTTTTCCCACGAAGAGCCGCCACCTTCTTCGCGATGGTCTCCGCCGACTGAGGCCGACCCCGCCGACTCAGGTTGCCCCGAGTGATGTTGGCCAGAGCTTCCCCGGTGCGCTTCTTCCCAGCCTTGAGCCGATTCGCCGCAGCGATCTTCTGCCGGGCTTCCGGGGTGTGCCTGTACCCGACGATCCCCTCTCCGCCTTCGGTGCAGTTCAGGAGATCCGGGAACTGGGCGATCCAGTGCTTCTCACGGGTCTTCCATGAGGATGTCTCCTCCAGAAGTACGATGTTCGGACGCAGGCCCCGCACCGTCAGGTTGCAGATCCAAGCGTCCTTGCGGTTCTTGTGAGAGTGGTGAATGGCATCCCAGATGTGGTGGTAGAGCCGGGCATCCAGCGTACGGTGGGTCTGCCCGACATACCGGAGCTTTCCGGTTTCGGGATCTGCCAAGCCGTAGATGAGGTGCGGGGCACTCATGCACCCCGATAGAGAAACCTCTTGAAGTGCCATGCCTAAAACTGCTGGTTTTTCAGGAGGATGAACGCGAAAAACCCCCCTTTCGGGGGGTGGTTGGAATCCCGTGTGGTAGTGGAAAGCCTAGTCGGCGATGCCGTCCCGGATGCTCTGAAGCTCTCTCAGGATGATCGTGAGGTCGGGGAGGCTGTTGCCCCCGGCCTCCACGTTCCGGAAGTACCGGTGGAAGTCCCCGTCGAGGAGGATGTCCAGCCGGGCCTTGACCCCGGGAACCTTGGCGGTCACCTTCCGGATCTTCTCCAGCTCCTTCACCCGGGCCTGAAACAGGGTCTTGGACGCCTTGAGGTCGAGGACTTCCCGCCCGAGGACGGCCACCTTCTCCCGGGCCGTATCGAGATCCCGGGTCAGGACGTTCTCCCGTTCCACAGACGCGAGGTGGGCCGCCTCGGTGAGCCGGAGTTTCTTCTCGGCCTCGTGCAGCTTGATCGCTTGAACTTCCAGCCGCGTGATGATGTCCCCGAGGGTCGGGAAGTCCGTGAACGAGACCCCCTTGCTCGGCTTCTTGACCGGGGCCTTCTTGACCAGAACCTTCTTCTTGACCGGAGCCTTCTTCTTCGCCAGCTTCATACGTCCTCCTCACCGTCGTTCTCAGGGCCGAACTCTTCCAGATCCCCGGGGAACTGGGTCAGGGCGGCCTCGATCCGGAGGAGGTCGAAGTCCTCCTTGACCGGCCGGGAGATGATCCGGAGCCGGGACTTCCGGTCGTCGAACTCATCCCGGGAGATCTTCGTCCCGAGAGCCTGCTCCCGAGCTTCCTTCAGCTCCCGTCTCGTGGACCCCGTCCCCGGGACCACCCATTCCGTCGCGTAGAGCCCCATGGTTTCCTCCTCAACATGCCGCCGGTTGAACGGACCGGGCGGGCGGGTGTGCTGCCGTTCCAGCGGCCTTCGCCGGGCTTGACTCGGTTTCTCCACCGACCGGATGCCCGGCCAGCTTCATCGTCCCCGAACCCGGGTGGGCGGTTAGTCAGCCATCAGGAACTTGATGCCCTTCCTGTACTTCTCGGTGCGCCTCTCGTCCACCCTCGTGGCGTTCGGCACCCCCCGGAGGTTGTCGGTCATGTCGGCGAGCTTGACCTTCCGGGAGATCGGGTTGGCCTTGGCCCGGATCAGGTACGCCTTCCACGTCTCTTCCGGCCGCCACGTGATCCCGTCGAGCCCGGCCATGATCTCGGGGCTCCAGCCGTACTGTCGGACGACGGCGGGCCAGAGGTGGATCTGATCTTCCTTGAGGTCGTGGAGGACCGCGACGATTCGCTCGGCCTCGGTGGTCAGCGTCGGGGAGAGCATGACCCTCAACACATGAAACACATACGGTTGACCGGCCTTATCGACCTGCTCAGCGTGTGCGAGGGAAGCGAGTCGAATGGCGTTCGTCAGGTATCCCATGTTATCCCTTCTTCCTAGATCCCGAGGAGGGAACCGGCGGTGCGCTTCCCGGGGGCCACGCTCAGGTCTCGCTCCATCCCGAGCCCGAACATCCCCTTGGCCGACTTGAGCTGGGAGAGGGTCGTGTAGCCCCACTCGTCGCAGTCCGAGCCGAGGGCGGAGACGCAGAACCCGAAGAACTCGAAGTCCCCGTTCGGGAGGGGCGACCCCTCCGTGGCGAGGAAGGTGAAGCGCCCGGACGGCATGAAGAACTTCGCGACCACCTTGGCCTCGAAGAACTTGCCCTCCTGCGAGCGAAGCGGGAACTTCTGGAAGGCTTTGGTCGTGGCGGCGGTGAGGAGTTTCATGGCGTCTCGCTTTCTTCGGGGCTCTCTCGCCCACACCCGTAATCTAGCACGAACAAGCTAAAACAGTCAAGCCCCCTCGCGGGGGCTTGAAGAGTTTCTCGGAGGAGGCCCGGGGTTAGAAGTGCGGGTCGTGGTGGCGGGAGGCGTGCCCGACGTAGTAGCGGGTGCCGCAGGCGGCCTTCCAGCGCCCGTCCTTGCCCTTGCGGAGGGTCTCGATCCGCCCCTCGGGGTTCGAGGTGATGATCCAGTTCTCGATCCCGGAGTAGGGCTGGCCACCGGGGCCGTTCTCCGCGTTCATCGAGCGGACGATGATCTTGCCCGCCGTGCGGATCTCGATGACCTCGTAGGGGTAGGCGTCGGAGCCGCAGGACTCGGTCACGCCCATTCCGACGACCACCGGGATCTCCTCGTACTTGTAGGTCGTGGCGTTCCGGACCGTGGTCGTGGGGGCGGCGGCGGGCTTGGTCATTTTCGTTTCTCGCTTTCTTCGGGGCGTCTCGCCCACACCCAGAAGATACCAGAAGTAGGCTTATCCTGTCAAGCATAAAACGACAAGCCCCCCTCACGGGGGGCCTGCGTATCCTTGGGGTGTGTGCTGCGAGGTGACTAGCAGTACCTCATTCACCCTCCTCAGCGAGTCCTGCCTCCGAACTCGCCATGATGAACTCTTCGAGTCGCCTGTTGAGCACGCATCCGAGGGCGACGTGGACAGCCTCGGAGATGCTCCGGGTGACGATCTCGTCCGTGATGTCGGCGTCTTCGGGCACCCACCGGGAGGCCGGGATGACGTTGGTCGTCGTGACCACGTAGCCCGGAACGTGGATGCTTCCGGAGAGCGTTCGGACCTCGACTCCGGCGGGGTAGATGTCCACGAGGGTGTTCTCGTCCACCGAGATGTGCTCGTCGTCGAGGTCGGTCCTCGGGACGAGCTTCGGGGAGAGCTTCAGGCCGACTGCCTCGGCCGAAGTCGTGAGAGCCGCGAGGAGCTTTTCGGACTCCAGCAGGGTGGCCACCAGAACATTGGGGTTCGTCATATCGGTACCTCCAACCAAGGGAAGGCTACCACGAGAGTTCTAGACCTGTCAATCTAGAACTTGCGAGTCAGCTCAGTAGAGCTTCAGGTCCACCCGGAGGTAGTCGTCCAGCTCGACCGGGTCGCTGATGACCCGGAGGCGGCTGGCGGTCTGGGGGTCGCGGCCGAACCCGACGAACCATGCCTGATTCGCGGGGAGCCACTGGACCACGATGCCCTTGTCCTTGAAGACCTCGGACTGCCCCCGCTTCCACTTCCGGGGAGCTTCAGTCAGGGCCTCGGTCAGGTTCGTCGTGACCTTCATGCGTGAACCTCCGCTCCGGCGTACTTCGATCCGGCGAGCTTGGCCTTGAACTCCCCGACGGTCTGCTTCGGGAGCTTCTTCGTGTAGGCGATCGACCGGGCGTTCCCGGCGCGTGCGTTGCCCCCGGCGTGGGCCATCATGTCCGGCCCGCCGAAGACGTAGGCTCCCTTGTCGCCCTTGTCCCAGAGAACCAACAGCACGTACTTGCCCCCGAGGGGCTCCGTGTCGTGGAGCACCCGGGACGGGAAGCTCCCCCCGATCGGGGCGGCCTCGACGAGGGTTTCAGTCAGGCGGGTCGAGACGCGCATCACCGGCCTCCTACGCCCCGCTCTGCCACTTGTGGTAGACGTCCTGCCAGATCATGGAGATCCGCGCCAGCGCCAAAGCGAGGGACACGCTCTGCCCCGGCCCGGCGTACTCCTTCATGGCCAGCTTCTTCGCCACACCCTCGATCACGGTCCACGGGATGTCCCGGTACCACTGTCCGCCGGGCTTGAGCATCCCCACGAGCGGCATCACGGCCGTGTTCCGCTGGCCGGGGAGGGGCGCGGCCGATGCCAGACGCTGGGCGATCGGCTGGACCAAGGTGTGCGGGAAGACCTCTTTTCCCTCGGCCTCGGTGAGAGATTCGGCGAGCTGGGTGGTGACCTTCATGTTCAGCCCTTCTTGATGAAGTTCTCGTCGTTGACGAGCTGACCCGCCCAGCCCCCCGAGACCATGACGTGGTCGGGGAAGACGAGGTACTTCAGCACCTTGCCCTTGGCGGTCCTGTACTCGGGGCCACCCCGGCCCATCCCGGCGTACTGCTTGAAGTACACCGTGTCCCCGGCCTTGAGCCCCTTGAAGGGCTTGCTGAGCCCGGCGAACATGTCGTTCGGGTTGCTCTCGGTGAGCGCCTCGGTGAGACGTGTCTTGACCTTCATCTTAGTGCTCCGGATTTATCCACGAAGCGACGACCTGCCCCGTGTCGTGGTCCATGATGGTCGCACGGGTAGGAATACCCTTATCCCCCAGATGAGCGCTGTGACCACCCGGCTTCATGGTTTCGAGGAACTTGGCCATGAACTTTGCGAGGTTGGCGTTAGTCGGCGCACCGTAGGACGGGATCTGTCCCTGCGGCCGAGTCCGCCACTGCATCGGGGTGTAGTGCATCCCCGGAGCGGTCAGGTTGACGGTGTATCGGATTGGAAGATCGCGCCCCTCAACGAGGGCCTCGGTCAGGTTCGTCCTGATTTTCATGGTCAACCTTTCACCGTGTGCAGGTAGTCGATCAGATCCCTGTAGAAGTCGTGGACCTCGGCGACAGCCTTGACCCGGTCCTCGAACCCCTTCTTGGCCTTGTTCCATGCCTCGGGGCCTTCGATGTAGTAGTCACGCTGGTGGGGAGCCCCGGCGTAGTGCAGGGCCGTGAGAGCGTCCGCCAGAGCACTCTCGCAGTGCTCAGCCCACGCGAGAAGGTTCGCCTTGCCCGACCCGTTCGAGTGAACGATGGGGTGGAGATCCCCGCGATCGGGGAGGAACTTCTCGGTCAGGTTCGTCTTCACTCTCATGGCTCTACTCTATCAGAAAGTCTCAAACTGTCAAGCTAGAAATGTCAGTGCCGCATGTCGGGCCACACGTACTTGCCCCCGCGCTTGAGCACGATCTTGTCCTTGACCAGCGCCGCGAGAACGTCGCGCATGGCCTTCGTCTTGAGCTGCCACTTGACGTCCTGATCCGTCATCTCCCCGCGATGAATGTGGAAGATGTCCCGGACCCGGTTCTCCAGCTCCTGCTTGGGGGTCAAAGCGGGCAGGTCGAACTCCACGATGGACTCGACGAGCTTCGTCGTGATCTTCATTTCACTTCTCCGCCACGGTGGAAGTGGACGAGGTGGGACGAGAAGTCCGTCTTCCCGTCGTTCCTCAGAACCTGCTCCTGCCACAGGAGCCGCCAACCCTCGACCTCGCAGAGCCGCTTGAATTCGAGGCAGCCCTCGCGGGTGAACAGGTCGAGGTACACGGTCAGGACTTCGTACGGCATCTCTCCTCCTAGCTCCACTTGGCGATGGCCCCGGTGCCTCCCCGGTCGGCGATCCACTTCTTGGCGATGGGGTTCTGGGGCGGGGTGTTCACGAGCGAGCGGACCCACTTCGACGCGAGGTCGAGAAGATCCTGATTGGGACCGTTGTTCTCGACTACGTAGAAGTGCCCACCGAACATGGACCGGAAAGCCGGGATGTTGTCCTGCACGTGCTGCCACGCTTCCCGGACGACGTGCTCCGGGACAGTGCGATCCCGCTGCGCGTTCCGGGAGAGGGCCACCTCCAGCGAGGTGTTCACAAAGATCATGTACGTGTCGTACCCGAGCTGTTCGAGAGCGTGCTTCTGATGCTCGATCTTCGAGGCTTCCCGCCCCGTTCCGTCGATGACCATTCCCAGCCGCTCGTTGACCCAGTGATGCTGCCGCACCTTCGTCAGATCCCCTGCGTGCGCCCGGACGGCCCCGTACTCCGCCGGGTCAAGGGTGTCGAGCTTCAGGGACATCCCAGCCTTCTTGAGGAGGATCTCGAACGCCGTGTCGGAGTTGACGGTCACGAGGCCATGGCCGCCCGTGACCGCCCGGGAAACGAAGGACTTCCCAGACCCCGGACCTCCGGCCATGAAGAACGCCTTGAAGATCGCCGGGTCGAAGACCCCCTCGACGAAGAGGGACTCCACGATGCACTGGATGCGGAACTGCTCAGCCTCGGTGAACTTCATGACTCCGTGGTCTCCTGCCGGTTGACCGCCTTCGCGAGGTTGGCCTTCATCTTCTGAAGGAGCGCGTCCACTTCGCGAATCTCGGCCCCGAGCTTGACGTACGTCGCCGCCGCCACGTGGACCTTCTCCTGCACGCCCCCCACGATGTCGCCGGGAAGCAGTCGCCCGGGATGCTTTTCGAGCTTCTCGGCCATGACGAGGCACGCATGAGCGTCGTCTCCCATACGCTTGAACTCTCCCGCGAAGTCCGAAACGTGGAACTGTCCGACCATCCCGACCAAGTACCTCTTGAGGTTTTCCAGATCGGACTTGAACTTGGGGTCCACCCCCTCGTCCAGAGACTCGAACAACTGATCTGCGAAATGCTTCATCCTATGCTCCGATCGTTTCCTTCGCGAAATCTTTCCAGTTCAGGGAACCGCTGAGGGGGAGAGCACCCTTCCGGGAGTACCCCGTCGCCTCACACGTCAGGAGAGCCGTGATGCCCCCGATGGGGTACAGCTCGAAGCGCCCCTCGGCGTCCGTGAACGCCGTGATCTCGAACCGGGTGAGGCCGCCTCCCCCGTTGGACATCTGGGGGGTGTTGAGAAGTCGGAGCTTGACCTCCGCCTCCGGAACGGGAACGAAGTCGGGCCGGAGCACCCAGCCGAAGACCGTCACCTTCGGAACCACCGGGAGGGCCGGGCGGGCCTGAGAGAGGGTCATGGACAGGGTGACCACGTCCGCCCCGACCGTCAGGGGCACCGGGAACTCATCCGTGAAGGACGAGTAGGGCTTGTAGGCGAAAACCTTGTACGCCCCCGGGGGAAGCCCACAGGTGGCCCGGCCGCCGACCGTCGTCCGCAGGAGGGGGATGAGGGGAACGTCGAGGGTGTCGTCCCAGACGGTGATCTCGACCCCGCCGACCGGGTCACCCGACCCAGCCTCCCGGAAGTCGAAGTGGACCGGGGTCAGGCCCGGGGTGGCCGCGAGGAGCCCGTACAGGACGTTCACCTCTTCCGACTGCCCGCCGACGGTCGCCCCGGAGATCAGGGGGATGAGGGGGGTGGCGTTGTCCACCTCCCACTCCACCAGTAGGAGCATCCGAGTGGCGGAGAACGGAAGTCCCCGGAACCGAACGATGGTGTCCCCGGGATCGTCCCCCCGGAACGCCTTGATGGCTTCCGAGGCGTACTCCAGAACGAGGTCGTCAGCCGGGACCGGAACAGGAGCCGCGACGGCAGGAAGATCCGGGGCGTACCACGTCAGCCGGAAGTCCGAGAGCGCAGGCAGAGACGGAGTCACCTGCGGATCGCCCTGCGAATCCATGTAGCTCTCCGGAACGATGCTGAACCAGTCCGTGTTCATGCAGAGCCTCCCCCCGATAGTGGCGGAGGAAGATCCTGTATGAATCTACTGTGGGAGAACCTCCACCGTCCGAAGATCGCGGGTGGCCTTCTGGGTTCGGGTCTCAGAACAGAAGACGTCGTCGTCTCCAGCGTCCAGAGCGGCCTCGAACACCTCCCGGTACATCTGGCTCTGCCCCGGGGGGCCTGTCATGTGACAAGGCTGATGCTCCCGGGAGAATCGGGTGAAGAGCCAGCTCATCTGGATCTGGTCTTCATGCGACACCCCGAACTCGTCCGAGTCCTCCAGCTTCCGGAAGTCCGCAAACACGAGAAGGGACTTCCCGCAGAGGTGACAGCAGAACTCGTGGGCCGTGTACCCAACAGCCTCAGCTTCCGAATCCAAGAAGCAGTAATGAACATGAAGAAACGGAGTCTCGACGAAATACGAGACACCGAAATCCCGGGCCAGAACGAGGGTCGTGCGGTGCTGCGGGTCAGGAGTCAACAGGCATCTCCACCCGAAGATACCTCTCGTTGTAGAGGGAATTCCGGAGCGGTCCGAGCTGCTCGGACACGGTGAACTCCTCGGAGATCCGGGCCTCGGCCGCCGCCTCCGCCTTGTCCCGCGCCCGGGACCGAACCTGCGGACGTCCACCCAGAGGCTCGTCTTCCGCCCCAGCGAGGATGCGCCCGGCAGAGGGCCGAGAGGGCGGGGCACTCTTGGCCAGCTTCTTCCTCAGCTCCCGGGCCACCTTCAAGGCAGGAGAGTCCTCCGGCTCGGCCGGAAGTTCCTTCTCCGCCCCGGAGATGACCTTGCGAACCTTCGCCTTGAGATCCTTGATCCGGGCCGAGGAGAGGTCGGGGGGCTTGGCCGATCCAATGGCAGCCATCATGGCCACCACGGAATCGCGCATGTGCTTCTCCGGGTCGGTCGGACGCGAGGGCGGGATCTTCCCGAGCACGATGTCCCGTGCCCGGTCGAACTCCTCCCCGACCTTCTTCGTCCCCCACGCTGCGCTTCTGCGGATCAGGTCGTCTCTGCGGATCAGGTCGTCCAACGGATCGTGAATCACCTGCCACCTCCCAGCTTCGGGAGCATCCCGGGGTGACGGTGCCGGGAATCCGTCGCCAGCTCTTCGACCCCCATGACGTAAGAGTGTAGCTCGATGGCCACCTCCCGAGTCTCCGAAAGCACTTCCGGAAGGGTCCACTTCTTCCCGTGAGACAGGAAGGCCAGCTTGGGGTTAGCCATGTCGGCCAGATCAAACCGCAACATCGTGGCGTCCCCTGCGTGCCCGTAGTCCCAGCCCCAGAAGTGGTAGTTCATGAACGGGGCGAACTCCACCAAGGCCAGCTCGTGCTTGCCCGAGAACGTCAGACCCCCGTGGGCCGACTCGATGTAGTTGTTCAGCTCGTCGTAGGGGGCGGAGAACCTCTCCGCCAACAGCATGTCCGGGGGCACCCCGCAGTACGCCGTGATCGTCACCGGGCCGCGCAGGACCAGCGAGATGATCGGCGACCCGATGTACCCCTCCAAGTAGAGGATGGTGAACGGCTCTTTCCGAGCGATCTCCTCGAACTCCCGCAGCCCGGAGTCGTAGACCTGCACCGAACCCTTGAACTTCGGAAGTTCAGGAGGAAGCAGAATCACGACGGAGCCTCTTCTCCTCGTCCCACAGCTCGGACGGGTTGACCGGGTAGACCTTCAGATCCGTCAGGTGGGACCAGACTGCCGTCCCGCACCTCGGGCAGGTGGAATTCCTAGTCGAGCTGAAGACGTGGTCCTCGATGCAGACCGCCGCGTCCATGAGGTGGACCGAGAAGGAATTCGCGAGCTGTGCCGCCTCGTCGTACCCGAGGGACGACAGCTCCGACATCGAGCGCACCGGGAGACACGGCTTCAGGAATCCGAGGAAACGGGCCGCCCGAACCCCGAGCACCTCCACGACCGTGGGAGAGAACTTCTCGACGATGGTCATTCCGACACCTCCGCGTTCCGGGTTGGACGGACGGTGACGTGCATGTCCGGAGTCAGCACCGTGATGACCTCACCCCGGCGTCCGTCGTACAGCACCTTCATCGGCCCGGTCTGGGAATCCACCATGAAGACTGACACCCGGTGAGACGCCCGGCCGATAAACTTCGCTGTCTGGGTTCTGATGGCCTCGACGATCCGAGCATAGTCACGGTGGTTCCCCGCGATTCCGAACCGCTCGCGCATCCTCTTCTTCGAGTGCCGACGGAGAGCTTCCTTCTTTTCCACGACGCATCCTTTCTTACCCCGGCACGGGGTCGCTGTTCTTGAACTTGTCCATGAACATGAGTCCACACCTCGTGCAGACGAGGATCTTCTGGGTGCCGAACTCGAACGGTCTGAAGGAGTTTCTCCCGCAGACGCACTTCGAGGAGCTGTAGGCCGCCGCCACGTTCGGCTTCCCGAGCATGTAGCCGAGAGCCATGTCTCGTATCGTGAGGAAAAAGTTCCGGCGGCCCGAGAACGTGCCCGACCCCTGCAAGGGTTGCCCCTTCCCTCCCCCCGGGCTATCAGTTCCGAGAGTCCGGGACCGGTTCACGATTTCACCTCGACCGTGAAGAACGTCTTCTCCGCTAGATAGACCTTGATGGCTCCGTCGCCGGACTCCACGGGCTCCGGAACCTCCGCCAGCATCCGCTGGCACTCGGCGACCCACTCCCCGAGGGTGTAGTCCGCGAGACGGGTGAACCCGCCCTCGAAGACCGTCGAGGAGAAGAGCTGTCCGGCCTTCCCGCCGCTCAGGTAGAAGTACCCGTACTGGGGGTTGTACCAGAAGTCCACTCCCGGGACGTTCAGGGCCTTCGTGACCTGCTTGCAGGACCGGGGGGCCTTGGAGAGGTCGGGCTTTCTCATGCCTGTAGTGTATGTCTTCAAGCTCAAACTGTCAAGCTCAAACAGGTGCGAAAGAGGAGGCTGTCTCCCTGCCCGCAGGACCGGGAGGAGGACCGGTCCCTGTCCCCCCGGGAGGCACGGCGGCAAGGGTAGGAAGACACCCTCCGCTCGATAGTCACGGGGACTCGATGCTCCCGGGACCATCGGAGTTCTCGAAGTTCGCGCCGTAATTCTTCTTCAGCTTGGACAGCACGGAGACCTCCATGAGAGTAGCCCCCTTCTTGAACCCCATGACCCAGCCGATGGAGTAGGCCGAGGCCATGAGGCCGATCGCGAGGAACACGAAAAAGTACGTCATTTTGACACGTTCTCCTTTTCCGAGAGGATGGCTTCCGCCGACCGGAGCCAAGGCAGGACGGGCTGAACCCACTCCGCCCCGAAGACCAGACGGTCCCGGTGGGTGGGAAGTCCGGGAATGCGATCGAGGGGGCCGGGGACGACCGACGTCCAGAGGCAGTGAGGGTTGACGCTCTCCCGGTATCGTTCCAGCAGAGCCGCGAGGGTCGGGCCAACTTCGGGGAGCAGGAAGGGGTAGCCCTTCGCGAAGACCACGATCCGGTCGTAGAAGTCCCGGGACGCGAGGGTGAGCTGGAGGGGCTTGTGGAGCCCGGACCCGCCCCGGGGGGCGAAAGCCCCCAGATTCTGGAGCAGGTCCATGGGCCGCCCGGACGCTTCTTCGACCACATCGTCTACCAGATAGAGCCGGGACGGGCCGAAGGCCGCCGCCGCGAGGGCCTCACGGAAGAACGCTGGGGGGCAGGAAGCAGACCGGTCGATGAGGACGAGGGTCCGCCCGGGGGGCCTCGGGATGGCCTTGGCGGCCTCCCAGAGGAGCTGCCCGAGGGCTTCCCGGAAGGGGAGGGTCTCAGGCACCCGGGGAACCTTCCACGCCGCCCGCAGGAGCCGGGGGACGTTGAGCGGGACCAGCTCCCTCAGCCGGGCCAACACGGCCCGCTGAGTCACTTCCCGCCCGGCTCGCCGGGGAAAGCCCGCGAGGAGGGCCTCCACCGACAGGCTCGGAATCGCTGCGTGCCAGAGGTCGAGGTCCGATCCAGCAGCCATCTCGGCCAACGGGGAGGGCACACGGGTCTCCCCGAGGACTTCCAGCCGGAGTTCCCGGGGCAGGGCCGGGTCCGAGAGCCACCTCATCCGGTCGAGGAAGCTGTTCTGGCCCGGGGTGTACCGGCCGAGGAGCCAGTCCACGGACGAGGACTTCCGGCCGCCGAAGGTCGGGTGGGCCAGCCGGACGAGGTCGGCGAGGGAGTGCCGGTGCCGACGGTGGTACTTCCGGTGGGCCGCCACCTCCACCTCGTCCAGCCTCAGCTCCAGCCACTGGGCGATGTGCTCCTTGGCCATCTTCCCCCAGTGCGCGTGGGACCGGGAGTACGTCGAGGCGAAGACCAGCAGCTCCTCGGCCGAGTTGACCGTGGAGTGGAAGACCGCCGGGAAGTCCCGGGAACGGTTCCGGCAGAGCCAGACCAGCCCCCGGGCCGCCCACGGGGTCAGCCGCCCGGCCATCCGGACAGCCTTCAGGACCAGCCGGGAGACCACCTCGGCATCATCGAAGGCATGGGGAATCCGGCTTTCGAGGTACGGGAAGGTGATGGGGGTACCCCCCACCACCCCGGCCCGGGTGCCGAAGACCATCCAGTGCAGGAAGTCCAGCTCATGGGCTTCAGACTCGATAGCGGTCAAGGGGGGCCTCCCCCGAGGCGACGGTCACGGCGGTCAGCAGTTCCTTCTCCAGCCGCCGGGCCTGCCGCATCTTCCGGGCTGCGTGCCGACAGGCCATCAGGATGGGATGCACGATGTGCTGGAGCAAGGGGTCTTCCCGCTCCCGGGGAGTGTGCCGCCTCCACTCGTGGTCCAGTCGGTTGACCTCGGCCGTCCAGAGCACCTCGAAGTGCCGGACCTTGATGTACCGCAGGACGATCATCCTGAGCCGGGGCTCCGGAGCCGGGAAGCGGAGCCGGATCGCCCGACCCGTGCGCTGGATCTCCCGCATGAGGGGGGTCACGATCCAGTGGTCCAGCATCCCGCGCCACTCCCCCTCGGGCATGTCGTTGATGTACTTCCACAGCTCCGCGCTTCCGTGTCCGTCGATCCCCTTGCGAAGCATCGAGTGGAAGCCTTCCCCGATCAGGGAGCGCACTTCTTCTTTCGTGAGGGGGATCATCGGGAAGGCTCCGGGACGATGGTGGGTTTCCGCCCCGTGTCAGTTTCCACGTAGACGGAGCACGCGCAAACCGGGCAGTTCACCTTCAGCATCAGCGGCCCCCGGAAGTCGGGACACTCCTGTGCCTCGCGCCGGGCAAACTCCACCGTCGTCTGGCAGTTCTCGCAGGTGGCCGTGTAAATGTAGTCGCCGGGCTGAACGCCCCGGGTGATGACACGCAACGTCGTTACCTCCGAAAAAATACGAGGATAGATAGATACCCGGGGGTGGGAGAACTTGTCCCCTTCGCCTCGGGCTAGGGCCTCGTGTTACCAGCCTCTCCTTTTCTCCCTCCGGGCCTGCACCCGGAGCCGGTCCTCGACCCACGCGCCCATCCAGCCACCCGGGGCGAGGGAACTGCGGAACCTGCGCTTGAGCTTCGTGATGTCCTTGAGGTTGTCCGTGCAGATGTCCGGCCAGATGTCGAAGTAGATTGTTGAGAACTTCTCACCCTTCACAGGCTTCCAGTCGAAGATGTCCGCGCATACGTGGATAAGTTCCTTGCCCGGGACTTCGGGGAGCGACTCGGCCACGAGCTTGATGACATCGGGGTACTTCTCGACGACCACGACCTCGGTGACCTCGGGCTTTTCGAGGAGCTTGTGGAGGATCATCCCGATCCCGAGACCGGCGACGAGGACGCGCCCCTTGGCCTTGGACATGAACCCGAGGTTCGTCCTCTTCTCCATCGGGGTGTCGGTCATCATGAGCCGCCCGCCGACGAGGAGCCGGGTGTACTTCCCGGGCTGGACCATGTCTTCGTAGGAGCCGTGCATGGCCGCCCGCAGGTTCCCCAGCTTGGCTGCCTGCTCGGAGACCTCGAAGTGCTGGATCTCAGCCACTCCCAGCTTCTGAGCCGGGATGACGGACGTGAGGTCGGTGGGGAAGAACGTCTCGAAGCTCACTTCCCGCTCCTCTCGGTCCACTTTTCCCAGAGGCGACCGCAGAGTTCCTGAAAGAGGTGCAGGAGGTAGCCGAGGAAGACCCCCGCGAGGGTGGGGAGAGCGAAGGTCTGAAGGCAGGAGAGAAGCCCCTGCTGCTCGAACCCCGTCTCCGCCAGAGGAAGGGAAGCGATGCAGTTCATCATGGCGATAATCTAGCACAACCAAGGTTAGAGAGTCAAGCTCCTACTCGCGGAACTTGTAGTTACCCTTCAGTTCCTTCTCGTGTGCGAGGTGCTCCTGCCAGACGTCCCAGAGCCAGAAGAGCCCCACCCCCAAGCAGACCACGAACATCGGCCACCGCATGACCCACCACGCCGTGGCCAGTTGGAGCTTCAGGTTCTCGATGACCTGCTCGGGGGTGAAGCCGAACACCCTACTTCCCCTTCTTGCCCGTCGTGACCTCAGCCGTGCTGGTCAGGATCACCTGCGGAATCAGGCTGTTCTCGTCGAGCTTGTGCTGCCCGCACCAGTCCCCGGGGAAGACCGCCGGGTAGCCGCTGATCTCGGGAGCGTTCTTCCGGCATCGCCCGAGGTAGACGTTGTCATCAGCCGACTTCTTCGGGGCGTACCACATGCACGTCTTGCACGTCATCCCTTCGGACCTGTGAACCCACGGATCGGAATTCGCCATGCTGCCTCCTGTACTCGTGCCGGGCCAGCGCCGACTCGGCGAGTTTCTCACTTTTCATCCGCGCCCGCCGATGGCTTTCCCACCGGATGGCCTCGATGTCGTCCCGAGTGTACCAGAGCTGCCCGGCCATGCGTTTGGCCTTGACCTTCATGACCTTCCGGATCTTGTAGAAGGTGTTCATGCAGACCCCGGCTTCGGCGCAGACCTCCTCCGCCCGGAAGTACAGCTTCCCCGGGTCTTCCTGCTCCTCGGGCACGAGGAAGTCCACGCTCAGGGGGTCGGAGGTAGCCGCCAGCCAATCGAAGACCCGAAGCGGAACCTTGAAGGACTGCGCGAGGTCGATCCGGGCCGCCTCGGCAGGCTCCACCTTCCCCGCCTCCCACAGAATGACGGAAGCAATGGAGTACCCCGACTTCTCGGCCAGCTCTTTCTGCCCCATGCGCCGGTAGGCCCGAAGGGTACGGATGGTCCGGGCGTACCCCGCCGCCCGGGGGCCAGCCTCGGAGAAGAAGAGCTTCACCATCCGCTGGACCCCGGAAAGCTCCGGCTGGGCTTGCTGAACACGAGGTCAAGAGCCACGGTCACTGCTTGCGGGCTGGAGTATTCCGTGGTCGTAGCGATCTGGGCGGTGTGGCACTGCTCGAAGGACACGCTGTTCTGCTCGTCCCCTTCCGGGTCCACCCAGACGAGATGGAGAAACGGGAGCGTGCGATGCGAGTGTGTCCACCACGTTTCGAGGTCTTTGATGAGAGGAAATTCGACCCTGAATTTCAGGTGCAGAAGCTGATGGATGTAGTCCACATCCATGGCCGCGACTGGCTGCTCGAAGTCCGGGCTTCCCGGCGGCCCCGAGAGACGCAGGAACATCCTGAACCCCGTCATGGGATCACCGAGACGGCTCGGTATTGATGACGCTGCCGAAGACGGTTCCGATCTCGGGAACCGGGACTTCCGCCTCGACCCAGACGTACTGGTAGTCCTCAGCCTCGACCATGTCGGTGACCGTGTCCTTCATGGACTCGATGCTGCGCTTGTCGGGAGCCTTGCCTTTCAGACCCCAGCCACTCGCCGCCCAGTCACCGTTGCTACCCACGGCCACGAGGATTTTGATCTTCGCTGTCTTCACGTCTTTACTCCTTGGCTCCACACGCCTCCGACCACCAGAGCTGGTCCCGCCGGAGCTTGAAGTGGTAGCCCGTTTCCACGGCTTCGCAGTAGTGTTTCGGGATCGGCCCGTTGGAGATCCGCTGGATGACCACCTCGATCGGGGGCACCCCCTCGGCGATGCGGTGCCACACCCGGTTGCCCACCCGCATCTGCATCCACATCTGGTCCATGACATCGGGGGAGTAGAACGCCTGTAGCGGCTTGGCCTTTTCCACCTTCCACCCGGCCGCGAGTTCCCTCCCCGGATGAGCGGTCACCGGCTTCGAGGTCAGCTCGACGTCGAGGACCGGGATGAGCTTCGGGTCGTTCTCTGCGTCGAAGGTCATGTCATCTCCACCGGGGCCGGAGCGTTCAGGACGTCCTCGGGGATGAGGGCTTTCAGGTCGTCCTCGGTCACCTGATACCACTGGGTGCCCTTGCGATCCGGGAACTTCTCCTCGTACTTCTCGCGCTTCACCGCGAAGATCCGGCCCGTCCGGTAGGGCACGTGCCTGTCCGCCGTCTCGGTGCGGATCTCCACGAGCAGAACGTGGGTGGACACAGTGTGGGCGCACCGTTCGCAGTACCCGCCCGTCTCCTTGGCCCCGTAGATGGCCCGGGGGTGCCCACAGATCTCGCAGTGAAGGATGGTCAGGGGGATGTCGGGATTCGTCACCCGTGCTTCTCCATCCAACGAGAAAAAGCCCTGACCCAGAAAAAGGCGAGGACTGCCGAGCCGAGGTTGATGAGTATGGTCTCTGTGCTCACGTAGGAAGCCTATCAGTGCGAGCTTGAAGTGTCAATCAGTAAAGGGTGTTGCCCGAGAACTTCTCCCGGGGCGGATGGGTGAAGGCCAGCCCAGCCGCCCGAGCGGCCTCCATTACCCCGTTCCAGAGCTGGACCATCTCCTCGGGGGACTGGGTCTGAGGGGACTTCCAGCAGTTCGGCCCGGCGTCCCCCATGCAGTGGACGGAGTAGGTCTGGGGCTTGGCGCAGATCGACATAGCGAGGGACGGGTGCCCCCCACAGATGCAGGGAACCAGCCGATCCTGAAAGGGCTTGAGTTCTTCGACGGTCAGGTTCTTCACAGCCCGGCCTTGAAGAGGGGGAGGTTGTCGTCGGGGATCGCGAGGCAGAGGTCGTCCGGGACGGGGAAAGCGTCCACTTCCCGGCCGTGGCAGGCGGTGTCCTTCGTGGGCCGCCCGTAGTAGAGCCGGAGCTTGGAGAGCTGGTGGATCAGGACGTCGATGGACTTCGGGTCGTTGAACCAGAGAAGGGTCAGGGGCACCGCCTTGTCCGCTTCGAGATGAGAGAGCACGCCCCCCACTTCGAGCCGCCCCTCGATGGACGAGAGCAGGAGCCCCTGAAGCGGCCCGCCGATCCCCCGGGACATGATGGTCGTGACGACCTGCCCCTTCCCAAACTCGATCACAGTTCCGCTCAATGACCGTTTCTCCTATTCAGTTTTTCGATCAGGATCTTGATGGTGGTCCAGTTCCGGGCGTACACCCCGGGCTTGAAGACCACGATCGGCTCCGGGGCCACGATCTCCAGCCCGTCCACGTACGACGGAGCCAGAAGCCGCAGAGGGGGACCGAGGTGGGGCTTGAGAACGAACTCGAAGGGCAGGTGCTTGTTCACGAAAAATGGGACGTCCGGGACGTAAACAAACCCGGCCCGGATGGCCGTGAGTGCGTCCTCCTCGTTGAGGAGGTTCGTGATCGGCAGCCCGAGGAAGGGGGGCTCCAGCCCGGGGAAGCTCACGCGGCGTCCTTGGCCGGGACGAGGTTCACGGACTCCAACACGTAGTCGTTGTTGATGCGGACGGTCCCGTCCGGCATCTCGGTCAGGGTGCCGGTTCCGGCAGTCCGGAAGGTGTAGAGCTTGCGGGTGTCATCGTCCTCCAAGAGCTTCGCGAGGGTCAGCCCCTTCTCTGCCAATGGAAGGGTCTCGATGGTCGCCACGAGCCCCCAGTCCTCCCCGACTTCCGTCACCTTCAGCTCCCGGACCACGTGGCTGATGTTGTTCAGGAGGAGCTTCCCGTCCTCGGGCATCCCCACCTGCCCGCACAGATCGGGCATGTCGTGAAACCGCTCGACGATCCTGTTCGCCAGCTCCCGGGAGTAGATCCGCCCATTCTTATTCGGCTTGTCGCAGATGAAGAGGACAGCGTCGAGCTTCACCGTCTGGTCTCCGACAGCCATTCGGCCTTGGGGGTCTGATTCCCATTCGTGGGGTCGAACAGGATGTCCACCTTCCCATACAGGTCATCGGGCTTCGGGTGGGCCTCCCCGAAGAAGATGAGCCGGACAGCGAGGCCGTTCCGGTCCACGAGGTCCGGGGGGTTGTTACGGGTCGAGCATTCCACGAGGAAGTCCTCGGCATAGATCTCGCCCACCCCATCGAAGACGGTGTCCACGATGACGTCCAAGGTCTGGTCGTCGATCGGCTCGCCGATCTGAAGGTTGAGCGCCTCGGTGACCACCTGAACGATCTGGCTCTTCAGGTCGGACCCCTCGGGAGCGATGAACTTCTGGAACCACATGGACGGGCTAGTAGGACTCGACGAAGACCCCGGAGACCCAGAGGCTGGCCCCGAGCTGCTTGGCGATCCCCCGCCCCTTCTTGACGGCGTAGCTCTTCTTCGTGAGGGTCTCGTCCGAGAGGATCTGCCTCCCGTTCTTCCCGAAGATCCGGACGAGCCACTCGTGTTCGATCTGGGTGACGGTCACTTTCGGTCTGTCCATGGCCATGGTCCTACTCCTTCCCGAGCTTCTTCTTGAGGTTGGTGATCTCGGTCTCCATCCGCTTCTCGCGCCGGGCCATGAGCTGACGCACGAACTCGACCGGGTTGTCGTACGCTCTGTAGTGCTGGAGCAGCCGCTCACGGTGGACTTCCGTCTTCAGGTCGGCCAGATCCCTCTCCAGCTTCCAAAGGGCAGTCTCGCGCTTCTGGGTCTTCGTCTGGGGCATCAGTTCTCCTTCAGGACTTCGGTCAAGATCCGCTCCACCTCTGTGAGGGTGATGCCCACGATCTCAGCCTTGGCATCCACCCCGTGAATCCGGGCCAGCTCCTTGCCAATGTCGGGGGCGAACTTCACCGCCCCCACGATGGTCCCCGCCGGGTCCACCACCTGAACCTGCCACTGAGGGTAGGGCCTACCCGCAACAGGGATGTCACAGGAGTCGCACATCGTCACAGGCCCTGTGACGATCCGTTCCGTCTGGAGCTGGTTCACCCGGGGCCAGTAGATCTTCTTGGTCTTCCGCCCAGACACCTGCCGGGCCTCGACCACGTAGGACTCGTGGTCGCGGCAGAGCCCGACCCCCGAGCCCTTGTAGAGGGGCAGGAACCGATCGCGATCCGGGTACTCCCCGGGCGGGACGACCTCGACGATCTCCCCGACCTTCTTGCGGGTGCAGCCCTGCGCCTGCGAGATCCAGCTCACGATGTCTCCGAGCTTGAACACGGGATTCGTTTTCTTCGTCACGTTCTACTCCTTCAGGGGAGCCTATCAGTGCGAGCTTGAAGTGTCAATCAAAACTCAGACACCCGGAAACCGCATCATGCGTTCCCGGTAGTTCTTCCAGACCCTCTGCTCCGCCACCGAGAGCGCGGGCTTCTCCATGGCCACCGTCCCATCGGGGTGATGAACGAGCTGGCCGTGCGTGTAGAGAACGAAGCACTTCTCGCAGCACATGTCCACCCCGCTCGTGATCTCCAAGTCCCGGAGCGGAACCTTCTCGTGCTCGTCCCCGGTCAGGGCTCCGGCCACCACCAGCCCGGTCGCCTTGGCGAGGGCCATGGCCTCGACGGAAGTCCCCTTCGGCCCCTTCCGCTCGACGATGAAGAAGTCGAGGAAGGGCATCTGCTTCTCGCCCTTGTCGAAGACCCTGTCGCAGATCCGGCAGTGCCGCCTCGGGGGGCAGGGGGGCAGCTCCGGGGGCGGGGCCTCGATGTGGGGGGTGGGCAGGCTGGCCGCCAGCGGGGCGGCCACAGCGGTCGCCGCAGCCGTGCCAAAGAGCCCCAGAATTCCACGCCGTGTCGTTTCGCTCATGACTCCTCCTCGTCCTGCATGGACTCGTACGTCAGTTCGTCCAGATGATTCTGAAAAGTGTCCTTCTGCTCCACGCTGAACCGGAAGAACTCCTCCGCCATCTGGATGGCCCGCTCATTCGGGGATGCACCCATCTCCGTGCGTGTAGCCCCATCCGGCCCTACCGTGATGCGGAGACAGGACTCGGTGCTCGCCCCGTTCGGAAGTTCGGTTTTCATCTTCACGGCATTTTCGGGTAACAAGCAACCGCTTTGGGGTCTTTCGGGTTGAGCCCTTTCCGCCGAGGGATGCTCATCTCCAAGAAGGTCGTACCCTTGTGCTGGAAGATGTTCAGGACGGGCAGCGCGTCACACGTCTCGCAATCGAAAAAGATGGAAAGCCCATCCCGACGGGAACTCGGGTTCCCGTTCATGCTCGTGTCCACGCAGGTCTCCTTACCGTAAATCCGGGTCCGGACTCCAGTGGACTCGTCTTCCCTCCGTTCAAAAACGTGAACCTCCCGGTGGTGGAGGTTGCGCCCCCCGCATCCGGGGCACTCCAGCTCGTCGGTGAAGTCTTCGGTGCTGATTTTCACGCTTCCTCCTCGAACCAACTCGGGTTCGACTCCCTCATCATCGTTTCGACTTCCTCGGCCGTGAAGGTCTTCGTCTCGACGACCTTGCACCGCCAGACCGTGGCCTTCGCGAGGATCTGGGAGAACGCGAGCTGGAAGGCCACCGGGAGAGACTTCTCGTCCTCGGGCGAGAGCATCGGGTGGTCCCCCTCGGGGTCGCCGTACTCCTCCTCGATCTCTTCGGTGAACTTCTCCGCGAACCGGTGGGCCATCCCCGAGATGAACTCCGGGGTGATCTCCTCCCGGGCGTACCCGGTGACCTTCAGCGGGCAGATCTTCTTGATCTGGTCGAGGAGCGAGACATCCTTCTCGTAGAGGTAGTCGAGGTACTCCTCGATGGCCTCCTCGGGGGAGCTGTGGGTCAGGTTCTCAGCGTCCCGGCAGTCCCAGAACAGGGCTTCGGTCATCCGACTCCTCCCATGAGCATCTTCGGCATCTTGCGGGTCTGGTAGATCTCGGCGATCTGGGGGATGAGGTGCTCCCCGGCCGTCTGCCCGTCCGGGAGGAGTATATGTGAAAACCAAGCCTCCTCGAAGGTCTCGATCTCGGGCTCCACGGACTCCAGCTTGGCCTTGATGCACAGGACCAGAGCCCGCCACCGGGACCGGCACGCCTGCTCCCACGCTTCGAGGGAGCCGTTGGGGTTGCGCTTCGTGCGCCCCGTCGGGGTCTTGAAGAACATCGGGTCGTTCTGGTTGGGGAGAGGAAGGACGAACTTCACCCGCCGCGCCTTCATCTCGAAGACGATGATCGCAGATTCCCCCTCCCAGAGATACCCGAACTTCCCGGCCCCGTACTTCCGGAGGAGCCCCTCGATCTCTCCCCGGGACCGCTCGGACGAGACCGTCGTGTTGGTGGCGTAGCGGGTCACTTCTTCGCTCCCTTCAGCTTTGCCTTGACGATCTCGATGGCGTGGTCGAGCTGGGCCTCATCGCACCCACGCTCGCGCAGGGAACTCGGGAAGGCGAGGTGCCGAGCGAAGTCCTCGACCTCGTCCGCCGGGCCGCCGCAGATGACCTTGCCGGGAACCTTGGACCGAACGACCTTGCCCCGGGCCACCTTGTACTCGGCGATGACGTGGGTACCTTCCTCGCACGTCTCCCCGCTCATGAGCTGGGCCTTGAGCTTGAGGAAGGGGAACGCCTTGGCGATGGCGTCCCAGTCCCGGCGGACATCCCCCGGGGAAGGCCACTTCCCGATGTTGTAGTTGGCCGTGAAGACTCGCCCGTTCCAGTCCACCCAGCCGTGCGGACCCCCGACCCACGCAGACATGATCCAGTCGTTCTGGAGGTAGTTGAGGCGGAGAATCCCGAGAGCGTCGAAGGCTTTTTCCTCCTGCTCGAAAGTCGGCATGGAGGACGACTCGCGCACCGCCGGAAGTCCGAACTTCTTGCGGACGAGCTTCTCCCACTCCCGGTCGTTCGTGCTGAAGTACCTCGGGAAGGTGCGGACGATGATCTCGGCGGCCTGATCCTTCGTGACCCTGTCCCCCTCGACGAGGAGGGCGGGCCACTTCGGCCACTGGTGAACGGGTTTGGTGGGCATCGTATTTACTCCATGGGGCAGTCTAGAAGATCAAGATTGCCCTGTCAAGAAAAACCCGTGGCGTGCCGAACGTGGCCTTCTCAGGTTGACTCCTGCTTGGGGGAACCGGTGTGGTCCGGCTGATATGCGCTCCCCCCTCTGCTTGAACACGTCCGGCGGGAGGGGGGCCGGAACCACTACCCCCTTACCGCATTGCCCTGCCACGGGCCGTTTCTGCTAGTCCCACCTGTCGATCTTGTAGCTGATCCTCGACGTCGCCGTGGTCACCCGGAAGGTCTGATTCCACGTCCGCAGGTCGATCCCGCAAGCCGACGCTTCCTTCCGCCCGTGCAGCTTCTCCTTCTGGGAGTACGCCTCGATGGTGGCCCGGATGCCGTGAAACTCGGACTTCAGGATCTCGGGGAAGAGGGCGTTGCCCGAGTCCTTCGTGTCCACGCACCCGTTCAGGAGGAAGATGGCCCCCTTGGAGTGCTGCTCCGCGACGACCTTCTCGTTCCACATGTGGGGGAAGAGGGTGACCCCGGTGACCTCGACCCGCTGGCGCGGGACGAGCCCCCACTGGACGGCCATGGAGTTGCCCGGGTAGACGAACCACGAGACCGGGTTGCGGGCCTCCGCGTGATCCCACTGGATGATCGGCGGGGCCTCGGGATTGACCGCCGTGACGAGCCCGATGAACGGAGCCGTGACCGGGACGAGGTAGTCGATCTTCAGGGCCGACGGCAGGACCGTGCGGACGAACTTCTCCCACGTGATCGTGACCGCCGGGGGCTCCAGCGTCGGGTCCGGGGTGGACCGGGCGGCATTCTTCTTCAGGTGGCCGAAGACGCCCTCGGACTTCCCCTCGGGGAGGGCCTTGGGGGACCAGAGCAGCTTGACCTCGTCGATCCGGGCGAACCGGCGGGCCAGCGACCCCTGAGCGTCCAGCTCCTTGATGACCTTCTCGGCCTGAGCGAGCTGCCCGTCGGTCGGGGCGGCCTTCGGGCGCATGTAGGCCAGCGGGTCCATCTTGAGACGCCAGTTCCGCTCGACGGTGGCGAACGGCAGCCCCTCGGCGATGTCCGAGAGGAGGGTGCCGATCATGGTGGACCTGACGTGGCACCAGCCGGGCGGCGCTTCCGCCACGGCCTTCCACGTGAGGTTCTCACGGAAGTCCTCGCGCTTCGTCTCCTCCCGGGCCTCGTGGAGGGCGAGAAGCCACTTGGCGATCCCGAGCACCTTCTCGGACCGGGTGAGGGCATCGGCCTCCAGCAGGGGGAGGGCCTTGGCCACCGTGTCCTTGGAGAACTCGGCCAGCCCGCGCAGGAGCATCCCTCGCTCCTCCAGCTTCTCGGCCATGGCCTGATCCGCGTTCTTCAGGGTCGTGCCCTTGAAAAGCCACTCCTTCATGGGAAGGGCGTGCATGTGGTGCCACGGCCCCGTGACCGGCTGACCCCAGACCGGGGTGGTCGTGAGGAAGACCCCGGTAACCTTGGCCTTCCGGACCTTCTCCTCCAGCGCCCGAACGGCGGGCCGATAGAGCTTCGGGGTGATGTCCGTGTCGGGGTTCCACATCACGGGGATGAGAGCACCCTCGTCGTCGATGGCCACGAGGCCGCCGTACGCCTCCACGAACTTCCGGCAGGCGTGACACGTGTAGTGTGCCTGCACGTCCGCCGGGAGAGCGAAGAGGAAGTTCTCGAAGAGGTTCGCGGCGTCCGTCGTGAAGAGACGCATCCCGTTCTTCACCGTCCGGGCGAGGAACGTCTCCTGAATCCCGAGGAGGAAGTCCTCGTACTGGTCCGGGTCGTGCAGCTCCGGGTAGGTGGTGGGGAGAGTGCCGGTCTTCATCGTCTTTACTCCTTGGATGTAAGATTACAACTTCAAGTATTCCGGGTCAAGTCGAAAGTTACTTCGCCGCCGGAAGACTGGGCGTGCTCATCGCCCGTCGCTCCGGAGGGCGGCGTCGTTGTCCACAACCTCGATCCCGATGCACTCGGTCCGGTCGAATCCCTGCCCGTAGCCGCCGCCCAGAAGATCGCGCTCGACAGCTTCGGGATCGGTCGTCGTGTAGAAGGAGCGGAAGATCTCGCCCGATGCCGGGTCATGCACCCGACGGCACATGAGGTAACGGAGCATCACTCCCCTCCCTTCTGGCCGCCACGGCACACGTACCGCGCGGCGACCTCCCCCTTCGGGTCCGTCTCCTCGCAGACGCGCAGGGCGAGTGCGATCTTCTGCACACGCGTCAGACCGTCGAGCGTGATCCTCCGGGCGAGGAGGGCGCGGAGAGCGTCTCGGAGATTCGAGACTTCATCGAAGAGGTGGGCGTATCTCGGCTTGTTGGACAGCGTGACGAGGGAACTCGCCAGCGCCTCCTCGGCCATCTTCCGCGCGCTATCCATTCGTCTTCTCCTCTCCCCGGACGGCGGCGCGAAGGGCTCGCGTCGCTGACTGGGACCGGAACAACATGCGCTCGAACAGATCCGTGTCGCGCGACCACGCCGGGACGCGGCGCTGCTCCGCGTCCGCCGCCTCCCACTCCACCGCAGCCTCCGCGACGGCGAGGAGCGCCGGGCCATGCTCGGTGTAGAAGGCTTCAACGCGCGCACCGGCGTCCGAGAACTCCTCCCACGGAACCGACTCGCGACCGACAAAGGCGGCGGACTCCTCAAGCCTCCTTCCCTCCGCCACGACCTCCGCGATGCGCGAGGCGGGCGCGGTCACGGCTTCTGCTCCTTGCTGCGCGCCACCCATCCGTACCAGAACGACGATGCTGCGAGCGCGACTAGGGCGAGGCGCGCGGGTCCGGGCGGTATCTGCACCGCGACCATCGTGCCGAATGCCGTCACGAGCAGCCCGATCGCGACCATCAGGTGAGCCCAGTGGTTCTCGCGGGTCTCGCTCACGACCTCACCCCCCGCAGCCGGGAGAGGGCGGAGTCGAGGGCGTCCTTTGCCTCGCGCTCCTGCGCCATCGTCACGGAGCTGGACACCGCATCCGCAGCACCGGCCACGTCGAGGAGCGCCGGGAGGTTGTTGACGGCGAAGACGAAGAGAGCGGCGTTGTGTGGCCCACTAACGAGCGCAACGGGACCGGCTTCTCCGAGAGGTGGATAGACGCCCCACTCCTCGGTCAGTTGGCCTTCGTATGGCGGCTGCGGGAACTCATGCTCCTTCACCGTCCAATGGTTCGTGTCGCCCACGGTCGTGAGCTTCTCGTGGAGGCTCGTCTCCACCGGCCCCGGCGTCGCTGCCTCGATCAGCCTGCGCCCCTCGGCGATGAGGGCGGAGATGGAAGCGGGGGCTGCATCAGTCGTCATTGAGCGTCTCCCGTGTGCTGATCTCTGCGATGTGTGCCTCACGTTCCTTCTCCTCCCCGCGCTCCTCGCGCTCGGCCGCGCGGACGCGGGCGGCGTGGGGCTTGTCCCTCTGTGTCGTGATGACAAACCGATACCCGTCTTTCGCTCGCCATCGTTTCGTGATGCAGGGGGCGCCGCGCCGAGCGCTGCACACGAACACCGGGCACACCACGGCCAGCGCGTCACGCATCGCGCCCCTCCTCCTCGGCCGGAGCGGAGAGGTTCGCCGTTCGCGCCTTTCGTATGAGGACAAACTCATGGCTAAAGTCGAGCGCCTTTGGCTCGCCCTCCATGCGAAGCCCGTGTAGATGGCGGAGCCGCTCCGTGCAAGCCGCCAGCGCCTTCTTCAGCCGCTCGACCTCGGCGCGTAGGCTCAGGACGAGATCGTTGGTGTGCCAGTTGCAAAGCGAGGTGTCCGTGACTCCAGCTCGATCCTTCCCGGCCTCGTCACGGCAGCGAGCGCACGCGGGCTGGTAGATGTGCTCGGGCGTCTTCACTTCCCCGCCTCGGCCGCCTTGACCTCGGCCCGGTGCTTGGCCCGCTCGTCCTCGATCCGGATCGTCTCGATGGTCCAGCCGTCCTTCTTGTAAGCCTCGACCTGCTGCTCTCCGCCCTCGCGGACCCCCCACCAGCACTCGCACCCCCAGACCACGTCCCCGTTGTCGAGGAGGATCTTCGGGTTCTTCATCTTCCCCTCGACGGCAGCCTCGGCCAGCCAGCCGACAGCCGTCGTCGGGATCTCGTTGCCCACGTACGTCCCCGGGCCGAGCACCTTGAGGGTCTTCGTGGCTTCGGTCGAACCGTAGATGGCGTAGACCTTCGTTCCGATCTCGTGACGTGGCACTTTCTCTCCTTCTACCGTACCGTGCTCTTCATCCAGAACCACGAGCCGATGACGAGGCACAGAATCGCCACCGCCGCGTAGGCCATGAACCACAGGAGGATTTTCACACCTTTGGGGGTGGATACCAGCGGGTGTGCCTCTCAACGACTTCTTCGAGCTTGGCGAGCTGCTTCTCGGTCAGCTCCTGCTTGGACGCGATGCGAGTCGTGATGTTTTCCACGAACTCCGTCTCCCACGTGCTCAGGTCGTCGAGGTAGGGTTCGAGGTCTTCGAGGAGGCGAACGGGATCGCTCACGAGATCCTCGCGATCGTGACCTTCTTCGCCCCGTCCGGGAGGGTCTCGATCGTCTCCGCGAGGCACACCGAGGGGCCGGGGTAGATGATGTTCGCGGCCCTCTTCAGCACAGTGCTCTGGCAGTCCGGCAGGAGGATCTGAGTCGTGCAGAGCAGCGGGCAGTCGGGGTCGTCCTCTTCGATGTCCAGCTCGAAGGAGGCCAGCATCGAGATGCCCTGCGCCTTGCAGAAGCGGATCACGTCGTCCATGAGGGGGGAGATGTTCGCGTCGTAGAAGGCTTCCTTGGGACCAGTCATCGTCTTTACCCCTTGGCCGTGGATGCTACCTCGGACAAGATCAAAATGTCAAGCCCCCCAATCAAGATGACCGGGGGGCTCGATGACTCATTCGGGCGCGAGAGGGGCCACACCCACTGCCGGGTGGAACTTGAGGGCGAAGACCGTGGCGATGACCTTCCCCGTGAAGGGAGTGGCCGATGTCGTGATGCCGATCGAGGATGCCATCTCCTGCTCGAAGGCCGGGGTGTCCCAGTGGCCGGTGTAGACCACCTGCGCCCCGAGACGGTTGTCCAGAGCCGTTCCGAACCGGTCCGGCGTGTCCTCGTCTCCCATCGTCCACGAGAGGTCGTTGCTGGGAAGCTCGAAGTCCGTGAAGGTGATGTTCGTGAGCGGACCCTCGTTCGTGATGGCCCACGCCCCGGGGGTGCCCGAGACGAGCGATGTCAGGACGATGTCCTCGGGGGCAACCCCTTCCGAGGCCACAACCCGGTCCGCGAGGTCGAGGTTGATGGCCGTGATGATGTTCGCCCGGAGGGTGGCCGTATCCATCACCGGCAGGAGCAGGGTGGCCTCCGCACAGTAGATGACCGCCCCGGTCGCGACAGTGGCCAGCTCCCCGGGAGCCCCTTCCGCCACGGCCCTCAGCGCCAGAATGTCCTGCTGGAGGTCCGGGCGGGTGGCCACTACCTCGTCCGACTGGTCGAGGTTGATGGCGGCGATCAGGTTGTCCACGAGGTCCGAAGCCGTCACGACGTCCGGGTAGGCGAGGAAGGCCCCGCTCACGAGAACGTTCGCCGTGGTCTCGGCGAGGGCGAGAAGTCCCGGAGCCCCGGCGGCAACAGCCGTCACGAGGACGGTGGTCGTCTCGGGGACGAGGGAAGCAACCACTTCCGCCGACTGGTCGAGGTTGATGGCGGCGATCATGTTGGCCGCCGTCTCGGCAGGGGTGACCCCCACCGTGACTTCCCCTGCTCCCGTCCGAGCCGCCTTGAACGTGTAGACCGTGGTCCCGATCGTGAAGGTCTCGGTGTCGGCCGTGACCGCCCCGCCCACCTCGAAGGTGCCAGTGGCGTAGGGGCTCGTCAGCCCCGTGACTTCCCCGGCCCCGGTCCGGATCGGCTTGACGGTGTACGTCTGGTCCCCGACCGTGAGGGTGTCTTCCAGAGCCGCCGGGCCACTGACGGCAACCTGACCGACCGCGTAGGGGCTCGCCACGCCGTTGATCCAGCCCTGCCCGATCCGGCCATGCTTGAAGACGAAGCCCTGATTGTCGATCATGAACTCTTCGTCGAGAACCCCGACCCCGGCGATGGACATGCCTCCGACGGCGTAGACCTCGTCGAGGATCTCCTCCGTCACGCGAGCCGTCACCCCGAGGAGGATGGACGCAGCCGGGAGGAGCTTCTTCGTGGAGTAGACGGTGGTTTCCGCCGGGTCCACGGAGATCTCTTCCTCGTTGACGAGGAGTTCCATGCCCGCCCCGCCGACCGGGGCCTTCGCGAGAAAACCGGCGAGGAACGTCTGGAGACCATTGACGATCTGGGGACCAGCCACCTCTCCCGGGCCAGACTGGGTTCGGACTGCGGCACTCTGCTTCCTGACGGCCATGGGCGGCCTCCTTCAGGAGGATAGTCACGTCAGCCGTCCGTGCGCGTGAAGGATTTCCGAACTTCCGCCTTCTCGTGGACGAGGGCGAGGTTCTTCAGAACTTCCTCCCGGAGCTTCTTGGCCTCCAGCGTCCGGAGGAACGGGAGGCACTTCGCGAGGAGGACGGATGATTCTAGGGTGGCGTCAGCGTGGTCGAGGATGGCCTTGGCCCGAAGCTGGGACTTCTCGATGTCCGCCTTCAGGAGGGCGGGGGCCAGCAGCCCGAGCATCAGGAGGCTGTTGATCGGATGGGACGTATCCCCGGGCAGCTTCTCGTCGGACATGTTCTTCCACTCTCCTGTTCTTCTCTTCGCGGTCCTTGCACCACAGGTACCAGATCATCCCCAGCGAGAAATTCATCACCCCGATGAACCCCAGCCAGTAGGACGTCTAGATCTGGTTCAGCCGATCGAGCATCTAGTCCACCTTGCACTCGTGCCGGGCGATCATGTCCCGGAGCCGGGCGGTCTCCAGAATCTGATTCTGGAGGGCCTGTTCGAGATCCCGAATCCGGACCTTCGTCCACGTCTGGCAGGTCTCGGGGTTGTGCCCCGTAAACTCGAACTTCCCGTACAGGAGGATGCACCCGCAGAGGGGGCACTTCGTCGGCTCGATCACCTGTACCCCCCGCGCCACATGGCCTCACACTCGTACTCTTTCTTGCCGTCGTCGAGACACGCCTTCATGAAGTTGTGCTTCGCCCGGGTCTCCCATACCACGGCCACGAAAATGAGAATGACGGCCAGCCAGAACAGGAGGCTGATCGTGCCGGGAACTTTCATCCCGTCGATTCTCACGGGCCGACCTCTTCCCCGTCGTACGGGGGGTTGAGGTTGATGACGACGTCTTCCTGCTGGGTCTGGACGGGCTCTTCCGTGTCGTTCGGGCGAAGAACGAAGTGCAGCCCGATGAACTCCAGCGTGGGCCTCTGACGGTAGTAGAGGTGCAGCCCCATCTCCCCCCGGGCCTGCATCTCCTTCGTCGTGGTGTGCTCGTTGCAGATGACCCTGAAATCCGAGAGGAGGTGCTTGGCCATGAGGGAGTAGAGGAACTTCTCCACGCGGGTCGTCATGCCCGCCCACGTCTTGGAGCCATTCGGTTCGTAGGCGAAAGGAGCCAGACAGTCGATGACCATGTTCTTCACGTAGAGGACGAGCTGATGGCTGTTCACCTTGTCGAGGGCACCCGGGATCGGGGTCTTCAGAGGCGGGGACGGAGGCGCATCGTCCTCCCCCTCTTCGAGGTGCTCGATGACCCCGTGCTCGTCCGGGGCCTTCCACTTCCGCTTGTAGTTCTTGGCCATCTTCTTCTCGATCGCCCGGACGTAGTCCACCCCCAAGAGGTCCACGATCCCGGCCCACAGGATGAAGATGTCGGCCATCTCGCTCTCATCCCCGGGGGTCTCGGCCAGCTCGATGGCCTCGCGCCGGAGGTGCTCCGCCTTGGACTTGACCGTGCTCCCCGGGAAGGTCTCCCGGTTCCACTTCCCGATCTCCCGAATCAGGGTCTCCAGAGTCCTCTTTTCCTCCGTCATCGCTTGCTCCTACGTTTCGAGAGCCGACAGCTTCTTAGCCAGCTTCCAGCAGACCTTGCAATCGACCTCTGTGGGCTGCTCACCCATCTCCTGAATAGGATCACGCTCGCCGGAGTATGCCCACTTCCGGCACAGGGACATGTTGTTGACGAAGTAGTGGAACTTCACCGCGAGTGGGGGCCACGCCCAGCCGTTTTCCGTCATTTCAGGGCTTCCTTCCGGGCCTCGATCCGGGCCAGCCGGTTCTTCAGGGACTGGATGTAGTCCTCCTTGGACCCGAACCGCCTCCCCGGGGCGCACGAGGTGTTCATCCCCCGACCGAACTCATAGTCGCAGTAGATCGAGGTGTCGTTGTCCCGGCGGCCCTGCGCGTCCGGGCTCCAGTACCGGTAGAGCTTGGTGATCTTCCCGAGGCACTCCCCCGTGTCGAGGTCGAACATGTCGTCCCCCACCTTCAGGGTCGAGTGCTCCAGCATCTTCCTGTCGAGCCATGCGGTCTTGGCCGCCATGGCGTCGTCGCGGGCTTTCAGCAGGGCTCGGAGTTCTTCGTTCTCGGCTTCGGTGAGTGGATGGATCATGCAGCCACCTTACACGTACAAGCTCGGAAAGTCAATTGGAAACTAGGTGTCGTTCGCTTTCCTTCGGGCGGCCTCGAACTGGCGGTTCTTCAGCTCGGTCACCTTGACCTCGATGACGTGGGCCAGCTCCAGCTTGCAGGGGATGCAGACGTGGTCCCAGCTTCGCTCCGCGTAGTAGGTCTGGACGAGCCCGTGGATGGCGAGGTTCAGCTTGAGGTTCTGCTCCTCGTACTTCGAGGGCTCGAACCTCTGGTCGCAGATGTCGCAGACGTAGACGTTCAGCTTCACCTTTTCTTCTCCTCCGGCCACCGGTCGAGCTTCTCCCCGGGGTGGCAGAAGCAGGTGGTCTTCCCTTTCCAGTCGCAGCCCGGGGCCGGGCAAGTCCGGCGGACGCACACCCGGATGCGGTGCCCGTCCTCACAGCCGTAGATCCGTCCCCGGCAGTTGTCGTCGTGGTCGTGGCCCGGGGGAGAGAAGTAGAGCTGGAGGCTCTCCCGGAACTCCCCCTTGTGGGCCGGGTGGAGGGACTTCCCGCACCCGGGGTGGGGGCAGATCACGTATCCACCTCCGGGAGGGGCTCGGGCACCGGTCGGATGATGACCTCCACCTCGATGTCCCGGCTGAGGTAGTGGGGGTCACGTTGGGCGGCGGAGAAAACCTCCGCACACGCCTGCCCCATGTGGAAGGCCATGACGCTGAACTTCGCGGACTCCAGCTCGGCCACCGGTACCCGGGTTACCCGGCGATACGTCTTCACCTCAGATTCCTCCTCGCCCACTGCTCCTTGAGGGTGCGGACCTGCTTGCGGAGCTTGCGCCTCTCCAGCGTGAGCTTGGCCACCTTCTCCATAAGGATGACCTCGTTGCAGCAATCGAACGGTCCGGGGGCGTGCCGGGGGGTCGTGCAGACCGGGCAGTATCGGATCTCGGTCACCACGTACTTCGCGGCGTGGCGGATGCGAGTCACGGGCTTCTTCTTGACCACGGGCTTGGGCGGAGACTTCCGATTGAACGGGTTGTCACAGTGGCAGTCCGAGCAGGCCCGGGAGATCCCGCAGCCCTCGCACGGGCCGTACGAACCTCTCCCTCCGCAGAATCCCTGCCGGGGTCCGGTGTGGCACTTCTCGCAGATGAACATCGTCACCTCCTACTTCGGCCCCATGCAGACCTTCCGGAACGCCTCCGGGTTGAATCGCGGGTTCTGGGTGGCGAGGGTCTTCGTCATGACCGCCACCGTGTGGTACCGCGCCTCGTACTTGTGGCTGCCCTCGGGCTCGTCCGGCCGGGCCATGCAGAGCCCCACGGCCACGATCTCGAAGTCCTTCTTTGTCATGCTCCCTCCAGTCGGTCGTACATCCAACCTGCCCGGTCGCCGCTGTCCTGAACCTCCCCGGTCTCCAACCTCTCGATCTGGGCTCGGAGCCGGAAGTACCGGTCCGTCCACTTCGGGTCGTCCGGATGGAACCCGAGGCTGTTGATGCAGCAGGCGTGCATCGTGCAGATCGGCCGGAGGTGCGGGGCCGCCGTGCAGCCCTTCCCGGGCTCGACGGCCATGAGCGGGAGGGTGGGGTGCCCGGTCCGATCGAGCTTCACCCCGTGGATCTCCTCGGCCCACTGGATGGCCATCTCGCAGTATTCGGGCGAGCAGCAACGGTTGGGCGGGATCTCCTCGGGTCGGGCGTTCTTGAAGCATGTCGGACCCCCACAGAGGGGTCCGGTGTGCTCGGCCATCTTCCTGTAGAGGCCCGCCAGCTTCTTCGTCGTCATGGGGCTATTCTGTCAGTTCAAGCTCGTCCTGTCAAGTAGACTTGAGTTATCAGGCCGGATTAGGCGCAACGAATCTTGTGGTCCCAGAAGTCCAGTTTTGAACCCGCATGGGCAGCGGGTTCTTGACGGATCACAGGAGTCGTGTCACAGCACTTGGCGTAAACGACCCCCGATAACGTCACTGCCCGGAAGTCCTGTCTTCGGCCGACGGCCGGGGGTACTGGGCGAGGAGGATCGTCAGGTCGTCGATGAGGGCCTGAATCTGCTCCGGACCCCCGATGACCCACTCCTGACACGAGTGGGGGAGGTAGACGGTTCCCCGGGGGAGGGGAGGGGTCTCCCCCGGGAAGTTCGTTTTCTCCCGGGCATCGTGGTACGGCTCGACCTCGATGGGGTAGCCCTGAGCATCCGTTTCCCCGAGGACGGCCTTGGCCTCACCCGATCGGTACATGGTTCTCCTCACTGCCCCGAAGCCCGGGAGGCAGATCCTTCGGGTCCACTTCCCGACCTTCCGCGCACTGGACGGGGTTTCGCCGATCGTGAACGGCGAGGACCATGGCGCAGTGGGCGCAGGTGTGGAACCCGAGGCGGCACCTCCGGGGGGCCAGCTTCTTCTTCGCGTAGCCGAGAATGTGAACCCAGATGTCGAGAGCCACGAGGACGATGAGGAGGAGGGTCATCGGGTCTTGGCAGTCGAGCCAAGCCAGAACGGGGTGCAACATGGGCTTGTCCTTCCGCGACAACCGGGATTCGCCGTCGGCCCGGGGTCTCCCCCGGGGGTTTTTTCCTTCCGGGAGCCCGGGAAATCGGACTCCGAGGTCTGGTTTAGCTGGTTCCTTCTGTCTGAAGTCAAGTCTTACTTTTCAAGATCATGCGTGCGGTTTTGCGTGCTAACTCTCTCATTTCAGGAGTGTTAGGTGGAATTATGATCTTGGAAGTTCTCAGAGACTTTAGCTTGGGTCCATGGAGACGAAGGTTGCGCTTGAGGGCTCGGATGTACTTGTCCCTCATATCTGGAGTCGTCCTGCCCTGATAGTGGTAGTCCTCGTGGACCATGGGAGTGTCTCGCCGGAGATCATGGGGGTACTTCAGTGCAGGGCCTCTCGGGCGTCGGGGTGGACTGGTGAAGTGAAAAGCCTCCTTGACGATCTGGACATGGGCCTCGGCGTCACGCTTCAGGACTTCCCGGACAGGGGTGACGGTGGGGCGCAGCCCGGAGGCCCGGAGTTCCCGGAGCCAGTCGTAGAAGGCACCGGTCGCACGGTTCCGGGCGTGGTAGAGGTTCTTCGAGAGCTGGCTTCGAGGCTTCTGGGCAGCCCCCACGTACCTGATGCGGCTGTCCCTCGGATCTCTGAGCAGGTAGACGACGGTCGTCGGGAGCATCACAGCGGGACCAGCTCCCATGACTCAGGGGTGGGGGTTCGGAATGTCCTCGGGGCTCATCTCGATCTCCAGCACGTCCCCGAGAATGGGGTCGCGGACGAGCGTCCCGAACTCCTCGATGGTCGGCTCGGGGGTCGGCTCGGGGGTCGGCTCGGGAGTCGGAGCCGGGTCCGGCCAGATCCGGGCGACGAGCCCCTCGGGGATGTCCATCCCGGCGAACGTGGTCCTCTTCGGGCCATCGGTGAGGGCGCGGGCGATCCGCTCCCAGTTCGCCTCCCGGTTGCCCCGTCCGGCGAGGATGGCCCTCCCCGCCTGCTCGGCGCGGTGCTTGCGGGCCTCCTCGGGGGTGCGGGCCGTGGGGGCGGTGCGGGTTCCGGTCTTCTTGAGGGTCGGCATGGGATTTCTCCCTTTCTCCCGGCTTCCAGCCGGGGGGCTAGTCTACTTTTTCCCGGGCATCCAGCCCGCTGGGGGAAGCCACCCGGCCGTGAGGGCCTGAGCCTCATAGGGGAGGGGCAGTGCTGACTTAGAAATGGCCTTGCGGGCTCTCTGAAGGGCTGTTTCTGCCTGCGTGAGGGAGAGCCAGAAGTAGCCGTTCTCGTCCCAAAGTGTCCCCGGTAGGTTCCCGAGGAGGCGGGTGACCCGCCTGTGGTCGGGGTCTCCGAGGAGCGTGTCCTCCGGAAGTGCCCCGAGTGTTGGCTTGGGAAGGTCCGCCCCGAGAGTGACCCCCTCGACTCCGTCCTCGTAGATCCAGCGTATGCGGTAGGAATCGGTGGACTTCTTCCGGTAGAGGATCAGGTCGGAATCAGGGGGCGTCATGCTTTTCCTCGCTCTCGAAGACGAAGAACGGGGGGTAGTGGCCGGTCTTGACGAGCCAGATGAGGAGGGCGGCGGACAGCCTGTCCTCCAGCTCGACCTTCTCCCCGGGGGTGATCTTCTCCAGCCACCCCTCGATCGTATCCCCGAGAAGGGTTTCCAGCTCCCCCTCGACGTGTTCGAGGAGGAGGTCCGCGAATCCGGCGAGCTTCAGGACTTCCCGGACGGCGGAGCACTCAGCCCTTCCCGACCAGAACGTCTGGCCCTTTTCGAGACCGAGGGCTTTCGGCCCGGCCTTGATGGCGTAAGCCCGGGTGGCGTAGGGGCCTTGGAGAGTGGACATGTCCTCGGGGTCCAGCGCCACCCAGTAGGTGTCCTGCGCGGTCTTGGGGGGCTTGACGATCATGGGCTTCTTCAGGACGGTGGCCTGATCCCGGAGAACCTTCAGCTCGTCGTAGACCCGGTCGAGGGCCTCCCTCTCGGAGCTGGAGAGCTTGGGGGCCAGCCACTCGTACTGGAGGTCGGCGTTCGTGGGCATCTCAGGACTTCCCCTTCTTCTCGTCGCCCCGGAGGTAGACCTTCCGCATGGCGTGGGTGGACGCCGTGCTCACGCTCGCCAGCTCCTTGGCCATCTCCCGGTGGTCGTGGATGAGGCGGATGACCGCTCCTGCCCACCCGTCCTCGGCCGGGCGGCCCGCAGGCCAGCCCGGGGTCAGGCCGAACGAGATCTCGTAGTCCTTGAGGTCTTCTTCCGTGAGTCTGGGCATCTCAGTCTCCTACCGGGAAGAGCTTCTGGGCTTCCCGGATGGCGTCGAGGACCGGAGGGGCGTAGTGCTCCTTGGCCCGCATCTTCTCGATGTCCCTCTCAAAGGCGAGGAGGGCGAGGCCGATGATCTCGTTCTGCTCCGAGGTGAGGTCGGACACGAGACTCTTCAGCTCCTTGAGGTCGTAATCCGGTGGCCCGAAGTAGTTCGAGATCACCCGGCCGTACTTCAGGGTCCACTGGGTGTGGTAGAGGGCGGGTCTCGGGTCGTTCGGGTCTCTCGGGGTCGGAAGTTCTTCCGGGCTCTTCTTGCGCGTCACCTAGCCTCCCTTCGGATCTTCCGGGGTGGAGGTGAAGGACTCAAACCTCAGCCCCTTTGAGGCCCATTTCTACTCCCTAGAATCCAGCATCGAGACCGGTGAAGAGGCCGCCACAGTCGGACTCGACGAAGTCCTTAGCGGACTTGAGCCCGGCCGTGGGGCAGATAGTCCGGACCAGCTTGATGGCATTGATCTTCTGCATGGCGCGGGTGTACTTCTGGACTTCCCGGAGCTGGAACATCGGGATCTCGTACCCGACTCCCCCGCAGGACAGGGTGATGTGGAGCTTCACCGGGGCCAGAGGATCGGTGACCGGGGCTGCCCCCGGGGCCGCGACCCCGGTGGTGCGGGCGATGCCCTCCACGGTATCGGCCATCTCGCGGAGAACTTCGGCCATGGCGAGGAGCTGGGGGTGATGGCCGCTCACCTGAGCGTCCCGTCCGCATCGAAGACGTACATCCCGGCCTCGTCGCTCATGGCGGTCCAGTCGATCTGGGCCTTCGGGACCGTGAGCTTGAAGGCTCCCCCGTTGCTCGGGGCGTACCAGAAAGTCCACTTGGAGTAGTCCTCGCCCTTGAGGACGGCGCGGAACGCGGCGACCCTTTCCGACCCGAGGAGGGACGAACCGGCGTAGGGGTTGCCCCCGGGGGGCTCTCCGACGTGGATGAGAACGTTGCCGATGTGGTGGCGGGTGAACATCACTTCGCGCTCCTGATCTGCTCTTCGGTCCACCCGAGGAGGGCCATGACCTTGCGGAGGGCCTCCTCGTTCGTGCGGTAGGTCTCGGCGGAGTTGTGGGAGAGGATGATCTTGCCACGCTCGTCCTTGACGACGAGCTTGTTGCCGTAGCGGCCCTTGCCCTCGCTCCGGAAGTAGCGGCCACCGCTGCGGAACCGGCGGTCCGTGTTGCAGTACCCCTCCTCGATCGTGGCCTTGAAGCCGGTCACCGAGGTCGTGGAGTTCACGGCGATGGCGAGCTGGGCGAGGCGGGGGGCGCGTCTTTTCTCCATGCCTCGATACTACAAGATCAAGATAGACTCGTCAAGTCTTTTTCGCGGGGCGCTTCTGCTTCTCGATGAACTCCCCGGCCTTGATGATTCCCTCCAGTGCCGCCTCCAGCATCTTGTCCGCCCGGGGGTCGCCGTCGGTCTGGGCATCCAGTGCCTCGGCGGCCCGCTGGACGACCTGCGTCAGGTAAGTCTGGACTTCCCGGCCGCTCTCGCTCTTACAGATGACGCACCCGCCCTTGGTGATGTCCTTGAGGTGCTTGCCACAGACGGAGATCGAGTCGTTCAGCTTCTTGAGTTCGAGGAAGTCCTGATGGAGGGCGGAAGCCCGCTCCTCCCAGCAACTCGCGCACACCCCACCAGCCAGATCCCCCTTGACATGAGGGCACGGGACAAAAAGAGGAAGGCGAGGGTTCACTTCTTTTCCTGCCTCTTCCTCCGCATGTACTCCGCCATGCAGCGCCGACATGCCCGCCGCCCATTTTTCCGAACATGAGTGTTGGCGGAGTCAAAAACGTGCCCACGAATACAGCTAGTTTTCTGCCGACAGAAGTTCCTCCCCCCACCATCCCTATCCTGCATGTTCAGAAGCTGCGATCCGGGGCGCAAGTGCCGGGGGTTCACACACGGAGGGTTATTGCAGGAATGAAGAGCCAAGGCTCCCGGGGGGAGCGGCCCGTATTCCCTTTCGTATGCGAACCGATGGGCAAGCACCTGCCGATGACCGTCCCAGAATCGGCCATACCGACTTCGTGGGCCGCAGTTCTGCCCAACCCACAAGAAGCACCCGGACATCGGTTCAGGCTCTACATACGAGTCAAAGCGAATGTCTATGTTCACGTCCCGATCGTCTGCTTCTCCGCCAGCTTCTTCTGCTTCTCGCGTTCCCGCTTCGTCGCCTTCCAGATCCGGTTGCTCTCCTTGATGAGGTTCTGGATCACGGTCGCGTGAACGGCCGAAATCCGCTTGTGGAGGTCGTTGTAGAGAACGAGGGACTTCCCGCTGGCCCGGCGAATCGGGGTGGTCGTCCCCTCGATCCCGTACTCCAGCAGCCGGATGATGGCCTGCCTCTCCTCGAAGTTCAGGGTAATGAAGGGGCAGACCTCGTGCGGCTCGCTCCTCGGGAAGTGGTGGGCCGGAGGCTTGAGCCTCGCGGCCATGAGCACCTGCTCTTTCGTGGTTCTCAGCTTCGATGTCACACGCATCTCCTTTCTCGGTTCCTCTAGTGCCAGCGATGGTTCCAGCCGTTGACCAGAGCATCGGCGACATCCTTGCTGCGGCGCGGGGCAAGGGGGTTGAGAGGCTTGTCCCGGCGCGTCTCCGCCCGGCGGACGGAACCCCGCTTCCGGGAAGCCCACCGGACATCCCGGAGGCAGGACTGACAGGTGTTCACACGGCTTCCGTGCCGTGACTCCGAATGGTCGAAGCAAAGGCTCGGCTTCGGGAAGTGACAGGTGTCGCAGACCTTGTCGGACACGTCAGCCCCTCCGACTCTCGAAGGCGGCCTCGGGGAGGCGGGTGATCTTCCGGGCCTCGTCCTTGTTCTTCGTGAGCTTCAGGGCGTACTTCGCGATCCGCTTCACCCGCTTCTCGGACGAGAGCTTCCCCCAGCCGGGCACCTGCCGGAAGTGGGGTCGGACGTAGACGGTGCCGCTGAGCATTGCCCGGACGCGGGTCTGGAGAACCTGAGCCGCCTCGTCGGGGCTCAGGTTTTCGAGTGTGAGGTTCAGGGTCATCTTCACGTCTTTACTCCTCGGGCTACGCCTCGACCTCTTCGACGTCCTCGGTCTCGGGAGTCGGGGACTCGCCCTTCTTTGGCTTCTTCACCGGGGGGAGGGGCTCGACCTTCCACTGCTGGAGGCAGAGCGGCCCCATGCTTTTCGGGCTGCCGTTCTCGGCTTCGAGACCGGACAGGAGGAAGGCGTTCCCCGTCACGTTGGCGAGGAAGGTCCGAACGAGAGGCTGGACGAGATTGGCGAACGAGCGGTCGTCGGGGGCCACGAGAGCCGCGACGTACCCGAGAGACTGACGGTCCTCGTAGATGAGGACGCCTTCCACGGTCTTCTGGTCCTTCTCGGGAACCGGGGTGCCATGGTCGCGGAGGAGGGTGATCTTGACTCTCATCCGACTGCCACTCCGACCAGAAAGCCGACCACGAGGCCGACGATCGCGGACAGACACACGAGGATGGCAGGAACGAAGTCCGTGCCCTTTCGTGCCACCCTGTTAGCCTCCTCCATCCGGTGCCGGGAGAGCGCCGAGTAGAAGCTCTTGGCGCACAGGTCACAGAGGTTGATGGCGAAGGGCTGATCCCCGAGCAGCCTCGCGTCGATGACGATTTGGTCCATTCGACCTCCTTGGAAAACGGGGCTCCGAAGAGCCCCGCGTTTCGATCAGACGTTGACGGAAACCCCGTACCTCTCGGAGAGGATGGAGGCCCGGAGCATGGCCAGCGGGTCCACTGGCTTCGGGGGCGGCGGAGGCGGAGTGAAGATCACGGGCGGGACGAAGGGCTTCGGGGCCGCCTCGACCGTCGCCCGGAGGTTCTCCGCCGACGGAGCCGTGGGAGGCATGGCCACTCCGGCCTTGATGGCTGCCAGCTTGGCCCGGATCTCTTCGAGAGAGGGAACGGTGGCCTTGGCCGGGACCGGGGGGAAGGACACGGTGGCGGTTCCGGCCGACGTCGCCGTGACCTCGACCTTGGGGGCGGGCATTTCCTTCTCCTCCTTGAGGGGCGCGGGTGCGACTGAAGTCGAGACCGAGTTCCCCTTGGGGTTCGTCCCCTTGGTGACCGAGAACGTCCGGGGGACCGGGGGCCTTCCGCCGCCCGGGAGGGGCCGCTCGGCCGCCGCGAGCATCTTGGCGTCGAGGTACCCGTGCGTTTCGAGGAACCGGTAGAGGACGAGGAAGTAGGGCCACTTGGCAGCCTTCTCCCTGAGCCTCTCGGCGAGAGCGACCCGGCCCGGGGTGTTGAACCACCCGTTCCGGAGGTTGAACTCGTCCACAATGTCCATCACGGGCTTGCGGGGAGGGGCGGGCTTCCGAGGCATTGCCATTTCGTCTTTACCTTTCTCGGGGTCTTTTCTGACCGCACGAGAATACTAGCACCACAAGATAGAACTGTCAAGCACCATGCTTCGGGTGGCCCACAACCTGATGCGCTCGACGGAACCGGGTGTAGACCTCCTCGACCTTCTTCACCGGAAGTTTGAACTTCCCGGCGATCTTCTGCTGGGCGACAGGAAGAGCATCCCCTACAGACACCCGGTGCTCCACCGCCAGCCAGATCTGGAAGTCGTCCCACTGGCGCGAAAGGGTGCGCCGACTCGGGACCGTGATGGTCTGCCCCGCAAACGTAGAAAGGAAATCCCGAGTCGTCTTCAGGTTGAACCCGTAGTCCGCCATGTGGGCGAGGAGGGGACACGTCGGGACGTTCAGCGCGAAGAACGTCCGGAGGGCTTCCGCCTCGGTCATGTTCGCGGGCACCTTGCGATGGGGAATGGTTTCCAGCGGGGCCAGCTCCCGGGCGAGATACTCCAGTGAAGGGATGAACTTCTTGGCTGTCACGCGAACGTCACCTGCCGGGTCCGGGCGTGGGTCGTCGCCAGTGCGAGAACGACAGTGCGAGCAAGGTAATCCGAGTAGCTGACCACGAGTTCTGGGTCGGGGGTCTTCCAGTAGGACCGCACGAAGCTCACGGACACGAACTTCCCCTTCAGCCGCTGCATGGTGACGAACCGGATCGGGTCACACCACTGGGTCTTGGCGTAGAGGTTGTGCCGGTCGATGGCGGCCTCGATCTGCCGGGGAAGCTGGATGGCTACAAACCGCTCCCGATCCTGTGCGTCCATAGCCACGTCCGGCCCGGGGATGGTGGGGTGATTTGCATCCTCCTCGTCGGGGAGACTCTCGACCCGGACCATCCGGGCGGTCTCGACCTCATGCACGAGATCCTGCGGGAGGTGGCGCTTCAGGCGGGTCAGCTCCCGGAGCATGGAGAACTTCGCCACGCTGTAAAGAATACGAAACAGTGTCTCAGGTGAGACGTAATCCGTGAAGATAGACAGCTTTGCGACACCCCGGTGGAACTCCAGAAGAGCGGATTGTTCGAGGTCTTCACGATCTGCCGAGTCCCGCAACGAGGCGAACTGGGTTATGAAAACCGCCCGGGTCAGGTCGATCGTGGCGTATGCCCAATCTTCTTTCAAACTATCTGAATCGGGGGCTTCCCGGATGGCTCGCAGCACCTGCCAGAGGCGGGTGTTTCGTTCGCGTGCGGACATCCCCCCCGTGATTTCGGCCAAGCTCGGTTCTCCTCAACGCCGCAAAAGGATAACGGGCACGTGCCATTGTAGCGCGTGCCCGTCCCGAAACGCCACTGGGGTAGGGGGTTAGACCTGCGGAACAGAGACCTCGGCCTCGTCGATGACCGGGAGACCCTTCACGCGAGCGGCCCTCGCCGCGACGGCGGCCTTCCTCGGGGTGCCCTTCTTGGGGCCGGGCTTCTTCCTCACGGGGGCCTCGGTGGCCACGGTGGGGACGGACGTCTTGCCGACCTTGATGACCTGCGCGGCGTCCGAGGACGCGGCGGGGGCCGTCTCGACCTTCGGGGTCCGCTTGCTGCCCGGCTTGGGGCCACGCCGCTTGGGGGCGATGGCCGGTTCCGCCACCGGGGACGAGGCCGGAGCCGCTGCGAGGACGAACGAGCTGAGGCGCGTGGCCTCCTGCGCGAACGCCATGATGACGGGGGTGCCCTTCTCCTGAGCGTTCTTCGCGGCGTTGTCGAAGAAAGCCTTGAGGTAGGGGTCCGACTCGTAGGTCTTCGTGAGGAACTTCAGGGTGTTCACTGGGTGCCTCCTTCGTGCGAACCCGTCAGTGCCTCCGGGTCCGTGCTGTTGCTTTGCGGGACGGACGCTGCCGCCGCCGCCGTGGGAACTGTGGACTTCAGGGAAAACTCGAACCACTTCGGGTAGTCGGTGGGCTTGGACCACGAGATCGCCCAGTACCGGCGAGAGGTCAGGAACTTCCCGATGTTCCCCGGGACCGTGGTCAGCCCGGCCGGGCGAGACCGTTCCATGCCGTCTGCGTCCCGGAGCTTACCGTAGCTGACGACGTACCCGCCAGCGTCTTCCGGCCCGGCGGCCACGATCCGGAGCTTGATCCGGTCGGAGACCCTGACCGAGCTGGTGGGGGTACCCGGGGGAACCTCGGGGAACTTCCCGTCGTGGATCTCCCAGACCACCTTAGCGGGCCGCCCGAGGACAGCCAGAGCATCCCTCCCGAGACTGACCTGACTCTTTTTCGGAGTGACCCGAATGAAGGGGACGTCCACGAGAACGCTCTCCGGAACTCCCCTGCGCTTTCTGGTCCTGACCTTCAGGACGCGAATCGGTTCTTTGGACATCTTTCCTCCTCGGGCTACCTCAGCTTGAAACAAGACTTTTCCTCAGTTCTCGGAAGTTCCGGATCTCGGCAGCGAGGGTCTCGTAGAGCTTCGTGCGGATGTCCTCCATGAGAGCCGCGAACACCGTCTCCCTGTCGTCCCCCGGTTCCCCCGTGTAGGTCACCTCCTGCGAGACATCGAACCTGATGCTCTCGAAGTTGCCGATGTTGACGGTGAGCCCCAGATTGGCCCCCACCCTGCTCCCGGCAGTCGCCGATGTGCTTCCCGTTCCGATCATGTGGACCTTCCTATGAGGGCAGGATTGAAACCCTAAACCTCAAGTAGGAAGTTACACGATGAAGATCGAACTGTCAAGCACTATCAGTCGGTGAGTTTCACGTTCCGGCGGATGCCCCCGGTGCTCTCCTCGGTCTGGACCGTGGGCTTCTCCCTCTCGACGATGATGAAGTCGGCGGTCATCGAGACGATCCGCCACCCCTCGGACTGGTACCGCTGCTTCAGGGCCAGCTTCGCCTTGGAATCCTCGGGAAGTTCGATGGTGCGCTGTTCGATCGCCATGGTCAGGGCTCCTTCTCGTTGGACGTCAGACCGGCTTCGGCCAGAAGCTCGGCAGCCTTTTCGGGGTCCGACTCGGCCTCGTCGGCCGTGACCGGAGGGGCCGCGAGCTGAGCGGCCAGCTCGGACAGCTCGACCTCGGTCAGGACGGTCTCTTCACCGATCCCCAGTTCGGAGGCGTGCTCGGCCCTCTCCATGAGGGTCAGGCCGGACGCAGGGTCTTTCAGGAAGTCCTTGAGTCCCCGGATGTAAGCCCCCACGATCTTGATTTCGGGGTGCTCCTCGTTCCAGCTCCGGGCCATCTGGATCTTCTCGGTCATGGCGAAGTGGGGGGTGAAGTTGATGGCGTCCAGCACCCGCTTGAAGTTGAGCTGGAGGGTGGCCTGCGCCGTGTACTCCTCGAAGGAGATGACCCCCCGCTTGACGAGAAGGGTCTTCAGGGCCTCCAGAGGCTCGGTCACCTGCTCCAGCCGGGCGGAGATGTAAGCCGACCACTCCTGAAGTTTCTTGACGTCGGCAATCACCTCGCGCCGGGTCGGCTTGCCGTCCAGCCACTGCTGGTACTCCTTGGGGGAGTTGAAGACCGGGGCGTTCTTCTCCATCTCCGTCATGGTGACGGTCGGGGCCGGAGTGCCCTTCAGCTTTGCGGGACCGCCCCGGGACACGGGGGCTCCACCACCCCGGGACATGGGGACCACGTTGCCGTCGTCCTGCTTCTGGTCTTCGCTCACCTGTAGCTCCTCCCCTTCAGGGTGATGCCCCGGTTGGCTGTGTTGACGCACTCCTGCAACTTCCGGATGGAGTCCGACCGATCCGCGCCCGGAGGCACGAGAGCGTCGATCGCGAGGGCCAGCTCCTTGGCCGTGTCACGGATGACCTGCATGGCCTCGACGGCGTCCACATCCGGGGCGTGGTAGGTGAAGAGCCAGTTGACCAGCTCCTCGCGCTCCTGCTGGATCTGCTCCTCGGTCTTGGGGGTCGTCTCAGGCATGAATCTTCCTCCTCTTTCTCTTCTTCTTCGCGGGGGGCTCGGGGGCAACGACGGGTTCGGGCTCCACGACGACGGCGCGGGGCTTCCGGGTGCGCTTCGGCTTCGGGGAAGGCTCGGGCTCGGGGGTCGAAGCCGGGACTTCCACGGGGCTCTCAGGGACTTCCACGGGGGCCGGGGTGATGGCCCGGGTCCGGGCGAGCGGAGGCGGGGCTGCCCCGAGGGTGAAGTCCTCGGGGGAAACCTTCGGAACGAACCCACCCAGCATGTCCCCGGCCACCTTCAGTTGCTCGATGTCCAGCTTGATCCCGGCGAGGTGGAGGCGCACGGTGTCGGCCATGTCCATCGGCGCGTCCTCGGGGGTCTTGATGACGACCTTGGGAGTGCCGTCCGGGCGGAAGAGGGCCTCCCCCTTCTCACCCAGCTCCTGCTTGTAGAAGTACCTCTCGACCACGGACTGGTTCAGGCGAAGCCGGGCGGCCTGAATCCGCATCCGCTCCGAGAACTCCCGCTTGATCCGGTTGACCTGCTCCTTGAGGACCACCCGTTCCGTGGACTTCCGGTAGTGGCTCCACTTCCCCTCGTCGAACCAGTACCGGACCACCCGGGGGGCGAGCCGCTCTGTCGGCGGGGGTGCAGGCAGCCCGGCCTCCTTGGCCTGCATGGCGTTCTTCTCGTCCAGCTCCCGCCCGATCAGCTCGGGGATGTCGGCCAGAGAAATCCCCCGCAGGTACAGCTCCCGAGCCCGGTAGCGGACCTCGAAGGGATGCCGCGCCGCGAGGGACCGGATCTCCCTGCTCATTCTCCCGAGGCTTCCTTCAGAAGTTCGTGGACCAGCTCACCGAAGGCCACCTCGAACCGGGAGGCGTCCATGTCCCGGGCGGCCATGACCTTCTTGGCGAGGGCGGTCAGACCCTTGACCTCGTCGTTCGGGACGAGGAGGTGAACGAGGGTGAACCCGTCGTACGTGGCCTTCTTGGGCTTCTTGATCTCGACCTCGGTGGCGGACAGCTCCAGATCGGCCGTGGCCTCCTCCCGGGACTTATCCACCCACTCCGCGAACTCCGGGAACTGGGCGTAGTAATCGGTCTCGTACGGGAGGGTCTCGGTCAGCTCCAGCGGCGTGAAGGCCCCGAGGAGATCGGCCACGAGCTGGCGCTTCAGCTCCTCGTCGGACTCCCCGTGGATGTCGTTGAGCTTGAGGGTCAGGGCCTTGGCCTGATGGTCTGGAAGTACCCCGAGGTCCACGACCCGGATGACCTCCTCCCCGAGAGCGACGACGGCCCGGAACCGGTGCGCCCCGTCGATGATCTCGAAGAGCTTCCCGTCCTCCCCGACAGACCGGACGATGACGGGGCTGATGTACCCGTTGTCCCGGATGGACTTCTTCTCCAGCTCGAACATCTCGGGGGTCATGCGGTTCGGGTTCCACGGGTTCTCCCGGATCATGTGGATCGGAACCTTCTTCAGGGTGCCCTTCGCGAGATCAGACATGACGATTCCTCTCCCGCCGTGGGACGTACTGGAACGAGGCATCGAGCTGGACCGTCTCGTCCGCCCGTGCCTTCAGTCCCGGGTTGAGGTCTCCGGCCCGCTCAAAGCTGGCCACGACGACCAGCTTGCCCAGCTCGTGGGCCTTGTCGGCCAGAGGGATGGTGGCCCCGGACCCCGACACGATCACCACCCGATCGAAAGAATGAATGTGCCGAAGGGAGTCGATGACCATCTCGCGCACGGGGGACGTCCGGTCGAACTGGACGGAGTCGTCGTCCTTGTTCTGGAACACCCGGGCGAAGTGGCGACGGACCTGATACCCGGACTTCCGGAGGAAGTGGATGAACCACGAGTCGTCCTTCATAACGTGAGGCCGGGGGGAGTCCGCGCCCATGACAGGGGTCACGATGTAGGCGAGGAACAGGTCGTCCTCGGAGGAACTCAGAACGTTCCGGAGCTTGACGAAATCGCACCGGGCTCTCTGATTGCCGGTGATCCTCTTCAAGCCGTAGAACACGTTCTGGATGTCCACGAAGACCACGGACTTCATCGGGGGCCTGTAGGCCCGAGGTGCTGAGCGGGCTCCGTTCATTTACTCGTGGCTCTTGTTCTCCGCCAGCTTCTTCGTCGCCAACATGAGGACGTCCTCGAACTTCACGATCGTGTACTGGTACCCCACTCCGAGGCTCACGAAGCTCTCGTTCCAGCCGTTCGCCCAGATGGTGAACGTCATGGCCAACGGGGGCTTCCGGTTCTGGAGGAGAACGAGGAGAACAGGGTGCTCCTTCCCGTCACCGAACCCGTTCTTCGCGTCCGACTTCATCTTCACGATGGCATCGTGGAACCACGCGATCGGCTCCCACTTCCCAAGGTCACTCAGGGTCCGGTTGAAGAGCTGGGAGAAGTCCCAGCTTTCCCGGGCCTTGACCTCGACGAACCACGGGAACCGTTCGAGGGCGAGGTTGGAGAGCCGGAGATCTCCCCGCTCGATGAGGGCTCCCGAGTTCGGGGTCCGGCGGCACTCCTCGTACGGCACCCCGATGGCTGTGGCGATCATCTTGGCGACCCGCAGCTCCGTCGCTGAGCCCTTGGTCTTCGCCATGCGCCCCTGCCCGGACTTGGTCCGGGCCTTGACCTTGCCCGTGCCCTTGCAGTCAGGACAGGGCTTCTCCATGAAGCTCGCTCTCACTTCACTCCCTTCGTCAGGTCGATCTCAGGAACGTCGATCGGCGGGCCGAAGACCTCCAGCACCGCCTCTTCCGTGGACTTCCCGGCCCGCTCCAACTCGGCCACCCGGGCTTCCTTCTCGACCAGCTCAGCCATGGCCCGAACCCCGGCCTCCCCGTGGGTCTTGGCGAAGGCGTCGTCGTTGAAGGCGAAAGGCTCCACCGTCAGGTTGACGACGGGAATGCCGCCATCCGCAGGAGTGGGATCGAACTTCACCTTCCGGTAGGCCAGAACGAGGTTGTTCGGACGCTGCGTCACACGACCCCCCTTGCCCGGACTTCGAGGCACTTCTCGCACCCGCACTCGGACACCGTGATCTGCCGAGTAACAGGGTCGTACTTCACGACGTACCCGAACCCCGTGTTCATCATGACCCCGACTTCCAGTGTCTGGGGCCGGTGCTCTTCCAACAGGGTGCAGACCGCCGACGTGATGATGGAGAGCTTCTCCTCCGTGGTGAGTTCGAGGGTGCCTTCAGCCGACACGGATCAGATCCTCCACGAGGGCCTTGGTGTGTTCTGAATGCGAAATGAGAAAAGTGGGCTTGCCGACGGACCGGATCTTCAGGTAGTTCACGGCCTTGGTCGTCCCGTCCTCGTCGAGGGCATCCAGCACCTCGTCGTAGATGCAGAGGTTCACCGCCCGGCTGGCCCGGGAGCCCACGAGGTCTTGGAGAGCGAGGAGGATGGCGAGGTCGATCCGCCGCTTCTCCCCTCCCGAGTTCCCGCCGTACAGGTCGGCCCCGGAGGCATTGACGACATCCACGCTGAGCCGCTCGGCCACCCCGCCCTTCTTGAGGGACGTCGTCGCGGAGACCTTCGCCGTGATCCCGCCGTCGCTCAGGTATCCGAGGTGCTCGTTGATGAGCCGGTTCAGGGTGGGCAGGACATTCTCGATGAGGAACGCCTTGATCCCCTTCGGACCGAACCCCTCCTCCCAGAACTGGTAGAGAGCCTGCTTGTCCACGGCCTCGTCGCGGGCCTTCTGAAGACCCACGATCTCCTCGGTCTTCTCCGCCAGCTCCGCTTTCAGAGCCACGAGGTTCCGCTCGGCGGCCTCGAACCGACGCCGGAGGGCCTCCGCCGTGCCCCCGAGGGCGGTCAGGTGCTTGGCCTTGGTCTCGACGACGAGCCGGAAAGCCGACACGTTGGCCGCCCGGTCCGCCACCTTCTCGTCCGCCGTCCGACGGTCGAGGGACGCTCCGATCACGGCCTCGTTGAGCTGCCGGAGCAGGGCATCCGTCTCGGTGATGTCGGCCTCCACGGCTGCGAGCTGCTTCTCCAGCAGGGCCACGTCCTCCTGTTCGAGGCGGAGATCCTTCCCCCGGGCGGCCAGCATGGCCTCAACGGTCTCCACGTTCGACAGGGTCGAGCCGCAGTACCCGCACTTCGAGGTCTTGATGCTCTCCTTGAGCCGGGTCACTTCCGTGGTCCAGCCCTCCACCTTGCCACGGCCCACGCGGAGCTTGCGCCCGAGGTCTTCCTTCTCTCCCGCGAGGCCGCGCAGGAGCGTGGTCGTCTCGCTCCGGTCCTTGAGGATTTCCGGGTCTCCGGACGCGGGGGGCAGGGCATCCCGGGTGGCCTTGGCGTCCTGAAGTGCCACCTTCGCGGTTTCGAGCTTCTCCTCCGCGTCCTTCAACTCCCGCTGGGTCTCCTCGATCTGGGCCGACACCGTGACCCGGGCGGCCTCGATCTCACTGGTGAGGATGTTGAGCCCGGCTTCCTCCTCGGCGAGGTTGGTCTGGAGGGTGGTCAACCGGGCCTGCGCGTCCTCGAAGCGGGTCTGCCGGACCGTGGCATCGACGTCGGCTGCCTTGCGCTGGCTCTGGGCTACCTCGAAGGCCCGGTCGTACTCGTCGAGCCCGCAGATCCGGTCGAAGACCGCCTTGCGCTCCGAGTCGGAGAGCCCGGCGGCGAAGAGAGCCGTGGCCCCCTGCCCGAAGATGACGCTGTTCTGGAACGTGTTCGCGTCGAGCCCGAGCCACTCTTCCAGCTTCTCCTGCTTCTCCGCGAGGTTGGCCGCAGGGAAGAGGACGACCTCGTCGGTCCCCACGAGCTTCCGGACTTCCAGCACCTGAGACCTGCCCCGGGTCTTGGCCCGGAGGATCTGGAGCTTTTCCCCTCCGTCCGTGAGGGTGATCTCGACCGTCGCCGTGTCCGAGTCCTTGTTGATGACCCCGTCAGAGGACTTCAAATCCCGGAGGGTCTTGCCGTACAGCCCCCAGAAGAGCGCCTCCGTGTACCGGCTGGACTTCCCGGCCCCATTCTCCCCGAGGACGAGGTTGAGCCCCTTCGTGTCGAGGGGCACCTCCACCAGCTCGGCCGCGTTGAAGAACCCGATGAGCTTGACGTTCTGGAATTCGATCATGGTCAGACCGCCGCATTCCGGCGAGAGGTTTCGAGGATCTTCCGACCCGCCTCGATGACCCTCTTGGCCCCACCCGGGATCTTCCCGAGCTTACCCATGTGCTCCACGTACTTCTCAACAACCTCGACGGATGCCTCCATTCCGGTGAAGGTCATCCGGACGTCCCCAAGGGTGTCCTCGGTGGCGTCGAGAAGTGAGACATTCCCATCTCCCTTGGTCTCGTGCCCGAGGTCCATGAGGTCCGTGGTCTTCCCGGTGAAGAGCACCTTGAGGTAATCCCCCCTCTCGGCCGCGAGCTTCTGGGCTTCGAGGACGGCAACAGGGTCCGCGCCTTCGTAGACCACGAACCGAGGTGCCTCCGTATCTTCAATGTGTCTCCACTCCCACGAGGGCAGCTTGATCTCCAGAAAGCCCGGGGTGTATTCGCGCTCCCCGAAGTTCTGCTGGACGAGCCCTCCAACGTAGGTGACCCAGTCCCCCATAGTCTGGTGGAGGTGGTAGTGCCCGGTGAACACCTGCACCCCCTCGGGAACGTCGAGGGTGCCGAGACCCTCCTTCATGACGTACTCGTGGGGTCCAGTCCGCGCCCCATCGAAGGACTGGTGCGCGAAGAGGGCGAGGTGCGGAGACCTTCCACTGTTTGCACTGGAGGCGAGGGAAGCGAGGGACTCAGCCCGCTTCTTCCAGACGTCCCGGCTGGGGGTGTAGGGAATGAGCCCGATCAGCCCGTTGAACCCGTGCTCCCGGACCCGGACGATCTGGGGCTCCGAGGCGACCATGACGTTCCCCGACATGGAATAGAGGGCGTGCAGGTGCTCGGCCTCGTACTTGGCGTGCCGGTCCACGTAGTCGTGGTTCCCCGGGAGGACGATGGTGATGATGTCGTGCTGGGCCTTGAAGTGATCGAAGACCTTGCAGAGGGCGTTGAGAAGGGGGACCATGACGATCCCCCGCCTGTGAAAAACGTCGCCGGGGATCACGACGTACTTGTGCTCCCCGGCGACTGCGTAGTTGTAGGCCCGTTCGAGCGCAGTCAGGATCGCCACGGCCCGGGAGTTACACCCGGGGAACCGTGCGTCAGAGTCCGGCCTTCCGAACTCCGGGTGTTGGTCCAAGTGAAGATCGCTGACTGCAAGCATCGTGTTTACTCCGGGGCTTTCTCGTCTTCTTCGATGAGGGTGGGATCGACTTCGATTGCGAACGTCATCTCGGGAATCTGGACCTGACGGGACACTTCCTCCCGGATCACCGGGTGCGCGGCGAGGATGTCCGGGAATTCCTTCTTGAAGAAGCTCCCGGAGACGACCCCGGGATAGGTGTACCTCCCGGCCGCGCCGCCAAGGATGACCTCGCGCCGGACGAGCAGGTCGAAAGCGGACTCGGTGTAGGAGATCCCGCGCCCGAACAGGAGCCGAAACCCGGACTTCTTGAACGGGGGGGCCACCTTGTTCTTGACGATGTGGGCCTCGACGTCGATCCCGATGAGCCGGTCCTTCTCGTCCACCAAAGGCTTGGAGACCTTGCGGAGGGCGATCCTCTGACTGGCGTAGAACTTCATGGCCCGGCCGCCCGGGGTGTCGTTGTCGTCGCCGTACATCACGCCGATCTTCGTACGGGACTGGTTGACGAGGACGAGGGTGGACTGGGTCTTCGAGAGGTGGGGCACGAGCTTGCGGAGAGAGGCGGACATGACCCGGGCCTGCGCGGCCACCCCGGCCTTCTCGTAGTCGGCCTCCTCCTGACTGGCCGTCTGGGCGGCGGCCACAGAGTCGAGGACGAAGAGGAGGGGTGCCGTCGGGAAGATCTCCCGGAAGCCCGTGGCGAACTCCTCGACGGCGGAGAAGAAGCCTTCGAGGTTGGGGTTGTAGAAGAAGGTCAGGTCCGAGATGTCGAGGCCGAAGTCCTTGAAGTAGTCCGGCAAGATCGTGTGCTCGGAGTCGTACCAGACCACAGCTCCACCGAGCTTCTGGCACTCCCGGGCGATCGTTGCCGCAACCGAGGA